>Ga0185299_10000069_pt1 | contig 314769 bp, 274 predicted proteins | sample PaiPotPPA55metaG_FD_128002 | JGI IMG/M metagenome (GOLD analysis project Ga0185299, IMG submission 128002) | Iron sulfur acid spring bacterial and archeal communities from Banff, Canada, to study Microbial Dark Matter (Phase II) - Paint Pots PPA... ...
CGCGCAGTAAGGCCCGGATCCGCAGCTTCACGGCCTTGCGTTGCTGGATCAACTGCTGCCGATAACGCACCAAGCGACGCAACTCGCGAATGGGCTCCGGCGCCAACCACACCCGCGGCAAATAACCCACCCGTTCCAGATCGGCCACCAAGCGCGCATCCTGGTAGTCGGTCTTGTCCGGACTCTGCTTCATCCGCGCCACATAACCCGGATGCGCCAGGTCCACATGCCAACTCGCGCGCACCACCAACTCATCGGCCAGATTCGCCGCCCCCGAGCAACTCTCGATGGCCGCCCGCACCACGGTGCCGCGCGACTGGGCGAACTTGACGATGGCTTGCCAGTCATTGGCACAAGCCCGATTGCCCACCACCTGGCCCTTCAGATCCATGACACACACCTGAACCGACCTATCGCTGTAGTCCAGCCCCACAATTACCGGTAAAGTACACATGACTCGTTGCTCCAATGTTTGTGAATGAAAAAACCCAGCTGGTACGTTACCAGCCGGAGCAACGAGCTTTCATCCCCATCTGTGGCTCAATTGGTGCGGACCCAGAGGGCCCTCTGGGTCCGCACCAGTTGATCCACAGGGTCGGAGGGTCGGTAGGTAAGGGGTAAAGCCGACGAAAGAGAGCCGCTTTCCAACACTCGATTGTTGATCAAGAAAGGCACTAAGATGGACTTGTATTTGATTCGCCATGCCGACGCCAAACCCTTGGGGGAAGACAACGTTCACGAGGATGCCGATCGGGCGTTGACCGAGACGGGGCATGCCCAAGCCAAAGCGGTCGGCGCGACATTTCAAAAGCTGAGCAAGAAGATCAATGCCGTCGTAACAAGTCCTTTGCTGCGCGCACGTCAGACGGCGGAAGGGGTCATCGGTGAACTCGACAAGCCGGCCCCGGAGCTATTGACCTGCGAGGAACTTGCGCCAGGGGGCAGACACCGAAAACTATCGCGCTTTCTGCGCGATCAAGGCAGCGAGGTCATTGTCTTGGTAGGGCACCAGCCGGACTTGAACCGCTACACAGCCTGGTTAATTGGCAGCAAGAAGGCCCAGATTGACTTGGAGAAAGCGGGAGTGGCTTACATCCGCTGTCCTAATGGTCCGCATAAACGCGGCGGGATCCTGACGTGGTTAGTGACGCCGAGCTGGATGGGAGCCTGAGCTATTCACGCCGCCATGCGCGTGCTCTTTCGCAGAAACGTGACGCAACTCTGAATGACTCGTTCCTGCTGGTCCATCATGATCTCCGGGAACATGGGTAAGGCCAGCACGCAACCGCAAGCCTCCTCACTGACCGGGAAATCGCCCTCCCGATAACCCAGGTACGCCAGGCACTCCTGACGATGTAGGGGAAGAGGATAGTAGATTTCGCAGCCGATGTTGTCCGCCTTGAGATGTCGCATTAATGCATCGCGTCGACCGTCCGCGATTCGGACCACGTACTGATTGAATACATGCCGGCGCTTGGGGCGAACAACGGGTCGCTGGAGGAACCCTGTCAAATGGCTGTCCTCAATCAAGCGATTATAGCGCTCGGCCGCGGCTTGCCGTTTCTTGGTCCAGCTTGCGAGATAAGGCAGTTTAACGCGTAGAATTGCCGCGTGGATCGGGTCGAGACGTGCGTTCCAGCCGAGATACTTATGGAAGTATTTGGGTTCCATGCCGTGTACGCGTAGGCACGCCATGCGGGCCGCCCAGTCCGGATCATTAGTGACGACCATGCCTCCGTCGCCGAATGTGCCAAGGTTTTTGCTCGGATAGAAGCTGAAGCAGCCGATAGCCCCCAGGCTGCCGGCTCGCTTGCCCTGATACTCGGCTCCGAGGGCTTGAGCGGCGTCCTCAATTATGGGTAAATCGTGTCTTTCGGCGACGCGCCAGAGCGGCTCCATCTCGGCACACTGGCCGAAGAGGTGGACCGCCATGATGGCCCGCGTGCGTTTGGTGATCTTATTCTCAACCTGCAACGGATCGAGATTGTAAGTTGCCGCATCGATATCAACGAACACCGGTTTGGCGCCGGTTCGGGCCACACAGCCGGCCGACGCAAAGAACGTGAATGCCGGAAGGATGACCTCGTCGCCCGGGCCGATTTCGAGAGCATGCAAGGCTAGGGATAGCGCATCGGTGCCCGATCCGCAGCCGACACCGTGGCCTACGCCACAATATTGGGCAATCTCCTGTTCCAGCCCCGCCACCTCCGGACCTTGAACAACCTGGCCCGAAGCCAACACCCGGTACAAGGCTTCCTCAATCTGTGGCCTCAACTCGCGAAATTGTGCTTGAATGTCGCACAGGGGCACGCCCGTCATGCGCATAGTCGTCATGAGCCGACTCCCTTCAGCCTGTTCTGTGTCCTTCGGCTTTGCGACTCCCGGTGCGCGGCGCAGTGATTCAAGACGGTAATTTGATAGCCAAACGCTGTCAATACCGGCTACAAAGGCCTTCGAACGAGAAAATGGCATCCCGCTAGTTTGTGGAGACGTTGTGGGCGCGAATAATGCGGAATCTTGGTCACTGACCGCTCAGTTTATCTTTCCCGTGGATGGGCCGCCCCTTGAGAACGGCATCGTGGTGGTTGAGGGCGCCCTCATAAAAGCGATTGAGTCTGCAGGCGCTCGGAAGCCCGACCTTAGCCTAGGTGGCTGCGCCGTCATTCCCGGATTAGTTAATGCCCACACGCATCTTGATCTGAGTGGATTACGCGGCAAGATTCCGCAAGCAGCGAATTTCACGGATTGGCTTCGAGTTGTCATTCGTCACCGATGGGGTTTGTCGCCTGCAGAAATTCAAGAAGCTATACAAGAAGGCCTGAAGGAATCTCTATTCACTGGTACAACGCTATTGGGCGACATTTCGGGCATGGGATTAAGTTGGGACGCCCTGTCAGCCGCTACACTTCGGGCAACGGTGTTTTATGAATTGCTGGGATTGCCCGGCGCTCGCGCCGAGCAAGCTTGGATTGGCGCACAGACTTGGTTGGCGAGCCACTCCGCCACGCCTAAATGCCAGCCGGGATTGAGTCCGCATGCTCCCTACAGCGTGCGAGCTTCTCTTTTCGATTTGGCGGCTCATTCTCATGTGCCGCTCAGTATTCATTTAGCGGAGACGCGCGAGGAAATAGAGTTGCTGGAACGCCATACAGGCGGCTTTCACGGTTTCTTGGAAGGGCTGGGTGTCTGGGACGCTGAGGGTCTAATTCCAAGCATTTCAAAGCTCCTTGAAATGGTCCAGGCCACCACAAGCGTGCTTCTTATTCATGGCAACTATCTCGAACCTTCCCTTGACTTTCCGGCCGGATCTACCGTCGTTTACTGTCCCCGAACGCATGCCTATTTCGGACATGTGATGCATCCCTTTCGTGAATTTCTGGCACGAGGCGTTCGCGTCGCGCTCGGAACAGACAGTTTGGCCTCGAATCCAGACCTTGACCTTTTAGCTGAACTGCGCTTCCTCGGCCGGCAATTTCCCGATGTACCGGGCTCGACGCTGTTGCGAATGGCCACGCTGAATGGCGCCGAGGCGCTCGGTTGGCAAGATGAAACCGGCAGTCTAAGGCCGGGAAAATCGGCCGACCTTGCGGTCGTTCCTTTACCCGATCGGAACCAAAGAGACCCCTATCGGTTGCTGATCGAGGGATCGGCCCCGGTACGAGCCGTTTTGTTCCGGGGTCGTTGGGTTTATGACAGTAGTGAGGCCTTTGCGCCGGGCGAGATTACCACGGGAATGCCGTTCACTCCTTGAAAAGAATTTCCAGTGGCCGAAAATAGGTCAACAGTGTTCAACTTGAGATAATGTCTGCCAAGGACGATCCGCGATGCCACTCGGTTATTTCAGCCTGGTCCTGCACGCCCACTTGCCGTTCGTGCGTCACCCCGAATACGACGACTTCCTTGAAGAAGACTGGCTTTACGAGGCCATTACCGAGACTTACATTCCACTTCTCGACGTCTTTGACGGACTCGAACGTGATGGCGTAGATTGGCGGATGACCATGTCGATCACGCCCACGCTGGCCGCCATGCTCAGCGATCCGCTCCTGCAATTCCGTTACGTCCGTCACATCGATAACCTGATTGCCCTCTCGCTCAAGGAAATCGAGCGCACGCGCTGGGAGCCCGAGTTCAACCGCCTGGCGCAGATGTATCATGAGAAGTTTCAGCGGTCGCGCGATGTTTTCGTCAAGCAGTACAACCACAACATCATTAACGGTTTCCGCCGGTTCTTTGAAGCGGGCAAACTGGAGCTGATCACTTGCTGTGCGACGCATGGCTTCCTGCCGCTCATGGCTCATAACCAGAAGGCCATGCATGCCCAAATCGAGATCGGCTGCCGCGAGTTCGCTCGCCACTTTGGCAAGCGGCCGCAGGGCATGTGGCTGGCGGAATGCGGCTACATCCCGGGCGTCGAAAAGATCCTAAACGACGCCGGCATTCGTTACTTCTTCACTGACACCCATGCCGTTCTCTATGCCGAACCGCGACCGAAATACGGCGTCTACGCTCCTATTCTCTGCCCAGGCACCAATGTCGCGGCCCTGGCCCGCGACACCGAGTCGTCCAAGCAAGTCTGGAGTGCGATCGAAGGCTATCCGGGCGATTACAACTATCGTGAGTTCTATCGTGATGTCGGTTTTGACCTCGAATATGAGTATTTGAAGCCGCATTTGCACCAAACCGGCATGCGCAGCCATCTGGGCATGAAGTATTACAAGATCACAGGCCGCGGCGACCACAAGCTGCCCTACGATCCCAAAGTCGCTATGGACAAGGCAGCCGACCATGCCGGCAACTTCATGTTTAACCGCGAGAAGCAAGTCGAATGGCTCAGCGGATCGATGGATGGCCGGCCGTCGCTCATTGTCGCTCCCTACGACGCTGAGCTATTCGGCCACTGGTGGTATGAGGGTCCCGACTGGATCAACTTCCTGCTTCGCAAGATGCACTATGACCAACAAACGGTGAAGACGATTACCGTGCCGGAGTATCTCGACAAGTTTAAGACTGTTCAGGTCAGCCAGCCGACCATGTCGAGTTGGGGTTACAAGGGATACTGCGAAGTCTGGCTGGAGGGCTCTAACGATTGGATCTACCCCCACTTGCACGAAGACGCGGAGCGCATGGTGGAGTTGGCAGGGCAGAATCCGCATCCGAACCCGCTCCGCCGGCGAGCCTTGAACCAGGCCGCCCGCGAGTTGATGCTCGCCCAATCCAGCGACTGGGCGTTCATCATGAAGACCGGCACTATGGTCCAGTATGCCACTGAGCGGACCCGGGTCCACGTGCTCAACTTCAATCACCTTTACGAGCAGATCAAACACGACGATATCGACGAGCCCTGGCTCTGCGAGATCGAAAAACGCCACAACCTTTTCCCGGATATCGACTTCCGCGTATACGCATAAAGGTATCAAAAGAGACCCGAGCCGCTCTTATCTTTTATGACCCCATTTTTCCCAGACCTCTATCTGACCCTTTGACCCTCTGGCTCAATTGTGCTGACCCAGAGGGTCGGCGCCTGATCCAGAGGGTCTAAGTCGCGAGCCAGAACTGTCTTAGGTCTAGTGAAGTCAAGGCATCCACAGCCCCAATGAGTGAGCCAGAGGGTCCTCAGTGATCAACAGGGTCCACTATTCTAGCCAGGCAGCAAACTGGAATCCCGCCCGTTGGAGACTTTATTTGCCTGGCCGTCTTCATCGGAACCAACGGCGGACTGCGAGAAGCAAAGCAACTAAGCGCAATGACTCTTTGGTTGCCGAAAGGCGGGCCTGACCTCTGTAACGCGGGGAAATGCCCCTCGCCGCAGGGCTTGACAGTCGTTTGGGCCCGCTCTAATTTCAAGACCGTTTCTTACATCGGCCCCATGTAAGGAAAGAGCCCAAGCGATGTTCTCACCCCAATTCAACCTAACGACTGTCTTTCGTTACTTTCCCGCGAAGCAACGGCCGGTCCGCGCCAATTCACAAGGCGTGGATCGCGGTCCGCATTAGCCCGTTTTTTTCAAGGACCCCAAGGGTCAAGAGGTGCATCATGACCGCAACCCTGCATCGCCGTGAATTCCTCACCACGGGATTGGCGGTGGGAAGCGCGCTCGCTCTCGAGGGGGCGCTGGCTTCCCGCTCGGCCGCTCTGCAACCAACAACGTCCTTCACCCGGTACAGCGTCTTCGATGCCCGCGCCCGCCTCGATTCCTATGTCAAGGGCGTCGCCAAGATGAAAGACTGGTCCGCCTCCGATGCCACCAATCCGCGCGGTTGGACATATCAGGCGGCCATCCACGGCAGCGCCATGGACGACCCCTCCTTCAACCAGTGCGAGCATGCCAGCTGGTGGTTTTTCCCCTGGCATCGGGCTTATCTCTGGTGCTTTGAACGAATCATCCGCCAGGCTTCCGGCGATGATCAGTTCACACTTCCTTACTGGGACTGGGATAGCGCCGGCCGGCGCTCGCTGCCGCCGGCATTCCGCGACGGCAACAGCACGCTTTTCGACAGCTCGCGAAATGATTCCATCAACAACGGCGATCCGCTGCCCGCCCTGGACATCGATCCGCGGGGCGCCCTGGCTTCGGCTACATTCTTGGGCTCATCCTTTAACCCAGGATTCGGCGGCGTCCCGTTGCCGCGCGGCACCAAGGGGCGGTTGGAGAATCCTCCCCACGACGCCGTCCACGTCTTGATCTCGGGCAACATGGGCGACCCCAGCTCGGCCGCTCTCGATCCGATATTCTGGTTGCATCATGCCAACATCGACCGCCTCTGGGACTCCTGGCTGGCCAGCGGCCGAGTCAATCCCAGCGTCGCCGCTTGGAAAAACAATGTCGACAGCGGTCAAGCCATGCCGTTCGACCTTTACGACGAAAACAGCAACCAGGTCAATGTCTTGACCGCGGACTTCATCCCCGGCGGCGGCCGGCTCGACTATCAGTACGACAACTTGCAAGGCAACCCTGTCGTGATGCTCACTAGCAAGAAGCTTCGAAGCCAGGTGGAATCAGAATGCGGTCCGGGCGAAAAGCTCGAAGGAGCCGAGATCTCCAAGGAAAAGCGGACGGCCATGGACGAAAAGCACAAGAAACTCTTCGGCAACGCCCGTCGCGTGGAGCTAACCGCGAGCGAGAACAAGATTACGCTGGGCGGCGAATCGGTGGTGGTCGAGGCGAAGATCGTCGAGGAGAATCGCCCGCGTTTGCAGATGGCCCTGGAGCTGGCCCGGGAAGACATCGCACGGCCGGCGGCCGTCATTTTGCACATCGAGGGGGTCGAATCCAAGGGGCCTCCCGGCGTCGTCTACCGCGTCTTTCTCAACAAGCCGAAGGACGGCGTCTCTCCTGATCCCGACGAGGCGAATTACGTAGGCACCCTCGCCTTGTTCCAGACCAAGGGTCACGGCCACAAGAATAAAAAGGGGGAGAATTTCAACTTCGACATCACCCGGCTTGTGCAAAACCTGAGCGAACGCGGCAAATGGAACAACGAAAAGCTCGACGTCACCTTCGTCAGCAAGGGGGTCGGCGGCAAGAACCAGCCGAAAAACGAAGTCACCTGCCAACGCGTCTCCGTAACGATCGAACGTCAGTGATTGTCTGAAAACCTTGAAGTGAGTATTGAGTCTGAAAAAGTGTGACTGCGTTTGGAAAAACGCAGAATACGCCGATTGACGCAGATAAGTAAAAAACAATCTGCGTAAATCCGCGCCATCCGCGTTTTATGCTTCTTCCCCATCACATGAAAATGCATGATGCTATTGTTGTGATTCTTCCCATTTCCGAAACGACTCCCGGCTTGTCCAAGCTCGGTTGCGCCCGAAAACGCTTACCTCTTTAGGGGCTTTGCGAGGGCCTTCTCAATAGCTGTTTCGAGTTCGTGCATGATCGGGCCTGGTGCAATATGCCCCATTCGGGCCCGGCTATCGCTCCAGAGAATCCGGTAATCGGGTCCCATTAGGTATAGAGTCGGTGATACGTCGTAGCCGGCAATCTTTAGTCCCGGGTTGAGTGCCCCGAAAAGGGCGATCGATTGCTTCGTCACGCCGAATCCGCAAGGCCATGGCGCCTTGGACTGCTCAACCATTGCCTTGGCCTCGCTTTCCGATCCATTCATCAGGCTGACGAAGGCTACATGACGGTTGTTATATTTCGTGTAGACCTGAACCAGGCCTGGGGCCGTTTCCCGGCAACCGGGTCACCATATGGCGCAAATATCGACCACGGTAAGCTTGGGCTCGGCTCCTGAGGCTGGGTAGGGACCGTTCAGCCAGCCTTTCGCCTCAATAAGGGGAGCTGTGTCGCCGACGGCAAGCGACCCAGCGGGGTAGTTGCCTGGCGGCAGGCTGCCGGGACCCACGAGCGGCAGCGGAAGACTCTCCACCTGTTGCTGCGCGGGACGGGAAGCGTTTTTCAGCAGGTGAACCAAACCGGTCCCCAGCGCGGCCGTCCCAATCACGAAGGCCACGACCAAAGGGGTGGTTGGTTGGGCGCCGAGGAACCGTTTTGGAAGCATGACAGACCTCTGACGCGGCCTTAATAAGGCTCGCTGGAATCAGGGAAGCAGGAAAAACGCTCCCGAAGGAATGCCCCAAACCCCGTTGGTTTGTCAACTTTTTACGGTACCCCAAGCGCTCTCATCATGCTCGCATGGCGTTGAATATGCAAGCATACAAACGTGATGTGACCGGCGCAGTCAGAATTGAGCTGCTCATTCACGCATGAACTGCCGAAGGTGGGACTTGAACCCACACCCACTTGCGTGGACCGGATTTTGAGTCCGGCGCGTCTGCCATTCCGCCACTTCGGCGTGACTTCTTGGACGATTGTAGCAACTGATCTGGTGGGGTGAAAGGTCTGGCAAATTCCTGTGAAGCGAGCAATTTGCCGCTATGATTTGAGGCGTGAAATGAAAAGTCCTTGATGGTTCCAGTGCGGCGCTCAAGCAGTGGCAAAGGGAGACGAAGAAACCGGGCTTTCATCGGTCCAGCCTGAGAGGACGGTGGCCTGGTAAATGCCATCAAAATCCAGGCGGATGCACCGAGCGGTTTCGCGGTTCGAAGCTATTCGGGCGGCTTCCAGAGTGTGGTCTATCGCGTCGAGCACGCTTTCCGGCGAGTCGCATTGGGCCGCGCGGGCCGCGGCGAAGGCGGCATGGGCCACGTTGTAAATGACCAAGTCCTTGCTGGTGACGGATTGCTCGGAACCCCAGGCGGGTATGCCGTCGGGCGGGGTGACCGCCGCGACGGCAAGCTGGCCGACGCCGCGCATGGCCTGGTCGAGTCGTGCTTCAGGCACAGCGCGAGCGGCGGAGTCTTCGGCCAGCTTCAAGGCCTCGTCACAAGCCAGGAGAGAAGGATCATTAGCCCCGGTGCCCATGCGTTCAAGAACCTGCTGGGCCCGGCGTGCGCACCGTGCGGCGAATGCGACCCTTCCCCAGCGGGTCAGGCGTTGAACATCTTTAAACGTGATTCCCAGTGATCCGTACATGGTTAGTGACCTCTGCCCGGTCGTCATTAGTTTTTTGTTCCTACTTATATCCATCGAAATCGGCCCGAAAGACTGGACATTAATTCCCGAGAAACTACATCGCCTAGTCACAATTTGTTACAAGTTACCTGTATTTCAAGTCTTATGGACGCAAGAAACGGCAGTTTTTTTGCAAATGAACCGGCTTAATCGAACCCGGAAGGTGTCCGAAGGCGCCCGGTAGCCCGATCATGCGGCAAGCAAGACGGGCTTTGGCCGGCAGCTGTAACGATTCGCGGGAACAACGGTGCTGACGCTACAAAGAAGTTTGCTATCAGCTTGTTTTCGCCCCGCAGTTGACGGGAAAGGCCATGCTCGTTAAAACTAGTAAGTTGCCAACCTACCGACCGTGCCTAAAATCACCGTCGTCCCAGGTCCGTCTATTCCAATTGAGACAAAAGGCGAAGCGGTTGGCGTCTTGGGGACCCAACGGAAGAGCGCTGGTTCTGGAGAACCGGACTCGGCCATCAGAATTCAGGCCGGGCTCGAATCCCGCTCTCGGACTCGTGGGTTCCAAACCATTTGAGGAGTATGCATTCCTTGCCTCCGGGGAATTTCGATCGCGACCGCAACGCGCAACATGACCGAGGACAGCGGGTTAACGAACAAATACGGATCAGCCCGGTCCGCCTTATCGGCGCGAACGGCGAACAATTAGGCGTGTTGCCGACCGCACAGGCCCTGGACATGGCTCGGGAGGCGCAATTGGACTTGGTCGAAGTCGCCCCCCAGGAAAGGCCTCCGGTCTGCAAGATTCTGGATTACGGCAAATTCCGCTATCAGCAATCGCGCAAAGGACAGCAAAAAAAGCCGCACCAGCAAAAGCTCAAGGAAATCCGCGTCCGGCCCAAGACCGGCGACCATGACGTGGATACCAAAATCAACCAGGCCCGGCGTTTCCTCGAACACAAAGACAAAGTCTTGCTGAATGTGTTGTTCCGCGGCCGCGAGCTGCAACACGTTGAAGAAGGGAAGCGGATCATCGAGCACATGGTTGAAAAACTGCTGGACGTCGCCAAGATCGAAAAGATCCCGTCCATGGAAGGTAAGCGCATGACCGCGATGCTGGCGCCCAAAGCCGCAAATTAATCGTTTATCCCTGCTCGGAAGTGCTTTAGAACCATATCATTCCCCTGTCCGGCGCAATGCGGGCTTAGGGGCCAGGGTTTTTGCTTTTTCGCAAAATGGAATGCGACTGAAATTACCTCTTAGCCAGGTGAGGATCGATGCCAAAAATGAAGACCCATAAGGGTTCCAAGAAACGTTTTCGCGTCACGGCTTCGGGGAAACTCAAACGCAAGCAAGCCGGCAAACGCCATTTGAATAGCCCAAAAACCGGCACTCGCAAGCGCCATCTACGAGCCGATGTGGTAAGCGGGTCCAAATTAGCCAAGAAGTACGTCGCCGCCATGGGTGGAGAAGCCTAAGGCCCCGTAGGCGCCGGCTTCGGGCCTGCGCAATCTTTCGACAGAGATAAGAATAAGGGATCCATCATGACACGCGCGCGTAGTGGCAAGACGGTGCTTCGAGGCCGCAAGCGGCTTCGAAAGTTGACCAAAGGTTTTGTAATGAGCCGGCATAACCTGATTCGCCAGTCGCTCGTGACGTTGATTCGAGGACGCGTCTTCGCCTTCCGCGATCGGCGGGTGAAGAAACGCGAATTCCGTAAGCTATGGATCATCCGGATCAACGCGGCTTGCCGGATGCGTGGCATGCGTTACAGCGAGTTGATTCACGGCTTGCAGCTTGCAAGCGTGCAACTCGATCGGAAGATCTTGGCTGATTTGGCTGTTCACGATCCCGATACCTTTACGAAAATCGTCGAATTGGCCCGCGCGAACCTGCCGGCTGCCAAAGAGTCTGCCTGATTGCGACTCGGTGATTGGAATTACCCAAGCCAGTCGAGGACTCCGCTCCTTGGGCTGGCTTTCCTCGTTCTTGGCGCTCACGCATGGCTGATTTGGCACAACTCGAAAAGCAGGCCCTCCAGGAGCTGGCAACCTGCTCCGAGGAGGCGTCCCTGCGGACCTGGAACACCCGATATTTCGGCAAACAGGGGGAGGTGGTCCTGGCCCTGAAGAAAGTAGGCGAGGTCCCAACGGCAGAGCGGCGAACGTACGGGCAAGAAGCTAACCGCATCAAGACTGTTCTGAGCCAGGCCTACGAGAAGGCACTGGAGAAGGAGAAGGCCAGCCAGTTAGCCAAAAACTTGACCTCGGATGCCCTGGACGTGACTTTGTCCGGTCGGATCAACGACCGCGGCGGTCTCCATGTTTCCACTAAGGTTTTGAGGTCGATTTATGCCGCGTTCGCGGAATTCGGCTTTCAGATCTACCGCAGTCGCGAAGTTGAAGACGATCTGAATAACTTTGAACTCCTCAATATGCCGCCGCATCACCCGGCCCGCGACTTGTGGGATACCTTTCACACAACGACGCCCGGTGTGATCCTGCGCACGCATACTTCGCCGGGGCAAATCCACGTGATGCGCGAGCGCTGCCCCGAGCCAATCCGCGTGATCCTGCCCGGCATGTGCTACCGCTATGAGGCGATAACGACTCGTAGCGAAATCATGTTCCACCAGGTCGAAGGCCTGGCCATCGGCACACGGATCACGCTCACGGATCTCAAAGGCACTATCATTGCCTTCGCTCGACGATTGTTCGGCTCCGAGCGGCAGGTGCGCATCCGTTCCAGCTATTTTCCGTTCACCGAGCCGAGCATTGAGGTGGACATGGACTGCATCGTCTGCAAGGGCCAGGGGTGTAGTCTGTGTAAGAGGAGCGGCTGGTTGGAGATCATGGGCGCGGGCATGGTGCATCCCACGGTCTTGCGCAACGGCGGCTACGATCCCGACCGCTTCAGCGGCTTCGCCTTTGGTATGGGACCCGAGCGCATTGCCATGCTGATGTACGGCATGGAAGACATTCGGCAGTTTTGGGCAAACGATTTACGATTTCTGAAGCAGTTTTGACCAATCTCGGTCAGTGGCTCTGCCGGGGACCGGGGAGCAAAACGAAAATCGGCAATCCATGAAAGTACCTCTCAGTTGGCTGCGCGAATACGTTGACATTGCCATTCCGGTGCCGCAACTCATCGACCGGATGACTCTGGCAGGGCTGGAAGTGGCCAATGTGCGCTTTGTTGGCTTACCCGCGCCGGAGAATCTTCCCGTAAAAGTGGAGGAACCCGGGCCGGTCTGGCATCGCGACAAGATTCTGGTCGGGGAGGTGCTGAAAGTTGAGCAGCATCCCAATGCCGACCGCTTAACAATCGCTACCGTTAACTTTGGGGCGGCCGAGCCCAAGGTAGTTGTCACTGGCGCGCCGAATATCAAGGTCGGCGACAGCGGCCAAAAAGTGATCGTTGCCCTGAGCGGATCGGTTTTGTTCGATGGCCATTCCGAGCAAAAGGTCCAACGTGAACTCAAGCCGACCAAGATCCGCGGCGTGCCCAGCGATGCCATGGTCTGTTCGGCCTATGAGCTCGGAATTTCGGACGAGCATGAAGGCATCATCTTTCTCGAAAAAGATGCGACTGTCGGGGCCCCGCTGGCTGACTACATGGGTGATGTCGTTCTGGAGATCGACGTTTTGCCCAACATGGCGCGGTGCCTGTCAATGATCGGGATGGCGCGGGAGGTCGCCGCCATAACCGGACAGACTCAACGCTTTCCCACGGTTGCATTGAAGGCCGAAGGTGAGCCCATCGCCGGCCAGGTTAAAGTGACTATAGAAGACGCCAAGCTCTGCTCCCGGTACGCCGCTCTACTTATCAAAGAAGTGAAGATTGGACCTGGGCCGGGCTGGATGCAGCGCCGGCTTACCAACGCCGGCATGAGGCCCATTAGCAACCTCGTGGATATCACGAATTACGTAATGCTCGAATGGGGCCAGCCCCTCCATGCATTTGATTACGACGTCCTTGTCAAACGAGCCGGGGGCAAGCCACCGACTATCACCGTACGATCGGCGCGGCCAAACGAGATTCTGGCGACGCTCGATGGCCAAAAGCGCGAATTGTCGCCCGACAATCTGGTCATCGCCGATGAGGCCGGTCCCATCGCGCTGGCGGGAATCATGGGCGGCGCCGAGACGGAGGTCTCCAACCAGACTAAATCAGTCCTCTTGGAATCGGCCAATTTTGATTTCGTCAGCATTCGGCGGACGATGAAGACGTTCAACCTGCCGAGCGAGGCCAGCGCCCGCTTCAGCCGCGGGATCCATCCGGAGATTGTTCGGCCCGCGGCCGAGCGAGCAGCGGATCTGACGCGACAGTACGCTTCCGGAGCGGTTTGCCGCGGAATGGTGGAGCAGTATCCGGCGCCCTTGCCGCCGCAGAACATCGAATTGACCATGAACGCGGTTCGCCGGCTGGTTGGTATGGATTTTCCGATCGTGGAAGCTCAGCGCATCTTGAAGTCGCTTGAGTTCAAGGTCGACCAAACCGGGCCGGAGACGCTGCGCGTCACCACGCCGCCCCATCGCCTGGACATTCAGGCCGGCGCCGCGGACTTGATTGAAGAACTCGTGCGCATTCACGGTTACGATCGTTTGCCTGCCACGCTCTTGGCTGACCAACTTCCCCAGCAGATCGGCAACCCGCTGGCCCTGGAAGAACGCGTCAGGGATATTCTTGTGGATCGCGGCCTGCAAGAAATCATCACTTATGCATTGACTGCGCCGGAAAAGGAAGCGCCGCTCGGTTTGCCGCCCGCGGAGTATGTTCGCCTGGCCAACCCCATCAGCAGCGAGCGCGTCGTGATGCGCCACAGCCTTCTCGCCGGCATTTTGGACGTGGTTGCCGCTAATCTGCGGCAAACGAACAACATCCGGCTATTCGAAATCGGCTCGGTGTATTTGCCCATCGCAGGAGAAAAGCTGCCGGTCGAGCCGCGTCGCCTGGGGTTTGTCATGACCGGTCCGCGCCAGGGTGAATTCTGGGGCGATGGCGTCGGCAACCCGAGTCCAACGCTCGATTTCTATGAAGCCAAGGGCATTGTCGAAGGCCTGTTCGCCGATCTTCATGTTGGAGGGATCGGCTACCAAAGATCCAAGGCGACCTACCTGCATCCCGGGCGCGCCGCCGAGGTGTTGCTAAACGAGCAAGTAGTCGGGCAATTCGGTCAATTGCATCCCAGCGTCGCCGAGACGTACCAATTGCCCGGTAACAATGCCATCCTTCTTGGAGAACTAGACCTGGAAACCATCCTCAAGGCCGTTCCGGCGCGTTATACCTACACACCAGTGCCACGCTATCCGGCGGCCTTACGCGATGTGGCTGTCATTGTTGACGAGCCCGTGACCGGTGCTCAAATTGAGTCGGAGATTCGCGCGGCGGGCGGTGACCTGTTGCGCGGCATCCGCCTTTTTGATCTCTATCGCGGCGAAAGCATCCCTGCCGGCAAGAAGAGCCTGGCCTATGCCCTGACTTACTTGGCCGACGAGCGTACCTTGACCGACAAGGAAGTGGATAAGGCCCACAAAAAAATCGAAGATCGCTTACGGCATGTTCTAAAAGCGCAGATCCGCGGTAAAGATTAGGGCTGGAGAGCTCGTGCCTTTGGGGTTCGTAGTTCAGGCCGGCGCTAAAAAAGGTTTGTTTGGGTGGAGCGCCACCCCTCCGGCGCCGCTCCAATGAGCGCCTTTGAACGTCTTTCAGCGTCGATGTAGGTTTGTTCCAAGCCCCTGTGGCTCAAGGGCTACCCTGTGGCTCAAGCGCCTACCCTCTGGACCAGCGGAACCTGAGCCAGAGGGTAGAGGGTGGGTGGTTAATTTTGCAACAGTCTCTCAGTTTTCTTACAAGCCCCAGGCGTCAGCGCGGGGTTGGCCCCGCGGGAGGCCTTCCGACTTGTGACCATTACGCCTATGCCTCGAGTCATAATCATTGGCGGCGGCATTTCCGGGCTTGCCCTGGCCTACCGCCTTCAGCAATTGGCGCCCCCCATCGACGTCACTCTTCTTGAAAAAAACACGCGACTAGGCGGAGCGGTTTGGACTCTTCAGGAAGGCGCGTTTGAAATTGAAGTCGGCCCAAATGGCTTTCTTGACAACAAACCTTCGACTCTTGCTCTCTGCGAAGATCTGGGGCTCAGCGATCAATTGCTGCCAGCCAGCGAAGCCGCCGGCCGCAATCGTTTTGTTTTCCTGAACAGCAAGCTGCACCGTTTGCCGACCAGCCTCTTGGGATTCCTTACCACTGGCGTTCTGAGCTGGCAGGGTAAACGGAATGTGATGATGGAGCGGTTTCGGCCGCGGCGAACCGAGGGAAGCGAAGAAACGATTTCGAGCTTTTTCGAGCGGCGTTTGGGCCGCGAAATTGCCGGGGGCTTGGCCGATGCTTTCGTCACCGGGATTTACGCTGGAGACCCATCCCTTCTCAGTGTGCGAGCATGCTTTCCTCGATTGGTTGCCATGGAGCAAGAGCACGGCAGCCTGCTTAGGGGAATGGCGGCCAACGCCCGCAAGCGACGTAAGGAGGCCAGAGCGGCAGGCCCCTCTTCGCGCTCCAGTGGTCGAATGTGGTCGCTTCGCGGCGGCCTTAAGGCACTGATCGATTGCCTCTTAAGTAAACTGCACGAAGCGCCAATCTTGCCGGTTAACGTTCAGGGAATTCAGCGATCAAGGTCGCCGAACTCCGCATGGGTTGTGTGTGGAGATGGTTCGAGGCAATGGCAGGCGGACGTTGTTGTCCTTACTTGTCCGGCTTATGAGCAAGCTTCTCTATTGACCGATGTCGATCCGGAACTAGCTGAAGACATCGGCCAAATCGCTTACAATCGAGTGGCTGTCATCGCACTGGGCTACCGGCAGGCGGACGTGCCGAGGACGATGGACGGCTTCGGCTATCTCGTGCCCCAGGCGGAGCGCCGCGACTTGCTCGGCGTCCAGTGGTGCTCCTCGATTTTTCCGGACCGCGCCCCGCCCGGCATGGCGCTGATTCGGGCAATGTGCGGAGGATGGCATCGAGGAGATATGGTCGAATGGGACGATGCCCGGCTGCTCCAGGCTGTCGGGAAGGAGCTAAATCAGGCCATGGGGATCGAGGCACAGCCGATCTATCATCAGGTGATTCGCTGGCCGCGGGCGATTCCCCAGTATTTTGTGGGCCACCTGGATCGCGTCGCTCGCATCGAAGGCCGCTTGGCCGAACACCCGGGGCTGTTTGTCGGCGGCAATGCGTTTCGCGGGGTGTCTCTCAATGACTGTACCGAGCGGGCGGAGATTCTTGCCAAGGACATTAATGCCTACATAATATCCCGCAGCTCCCAGCCCTGAGCGTTCTTCTAATTTGTTGCATAAGTGATTCTTTAGGGATTCATCGGGAAAACAGTTTGCCCCGCCTTGGCTATATGTGATACTAATGCCACAAATCGGGTGGATTCCCGGGATATCAGGAGCGTTAGCGGGTCTCACTCTCCTTAGCCTTGCCGGAGGAGGCTTACCATGCAGTCCGTTCTGAGCCTGATCCTCGGCGGTGGTCGCGGCACACGGCTGTATCCGCTCACCCGGATGCGCAGCAAGCCCGCCGTGCCGCTGGCGGGCAAATATCGGCTCATCGACATCCCGATCAGCAACTGCATAAACAGCGGCTGCAATCGGATCTACATTCTGACGCAGTTTTTGAGCGTCAGCCTGCATCGGCACATTGCTAACACTTATAAGTTCGACCCGTTTAGCCGGGGATTCGTCGAGGTCCTCGCCGCGCAGCAGACCAACGAGACGGCCGACTGGTATCAAGGCACGGCCGACGCCGTTCGCCAGCAAATTCGCTCCGTCCGGGAAGACCCCAGCAGCGAGATCATGATCCTTTCGGGCGACCAGCTTTACCGAATGGATTTTGGCCACCTGCTGGCAACCCATCGCGAAACGCAGGCCGACGTGACCATCGCCGTGCTGCCCACCACACGCCAGCAGGTCAGCGGCTTCGGCATTGTCCAGCTTAACGACACGGGTCAAGTCGTCGGCTTCATCGAGAAACCCCAGACGGACGAGCAACTGCAAGCGGTGCGCACCTCGCCCGACTGGCTGGAAAAACGCGGCATCCCCTGCAAGGGCCGGCATTTCCTGGCGAGCATGGGCATTTATCTCTTCAAAAAGGAAGTGCTCTTCGAACTCTTGACCGCGCCACCCCTGGCTACCGATTTCGGCAAGGAAATCTTCCCCCGCAGCATCCGCACGCATAACGTCCAGGCCCATCTGTTCGACGGATACTGGGAAGACCTGGGCACGATCAAAGCCTATCACGAGGCCAATATGGCCCTGGCGAGCGACGATCCACCCTTCAGCTTCTATTCGCCCGAGGGAGTCATATTCACACGTATGCGTTTCTTGCCTCCCTCGCACATCAACGCCGCTAGCCTGCAAACGACGCTGATATCCGACGGCTGTCACATCGAGCAAGGTTCGCGCATCGAGCGCAGTATAATTGGCATCCGCAGCCAGATCGGCCGCAATACGACGATCACGGACTGCGTCATCATCGGCGCCGACCGCTTTGAGACGGAGGCGGAGCGAGTCAAGAACCGCGCCCGAGGCATTCCCAGCTTCACGATCGGCGAAGGCTCCGTCATCCAAAATGCCATTCTGGACAAGGATTGCCGGGTGGGCCAAAACGTGCGGATTATCAACCAACGCGGCGTTCACCAGGACGAGGGAACCAACTACGTCATCCGCGAAGGCATTGTCGTCATCCCGCGCGGATCGGTGATTCCCGATGGGACGGTGATTTGAAAGCGAGAATTTGGCGAGCGACGCGTGCAAACGGCCCGGTAATGGATTCATTACCGGGCCGTTTGCACGCGCCGCTCGCCTTGGCATCCTAGACGCCAACCCTTGCGGTCTCCTGCTTCCGTTCTTGAATCGGCGTACGCGGGGCGCCCTCATGGAAGATCAACAATAGAGGGCTGGCGATGTAGATCGAGCTATAGGTGCCGACCACGACGCCGACGACCATGACGAATGCAAAGAGGTGGACCCCTTCGCCGCCGAAGATGTAAAGCACGATGACCACCAACCAGACGGAGAACGACGTTAGCAGGGTCCGGCTCAGGGTCTGATTAACGCCGTCATTGATCATCTGCGGCGTCAGCAGCGGATTCTTGCCGCGCACCTCGCGGATTCGATCGAACACGACGATGGTGTCATTGACGGAATAACCCACGAGCGTTAACAAAGCAGCCACGGTCGGCAAGTCGATCTTAAAGTCTTGCAGACCCAGCATGGTCGCGAAAGCGGGGGCGAACTCGTGGATGTAATGGCAAAACGCGATGATGCCTAGCGTGAAGAACAGATCGTGAATCAGACAGAGCACGGCCGCCGCGCCGAAGGTCCAGCTGCCAAACCGGAACCACAGATAGAGCAAGATCGCCGCCCAGCTAGCCAAGATGGCGTAGAAAGCGCGCGCCTGCGTGTCGGCGGCCAGCTGGCTATCGAAATTCTCCAGACGCTCCGGCTGCGGACGGCTGGCGAATTCATCCTGGGTCGCTTTCAGAACCTTGTTCAACTTGTCCACGGGAACAGCCTGGGGCAATTCCAGGAGCATGGACTTGTATCGACCCTTCTCCTCATCGTCGCCGTATTTGCTCAGCCCAATCTGGCGGCCTACGCTTTCCAGTCCTTGATTGGTGAACTCGCGCTGCAGCAACATCGCGACCTGAGCGGGCGAAGCGTAAACCTTGCTGTCCTTTCCGCTCGGATCGCCGAATTGCAGGACCACTTTCTTGGGATCCGGCTGGATTTCGTATTTCTGAAGAACGATGCGTTGCAGGTCGTCACTCAACAGCCGGTTGATAACGACTTCCACGATGTCGCGCTCGCGCTCGGAAGTGCGCACCGTGAAGAGCCGGCTCTTGTTGCCGACGCTGTATTCGGGCGAATCCACGAAGATTTGCTCGACCGAATGATCGGGCAGTCGGGATACGCGTTCCTCGACTTGCCTGGCCGACACCGGATCATGCAAGTAAACCTGGCTCGCCTTGTCCGAACCCTGATAGGTGAACTGAAAGGCCAGGCCCTTCTCATCCAGTTGCTTGAGGCTGCCGTCGGCGACCTTGAGCATCCTCGCCTGGGCGTCGTCGCTCAGTTTGTCACGCAGTTGCTGGATATCCTCCTTCTCCTTGAGCAACCCGCCGTAGGCCGTGCCGCCGACGAAATCGACATTCAGGCCCTGTTCGCCACGCATGACGAACACGGTAATGCCGAGGATAGTCAGCAAAACGGTCGCGGTAAACCAGTAATTGCGGATGCGCATGAAGTCGATGTCGCGGCCCAGGATCATGCGAAAGCCGGGCAGATTTCTCAGATGTAGCATGCTCAGATCGTGAATCCATCCCTTTGCCAGGCAGATATTGAAGATGACCCGCGTCATGGCCAGGGAGGTAAGCAAGCTGATGATCAGGCCGAGAGTTAAGCTGATGCCGAAGCCCTTCAACTGATCGTTACCGACCGCGTAGAGCACGATGGCCGTGAAAATGCTGCTCAAGTGCGTATCGATGATCGTCGGGAAGGCCCGGTCGTAGCCGTTGCGGATGGCGAGGGCGATGCTGGCGCCGCGTTCCCGTTCTTCACGGAGCCGTTCGTAGATCAGCACGTTGGCGTCGACGGCCATGCCGAGCATGAGCACCAAGCCGGCCAAGCCGGGCAAGGTGAACGTCGCGTTGACGAGGATCATGATAGCGACGGTCAGCAGCAAGTTGGCCAACAGGGCGATACAGGCGACCATGCCGGAGAATCGGTAGTAGACCAGCATGAAGGCCAGGATGGCCACAAAGGCCAGGACGACCGAGAAGGCGCCCTTGTAGATCGTGTCCGCGCCCAGCGTGGCGCCCATGGTATTCTCGCTCACAGGCAGCGGCTTCAAGGTGGCGGGCAGAGCGCCGCTGCGAAGAACGGACACCACGCGGTCGGCGTCCTCCTTGCTGGCCTGACCTTCAATGATGCCTTGGGTGGTAATCCTGCTTTTGATGTTGGCGGCCGAGGCTACTTGGCCGTCCAGCACGATCGCCAGTTGGCGGCCGATGTTGTCCTTGGTCAAATCGCCGAACAGATCGCCACCGTCACTATTGAATGTAAAATGGACCGTCCGACCCTCGGCAAACGTCTGGCTGGGTATCAAATACTGACCGGTCACTTCCTTGCCCGGTTGCGGATCACGGGTCAGGACGAAATACTCGAACTTCTTATCGCCGTCGGCGGCTTCGCGAATCGAAGGGACTTCGCGACTGTAATAGAGACTGCCTTTGATAAGAATCGCTTCGCCGTTTTTCCGGGCCTCAGCAACCTTTTGCCACTGGTCACGCAGTTCCTGCGCTCCCCGGTCGATGTCTTCCGTTGAGAGCTGTCCCGACCGGCCTCCCACCACGCGGTTGAGTTGCTCGCTGGCGGGCGTTGCCTTGGGGTCGGCAATGGAGTTATTCAGCCCGTGCTCCCAGCGGAAATCGCGGTTCAATTCCACCCATGAGTAAGTGAAAGTTTGCGCGCCCAGTTTATCGTTGCGCGTGGTATACGGCGTCTTGGGAGCGGCTGGTGGCCTGCCGACGGCTGCCAGGGCTTCCAGTTCGGTCTTCCGCTGAGGATTGGTTTTTGCTTCATCGACGTATTTCTTGGCCGCGTCGATGGCTTCCTTGTCATCTGTATCATTGGCTAAAATGCGAAATTCCAGGCTGCCGACCTGTTTGATGAGTTCCTTGACACGTTCCACTTCCTCGGTGGTCAGGCTACGAGACTTTTCTTGTTTGGAATGTTCCTTGATGAAGTTCTCAATCTCCTTGGGATCGGCATCCGGATTGGCGGCGATGACTTCCTGGGCGAGTTTGCCGCGTTGGCCAAGTTCGGCCTTGAAGCCTCCTTCAGGAGCTTTGTATTTCTTGGCGACCTCTTCTTTCAGGTTGTTCCACGCTGCCTCTTCTTGCTTCATTTCATGCTGACCACCCGTCGGCAGAATGATTTCGACGCGCGTTTCGCTCACGGGGCGGACCGTGACGTTGTAAAGGTCGGAAGGGTCGATACGGCGCTTCAGAGTGGCGGCGAGCTGTTGCGACGTGCCCTGCGGCACCTTTTCGTCCGGAAACTTCGTCAGGTCCATCTCGTAGACCAGGATTGTCCCGCCCACCAGGTCCACGCCGAGCTTGTAATTGACCCCGCTTTGGCCCTTGACGTAGTTCCAGGTGGCCATGCCGACGACTCCGGCGGCTGCCAGGATAATCGCGATAAAAAAGAGGACGGTATAATTTTGCTTTTTCATGATCGACTTAGGCTTAGGTTATTGGAGAAAAGAAAAATCCCTTTTATGCGGGAGCCGCGCTATTTCAGGCTCCGGCCGGCTTCTGGTCCTTGGGTTGGCGGGCGGCTTCTTCATTGCTCAAATTGCGAGCGATGCTGGATTTAATCATGCGCAGCCGCGAATTGTCGTCGACGCGGATAACGACTTCGTCTTCCTTCTCGCTAACGGAGACCACGGTCCCCAGGATGCCGCCAATCGTCTGGACTTTGTCATTTTTCTTGAGGCCGGCAATCATGGACTTTTGTTGCTGCTCCTGGCGACGGCCCGGCCTAATCATGAGAAAATACAGGACTACCGGGATGAGAAGGAACGGCCAATATTGGAGCGGATTCGTTCCCTGCTGACCTTGGGGATCGGCCTTGGGCGGGTCTTCGGCAATCAACATTGTGGCATACAGCATGCAAGACCTTTCGCGAGGTCAATAAGAATTTGCGGGTTTCAATTATCAAACGAAAACGGCCCTCGGACTGCTCATAACGATTAATTTAGCAGGTATGGGCGTCATCATAAAGTGAAGTGCCCCAACGAGCAAGGCAGACCGCGTGGAACTCGGCAAACCGGCTTGCCGCGATCGCTTGGCGAGCCTCGGCCATGAGCCGGCAATAAAACGCCACGTTGTGCAGCGACAACAGCGTCGGGCCCAGCATTTCGCCCGCCTGGAATAAGTGATGGATATAGGCCCGGCTGAAATGCCGGCAAGTGTAACATAGACAATCGGACTGCAAGGGGGCTGAATCTCGCTTGTGACAGGCATTCCGCAGACGGAGCGGCCCTGAGGCGGTAAAAGAAAAGGCGTTGCGGCCATTGCGGGTCGGCAAGACACAGTCGAACATATCGATGCCCGAAGCGATTCCAGCCAAAATGTCTTGAGGGCGGCCCACGCCCATCAAATAACGCGGCTTGTTGGCCGGCAGCAAAGCCGCGCATGGTCCCAGGGCAGCCAACATCCGGATTGCCGTTTCGCCCACGCTAAATCCGCCAAGGGCATAACCCGGGAAATCCAGAGCGACCAGTCCCTCCGCGCAATAAGTGCGCAGTCCGAGGTCCGTTCCTCCCTGAACGATCGCGAACAAGGCCTGATCGTCGCGGCGATGGGCCTCCCGGCAGCGTTTTGCCCAGAGGTGCGTCCGTTCAACCGCGCCGCGCATGATTTCGGCCGGCGCCTCACTTGGCGGGCATTCGTCCAGGCACATGGCAATGTCCGAGCCCAGGTTTTCCTGGATGTGCACGGCCTTTTCCGGTGTCAAATCGAGCAGGCTGCCGTCGATATGGGAACGAAAGGAGACCCCTCGGTCATCAAGACGGCGGATTTTCGCCAAACTGTAGACCTGAAAGCCGCCGCTGTCGGTGAGGATCGGGCCGTCCCAGTGCATGAACCTATGCAGGCCTCCCATTTCCGCGACCAGATCGTCGCCTGGCCGCAGCGTCAGATGGTACGTGTTGCCCAGGATGATTGTCGCGCCGACATCGCGCACCTGCTCCGGGGTCAGGCCCTTCACCGTGGCCTGAGTGCCCACCGGCATGAAAACCGGTGTGTCAACGGGCCCATGCGCTGTTTGCAGGCGACCGAGCCGAGCCAAGCCGTCGGTTTGCAGAAGTGAAAAGGAAAAGGTCAAGTTGCATCGCGAACAAGAAGTTTAGCGGCGAGCCTCCGGCGAGCGCGGAGGTCGCCGAGCGCGCTCGCCGGAGGCTCGCCGCTAAACGAAATCGCTAATCGCCCCGGAGGGTCAGGCCGAACAGGGCCAGTTTTTCGCGGACCTCGTTGAGCGAGGTCATGCCGAAGTTCTTGGATTCAAGCAGTTCATCGGCGCTGCGCTGCACGACGTCGCTCAGCGTATTGAGGCCGAGGCGATTCATGCACTTGCGGGCGCGGACCGAGAGGTTCAGTTCGCTGACCGGCTTATTCAAAACAGCCTGCTCTTGCTCGCTCAAGGGTTGCTGCGAGCGGAAGCGCATGTCATGTTGGCCGCCTTCTTCCAGGGATTGGCCCAGCCGCAAGCCCTTGGTCGCCATCATTTCCTTGATTTCCATCAACGACGTTTCGCCGAAGTTTTTGCTGCTCAGAAGCGATTGCTCGTCGATGCGGGTCAGGTCGCCCAAGGTGCGGATATTCATCTTTTTGAGGCAATTGCGGCTGCGCACGGATAGCTCAAAGTCCGTGACGGGAATCTCCAGAACCTGGCTGAACTTGCTGAGGGCATGCTCTTCCTCGGGGCTGTAATACATCGTCAATGAGGCGTGGGCGTCCTTCATGAACAGGCGGGCCCGGTCATGATTGGGATTGGGACCGAGAATGCGGCGATAACAATCAACGGCCTTGTCGTATTTGTCGTTGTCTTCGTAGAGCACGCCGAGGTTATTGAGGACGCCAATGTGAACGGGAGGATGGTTGAGGCAGCGCTCGTAGAAAGACATCGCTTCGTCGTCGTTGCCGGACAGGTCATTCATATGGCCGAGTTGGAATAGGGCGCCGGTATGGCCCGGATCCAGATCGACCGTGCGTTCGAAATGGCTAACAGAGCCGGAGCGGTCGCCGTCGGCCAGCATGCAGCTTGCGACCTGGAAATGGTATTCGGCACTATGACTAGAAACCTCGCTCAGTTTATTCAAAAGCGCGCGGGCTTGAACTAAATCACCCTTCTGGCGATGGATGCCGGCCTTTTGCAACTGGACCTGGCTGGCGGTGTAACCCGATTTCTCGGCTTTGTCGAAGGCCTTCATGGCCTCGTCGAAATCCTGGAGTGAGACTAGCGCTCGGCCCAGATAAAAGTTAGCCAGAGCGCCTTCCGCATGGCGGAGATGCTCGACCGCTTCGCCCGTATGGCCTAGGAAAAAGAGGGCGATGCCGAGCTTGAGTTGCCATTTCTTGATAGCTGGGCCCGTGGCTGTTTCGAGTTTTTTCTTCAGAGCCTCAGTGACCTCGCGGAGCGCGCGAAATTGCGTGCCGCCCTGGGCGAGGCCATTGCGTAGTTGTTGAACGGTTCCCGCGTCGCAATCTTCGCGTTCGACGAGCAACGCTTTCAAATCGATCGTCATCGGCTCGACCATTTAAGACGGCCTCCCGGACAAATAGCACTCCCCGGGCTCGCGCTCGGGGTTGATCCCCTAGAATTTGCTTGCCGCATCTTGAACATTTCAAGAATTTGCTAGTATAGCGGAGCGTTTCATCCCTGCAAGACAGGTCGCCCGCAGAGTTCCTTCAAGCATAAGGCATTTTGGCATTTGTGTCGAGGGATCGCCCCGAGCAGGTAACATGGCTTCCAAGCGTCCCGCACCCGAGCCGCCGCCATGTTACGCGCTGATGATTCCAGGCCTGGAAGCCGTGGCTGCCGACGAAGTCACCCGCGATTTAGGCGGCAAGGTCAAGCGCACCGCCCCAGGATTGGTGGTATTTCGGGCCGAACACGACAAATCACTACTGCAACTGCGGACCGTAGAGGATGTCTTCCTCTTCGCCTGGGGCACCGACAAGCTCACTCACCGGGCCGAAGACCTCGACCGCATTCGCCGGTGGACCGCGCATGAGGTTGCATGGGACCAGCTGTTACGCATCCACCATACCGTGCGTCCCAAGCCGAAAGGTAAGCCAAGCTATCACCTGGTTTCCCAAATGAACGGCAAACACGTCTACCGGCGGGTGGATGCCCTGAAGGCGATGGCTCGCGGCCTGGATGGAAAGCTGCCAGCCAGCTGGCGGCATGCCGAGGAGAATGCTTCCGTCGAGGTGTGGTTGACCATCAATGGGTCAATGGCGGTGTGCGGATTAAGGCTGTCGGACCGAACAATGCGGCATCGCACTTACAAGCTGGAGCACGTTCCGGCTTCTCTGCGCCCGACCGTGGCGGCGGCAATGGTGCGGCTTGCGGAGATCAAGCCAGGGAACCGCGTCGTCGATCCCATGTGTGGAGCGGGCACAATTGTGGCGGAGTGTCTAGGTTGGGCCCGCCACGCCAATGTGGCCGGACTAACCGTGCTGGGCGGCGACCTGGATCGGTCGGCGGTCCGCAAATCCATTACCAATTTGAGCCGGCTGGGCGCGCCGGAAATCAGGGAATGGAACGCGGTGCATCTTCCTTTTGAGGAGAGTAGCGTCGATCGGATCGTGTCGAACCCGCCGTTTGGTAAGCAATTGAGCCGGCCGGAGGATATCGGCCCGCTTTATGACAAGATGATTGTCGAATACGACCGGGTACTCAAGCCGCAGGGCCGAGCAGTGCTGTTGGTAAGTGAGTTTGGCTTGCTCAAAGCGGCTACCCGTCCGGTCGGGTGGAACCTTCAGCGCCAACTGCGCGTCCGGGTCCTTGGCCAACGGGCGGCCATGACGGTTTGGCGAAAAGGATTGACGACTGCGGAATGAACATTGATGATTGACTGTAGTCAGGCGAGCGGGGGGCGTCAGCCCCCTGATTACGGCGCTCCGCCATCAGGGGGCTGACGCCCCCGCTCGCCGGCGTATGATGACTACTCTTCCGAGAGATTCTCCATGCCGGCATCCAAGGTAAGCTGTCCCAAGTGTCGCGCGGTCTTGAGGCCCAGCAAGCCTCTCCCGGTGGGCAAGAAGGTAAGGTGTCCCAAGTGTGCCAACCTATTTACCGTCAAACCGGACGACTCAGATATTCTGGCAGCCGCCAAAGCGGGTCCCAAGGACAAAGGCAAAACCAAGCCCCCGCCGCCGGCCAAGAAAAAGATCTTTGATGATGAGGAGGATGATGGTCCGGCCACCTATAGTTTTGCCGACGAAGTAGTAAAGGAATATGATCCCGACGCTGATGAAAAGGACGACATTTCCATCGTCCCCGACTTGCAAGTCAAGGATCCGCGCGGGCCGGCTACCGCGACAATCATGCGTCCCTCAAACTGGCTCATGCGGCTGTCCCTCATCGGCTGTTTGACCAATGTGATCTTGCTCCTGTTTTTCCTTATTCCTCAGTTGCTCCCCGTCGAAGACGATCAGCCGGCCGACAAGGGGCAAACCAAAGAAGCCAAAGCCGAAAAGGAAAAGAAAGAAAAGGAAAAAAACGCAGAAACGCTGGGGCTGACGCGGACGAGTTATGTCTTTTTGACCTTCGGCCTGCATGCCTTTGCATTCGCCTATTATTCTCTAATTGTCTATGGCGTGTTTAAGATGCAGACGTTGGAATCGTATCGCTGGTCCATCGCGGCCTGCATTTTGGCATTTGTCCCTTTAGCGGCCGGAGTGCCTCCCTTGGTGGCTTACCTGGTCGCGGATACGCCGCCTGAGGAGTATTTGGCTTTGCCCTATGCCGGCAACTGGCTCTCCGTTTTGGGAGCAGGCATTTTTTGTTTGGTCGTTCTGCGCAAGAAGGAAGTCATCGCCGGCTTTGAGTATCAATCGGATTAAGGGGATCACTCGATGCTAAAGGCGGCCGGCGGCCCGCGGCCCCTCGGAGGCTATTTCAAAAAGTTGCGCGCCGTCCTTGGGGTCCTTTTGGGCCTATTCATTTTGGCGCAAATGATCTTCCTGCCAGTTGCCAATTTGCTCGGCTTTTTACCGACGCTTCGTGACAACTTGCGAAACACGGCCTGGGCCCAAGCATTGGCCCCGGATTGGCTCGATAAAAAGGGCAACGCCGAGGAGATTCTGACCAATGCCGGCGACGTCAGCCAACGCTGGCAGGAAATCACCGGCCAGCCGGAAAGCTGGTCGCTCTTCGCGCCCGACGTGGCGGATGACATCTGGTTCTTGCGTGTGGAAATGAACTGGCAAGACGGCGATTCCTCCGTGCAGGTCGCCCTGGTTCAACCCATTTCCTTCATCTCCGAAAACGAGCCGCCGGATCCCAATCACTTTTTCCGCCTGGGCCATTTTCGCATTAGACGCTACGAAATGGCGGTCGAAGTCCATCTCTCCAAGGAGGAAGACAAGACGCCGGAAGAACGCGTGACCGACTGGCGCAACAAGATTCGGGAAAAGGTGAGAAAAGACTGGGACAATATGCAGGCTTATCTGCGCTACCGCTTGCAGTGTTTTCAACGACAGCGCCCGGATCTGCCTGAGCCGCGCCAACTGATTCTCACTGTGCGTCACTATGTCATTCCGCCACCCCGAAAAGCACCGTTTACATGGGACGAGCCCGACGAGATTCCGGTGGCCCGCTGGCGGCTGGCCGACCCGCCTTCCAACGAATACTTGCCCATCGAGGCCTATAACCCGGTGACCGGCCGATTTGATTTAGTTGCTCGGCGATGAATACCCCACCCGCCACCTCCGGCACCTTTGTGGGCCTGAAACCGTGGTTTCCCTGGCCGTTGTCGCGCTGGGCGTGGTGGACTCAGCCCGTCCCCGCCGAGCGCCTGGCCGCCCTTCGTATCGGCCTTGCGGCCGTTCTCCTCATTGACGTCGTTTTTACCTACTTGCCGATGGGCACAGTCTTTTTCGGTAGCGACAGTCTCGGCAGCCCTTCAATCTTTGCTTATCTCTACAAGCCTCCAAGTTGCCTTTGGTCTCTTTTGAAGGACGTCGAGGACTCTCGGCTTATCCAGGCGAGCCTTTTTGTCTGGACCGTCGCAATTGTGATGCTATTAATGGGCTTCTGGGCGCGCCCGAGCGCCGTAGTGGTATGGCTGCTATCAACATCCTTTGCCAATCTCAATAGCGCCATCGACAATGCGGGCGATCAAGTCCGGGGGATTATTCTTTTCTACTTGATGCTATGCCCATGCGGAGCAGCCTGGTCGATCGACGCCTGGCTCAAACGGCGCAGAGGACTGCTTACAGGGCCGGCTTACGTCTATCCCTGGCCTTTGCGCCTCCTATTTCTGCAAATGACCCTCATTTACTTTTTTAACGGACTTTACAAAGCATCGGGCAAGGACTGGATTGAGGGCAACAGCCTTTACTATGTCCTATGCGATTTGACGTTGGCCCGTTGGTCGTATGTGCAGTTGCCGATTCCGCCGATTCTGCTTCGGCTGGCGAGCTGGTTCGTGCTGTCCTGGGAAGTCAGTTTTCCGCTGCTGGCAAGCTGGAGGCCGACGCGGATTCTCGCCCTCTGGATAGGCGTTTTATTTCATCTTGGCATTGGCCTCAGCATGGAACTGGGCGGTTTCGCTTTTTACATGCTCTGTCTTTATTTACCGCTCGTTCCTTGGGAACGGTGGACGTGGACGAAGGAACGTTCACTATTAGGCCCCCCCAAACCTTCTTGAGCATTGCCTAAAGCTGACCCTCCTACCCTGTGGCTCAGGTGTCGCTGGTCCAGAGGGTCATCACTTGAGCCAGAGGGTTATGCTTTTCGGTTCCTTTTAACGTCATACGATGGCTATTTCCCAAAAGAAAGCACCCGTCCTCTCTTAACGATCCGGCTGGCATTCCGCCAGTTGGCGACTTCATTTGCTTGCCGGACTTTATTGGGACTAACGGCGGGTTGCGAGAAGCGAAACAAGGATAGTTCCACGTGCCGATAACACCCACCAAGTCGCGCGGGCGCCGGTGGACGACATCGCTCTTACCCCAAAGCCAGATAGGTCTTTGCGAAATCGGCACGGGACGTGGCTTGAGGAGCCGGCTTGCCTGGCGCTCGAGAAAACGGCACGCCTCGGCCAACGGCAGGATTTCCGCGCCGATCGTTTCTTCAGTTCGCTTACCGACATCGTTCGCCACGGCCGCGCAGAGGCGATCGCAATTCTCCACCAGCAAGTGACGAAAAAGACGGACCGGTCGCAAACGCCGCCGCATCGGCAGGGCGGCCCAGCGCCGCTGGTGAAGGCAGCAAGACGCCGTAATGGCGGCGAGCGTGGCGGTGTCATTGGTTGAAGGGATCATATCGCCTATTCTAGAGGGCATTGTCCATTGGCCTTGGCTTCTGCTCAAAGGAAATCTCATGGCCTTCGATCCGCTGGCATTGCCGCCTTTGCTGACTGCGGACCTTCCCGGCATTGGCGGCCGCATGAAGGCGTTGCCGGAGGATTTTGAAGTCGAGGAAATTCCCGCTTATGAGCCGAGCAGCAATGGCGATTTTCTCTTTTTGTGGATCGAGAAGCGCGACATGGGCGCCGAGTACTTTCAGCGCCAAATCGCCCATCGCCTGAATATCCCAGTCTCGGAAATCGGGACGGCGGGACTTAAGGACCGGCATGCGGTCACGCGGCAAATGGTCTCCGTGCCCGCCGCTGTTGAAAGCCAGCTCTCTCAACTTGAGGGCGATGGCATCCGATTGCTTTCAGTCAATCGCCACACCAATAAGTTGAAGCCGGGCCACCTTCATGGCAATCGCTTCCGTATCCTCGTGCGTGAACCGGCAGCGGGCGCCGAAAGCCGCGTGCAGCCGATTTTGGACCGGCTTCGGCAGCTCGGCCTGCCCAATTACTATGGTTTGCAACGCTTTGGCCGCGAGGGCGAGACGGTCATCATGGGCCTGGCCTTGTTGCGCGGAGAGTCGCCGCCGTTAACCGCCCAGGGTCAACGTCCGAATCCGCGCAGCCCATTCTTGCGCAAATTGGCTTTGTCCGCCGCCCAATCCGCTCTTTTTAATCACTACCTGGCCCAACGCCTCACCGACGGTCTCCTGAGGAAGGTCTTAGGCGGAGACGTGATGGCGAAATGGCCATTTGGGGAAATGTTCGTTGCCGAGGAAGTGGAGCGCGAGCAAGAGCGCTTTGATGATCGAGAAACAGTCCACGCTGGACCCATGTTTGGCCGTAAGACGTTCGCGGCGAGCGGCGAAGCGGCGGCACGGGAAGCCGCAGTCTTGGAGCAAGCCGGTTTGACGACCACCTCCTTTCACGGCTTCGGCAAACTCTTACAAGGAACGAGGCGACATAATCTGATCTACGTCGATGACCTTAGCGCAACCTGGGAATCGGAAGGCGCGCGTCTGACGTTTACTTTGCCCGCCGGCAGCTATGCGACCGTCTTGTTGCGCGAGATCACCAAGAGCGACGATGTGGAGGGCTCTACTTAATCATTTCCGGTCCATCGTTTTGTTTCCGTGGATTTAAGGTAGAGATTCGTTTCACCTGGCCGTCACTCGTAGTGAAACGATCTTTTTTGACGTAAACCATTAAATCTTTTGGTCTTAGGAAAGATCGTTTCTCGACCCTCTCACACCTCCCCCTCGCCATCAAGTTGGCGCCCCGTCTTGGTCTTGACGGACATCCCCAGCGGCCCGGTGCGCCTCATTGATTCTTTCTGGCACTTCTTCACAACCAGCCGACCATTCGGGCTGAAACGAATTCGATTCAGACCTGAGCCACAACGGGCCGGACGATCTCGCCGGTGAAGCCCACGCCTTTTGATTCTTTCCATTTCGCCTGACCCCCCGTGGAAAGAAATGGAAAGCATTTGGGGCTGCCTACGGCTGAAAGGATGGAACGGGGGAATTACTCGGCTGCAATAACACCGAGCGGCACTGAAGAGTGTCTACACTGGCAACCCACGCTGCACTTGCCCGGTCGTCCACGCAAGTCAGGGACCCCGGCGGTTGGAGCACAACCAGAAACGTGCCGGTTCCCCGTTTCGCTTCCTATCTCTTGACCTGAGCCGGCGGGTCGCCCTGCAATTCGTAGGAAAACGCACCTAATAGTGCGCCGCGCTGAATTTCATGGCAGTCTAGGCATTGCTTAGCGGCGCGGACAGCACCCATCAAATGAATTCGATTGGCGGTGGCCTCGCTCACCAAATCTTCGCCGCCCTGCAGCCCAATTAGAGCTCTATGCTCGAAAGGAGTTAGGTCGCGGGTTTCGGCGTCCTTTAGTTCGTCCATGCGAGGCAAATGTTCAGAAATGTAGACGGCCGGCTTTTCGTGCTTTAGCAAGCTGACTAGTTCTAGCCGGCGGATGAGCCACCGTTCCTTTTCAGGCTCCTTGATATTTTGATTCTGAATGGAAGACGGCGCCTTGGGCATGCGATTAAACCGATGAGATTCGAACCCGGCAACATGATTTCGATCTCTGATGTACCCAAAGCCGGAGATATTGATGAAGTTTATTACTCCCTCCTGATGAAGCTCTTGCAAAAAATCTAGCCCCGGCATTGGCGAACCGGCCCCGGATGACTGCTGGGTCGTGTTTGTAGGCGTGATTTTTTCGGCATCTTCTTGGTAAGAGTAAACAAAGTCACTTGCGGGAAAGCTGATGACATCTGCGGGAATCGGTTTTAGATAAAGTGGCTTGGGTTCAAGCATGCGTGAGACACCAAACTTGCCTTGTCTGCTGATGAATTCTTCCACCTTATCCGAATGGAGCATTTGGAGTGATTCCGTTCGTGTATCACCCCACATGGAAATGGAATGTTCCAGTTCTGTAAGAAGCCCTGCCGACTCTCTTGGCAGCTCGACGGCTCCGTCCCGCGATTGCAGGGCCATATATTGATTCTCATAGGCGAGTCGGTCAGCCAGAGATTCGAAAGGGTATTGGCTCAAAAGTTCCTCCGCAGACCATATCTTTTCATTCCCCCTCTTTTCGATGTTTTCTTCATTTGGCTTGGCAGATTCGTTAACTAGCTTGGTTGCCTCTTCATGAACATGCCACAAGAACACGGCAAAAACTGCCCAACCACAAATTAAGGTGATAAGCCCCACACGCAGAACACCACGCCGCGCCAAGGTAGGAAATTGGGGACTCATGGTGGTTTCCTCTTGATCGGGTTCGATTTCATCATTTAAAAGATCATGCCAATCATACCTTACTTCTGCCGTCTCCTTCGACTAATGAAAGAACAAAATCGAATCAAAAACGGCCGGGCAATCATCAAGCCGCCTAGGGTGCATTCACTTGTCTCGCCCCTCTCTGGCCTTGGCCAGAACTACGCCATCGCCCATTTCATTTCATCCATCAGCGACAGGTTCCTGCCCTCCCCATGGCGACTCCTGGCCTTTCCGAGGGTCTGACACCCGAGGCGCCGGTTCGAGCAGACGGACTGCGATCTAAATGTCTAGTAATGTCAGAAAGCGCTTTCTCGCTGGTTGGGGGCCGCACGGTTACAATACTCATACGGCGGACGAGCCGAAACAAAAAATGAGCGACAGAGGTTTTCCGCATGAACATGATTAAATCCCCTCAATCGGCAGGGCGCATCTGGATCGCTCGCGGCTTCACCGCGGTTGAGGATATCGTCTACATCTGTCTAGGGCTTCTCCTTGCTGGCATCGCCTTCACCCTGCTCGTGACCGGTGTCATCGATTTTTGGCAAAGCGTCAGGGCCGAGAAGATCGCCACTATTCACTTGCTCGATCGAATATTACTGGTTTTGCTTGTGGTCGAACTCCTTTACACCGTTCAGGTCTCATTTCGCGAGCACGCACTCGTTCCTGAGCCGTTCTTGCTTGTCGGGGTCATTTCTGTCATTCGACGCGTGCTGGTGTTGACGGCCGAACACGGCGAATTGCGGGAAAAATCGGACATCGGAGAACAGAATTTCTTCATCGAACTTGCGGTGCTCACCGCGCTCATTCTCGCCCTGGCGATCTCCCTAGTATTGCTGCGAAAGAAAGGGACTCCCGTTGAGGCTGAACGTGCCTGAGCGGCAACCATGAATTCATGGGAAAGGGCCGTGAAACCGTGGCGAATCTGTCCGGCTTTGTTATGCTGAGTCCAAAAATAAAAAAGAAAAAGAAATGTAAAAGGGTACGGCGCAAATCCCCGATCTCTTTGTCGCTCAAGAGCCATTTTGGAGAGACTTGATTTGTCGCTTCGCATGAATTTGTATGGTTGGAGCTTCCAGGGCTTTTGCGTCGTACTCGGGAGCAAGAACCGCAGCGTGTTGAAAGCTGCGACAGCGCAGCTCTCCAAATGCCTTTCGGACGAGGCAGACCTCGCCAGAGGCGAGGCCTGGCTAGGCACTTTGATCGACGCTGGATACCCGTTTAATAAAGATCGTGAACGTCCCGTCCCGCCCACAGACGGCGGTTTGTTGACCATGCAAATGGAAACCGCGGCGCACATTTATGGGATCCATTGCATAGCCCGCGCGATCGCGCGCGATGACCATCTGGACCTGTCGATGGATTCCTCGAATTGGTCTCGGCCTTCTGTGCACAGTCTTCTTCAGGAATTAGGAGCATGTCGTTTTACAATCAAGGGTGGCCTGCCCCGTGAATACTATTCCTGGATGGTAAGACTCGCAGATGGATTGCCGTTTTTCGGCGATGATTTTCGCACCAACTGGGAATTCTATTCGTGCTTCACCAATGAGGAGCTAGCCAGCCTTATCCCCATTTTCAAAGCCGGCGCGAGATTCAAGCGGAAGTTTCCGGAGGATTTTTCTGAAGAAAGCAAAGCCAGGATGCCGTCCAGCTTGTCTGAAGGTGGCAGGAGATTAATAAAAGATCTAATCAAGTGGTTCAGTCGAATCCAGGAAGCGGGACAGGATGCATTCATAATCTGGTGGTAGTCTTGCGTTCGCCGGGTGCCACTGGCGGCTTGTCCGCCAGTGATCCGCCGCATCACTGGCACCCGGCACACGGCGCACCTAGCTTTGGTGAAGGTGAAGCAACGCCTTGCAGACCAAGCCAAGGGCGGGTAGGTTGCTGTCATTATGTGCGGACGTTACACACTTGCTGAATCCCCTCGCAAATTGGCGAAGCGTTTCGATGTGCCAGAAACGCCGGACCTTCCCTTCGATGGCCAGCGCTACAACATCGCACCTACCCAGCAAGTCCCCATTGTGAGGCAGAGGGACAACGCGCGAGAAATGGTCCTTGCCAAGTGGGGTTTGATCCCCTCTTGGGCCAAGGACATGAAGATCGGCAATCAATTGATAAACGCCCGTGCCGACACCGTGGCCACCAAGCCGTCCTTCCGGTCCGCGTTCAAGGCCCGGCGCTGCCTGATACCCGCTGACGGGTTCTATGAATGGCAGAAGACCCAGGACGGCAAGCAACCGGTTTATATTCGCATGAAGGACAAAGAGCCGTTCGCGTTCGCCGGCTTGTGGGAACAGTGGCGTCCCGAAGAAGGAGAGGCAGTCGAATCCTGCACTATCATCACAACTGATGCTAATGAGCTAATGGGGCCAATCCACAACCGGATGCCTGTGATTTTGGCTCCCTATGATTATGCCACGTGGTTGAAGATGGACGAGAAGCCCGAAATGCTAACAGCTCTATTGAAGCCGTTTCCGCCCGACCAAATGGAAGCCTACCCCATTTCTAAGTTGGTTAACAACCCTCGCAATCAGGGCGAGAAGCTGATTGAACCGGCATAGTAAGCGGGCTCGTGTTGCTCTGTCCGGCGTAGAACAAGGAGATGGACCAGAAAGGCTGATCACCCCGGCCTTCTTGTCTATGCACTCAGGCGGAAGGTGGACGATGCAAAAGCTGATCCAAGGCATTCACCAGTTTCAGAAGGAGAGTTTCCGGCCATTGAAAGGGCTGTTCGAGGAGTTGGCCAAGGGACAGAACCCCGAAACTCTCTTCATCACCTGTTCCGACTCTCGCATCGACCCGACCCTGCTGACCAAGGCCCTGCCCGGCGATCTATTCATCCTTCGCAACGCCGGGAATATCATCCCGCCACACGGTGCGGGCAACGGGGGTGAAGCAGCGACCATCGAGTTCGCCGTAGCCGCTCTTGGCGTCAAGGACATCATCGTCTGCGGTCACTCCCACTGTGGGGCGATGCAGGGCTTGCTGCACCCGGAACAGGTCGCCTCGCTTCCTGCCGTCTCGTCTTGGCTGTCCCACGCCGAGATGACCCGCCGTATCGTCCGCAATAACTACGGCCATCTCGACGGAGATCGTCTGCTGACGGCCACAGTCGAGGAAAATGTCTTAGTGCAGCTTGAGAACTTACGGACGCTTCCAGCGGTGGCGTCCCGGTTGGGGCAGGGCGATCTGCACCTGCACGGTTGGGTGTACAAGATCGAGACTGGCGAAGTCTTCGCCTATGATCTGGCATGCGGCCAATTCGTGCCGCTGGCCGAGTACAAATTCCCAGCGAGCGAAGCTCCAGTGCGGCGGCGTACCACTGCGGACATCTGAAATGCAGGGGTGAAGCCACAACCCGCAGGCTGTCGTCGGGTCGAGCCGGAAGGCGTCGAGGATGACGACCGGTTGAAGGAATGGATTCAGTTTGACCCTGTTTTTACTAGCTGTGGGTTTCGAAGGCGAATCATATCCATAGCCAGTTGTTCCAGCCATTCTCCAAACCCATCTGGACGTTTTGTCCAACCGTTAGCCGTTGCCAACCCGAGAATGACTGCGGCGATGCTGCTAGCATCCGCCTCAATTCCATCGTGTTTCAATCGGTCTTCCAATTCAGCGAAAGCTGGGAGATACCCTGACATGTTGCCCCCATTGGCTTGGTGTCAGATGCATGAAGATAGGCCATTTTCTCAGGCTAGTTTAATCTACCTCATTTATGGGAGTCAAGTCCATAGTCTCGCTTATTGTGCGCGGAAAATCCGGCCCAACGCAGCAGCCGGGAAACCTCTGTCTGGTCCGGGATTTGCATACGCTTTTTGGCCGATTGTGAAACTTCTATTGAGCAAGCCATCCATGACCAAGAAGCGTGCCGGCTACTACAAAAACCGCTTGACTGTCGAGTTCATTAAAGCGGAGATTCGTGCCGGCCTGGCGCTGGCAAGCTTTGCGTCTAACATGGTGTTTTACGACGTTTTCTACAAACGAAGGGCCATTGCAAGTGCACGGGAAGCTTACTTCTCGGCGCGGAAGCTGGCGGTTGGGAATCGTGAACTTGTGACTGAAGACGCCATATGGATTGCCAAGAACTTGTACCGGCTGGAGCTTGCCCTAAATCGACTTGAAAACCAAGAGGGGTGACTCTGCCGGCCTTGGTGAAAGCCAAGCAGCGGCTTGCGGAGAAACGAACCAGGGCCAGAGGCATTCAACCTCTGGCCCTTTCGGCTTTGTGTCTCGAATTAAGCGATGGCCAAGAGCTTGTTTCGGCAGCGCCGCCAGGCGCTGCCAGCGATGCCGACTAACCCGATGCCGAGCAAGGTGATGCTGGATGGTTCAGGAACTCCAGCAACGGCGGGTTCGACAGATAGTTGCCCACGGATTTCGCCGCCTGGAAATACCGATGAATGGATGTTGACGTAAGTGTTGTTCGCTTGAATCTGCGCGGCGATTTGGGAGATGTCTGTCAGGCCGGTTGTCCCTTGGTTAACAATGTTGGCGTTTGTCAGGACGCCAGAAAAGCTGCCCGAAGTCGCGGCCGGAACCAACGGAAACGGCAGTATAACCGGCCCGCTGATAGTTGCTGGCCCCAAGTGGATATGGGCCGCCGTCGCTGGCCCGGAGAGGTTACTAAAGGTCACTAAGTAAACCAACTCATCAGGGCCAGCTAGGAAGGTTATCGCGGCCGTGCCGGTCCCCAAGGAATTATTGGGTGTAGGCCGCTCGTTCGCTCCGAGCAACGTGGCCGACGCAATGAAATCAGCCCGCGCTTGGCCAACCACTCCAGCTAAGAGCAGTCCCCAAGCAGCAAGTCCCCAAATAATCCGCTTCATACGCAGAACTCCCTATAGCAATTGTCACAGGAGCACCGCGCCAATGGCCAATTACAGGTAGTTTCAGGCAGCGACAGTTGCAGGTCAATAAGCAAATCCGCAATTACAAAAGAATTGCGGCTTGCTGAGAAATGAAACAGGGCCAGAGGCATTCAACCTCTGGCCCTTTCGGCTTTACGTTGTCTCGAATTATGCAATCGCCAGGAGCTTGTTTCGCCGGACGAAGACATAGGTGCTCGGATTCATCGCCGGAATTTGCGAATTGTTATTGACCATACAGACCGTTGCCTACCAACCCGAGCTTGCCACCGCCTAATCCACCGTTTCCGGCCACGCCCATTATGCCACCGACTGCCCCGCCAAAATTGCCGCTTAGGTTTCCGGTAAACGTCCCACCCATTACTTGCCCAAACTGTCCGAGCTGACCGAGCTGTCCGAATTGGCCGGCCAGACCAAACTGGCCAAGCTGATCGAACTGGCCGCCCGCAAAGCCGTGGTTGTTACCGTTATTGCTGCCCGCGAAGCCATTGCCAATATTGGTTCCTCCTGTGATGCCATTGAAGCCAAATTGCTTGCCATTATTTTGAAGGGCCTGAATATTTGGACGCGGAGGCAAAAAATGCCGGAAGTGTCCGCACCGGCCATTCGATGGCGGATCCATCGGTCGTTGCCCCAGGACCGGTGAAGTTTCCCAATAGACTAAAGCGCCAATGAGAACCATAAAAGTTACCAGGACCTTTAGCCAGCGCGACACGATAACCATGGTTGAGCGCACTCCTAATTACATCCTTGAATTTCTAACCCAATAGCAATGCCGAGTGTGTCGGCGAAAGAAGTACGCGAATCCCCGCAAAGCTTGCGCTAGAGCTTGAGTTTTTGCACAGGAGAAAAAGGCTGCCTTGGATAAAGTGAATCTGATGTGTGCATAGGTGGATTTTCTGTTGAAACAGCACCGGGCGATGGGAAAAGTCGCTGTGATGAGGGACGGGTAGGGACGTGGGCTACTCGACGGTTCTCCAATAAACAAAGACGAATATCTGCCTAGCTGAATAACCGGCTCCCAAACCTGATTTCACAATCTTCATGGTTTCTTCTCACGGTTGCCAAGGTTCGGAAGCAGTTCGGGTTTCAGGAAACCTTCTCTTGGGACAGGTTTCTTCGTGTATCCAAAGGCCCGCTTCTAAGTGAGGCTTGCGGAGAAATCGAGCCAGCCCTAGCCAGCAACCTGGTACGATGTTGCCGGTGGTGGTCTACCTGAGACTCTGTCGACGGAGGCATCCATGTCGCTAAACAGTCGCGCTCTGCTAGTCCCGCTCAGCGGCCTATTTGGGTTTATGCTTGCGTTTGTTATGGGAGTCACACCGTTGTTGTTTATGGGAGTCATGCCGTTTTCCAAGGCCGAGCCCGCCCCGGCAAATCAGCCGCAAATCGGGCGATATCACCTTACGGTTGGAAAAGACGGCAACGACTTTCTCTTGGACACGGGTACGGGCAAAGTGTGGGTTGCCAACCAAAGCGATGCGTCGAGGACATGGATGCCTCATATAGACGCGCCGCCAGCAAAGTAATCAATGAAAGAAGGCCAGAGGCATTCAACCTCTGGCCCTTTCGGCTTTGTGTCTGGAATTAAGCAATCGCCAGAACCTTCTTTCGCCGCCGCAAGAAACAACCTGCCAGGCCCGTCAATCCAATGCCGAGCAAGGTGATGCTGGCGGGTTCGGGAACGGCAGAGGCTACGGAAGGGCTACCGAACGCCACGTTATCCACGAAGGTATTAGTCCTTGGGTCAAGTTTTTCCACTTTGAGGCCCGTAATAAGTTCTGTGTTGTCCGACACGCCAATGAAGGTGGTATGGCCCGCCAATTCGAAAGCGGTAGCTAACCCTAAAAAACCGCCCGCCCCAGAGACGGTTATAAGAAATGTGTCGCCTTCCGCTGGTCCAGGGAGGTTTGGCACAATTGCCGCAAAAAAGTCGGTGCCGACAGCGGACACGCCAAGAGGGAAAGTTAGAGTCAGGTTGTCATCGCCATGAAATGATCCAACAGCTTTGGTAGTCCCGGTAACATCCCCTGTACCGAGGACAAGGAGCCCGAACCCGGAGAGCGTGCTCACCGTTAGCCCTGGCAAGATGTCGCCTGGCGAAAAGACGGAATTGCTCGTTGTACTAGAAAGGAGTGAAAAAATGAACGCGGAACTGGTTGCAGCCACGCGCGCCTTTTCGAAATCCTCGACGGGCAGACCAGGATTCGCAGCGTCGAAAGCGGCTCGTGTGGTGTAGACAAAGAAGGTTGCTTTCGATTGGCCCGTAGCGCTTAAAAGTAGGCCCCAACCCGCCAGAGCCCAGAACATCCTTTTCATGCGCACACCTCCCGCGTAGCAATTAACACAGGGGAATGGCCAATAGCAGATAGTTTCAGGCTGCGACGATTGCAGGTCAACAAGCAAATAGGAAATTCCAGAATAACCCTGGCTTGCGGAAAAATGAAAGAGGGCCAGGTTTTGCTACCAGGCCATGCTTCCTAGACGTCAATTTTGCATAGGTGCCGACATTTTAGGAGGCGCCAGCGAATCTAATCCGCTCCTGGGCCACTGTAGACTAGAACGTCTACAAAGGCGGCACGGTTATCAATCCGTGCCCTAACACACTTACCAATTTCACAACCGCATCCCAGGTAGGGGAACATTCCCCGCGCTCCCACACACCTACGGCGCTTAGCGCTAATCCGGCTCGCCTGGCAAGCTCCGATTGCGATAACCTGTTCGCCAATCTGTAAGCTCTGAGCCTTGTCCGGAACAGGGGACTCTCGGACTTGGCTAAGCAACCAAGGCACATGGCCGGTCCCGTCCGATGCTTCGCCTCTAGTTGGATTATCTCCCCGTCACATTCGCAGCAATGAACCGGAACAAGCGCGGAACCCCCGGAGGCGGTGAGCAACATGGTTACCACTGTTTTGCTTACGCCTGTTCTGCGGGCAATGTCGGCCATGGCCAGCCCGCGTGCGCGGAGTTTGCGGACACGTTGACTCTTTCGGATATCCGCTTCGATGCCCTGTCCCATTGGTAATCCCCAAGAACCTCACGCACGGCGATACACGGCACAAGTTTTATGGCGCGGGCGAGCGAAGTCAATTAAGAAATGAGAAGAAAATGAGAAAATTATGAGAGCCGGGTAGGCCAATTGAAATGTGCCAAAACAAGCCGAGCCGCAGCCGGCACACCGGTTCCTTGTTCAATTATCAGTCTGGATTCGAATCGGGTTTGTGCAGAACAGCAGATGAGGGGCATCTGAAAGAATTCGTCGTCCTCGGGCCCGCAAAACCAGGCCTCCCTTTGGCACTTCCATCGAATCAAACTGCACAATGCCATCGGAGGAAAGGGATTTCTTGGCAATGATTGATGCCGAATCTTTGTTTATCGCGATCAGTTCCACGACGTCAACCCGATTGGGCTGACCTCGCCAATCTTTTGCGGGAACCACACACTTGACCCGGACCGTAATCGACTTGCCCGCTGGTAAAGCAATGGCCTCCCCGGGGTAAGCTCGGCGCGCCAAGCCTTCTGCTTCCACTGTCAATTCAACTTGACGGGCGATATGGCCATGGGCGCCAAAGAAAGAGCCGGCGCGAAAGGCTTGCAAAACGGCATTTGGGGATCGTTTCGGCACATAGAGCCAGGTTTCGGAGAATTGTCCCGGCCAAAAATCGTTGAGATCACTGGGGCGGTTGTTGTGAAAATCGGAATCTGCCCGTGCCGCCCACACATCGATTCCTTTCCCCAACAACGTATCCCAGCCGTCGCCAACCGTCGCGACGACGGGATCCCAGCGATCAACCGTCTTGACTTTGCGTTTATAAGAACCAATCGCCTTGTTTCCCTGGTGGCCGGGGGCTCCCTCGAAACCGATGACCAGATCGTTTATCTTTCGCCAGGCAAGAACATGCTTCACGGTTTCCATGCTGCTGTCATTTTTCCGGCTCGGATGATTGTAAATGACCACCGGTTTGACCCCCTTCTTCACTGCATTGGCATCCAGCCAGCGCAAGGCTTCCTCGGCCAACTCCGCCTTGTGTTTCATGAGCCCCAAATCATCGAACCGGGACTTGAACACCGACAGCGTTTTCCATTCGTCCACGTCTGGGGAAACTAGCACCGTGGCATGCTCATCGCCGCCCCAAGGAGGAATGTTCCATTCCAGACCGGCCAAAATGATCATTTCCGAGTGCTGGCGGCGAGAAGCCTCGATGGCTTCAAGATACTCCGGGGTAGCAGCCTTAAGATTCCTGTCCGCGTGATCGGTGATGGCAATGACGTCACAGCCAAAGGACTTGGCTTTGAGCACCACATCTTCGACGGAGTTACTGCCGTCAGAAAAGGTTGTGTGAATATGGGTGTCGGTCTTCACCCAGATGCCTTTTTCCGACCAATCTATCTGCTTGACGAAATGAGGCTTAATAGCGCTTGAGGGCGTTTCGGCGCCGAGCCCGCTAGCTTCGGCCGAAATGCTGGATTTCGAGGCGCTCCTCTGGCCCGAATTCAGCTGGAGGCTCTCGACCGCGATTATCGGCGCGGGCGTTTCCCGGTCGCACCCAGCGGGAATGAGAATCACGGCACTCAGGGCCGCGATCAAGACGACATAGGGGATGTGGGTAAACCGCGACATCGACGTTCCTTAAATGAAGTCAACCGGCATATCGTGGTTGATTATAATCGGCTTACCGCCCACAAGCGATAACCCTGACCGCGTCTCAGAATTTCCTGTAGGTTTTTCGATCTTTGGGGGAAGATCGTAGCCTGCGTTCGCTTGCTTGTGCCAGACCGCGTGAGGACAGATCTGGGGGGAGAAGTGTGCGCGAGTCTTGTCGTGGGTTATAGTGGCAGAGTGATTCCTCTCCCCAAGCCGATTTTTCGGAGTTAAAGTAGAAAGAGCATTGGGAAGGTCCTGCCCATGAAAAACCGGCAATCAGCACGCAAAGGTCATTATGAGTCATCAAATTACGCTTAATCTGCCTGACGACATCTATCAACCGCTCCTTGAAAAGGCCCAAGGATCGGGCAAGACCTTGGAAGCCTTGGTTAGTGAGTACATTGTTCAGATCTTCCATTCAAAGCCGGGATATGGCCGACTGCGACGGTGGGCAGGAACCCTAACCTCCGAGGTGCCGGATGCAGGAGCCCGCCACGATGAGTATCTAGGCGAAGCCCTGTTAGAGGAGCTGCGAGGCGGGCCGAATGTTTGAACGCTTCGTAGATACCTCGGGATGGGCGGCGTGGATAGATAGCCGGGAACAGTTTCACGGCCAGGCCCTCGTGGCTTTGGATGAGGTTTGGAATCAAGGCGGGTTTTTGGTCACCACGAATTATGTTTTGACCGAATTGACCGCATTGCTAAGCCGTCTCCGGATTGCCAATCGCAGCAAATTCAGTTCTTCGACGATCTCCACGCCGATCCTTCCGTCGAGATCGTACACATCGATGTAACACGTGACACGGACGCGCGGAATCTCTGGAGAACACGCTTGGACAAAGACTGGACCTTGGTTGATTGCGCCAGTTTCGTGGTCATGAAACAGCGCGGTTTAACGGAAGCTGTAACATCGGACCATCATTTCGAGCAGGCGGGATTCATTCGTATGCTCAAATAAGGCTGCGAACTTATGGTGCCAGTTCGCTGACCACGCCTTTGTTCGGCAGGCGACTTTGGAAGGACTCGATCCAAGACGAGGCTCGACGAAGATTAAGGAATAGCATCATCACCCAAACCGCTCCGTGTGCCGCTGGCCGGGGCGCTGGGCCAGAACGGTTTGGCCCTGCTGCAACTGAAGGCATGGCCCGATGCAATGAATCTAGAGGCGCACCCCGATCGGAAATCAGCTAGAGGGGGGATGCCCGACTAGTGAAAACCAATCCACACGATTATAACGGAAAAAAGGCGAGCCTAACAGGGAGGAAGAATGAGGCCGGTGACTTCGCCAAAACCGACGCGGTAGCCGTTTCCCTGGCACCATCCCGTCATGGTTACGCGATCGCCGTCTTGGAGGAAGGTCCGCGTTTCGCCGTTGGGAAAAGACAGCGGCTTGGTCCCCTTCCAGCTCAATTCGAGCAAACTGCCATACGAGTCCGGGGTAGGCCCGCTGATTGTGCCGGAAGCCAGTAAGTCGCCGGTGCGCAGGTTGCAGCCGTTGCTCGTATGGTGGGCGAGTTGCTGATAGAAGTTCCAGTAAAGATGTTTGAAATTGGAGGCGCAGATGCGCTGCGACCGGTCCATCCGCGTGCCTTGGAGAGTCACTTCTAATTGGATGTCGAAGGAGCAATCGCCTACCGATTGGAGGTAAGGCAACGGCCTTGGATTTTGCTCCGGGCCCGCGGTTCGGAAGGGCTCCAGGGCCTCCAGGGGCACGACCCACGGCGAGATGGAGGTGCCGAAGTTCTTGGCGAGGAACGGTCCCAGAGGAACATATTCCCATTTCTGAATGTCGCGGGCGCTCCAATCGTTGACGAGGACCATGCCGAAGATGTGCTCTTGCGCTCGATCTATCGGAATGGGCCGGCCCAGCGCGTTGCCTGGTCCAATGAAGAATCCCATTTCCAGCTCGAAATCCACATTGCGGCTGGGGCCAAACATTGGCGTCTCCGCGTCATCGGCCTTGGTTTGGCCCAGCGGCCGGTGTAGGTCCGTGCCGCTAACAACAATCGAGCTAGACCGCCCGTGATAGGCGACCGGCAGGTGCAGCCAATTCGGCATTAAGGCGTTGTCCGGTCCGCGCAGCATGACGCCGACGTTGTGAGCATGTTCGCGCGAGGAATAAAAGTCGGTGTAATCGCCAATCTCGACGGGCAGAAGCACCTCGATCTCGGTCATCGGAACTAACGCTCGCTCCCGCAAGGGCTCGTTGTCGCGCAAGGTCGGCTCATCCTCGCGCAAAAGCCGGCTGATTGTCTGCCGGGCTTCCCGCCAAGTGGCTGGACCAAGCGCCATGAAGGCGTTGAGGGTGGACTCGGTAAAGACTCGGCGGCCTCCGAATGAAGGAGTGGCCAGGAGATTTTGCTCATCTAGGAAGGCCAGGTCCAGGACGAAATCGCCGATAGCGACGCCGATGGCGGGATTGTTCCCCGACCGCCGCCGGAAGACGCCGTAAGGCAGGTTCTGAATGGGGAAGTGCGATTCGGGCTCGACCGGGATGAAGGAACGCAGCCCGGGATCGGTGGTGGAGGTCATAGGAGCCAACCCAGTTTGCGGAGATCATCACGCGGTTCATCGAAGCTGCAACTACCGAAGGAGAGACCCCCTTTTAGGCGAGCGTCGGTAATCTGTTCGATCGTGACATAATGATCTTTCCAGCGCAGGCCCGTGTCACCTGCTTGAAAGTGTTCGGGGTTTTCATCCGCAAGAATGGAACTCAATTGATCTTCATCTTGCTTCTGACTGTAAGCGAGCACCCCGGCTACAAGGATATTCAAGAACCCGTGCATTCTGGTTTGAACAGTCGTGTCGTAATGGCGAATCGGATGGTGAAGCCCGGCCGTGAATTTGATTGCAACCTCAGCTCGGGCGCAGGCCAGGAGAGCATAGGCCACTTCATCGGGCGATGGAAATGCCGCGGTTTCAAGTCCTCCGCACCGAAACTTAAAGCCATTGTGCCTTTTCGAATAGCCTTCCAGAAAAGTAATAGCAGTCGGCAAAGTGGCACGCCAATTGGAACTGCGATCGGTCTCACAAAAAACAGAAAGTTCACGCAGCCACTGCATTAGTCCCCTATGAACAAAACGGGGATCGGAACTAAAATCCCATTGTCTGCGGTTTGAAACCAAAAGATCAGTAGGAAGCTTAACCTCAAACGAATCGACCCCACCTCTTTTGCCAACATGCCCATTGAAAGATCGAATCGCTACAAGGTCGACTGGCAGCTTCGCGACAAACTCACCCCTCGTGGCTCCGCCAGTTCCTATGCAAGAAATCGCGAGAGGCGAGATTTTGGAAGTATCTTGAATAAGACAATCGAGCTCGCCCAGCTTTCCCACCGGACAAATGAACCGCCCGAGCATCCAGGCGTCCGGGCTTTCCCGATAGCTGAGATAATTGCGAAACGCTTCCTCCAGCGGCAGTTTCGCCGGCGGAAACATGCCGGCGTAATCGATCGCGCCGGTCAGTAAAGCTCGGAGACTGGGGGACATGGGTGCGTATCCCTAGCTACCCGACAGGGGCGGGGCGGGCGCGAAACGTAAACGGGTTAGGGCTTGTTGCGATCGTATGGAATGATATTTTCCCATTCCGTCGGATCGGAGCGGGCCACGACTGCCATGACGGGTTCCGTATCGCTCAAATTGAATACTTCATGCGGTACGCCGGGCTCAATGTAGATGAAATCTCCCGCCTCGTTGTCGATTGATTTGTTGAGGCCGGGGCCGTATTCATGGCGAACGCGCCCCTGGAGAATGTAGAGCATCACATCAAAATCAACGTGGATATGCGCATAGGCGACGCCGCCGGGCGGGATCGTGGCGACGTTCATCGACAGTTTCCGGGCCGGCACATTCTTGGCCGATAGACCCGTCTTGTACTGGATGCCGTTCCAGCCGCGGCAATTCCCGCCGCCCCGAATCACGAAGATGCCGTCGCCGCCTTCAACAGCCTGTTTCAAATCCCCCTCGGATTTCACCATGGAAACTCCTTCGCAATCGTTTCCTGTGTCATCGCGCCCTTGCTTGAACGAAATCAAGGTTCCGCAAAATCGCGCGCACCGGGCTGGCATCGAAGCCCACCAACTTTAGCGGCAGCGCGATCAACTCGTACATCCCCTCCGGCACGTCGTTCAGCACTAGCCCTTCCAGGATAGCCATGTCATGCTTCAGAAACATCCGGTGACACGGCAAATCCGTGGAATAGAAGAGGTCAACGCTCGGCGTATCGATGCCGACGAGGCGAACATCCTGGCGGTGCAGATGGTCGACCAATTCCGGACTTAGCGCGGCAAAATCCCGGTTGAAGTCGCCCGGATCGGGATACGTGCCGGTCGCCAGGAGCACGCGCTCCGCGCGAATGGGCCCGGGAAGCATTGCCGGCGTGACGCAGACGCCGCGATCAACCCGAACGCGAATCACCTGGCACGGTCCCATGTAGTAATCGAGGTCGCGTTGATCGATCGTGGCGGCCCGCTCGCCGTAGTGGCTAGGCGCATCCGCATGGGCGCCCAGGTGAACAGTCGCTTTGATCGAGGAGAGAGTGATGTTGTCGCCGCGCCCCATGTCGAGGAGGACTTCGCGCGAGGATCGAGTGTCGCCCGGCCATACTTGCAAGCGCTCGGAGATCGGGGGCGAGATATCGTAGATCATGGTTTGTGCCGCATAGCCCAAGCGACTTTCATCTCGCCCCATTTAAGCATTCGCGATCAGAATTGGGAAAGGATCCGGGCGAAATCCCAGACCTCGTGAAATGTATTGTATAGCGGCGCCGGCGCGACTCGAATCACGTTCGGCTCGCGGAAATCACAGACAACTCCTTCCGCTTCCAGGAAGTGCAGTAAATCGCGCGGCCGATCGCGAACCAGAATCGAAACCTGGCAGCCTCGTTCGCTCGGATCGCGCGGCGTGATGATCTCATATTTGCCGCGCGGCATCTCATCCGACAGCGAAAGGAGAAAGCTGGAGAGGCGCTCCGATTTGGCGCGCAGAGCCGGCATGCCCGCCTCGTCGAATAGCGCCAACGAGGCCCGAATGGGAACCAGTGCGGATATCGGCGGATTACTGACTTGCCAGCCATCCACCCCGGCTCGCGGAATGAACTCCGGCTGTAGCTGCATTTGGAACCGAGTGGCCGGATCGTTGCCCCACCAGCCGGCCAGGCGCGGCAATGCGGAGTTCTTGCCATGCCGTTCATGGACAAAACAACCGCCCACTGCTCCAGGTCCGCTGTTGAGATACTTATAGTTGCACCAAACGGCGAAATCGACTTGCCAATCATGCAGGTTCAAGAGAACGTTGCCGGCCGCATGAGCAAGGTCAAAGCCAACCACGCAACCCTGGCGATGACCGGCTGCGGCAATCCGTTCCATGTCCAGGCGCTGGCCGGTCAGGAAGTTTACGCCGTTGCAGAAAACGAGAGCGATGCCTTGGCCCTGTTCTTCAAGAACCGTCTCGATGTCCTGCTGCCGGATCGTGTGCTCGCCCTGGCGCGGTTTCACGGTGAGCAGCCCTTCCGCCGGGTTGATATTGCGGTGCCGGAGCTGCGATTTGATCGCATAAAGATCAGAAGGAAACGTCGGCTCTTCGACAAGAATGCGAAAGCGCTCCGGAGTCGGCCGGTAAAACGTCGCCATCATGAAGTGGAGGTTGACGGTCAGCGTGTTCATCATGATCACTTCGCCGGCCCGCGCGCCGACCAGCCGGGCCGCGGCATCCCGGAAGATTTCGTTGTAGGTGTACCAGGGATTCTTTTCCTTGAAATGCCCTTCGACGCCAAGGCGGGCCCAGGCGTCAAGCTCCTCCTCCATCAACGGCCGAACCGTCTTTGGCTGCAAACCCAGGGAATGGCTACAGAAATAAATCGCGGGACGGCCGTCCGTCCGTAAGGGCAGATGAAACTGCTCCCGGAAACGGCGCATCGGGTCCACGGCATCTTCGCCAATCGCGTAGGATTCATTTTTCATTGTCAGTTGTCAGTTGTCAGTTGTCAGTTGTCAGTTGTCAGTTGACAGTTGCCAGTTGCCAGTTGTGCATGGTTCGTAGCCTCGCCTTAAGGCTGAAAGGCTGGCAAGCCAACCGCCTGAAGGCGGAACTACGAACAGGGAGGAATAATAATGGTCTTAATAAGATTTCCTTGTTTGTTGGCAAACATTTTATCACGATAGGGGAAGCTCGCTAACGAAAGAAGTTGCTATCTTCCCCCCTGTTTGAAACTTATCGTATTCCCGCCGGTTGAACGAAGGATTGCCGATGCACGGAATGATTTCTCAGCTAGGTCCGCGAATCGTGTTGGCTGGACTGTGCATTCTCCTGAATCGCCAAGCTCAGGCGGGTTCTGACACGCCGGTCGCCGCAAAGAAGCCGGAGTCCAAGTGGGCTTTTACCGCCCCTCGCAAGTCCCCGGTTCCCGAAGTGACGAACAAGATCTGGGTAAAAAACCCGATCGATGCATTCATCCTTGCCAAACTCGAAGGCAAAGGGCTCAGCCCAAGCGGCGCGGCGGACAAGCTTACGCTGCTGCGTCGAGTCACCTTCGATCTCACAGGCCTCCCCCCTACCCTTCAAGAACAAGACGCCTTCCTGGCCGATTCCTCCGCTGATGCTTATTCGAAAGTCGTTGATCGCCTGCTCGCTTCAACCCGATACGGCGAGCGCTGGGCTCAGCACTGGCTCGATCTGGTTCGGTACGCCGAGACGGATGGTTTCAAGGCCGACGACCTCCGGCCCAACGCCTTTCGCTATCGCGATTATGTCATCAAGGCGTTTAACGACGATTTGCCTTACGATCGCTTTATTCGCCAGCAGCTCGCCGGCGATGAATTGGAGCCGGGTAATCCGGAAGCGTTGATTGCGACCGGATTCAATCGGCTCTGGCCCGATGAGTATAACTCCGCCACTCTCGAACAGCGCCGGCAGGAAATTCTCGACGATGAGACCGATGTGACGGCCGCGGTCTTTCTCGGGCTTACCTTTGGCTGCGCCCGCTGCCACGATCACAAGTTCGACCCGATTTCCCAGAAGGATTATTTTCACCTGCAGGCCTTCTTCGCGCCCATGCAGCCGCGCGACGATCTTATCGCCGCCGACGCCGGCCGCAAGAAAGACTACGAGCAGCGACTCAAAGCCTGGGAAGCGGCGACCAAGGACAAGCGCGCGGAGATGGAAGCTCTCCTTGGCGACAAGCGTCCGGAGGCGCGCAAACATGCTCTGGAGAAGTTTCGCAAGGAAATCCAGGAGGCCGTTCTTACGCCCAAGGACAAGCGCACGCCCTATCAAGAATCGATCGCGCTCATGGCAGAGAAACAAATGGACCGGGCGGAAAAGGAAGTTCCGAACGGTTTGCCGGAAGACAAGAAAAAGCGTTACAAGGAACTGGAACAAAAGCTGGCCAAGGTTGAACCCAAACGCCCGGAGCCGCCGCCCACCGTCATGGCGATAACGGACCTCGGCAAGGAAGCGCCCCCGACTTATCTCCTGGCCGGAGGCGATTGGCGGAAGCCGCGTAAAGAATTGCCCCCCGCGTTCCCCGAGCTTCTGGGGGAGGCGAAGCCGGATACCACGCTGCCGGCCGGCGTGTCCTCAACTGGACGTAGAGCCGCCCTGGCCCGCTGGTTGACAAGCAAAGAAAATCCGCTGACGGCACGCGTCATGGTCAATCGTCTTTGGCAACATCATTTCGGCGTGGGAATCGTCGCGACGCCGAGCGATTACGGCGCTCAGGGCGAACCACCCACGCATCCCGAGTTGCTCGACTGGCTGGCCGCCAACTTCATTGAGCATGGCTGGAGCCTGAAACACCTTCATCGGCTCATGGTCACCTCCGCCGCCTATTGCCAAACCTCGCTGGTGGACATGAAGAACGCGGGCCATGCCAAGGCCTATGCCGTTGACCGTGAAAACAAGCTGCTTTGGCACGCCCGCCGTCGCCGCCTGGAAGGAGAGGCGGTGCGGGATGCCCTGCTCAGCCTGTCTGGTGAATTGAATCCGCGCATGTACGGCCCCAGCGCCAGGCCCAAGCTGCCGGACCACATAAGCAGCTACGCCTGGAAGCCGGACGCCAAACCGGAGGACCAGAACCGGCGCTCCGTATACGTCTTCGTCAAGCGCAACATGCGCTACCCGCTCTTCGATGCGTTCGACCTACCCGACCTGCACAATAGCTGCGCTCGCCGAGCTATCACGATCACGGCACCACAAGCGCTGCTCCTCCTTAATGGCGATTTTACCCTGGAGGGGGCCCAACATTGGAGCAGCGACTTGTTGAAGCGGTTTCCCAAGGAGAATGAGTCGCTGGTTGCTCAAGCTTATCAAACCGCCTGGGGCCAAAAAGCGGGCAAGGAGGATATTCGACTAGGACTACGCTTCCTGGATTCGCAAACCAGTTTGCTTGGCTCACCGGGGAGTAAACCAGCCGAATTATGCTTGCCGACCTCGTTTCCCAAGGAAGTCTCGGCCGAGTATGCCACCGCTCTGGTTGATTTCTGTCATGCGATTTTGAATGCGAATGAGTTTCTCTTTGTTGACTAATTCCTGGCTAGGCCACCGAACAGCAGGGCCAAATGGCTTTTAGAAACATTGAAGTTCATCATGCGTTGTATGGCCGCCTGCGGAAATTGGATGTCGAAGCCGCAAAACGTTTTCCCCGTCAGTTTTTTCCTGGCCTGGGAAGCCTTGGATTGATTCTCAACCGAAAGCTTGATCAAGGCAGGTATTCCTGGTGCACGCCGTTAAACTGTCGGACCTTTGCTAATACTGGGGGAGAAGGGGTACATTTCAGCTTTCTGATCACTGGTCAGATGATCCAAGAGTCTGCGCCTGTAGTTATTACGAATCCAGGTGCAGGAGGCGAGAGTTTAATTGTTGGGGAAGACCTATTCGATTTTTTATGTTTGGGAGCAAATCGCGGTTATTTTGCTTTAGAGCAGCTATCGTACAATCGTGATCTAACTCTCGAAGTCTACACTAACCCGGGGTGGCAGCCGACCGAATCTTGGCATAGCTCAGTTGGATATAGTCCCGACAATGAAGTTCGAGAGTTGCTCAGTTTTTTAGCGGAGAAACTAAATCTGCGACCTTGGTCCACTACTGAGAGATTTCAAGCCCTGCAAGAACGATGGAGCGGTTTGCCCCAGTATCCTGAGCAACTTTATGGCTAGGCAATTATGAAACGGACAAAGTAGAGCGTTATGCCCTTCAAGATCACAATCACAGAAGTCGCCGATAGACAATTCCGCGCTTTGAAATCTCGTGAGCAGCGGAACTTAGCGGCGGCCATCTTGTCTCGGCTTGAACACCAGCCCAGGACACCCTCGAAGGCGATCAAACAATTGCTACCCAATCCACTGGCCGAATTTGAGTTGCGTGCAGGAGATTTGCGAGCCTTGTATAATGTCGAAGCCGTCGAAGTTGTCGTGCTCATCGTAGGGCGAAAGGTCGGCAACAAGTTGATTGTGGAAGGAGAGGAATTCCATGGCCATCAAGACCATCCCGCTCAGCCGCCTGGAAGCGGATCTAAAGAAAACGCTAAATGAATGCGCCGAATCGGGCCAGATGGTGGTCATCGAACTGCCCGATCAACGCCTGTTGACAATCCAGCCCTTGGATCCCCAGGAAGATGATGACCTGATGGATGAATTGCTCGTGACGAATCCGAAGTTTCAGGCGTTGGTAGCGAAATCCAAAGCAAGCCCTCGTAAACCATTTTCCATGGGTGCTGGGGGCTAACCAAGGGCCGACTGCGGTCCGCATCTTGGCTTTGCAAGGTTCATTGCGGCCCCAGCAGGCCTAGGCGGCTCAGTTTCTTTAATTGAGCGAACGATGTTTGTGCATCACCAACCTGTCTCCTCCCGCCGCGATTTCCTCCTCCGAGCCGGGGGCGGTTTCGGCATGTTGGCCCTTTGCTCGCTCTTGGAGCAAGACGCCGCCCGCGCGGGCGCGAAACCAGAGGCGGATGTCAACCCGTTGGCCGCCAGGCCGCCGCATTTCAAGCCTCATGCCAAGAGCGTCATCTGGTGCTTCCTGGACGGCGGGCCCAGCCATCTCGATCTCTTCGATCCCAAGGCGGAGCTTCAGAAGCTGGACGGTAAACCGCTGCCGGATACGTTCAAACGGCCCGTGACCTCCATGGGCCGTACCGCCTACACGCCGCTCCTGGCAACCAAGCGCACCTTCAAACAGCACGGCAAATCCGGGGCCTGGGTCAGCGATTGGTACCCGGAGATTGCCGGCTGCGTTGATGACCTGGCCATTATCAAAAGTTGCAAAGCCGACGGCCTTAACCATGTGGGCAGCATTTGCCAGATGAATTCAGGCAGCGTTTTGGGCGGCCGGCCATCACTCGGCTCCTGGGCGCTCTACGGCTTGGGCGCCGAGTGTTCTGATCTGCCGGGCTATGTCGTTCTCCTGGACAACGCCGACGATCCGCCCGGCGGCAGCCGCAATTGGTCCACGGGTTTTATTCCTTCCAGCTTTCAAGGCACCAAGTTTCGCGAGGGCAAAACGCCCGTGCTGCATATGGAGCCGGCCGTGCCCATGTCAACGGCTCAGCAACGTGCCAAGCTGGATTTCATTCAAGAACTCAATCGCCATCATCGCGAAGCGCGACAAGAAGACGACAACCTTGAAGCCCGCATCGCCAGCTATGAGCTGGCCTACCGCATGCAAGCCGCCGCGCCGGACGTCGTGGATCTATCCAAAGAGACCGAAGAGACCAAGCGGCTCTACGGACTCGACAACAAGGACACCGAACGCAATGGCCGTAATTGCCTGCTGGCCCGCCGCCTGGTTGAGCGGGGCGTTCGGTTCGTGCAGCTTTACTGCGGCTCGGGCAGCAAGTGGGACGCCCATACCGATGTCGAGGGCAATCACTCGAAGCATTGCCGTGAGACGGACAGACCCATCGCGGGTTTGCTCAAAGACCTGAAACGACGCAACTTGCTCGACAGCACGATCGTCATTTGGGGCGGGGAGTTTGGCCGGACGCCCATGAGCGAAAGCGGCAAAGGGCGCGATCACAATCCGTATGGCTTCACGATGTGGCTGGCCGGCGGCGGCATCAAGGGCGGCGTCAGCCACGGCGCCACCGACGAGATCGGGCTCTACGCCGTCGACAACCCGGTCCACGTCCATGACATCCATGCTACGATCTTGGATCGTCTTGGCCTGGATCACATGAAGCTTACGTACCTCTATAACGGCCGAAATGAGAGGGCCACCGTCAACGGGGGCAAGGTCATACAGGAGATCCTGGCCTGATCTGCTTGCGTTTCGCGCCCGCAGTGTCTCCGCAACCCCTTGGCGACCTTCAATTCTCTTTGGTGTCGAAAAAGGTATACCGCGTCGTCCACTTCATTTCCTTCCCCGGCATCAGCTTGATTTTGATGAACGGTTCGGGACAGACCGCTAATTTGACAGCGAATACGTTGAAATGATCCAAAGGCGCGTCGCCTTTGATGCGAATGCCTGCGCCGCTTTTGTTCGATTTGACGGTCACCGCGTTTTCCTCCGCGCGTTCCTTTGATCCTTGCAATTCCACAAAGAGAGCCTGATCGGGCTTCAAGTCTTCGCGAAACAGCAACCGCCGTCCTTTCAAGCCGGCTTCTTCCATTAATGGTTTTTTGGCTGCCGGCTCAAACGCGAATTCGACGACGTAATCCTTGCCAATCGGTTGATCGTCGATGCGAATGAAGTTATGGCAATAATGATCGGTCTCCAGGGCGCCCTTCCCGGTGTTCTTAAGGACGTGATCCATCGTAAAACCGTCGCCCTTTTTGGCTAGTTGAATGCGCTTGACAAAGTGATAGCCGCGGCCGCTATCGTCTTTGAGATCCTGCTCGAACTGGATCCAATCGGCCTCGTGGGTAATCTTCCACGTTCCCGGCTCCACGATCTTGTAGGCGCCGTAAAACTGGTACTTTTCTTCCTTCGGCTTCTCCAACCGTCCGACGCCGATCTTGATAAACGATTCGCCCACCTTGGCCTCCGCATAGCCGAGCGGGGCGAACATCCCGAATTCCTCGGCAGGGCCATCGACGTCATCGTGGTTCTTCGGATCGTGCGTCGTTTTCCAGGGGCCGAAGAAGGTGTGCCCCTTGTATTCCGCCTGGCCAATCAAACCCGACCAGTCGAAACGTGTGCCTCGATAGTAACCCTTCTCGGCATCGGGCAAGTAGATGGTGAGCTTGACGGAGTCGTTTTTTAGGGTGTGTTGAGGAGAATCGTTCGCAGGTGTGATTTCGTCATTAGCCCAGCAGGGGATTTGCGATTCATGGCAAGCTCCAACCAAGAACGCCGCGGCGACAATGGGCATGAACTTGCTCATGATGATTCCTTCGGTGCCGGTTTCGGAAGGCCGGCGGCGTCATTGACATTCAAAGGCGCTCAATGGAGCAGCGCGGGAGGGGTGGGGCTCCACCCAAATAAACCTTTTTTAGCGCTTTTCTTGAAGGGCGCATTATGTTCACATGGCCACCACTCGGCAAGGTCGGTTGGCGCCCCTTGGGTTCGGGCGCACGGAGAGTCAGGCGATAACCCTTTGGGTGCCCGCACCAGTTGGTCCGCAGTCGGGAAGACTTGTACCAAGCTAAGTCGTCCAGTATTCTACCGACGATACGACTGAAGTCCGTGATTAAGGCTCGCGCATTAGCGCGATGCTGAAATGATCGGGTTTCCAGGTGTTAATATTGGCGAGGAGAGGTGGCTGAGCGGCCGAAAGCGCCGGTTTGCTAAACCGGTGAGGGGTTAACACCCCTCCACGGGTTCGAATCCCGTCCTCTCCGTTGTTTTCTCGCGTTTTTTGTTGGCCCCGTTGTGTTTACTGCCCGACGAGTTTTTCTCTTTCTCCCCACGGTCCCGTCTGGCATGGCTTGCGGGCATTGCGACGGGAAGAATGCTTTCTTGCTGATCGTTCAACGACCTTTTGAGCCGGCGACTCCGTGGACTCTCCAACGCCAGCTGGCCTTCTAAATGTGGCACCAATGAATTTGACGCCAGCGCCGTTACTGCCTCCTCAACGGATTGGCGGTCCACATGGTCATCGGTGATCCGCCCTACAACGTTCGCGTCGAGCCGCGCAGCAACAACGCCATCGCGGCCGGGCGGTCGTCGTTCGAGGCGACGCACCGTCAAAAACTGGATGTCTCCCGGCATCCAGAGGATCGACCGGAATTACCTTGTTACCAACCGAATAAGTGCCAGCTCCGCCTTTTCCGCGAATGGGAACCGGTATCCCTGTCCCGTCCTTTCAACAATGGAGGAGATTTGATTTCTCATGGCTCACGCGGATCACGCCTGCACCTTGACGATTAACGGCGGCTCGTCGAGCATCAAGTTTGCCTTGTTTCGGATGGACAAGATGCTTGAGCGACTTTTCACAGGGTCGATTGTGCGCATTGGGCAGCCAGACGCCACTCTGACTGTCAAACAAGAGGAGACTTTGCAAACGGATCGGCGCCAAATCGAGGCGCCCGACCAAAAGCAGGCTGTCGACCAACTGATTTCCTGGCTCGATCAAAACGCCGGGTTCACCACCATCGCGGCGGTGGGCCATCGCATCGTCCACGGGGGAAGCCGCTATAGTAAACCGCAATTCGTAACGCCGGAACTCATGGAGGAATTGCACCGCCTCATTCCCATTGACCCCCCTCATCTTCCCGGTGAAATTGCCCTCATCGAGGCTTTTACCCGGTTTCATCCGCAATTGCCGCAGGTCGCTTGCTTCGATACCGCCTTTCACCGCACCATGCCGCGTGTCGCCCGGTTGCTGCCGATCCCCAGGCGGTATGAGTCGGCCGGTGTCGAGCGCTACGGTTTTCACGGATTGTCCTATGCCTATCTCATGGAAGAACTGGCGCGTGTTGCAGGTCCCGATGCGGCCGGGGGCCGGGTCATCCTCGCGCACCTCGGCGCGGGCGCTAGTTTGGCGGCCGTGCGAAACGGCCAATGCCTGGATACATCGATGGGATTCACGCCGACCGCCGGCTTGGTCATGGGGACGCGGTCGGGCGATCTCGATCCAGGGCTGCTGGTTTACCTGATGCGCCAGGAAAACTTGACCGCCGACCAGGTCGACGAATTGGTAAACAAGCATTGCGGATTACTGGGCATCTCCGAAACCACTTCGGACATGCGTGATCTGCTCGACCGCCAAAGGAGCGATCCCCGAGCAGCCGACGCCGTCGCTCTTTTCTGTTACCAGGCGAAGAAATGGATAGGCGCGTTTTCCGCGGCGCTAGGCGGCCTGGATACGCTCGTCTTCGCCGGCGGCATTGGCGAGAAATCACCGGAAATACGGTCCCGCCTTTGCGAGGGCCTGGAGTTTCTTGGCCTCCGGCTCGATCAAAGCCGGAACGGCGCCAGTGCCGCGATCATCTCAGCCGAGGATTCCAAAGTGACCGCTCGCGTAATTCCGACGGATGAAGAAATCATGATCGCTAAACTTGTAATCGATCTAATGGAACATCAGTTGCAAGGGGAACGAGTGTAGGAAGTCATTCCAGTCTGGTGCCATTTTTGCTGCTGCCCACCCCGCCAACTTTTTTTGGCCAGGAGGGGTTGGCCCCCCAATAAAAGGTGATCCCAATAAAGTTACTCACGCCGCGTGGAAGAAATTGCCGGCTTCCTTAAAAATAGGGTCAACGGCAGAAATATTTGGCTACCTACCCCTGAATTCTCGCAGGAGCAGCCTAATGGATAATGCCCTGTCTTCCGATCTCCTCAAAAAGATGGACGCCTATTGGCGTGCGGCCAACTATCTCTCAGTTGGTCAGATTTATTTGCATGATAACCCCCTCCTGAAAGAGCCGCTGCAGCTAAAGCACGTGAAGCCGCGCTTGCTGGGCCATTGGGGCACGACCCCGGGCCTCAACTTCATCTACGTCCATCTGAATCGCATCATTAGCAAATACGATGTGAATGTGATCTACATCGCCGGCCCCGGCCACGGCGGGCCCGGGATCGTCGCGAACACATATCTTGAAGGGACCTATAGCGAGGTCTACCCGAATATCTCCCAAGATGAAGAAGGCATGAAGCGGCTCTTCAAGCAGTTCTCCTTCCCCGGAGGCATCCCCAGCCACGTCGCCCCGGAAACGCCGGGCTCCATTCATGAAGGCGGCGAACTCGGTTACTCTCTTTCCCATGCCTATGGCGCCGCCTTTGATAACCCTGACCTGATCGTTGCCTGCGTCGTTGGCGATGGCGAGGCGGAAACGGGGCCGCTGGCTACCGGTTGGCACGGCAATAAATTCCTCGATCCAGTGCGCGACGGCGCCGTCCTGCCTATCCTCCATTTGAACGGCTACAAGATTGCCAATCCCACGCTGCTGGCTCGCATCCCGCGTGAGGATCTCGAAGCGCTGTTATGCGGCTACGGCTACACACCTTTTTTCGTTGAGGGCCATGAACCCGAGAAAATGCACCAGCTGATGGCCGCGACACTGGACAAGTGCGTCAACGAGATTAAGCGGATACAAAGTGATGCGCGGAAGAATAGCCTTAAGAACAGGCCGAAATGGCCCATGATTGTGATGCGCTCGCCTAAGGGTTGGACCGGGCCCAGGGAAGTCGATGGTTTGAAAACCGAGGATTATTGGCGCTCCCATCAAGTCCCCATGGCCGACATGTCCCACCCCGGACACGTCAAGATCCTCGAAGACTGGCTGAAGAGCTACAAGCCCGAGGAGTTGTTTGACAAGACCGGCAAGCTCGTGCCCGAATTGGCCGCCCTGCCCCCCAAAGGCGAGAAACGTATGAGCGCCAATCCGCACACCAACGGCGGTCTGCTGCTCAAAGACTTGAAGATGCCCAATTTTTGCGACTATGCGGTCCAGGTTCCCAAGCCCGGAGCGACGGCCGCGGAAGCGACGCGCGTGATGGGCCAGTTTCTTCGCGACGTCATGAAACAGAATCTGGACGGCAAAAACTTCCGACTTTTTAGCCCCGATGAATTTAACTCCAATCGCTGGCAGGACGTCCTCGAAGTTACCGACCGAGCCTGGGATGCCGAGACCCTTCCTTACGACGATCACCTGAGCCCGAATGGTCGGGTCATGGAGGTGCTAAGCGAGCATCAATGTCAAGGCTGGCTGGAAGGGTATTTGCTTACCGGCCGGCACGGCTTCTTTTCCTGCTACGAGGCCTTCGTCCATATCATAGACTCGATGTTCAACCAGCACGCCAAATGGCTGAAAGTCATTCGGCGCATTCCCTGGCGTCGGCCCATCGCTTCGTTGAACTACCTGCTTTCCTCGCATGTCTGGCGGCAGGACCATAATGGCTTCAGCCATCAAGATCCGGGCTTCATCGACCATGTCGTCAACAAGAAGGCCGAGGTCATACGCGTTTACTTGCCGCCGGACGCCAATACGCTGCTCTCCGTCACAGACCATTGCCTGCGCAGCCGCAATTATGTCAATGTGGTCGTAACGGGCAAGCAACTTGCTCCGCAATGGCTGACGATGGACGAAGCCGTCAAGCACTGTACGGCCGGCATCGGCATCTGGGAGTGGGCAAGCAACGATCGGGGAGAGGAGCCGGACGTGGTGATGGCCTGCTGTGGCGACGTGCCGACCTTGGAAACGCTGGCCGCGGTGGACATTCTCCGCCGCAACATACCTGACTTGAAAATCCGCGTCGTGAACGTTGTGGATATGATGAAATTACAGCCGGCAACGGAGCACCCGCACGGGCTGAGCGATTACGATTTTGATTCCCTCTTCACCAAGGACAAGCCGATCATGTTCGCGTTCCATGGTTATCCGTGGTTGATCCACCGCCTCACTTATCGGCGGGCCAATCACGTGAATCTGCACGTCCGCGGGTACAAAGAAGAAGGCACGACGACAACGCCTTTCGACATGGTCGTCCTCAATGAGTTGGATCGATTCCATCTTGTCGAGGACGTGATCAACCGGGTGCCCAACCTGGCCGCCAAAGCGGCTTACACCAAGCAAATGGTCCGAGACAAGCTAATCGAGCACAAGAACTATATTCGCCAATACGGCGACGACATGCCCGAGGTGCGTGACTGGAAATGGGGCGAGGATAAGTCTGTCGGCGGCGCCAAGGCATGGACGCCGGATACCGCTGGTGATAATTCTTGACCGCTAAGGCTCAGTAGTGAGGTGTGACAAGCCTTCATACAGTTCTTTTTCAAGCAATTCTTGCATATGGACGTCGTCGATTTGGCCGAGGAATGCGCAGCCAATTAGCCAATCTCCATTTGATTGCCTGGTGGCATGGACGGCGCGCGCAGTCAGCGGACGGGGCCGGCCATGGGGCCGCGCGCTTACCAGCTCGACAAGCAAATCAGTCCCAGGCGGAATTGGACGCTTAACGAGCAGGCCAACACCGCCCGCCGAGATGTCAGGCACCCGAGCTTTCCACCAGACGCTAGCCTGCAAATCGGCTGTTTCGAGCGCAACAGTTCCGGCTTCCAGGGGATGAAAATAGGCCGCCCAACTGGCCGGCCTGCGAAGCTGAGCCCGCCGGTCGATCAGCCCAGGAGCCTGCGATTTCAAACAATTCATGGTGTTCGAGTCGGACATGCCTACTCCACGAGGTAAATGGCGCGCTGCCGAGCGACCTTAGCGCTGTCCCATGTGACGGTAAGGGAGGTGGTCCCGGTAAGTGTGAGGTCACGGCTGATGTACTGCGATCCAAGGATGGCCGTGGTGCTATTGCCGCTTATCTTAACTGGAGCGCCGGCAAAGTAAAAAGTCCCGGTAATGTTCATTCCGCTGCCCCCATTGATACTTGCACCAACGCTCGAGTTGCGGTCCTGGAACAAAGAAATTCCTGCATAGACGCCGCTGGTCGGCCCGCTCAGGGTAATAGTTCCTCCACCACCAAGATCGATGGCGTCCGTACTAATCTTGGGGGCGTTGTAAATCATCACGCCATTTCCGATCACGCTGGCCTGGCCACCTACAGACAAGCCGCCGCCGTCCAGGTAGTAGATTCCCGGCAAGAGCGTCAGCGTTGCGCCGGAGGACGCCGAGATCCCACCTTTGTAGACGCCTGGGATGAGCGTCACCGAAGTTTGCCCAGTATACGATAGCGGCCCATTGCTTTGAACCGAAAGGCTGAGCGGGTCGGGGGCCGGCAGGCTCGCCAGAGGGTCGGGAGTGGACGCTTGGCCAGTGTTGACTTTCCCAAAGAATAATCCACCACCGGTTGTTGTATAGTCGCCGGTGATGTCGGTTTCGGGGGCGTTCACTTGGGCTCCGCCCGAGGCGCTGGCCGCTTGAGAACTATTCGAATCAACGACTATTGTGGCATTCGAGGTGACCGAAGGGGTGCCCGAAACCGACAGAGCATTGGCACTGCTGGGATCCAAAATAAGCATTGCGGGGTTGGCGCGAGCATCGGTTGCCCCTCGCGCCACCGCTCGGGCCCGAACGGGGATGCTTCCGGAGCCAAAAACATTGCTGAAGCTGCGCGTTTGGTTGAACTGCACGATGACTTCGGCATAACCGGCTTTTCCGATGTAGTCACCAGAAGTGGGGGGAATGTTCACTGTGACTACAGACGAGGTGCCGTCATTGGCATAGCCATTGCTAGCGGCAGTAGACAAGGCACTCGCTTTGGCCGTGCCGCTCGAATTATCAAGACCGCCGTTTGTCCCATAGTTTTTATAGAGGTCGCAGGCCGCGGCCAGGGCGGCGGCGTCGGCGGCGGCCTGTGCATGGCGGCGCTCTGTCAGCAAAACGCCTCCATCCAGCGCGATGGCCACCATGCCCAGCAGGACGGTAAGGCACACAGCCACAAACAGAACGATGGCGCCGCGGCGCCTCGATTTTAATCCTGTGGATTTTTGTAAGAGCATTGTTTTCTTGTCTCCTGGGCATTGATGCGCTGAAACGATTCCTTTTTCTCTGCGCCAAATCAAAACGAGGGATGGCTCCCTAATAAGCCATGGTCTCCGTGGCAGTGCTGCTTAGGTTGAGAATCGGCAGAAACGCCTCGGGTACCCAGCTATAGTTGATCGTCACTGACACCGTGCTACCCGGTTTATTGTCGGGATTCCAGCTCACGCTATACGTCAGTTTGCTCGGATCGAGGGCGACAGCGCGAGGGACAATAACGTTGTCGTGAATATCAGTGGCGGTTGCGGCCGGCTTGCCAGTGACCTGTTGATACTTAGAGCCATGGACTGAGGCGTAACGGGTAGCCTCGCGCGCCAGGGAAGCCACTTCCTGGTAACGAAACACGCCCATCGCACCTATGACTAGGCCCAGGATCAACAAGAAGGTGAGCGGGTAAATAATGGCTGACTCGAGAATAATGGCGCCGCGGCGTCGGCGATGGTGGGTTCCCTGAAGCATGGATTCTCCTGTTGTCGGTCGTAATGCATCTTTCGTTCGATGGCTGCGATCTGTCCTAGGTGGCCAATGTTACGGTGGGGCGACGCGCATCCGCACCGAACGGGTAAGAGTAGTGGAGTTGGCTATGCCTGGGAAATTGCTTATTGTCTGAAAGGTGTAAGTGACAGTGACTTGGACATAGGCGTTGCCGGCGCTGTCGCTGCCAGTCGTGGAGGAAACACTCGGATTAGGCGATAGATTGGGTGAATCGGCCAGCGCCGCGTTGGTAATGCTCGTTGTATCGGTGGTATGAGAAGCGTCGGAGCTGGCGTAGATCGCTCCGCCTCGAGCACAGTTGGTGATGGTGACATAGTAGTAGAAAATCCGACCGAAATCGACTGCGGCTATAAAAAGCAACGCCAGGAAAGGAAGAAGTATAGCCAATTCCGCGGCTGCAACTCCTCGCCGCCCACGACTAGCCGAAACGCGTGCCCGGCAAAGCATAATAAGGACTCCTCTTGGCGATCTTCGCTTTTGGGCGAACGTCTCTTGGCTTCCGCGAGAGTCGCGGGAGCCCTGTGTTCCAGGCATACCTCTATGGCTTGCCCTATAAGGGAGATTTGCTGAAAACCAATTAGCTTGGTTTCACCGGGAGGGGATTGTCAGATGCTCGATGAAGCTGAGGAAGGAAAGGGATGGTTCACTCAGCCCTAGATCACTGGGATTCTATTGCCATGAGAGCCGCCATCAAAACCAACGGCCCTTTTCGTTATTCCTGGCCGTCAAGGCGGCTATCTTGCCGTTCAAATAGAGCGGAAGGTGCTGATTGAGCGTTTGCATGGGTCTTCTCCGTGTTCCGAAATCAGAGTTTCGTTACGAGGGACCCGCGCTCATGAAATGAGAAAAACGGGCCCCGATGTTCCACCAAGGGTCCGCTTATACTTTCGGTGGCCTGGCGACCCATAAAGACCCTTTAGAGGGTCCAACGGGCCCATGGCTTTGCGTCCCCGCCTTGCGACGGGTTTGCCATTGTCGTGAATAAACGGCTTAAGCAATCCTAGAGTTTGTATTTCTAGGGAAATTGCTTGCATCTACCGCCGTGAAGGAACCCTAGATCAAAGGCGATGCCTTGTCAAAAACATTTCCAACAAAGCACAAATCATCCCAACTTACTTAGAGGCCGGCTTCGCCAGGCTGGCTTAAGGGCCATCCCTTTCATTAATTCCTTGATTACCGCGAACCATTTAAACAGATGGCCTCATTAATTCAGCTATGACATCAAGGTGTCAATGATTGTTGGGAAGGTACATAGGCAAGTATCAGACCAATCCTGTCAATTGTGGGCAAAAACCCATTCGCTGAGCGGCAAGTCGCATTTTTTCCTAGGTTTATGGCGGCCGCAGTTTTCTTAGGTCTTCCGAGAGTCTCGGAAGGTCGTCCAAGAGCTTACATATAGGGTGTAAACCCTTTACACCACGTTAAGGCCGTGTAACGGCAACATAGGCGTCGGGTCAAAATAAACAAGAAAATTCTTGTGAGGTGAGATGAGAATACTAAGGCAAGCGAGAGCGCATTATCTAATTTAGTTTTGTCAATACGCGCAATTCTCTTGGCAGCGGAAAGCTGACGTGTTCATCCCGAATCGTGCGGCTTTCCAGTGTGGCGCCGAACTTGTCTCGCAGGTAGGCGACACACTCCTCCACGACCTCTTCCGGCGCGCTGGCGCCGGCCGTGATCAAGACGGTATCTGCATCTCCAAACCAGCTCTCCGAGATTTCGCCGACCCCGTCAATTAAATAGGCCGCTTTGCCGAAGCTATGGGCAATTTCTTCGAGTCGTTTGCTGTTCGAACTGTTTTGACTGCCTAATACTAGAACGACATCGACCTCCGGTACGAGTTCCTTGACAGCTTCTTGGCGATTCTGGGTCGCGTAACAGATATCGTCGCGCGAAGGGCCTTGAATGTGGGGAAAACGTTTTTGCAGAGCCGCAATGACGACCGTGGCGTCGTCCACACTCAAAGTAGTTTGAGTCAGATAAGCCACTTTGGTCTGTGGGGGCAAGTCAAGACGGTCCACGTCTTCGACGCTTTGGACAAGAAGGATGTGAGCCGGCGCTTCACCCATTGTGCCGATCACCTCGTCATGGCCTTCATGGCCGATCAGAATGATGGTATAGCCTTCGCGTGCAAAGCGGATCGCTTCCAGGTGTACTTTCGTGACCAGAGGGCAGGTGGCGTCGATCGCTCGGAGGTTCCGTGAAGTGGAGGCAGCCCGAATTAGAGGCGCCACGCCATGGGCACTGTAAAGGACAGTTGCACCATAGGGGATTTCATCAATATCGTCGACGAAGATCACCCCGCGTTTGCGAAAGCGATCAACGACCGGCCGGTTGTGCACTATCTCGTGATAGACGTAGATCGGGTTGCCAAAGAGTTCCAGAGCCTGGTCCAGGCTCTCAATGGCCATATTGACGCCGGCACAAAACCCACGCGGGTTAGCGAGAATAATCTTCACGAGTCGGGGTCCTCCCTTGAATGCTGGTTATCCTAACAAAAAAGGGTCCAACTCGCCAAGCACGGCACTGGGCGCACAGAAACAAAAGCGCCACTCCATTTGGAGTGGCGCTTTTGTGGAAAGCCTAAGATTAGGAAGGAACAAGCCGTTACTTGTCGAACTTGACTTCCTTGACCTTGACGATCTTCTTGCCATCCTTTTCGGAGACCGTGCCCACCACGGTGCCATCCTTTGCCTTCTTGCAGATTTCCTTGTGATACTTTTTGCCGGAATCTTTGTCAAATTCGTAGACCGTGTCTTTTACCTTGATGACGGTTTGGCACTCATCCGCCGTGCCCAAATCGCACTTGGCGCAAGTGATCTTGCCTTTGAGGGTTTCCTCCTTGCCTTTGTCGTCAGCGCGCACGCCCAAGACAAGGGCACACACCACCGCCAAACCGAGAACCATGGACCATGCAGCCTTCATTATTTTGCCTCCCTTAAAACATAGGAACCGCGGAACAGTCTTCGGATGACCACACGGTCAGCCGACCTGTCTCATCTCGCTCCAAGCATGGAGGGGAATATACCGTCTCTTTGGGGCTATAGCAACAAATATATACTACCGTCAAAATCGGTTTCTCCAGCATAGTCGCCGGCCCATTGACACACCGACGGGGCGGTCTATGATAAATTCCTTTGCTTTCTCCCTTATTTGCCGATGGAAGACGCCATTCGCAAGGCTGAGGTTTTGATTGAAGCACTCAGCTATATTCGCACCTTTCGCAATCGGCTGACCGTTATTAAGTTGGGCGGCAGCGCTATGGAAGACCCCCAGGCGCTGGAAGCAACTTTGCAAGACGTTATCTTCATGGAAACGGTCGGTATGCGCCCCCTGCTCGTTCATGGCGGAGGCAAATCAATCGACCGCGCCATGGCGCGAGCCGGTCTTGAACCTCGAAAAATAAACGGTCGCCGCTATACCGACGAGGCGACCCTGGCCATCGTGGTTAGAGTGTTAATTGAGGAAATCAATGCCGGCATAGTCGCCCAGATTGGCCAACTGGGTGGACGAGCGGTTGGTCTCCATACCGGGTCGCTTCAGGGCCTCTTCGGAGAGCAGTTGTTTCTGGAAGGAATCGGCAACGAGCCCATCGATCTTGGACGGGTGGGCCGTGTCACGCGTGTCGACGGCAACCTGCTCCAGAATTTCTGCTTGGCCGGAGTTGTTCCCGTGATTCCTTCGCTGGCCCTGGATGCGGCGGATCAATGGTTAAACGTCAATGCCGATACGGCGGCTGCCGCAGTGGCGGCGAACCTCAAAGCCGAGAAGTTGGTCATGCTTACCGATACTCCCGGCATTCTCCTCGATCGCCGGGATGAACATTCGCTCGTCCGCAGCCTTGACCCCCGGCAGTGCCGGGACCTAATCGCTCGAGGAATTATTGAGGAGGGCATGATTCCCAAAGTCGAGGCATGCCTTGAAAGTTTACAGGCCGGCGTTCGCAAAACTCACATGATCGACGGCCGCGTGCGTCACTCCTTGCTCCTGGAGATTTACACCGACCGAGGCGTGGGAACCGAAATCTCGGTCAATTAAATTGCTAACCCGCCTTCCGCAACACTAGAACCGCCTCTTTGCTCCGAACGACGAATAACTGACAACGAACAAACCATGAGCCACTCCTCCCCTCAAGTGATCGATCTCTTCAAAAGATATGTGATAGGCAACTACACGCGTTATCCGGTTTGCTTGACCCGCGGCGAAGGCTCGCAGGTTTGGGACGCTGAAGGAAACCGTTATTTGGATTTGTTTCCCGGGTGGGGATGCGGATTGTTGGGGCATTGTCCGCCGCGCATCGTCAAGGCGGTTCAGCAACAGGTAGCCCAGCTCATCCACGTGCCCAATACCTGGTACACGGAGGAACAAGGCCTACTTGCACAAGCGCTTGGCGAACGTACCGGCTTTGGCGGCCAATCCTTTTTCTGCAACAGCGGAACCGAGGCTGTGGAAGCGGCCATCAAGCTCGCTCGGCTCAACGGCAAGCCCGGCCGGTACAAAATAATCACGATGTTAAACAGCTTTCACGGCCGCACGCTGGGCGCGCTGAGTGCAACGGGGCAACCGAAATACCATCAAGGAGTCGAGCCGTTGCTCGCGGGATTCGCCTATGCTCCTTTCGGTGACCTGGATGAAGTTTCTCGTTTGGTTGACGGCGAAACGTGCGCCATCCTACTGGAGCCCATTCAGGGTGAAGGCGGCATCAACTTACCGCCCGCGGGGTATCTCGAAGGCCTGCGCGAACTGGCCGACAAACATAAATTGATGCTAATCTTTGACGAAGTACAAACCGGCATGGGTCGGACCGGTCGCTGGTTCACCCATCAACACTGGGGCGTTCAACCCGATGCCTTTACTCTCGCCAAGGCCATTGCCGGCGGCGTCGCCTGCGGAGGGCTGGTAGCCAAACCGGAGTACGCTGAAAAACTGCGGCCCGGCACACACGCCGCAACGTTTGGCGGAAATCCCCTGGCCTGCCGCGCCGCCTTGGCGGCGATTGAAACTATTGAAGAAGATGGGCTCCTCGCCCGCGCGGAAAAGATCGGAGAGGTTTTCTTCAAGCGCTTCGATTCCTTACGCACCCGCTGCCCGTGGATTCAGGAAGTCCGCGCCAAGGGCGCAATGATCGGCATCGAACTTTCCATCGACGGCGCTCCCCTAGTTCAAAACTGCCTGCAGCGAATGCTCCTTATCAACTGCACTCACCAAACGATTTTGCGGCTCTTGCCGGCACTTAACATAACCGACCAGGAACTCAATGAAGGTTGCAGCATTTTGGAAGAGGTGTTGCTGGCGTACAAAAGATGACAAAACCGGTAGCCGCGCGATTGAGCCCTTACCGCTACTCGTCTGGGATAATGCCTTGATTGCTGCGAGGCTTGACGCGACGATCGTTTGATTTCGGACTTCGGTCTCTGGATTCCTTCCATGCGTAATTTTCTTGACCTGCTCGACCTCACTGCCGACGAAATCATTCTGCTTCTTGATCAGGCGGAGCGATTGAAAAAAGCTCACGTCGCCGGGGAAAAAACGCCAATATTGCTCGGGCGCGTTTTGGGACTGATTTTTGAGAAGCCTTCCCTGCGGACGCGGGTCAGTTTTGAGGCCGCCATGGCCCAGTTAGGCGGCGCCAGCGTGTTTCTCGCCGGGGCCGAGGCCGGCTTGGGTACGCGTGAAACCGTGCCCGATTTCGCTCGCGTTATGAGCCAGTATGTCGACGTCGTCGTCCTGCGTACTTACCATCATGCCACGGTCGAGACATTTGCCCGCCATGCTTCCGTGCCAGTCATTAACGGCCTATCTGATTATTATCATCCATGCCAGGCTCTGGGCGATTTACTGACCATGCGCGAGATCTTCGGCGATTTCGAAGGCCGAACCATGGTATTTGTCGGCGACGGCAACAACGTGGCGCGCTCGCTGGCAGTTATTTGCGCCAAACTAGGAATCCGTTTCATTCTGGCTGCCCCTAAAGAGTTCGGCTTTGACAAGCCTTATCTGCAGATTTACCAGCGGCTCAAACCGCAATTTCCACTTGTTCAAACTACGGATCCTCACGAAGCAATTAAAGCGGCCGATATCATCTACACCGACGTCTGGATCAGCATGGGCCAGGAAGCGGAGCGGGACCAACGCCTGAAGGCTTTCACTCCCTTTCAAGTCAGCGATGCATTGCTAGCCTCGGCCCCATCGCATGCTCAGGTCATGCACTGTTTACCGGCACGGCGCGGCGAGGAAATCACCGAGGGCGTTCTCGACGGCCCGCGAAGTGTCGTCATCCAACAAGCCGGAAATCGGATGCATGCTCAGAAAGCTTTGCTGGCCTGGCTGCTGGGATGTAATTCATGATGCGCTCCGACGGCCGCAAACCCAACCAACTTCGCAAGCTGACTTTTCGCAGGCGCTACACGCGCCAACCGGCCGGCAGCGTGCTTGTGCACATGGGGCGGACGACGGTTCTTTGCACTTGTAGCGTTGAACGGACCGTTCCTGCCTTCCTGGTCGGAACGGGCAAGGGCTGGTTGACCGCTGAGTATGCCATGTTGCCCGGCAGCACCAGTCCGCGCAAAGCCCGTGATCGAACCGGAAAGATAGATGGCCGAAGCGTCGAAATCCAGCGACTTATCGGGCGGAGTTTGCGGGCCGTCGTCAACCTGGAAAAGCTGGGGGAACGGACACTTTACATTGATTGCGACGTCTTGGAAGCGGACGGTGGCACGCGCACCGCTGCCATCAACGGCGCTTATGTGGCCTTGGTGGACGCCTTACATGCCGCGAAAAAGGAAATCGGCTCGCCTAGCTTGATCGTGCGCGACAGCGTGGCGGCCGTGAGCGTCGGCTTGCTGGAAGGCGCCGAAGTGCTGGATCTGGACTACTGCGAAGACAAGGACGTCGACGTGGATCTCAATTTGGTCATGACGGGGTCGGGTCAGTTTATCGAAGTCCAAGGGGCCGGCGAAGAAGCGACCTTCAGCCGGGAGCAACTCGATCGGCTTGTCAAACTGGGCCAATCCGGGATTGCATCGATTACGGACCAGCAGCGCCGGACGCTCGGCCGTAATTGGCTGGTGGGCTGATAGAACACCTTTCCTCCAAAAAACCCTAGACGTCCATTTATTTCCTCAAGAAATATCTGGACGCTTCTCCCTGCATTTGCTATCAGCCCCGGACTAACGGTTTTGTTTGATTGCAAGGGACAGTTCTATGTCCTGAAAGGAGCAGAGCATGAGGCGGCTGCTAAGCGGGCTGGCCGGTGGTTTGACTCTCTTGGCCTTCATGGGGTCGGTGCAAGCGGCCAAAGTGGAAGCCGACCCGAATCATGATTACGTGTTGGGACCAGAATGCGGCGAATGGTTAATCTGCGCCGCCAGCTACAAAGGCCCAGACGGAGCCAACCTGGCCAAGCAAATGGTTTATCATCTTCGCAGCCAAGAGAATCTACCCGCCTTTTTTCACGTTTACCATGATGAAGCAGGCCGGGAGATGCAGAAGAACCTTGATGAACGAGCCAGGCAAATGCCGGGCGTTCCCCGAAAGGTAATCCACATTGAAGATCAATATGCGGTGCTAATTGGTGGTTTCAAGACCATCGATGCGGCTCGCAAGATGCTGCCCGACGTCAAGAGCATGAAAGCGCCTCAACTCAAGTTAAACAGCGGGCAAGTGGCTCAGGACATCATTTCCGTTGGCGAGCCCACGGGGGGGCGGGACAAAATGGAGATTCGCCGCCTGCCTCAAAGTCCGTTCACCCTGAGCTTCGTGACTCGTAATCCCACGAATTCCCATGAAGGAGCGGACAAGCCGAGATTTGACCCGGCTTGGAAGAAACTAAATGCGGATGAAAGTTATAGCCTGCTCGAGTGCAACAAACCCTACACGCTGGTAGTCAAGCAATACTGCGGCGCTTCGTACATTGGGCCACAAAACGCTCCAGAATCCACCTTTCTGGAAAAGCTGGGCATCGGCAGCAGCAAATCGGTGGATACGCTGGGCGCCGCCTACTTGAACGCCCACAACCTGGCCGAGGCTTTGCGCAAGATGAAGTTCGATGCCTACGTGCTGCACACCCGTGGCATTAGCTATGTCACGGTCGGCGCTTTTGCTTCAGCCGATGATCCGGAACTCAAGAAAATGCAGGAGGCGTTCACCAGTTCGGTGAAAGTCGATACAAAAAGCGCGGAATCCAAGCTCAAGGACGCCCGGGCTCTCCAATCATTGCAGTTAATGAACCCGCCGCTTGCCATGCCCGTTCCGCGGCCTTGACCAATCATAGGCCGGCGTGAGGACAGAGATCGCGGACCCGGCTCAAAAGAAAGCCAGGTTCGCGATCTCTCTCATTTTGGTTGAGGCGAAACGGCATGAAGCCGGACGCGCGAAATAAACAACTCGTCGTCAACGTCGCCATGGCACCCGTGGCTGAATAGCAGATAACCGGCCACGAGCAACAGGCCGAGCCAACGAAGCCAGGGGCGACCTGCCTTGATTTCTCGCTCCACGACACGTCCGGCGAAAAACGCCTTTCGATTACTGCCTTCAACTCTGCGGGACAAACAGCGAGGAAGCGGCCGTTGGACCAATTCTTTTTGCTTCATTACAGCACCACCTGGCTGGTCCCGTCTGCCGGATGGGACCTTGCAGCAGATAGCTCACCTGGTAGGTCCTGTCTGCCAGAAGGGACCTTGCAGCCGGCAGGTCGCGCTCCGGGACCTACCAGGGTAACTTACCAATCGGCGGCCGGAAATGTTACTTGGGATGGACCTTCGGACACGTGGCCTCATGTTTCCTCATTGCCGTGGTGGTATTGGGAAACTCGGCCATGATCGCGCCGGCTGTCTTCTGCTGAAAACCATAGAGGCTGTTTACGAAACTGTCCAGGCTTTGTCCGCAGCGATCACATTCAATCACACGTGGCGAATCGTCGCAGACAATGACGGAACCTGGAGGGCCAGTGGAATAAGTGAGCATGCGTTTTGTTCAGGGTTTGGTGAAATGATTTGGCCTTTCGCGCCGCGTAGGAAAACATAGCTCACGGTTTCGGCGGAGGAGTGGGCCAGGATGTTTTCCGTGCCCCCTCAATGCTTCTCAAGCGGAAATCCGCAATGACTGGCACGTAAGCATGTAGCTGTCTTCCAATCGCAACGGCACACACAAGTCGAGGCCGAGCCATAACGGCATCCCGGGAAGAGTTTCCGTCAGCGCTAGTCGCTCCGGCCATGCCTCCACACGAGGACTCTTGCGAACAGTAACCGCCCGGTAAGCGACGGCATAGAGGCCGGTCGGCGATTGCCACACCGGCCGTCGACTTTTGACCTCAAGGAGATCGAACAATTCCGCATGCAGGTTGGCCGATCGAGCCGTGACCACATCCACGATAACGACCGCAATCCCATGCTTGAAATAGCCAGCGCATTTGGCCGCAAAGGTCCGGCGGCTTCCCTCGCGGTCCTTGTTGGCGGGACTGATTAACTCAATGGCCGCCCGTAACTCGGCCCCGCCCATGTCTTGATAAACTCGAATCTCATAGCTGTCCAGCCGCGCGAATTCGACCTTGGCGGTGATGCTTGGAAGAGGCGGGGCCCAAACCGCCGTGGCTGCTTCCTTCGCATGGCTGGGGGACCGCGTTTGTTCCAGGGTCGCGACGTCAACTTCCAGTTCCGGCCCAACGCTGATTTCCAATTCCGCAAAGAATTCCGGAGGCAACGTCTCTTGATTGAGTTGCTGCGCGATGAAAGCGGCCCACGAATGGTGAAACCCTTCCCAGCGGCGCGGGCCGTGCAGCGGCGGATGGAAATGATCTAGCAAGGGCATGGACATTCTCCAATCGGCAAGCTCGTGGCCATATCGCCACAAAGGCGGGTGTTTCGGCATGCCGGAATAGAGCCGAGAATCGGGACTTCCTTGGCCGATTTATATCTTTGATGACTCGAAAGTATGAGGATACTAGAAAAGCCGTTTCGGGGGCACTCGAAAACTGACCTCACTTGGCGAGCCGGAGGACGTAAGTCCCAGGAGTTTGGCGCCAAACTCCTGGGACTTACGTCCTCCGGCTCGCCATACAAAACACGACATGAAGATTACAAACCCAGGAACTATGAAAAGGCCTAAGACGTGGGCTGCAAGCGGCTCAACGCATCGCGGGCGTCCGGGGCCAGCGGATGGCTGTCAAACGTCGTCACTTGCTTGTAACACTTCACGGCTCGTTTGTGGTCACCTAGTTGCTCGTAGGCCTGGCCGAGTTTGTAAGACGTATCGGCGCCGCTCTTGGGGCTTTGGCGGAAGTCCTGATAGCAGGCGACGGCGAGGTCGGGGCGGGCCAGTTCATTGAGATAGAGATCGCCCAAGAGGCGGCAGGAGAGGAACCAGGCTTCTTCGTCCTCGCTGTTCTCGAATTGTTCGGGCTTCGTCTCACCGTGGACTTGTTGAAGGAGGGCCAAGGCCTCGTCACGTTCGCCGCGGCGGAGCTTGATGCGCGCCAAGAGGAGCCTGGCGCCGCGGCTTTCCGGAAGGACGACGCTCGCCAATTCGGCCAGGTGTTGAGCCCAGTCGAGACTATCAAAGTCGGTCCCACGGGCAGCCAGGATTGCCTTGGCCTTGCGCAGACAATAATCGACGTCGAAGCCCCGAGCAATCGCCTCGGGATTGGCACGCAACGTGTCGGGCATGAGCGAGTAGTAATAGCGGTCCTTGCGAGCCAGCAAGTCGGGGTCCTTGGGGTTGTAAAGCAGGCCCCGCTCGGTCGCGCGCAGGGCGGCCATAACATTGCCCTTTTGCTCGTACAGCCCGGCCAAAGTTCGCAACGTTTCCACGCCGCTGCGTTCGTATTCCGCATAGTGCTGATAATTGTCAATGGCCAGGTCGGGGTCGCCAGCCGCCATCGCTCCCTCGGCCAAGAGTTTTAAGGAGGTGAAATAGGCTTGCCTTTCTTCCGGACCAAGATTGGCGGGGCCGACCGCCTGGCCGGCGCGCTTGGCGAGTTCGTAGTTGTGCCAGGCGCCGTCATGGTTCCCGGCTTTTTGACAGGCGCGGGCGATTTGCGAAAAGATGCTCGGCCCCATGGCCGGCAGGCCCCGGGCGGCCAGGCGCAAGTATTCACCGCCGCGCTGCCAACGGGCTGGATCGTCGATCAGCGCCAGACCAAGCTGCTGGGCGTAGGTATGATCGAAACCGGGGGCGACTTGATTGGGCGCGCCGGCCGCCTCATCGTATTCGGCCTCCGTGACATCTTGATACAGAAGGCGCTTGAGGCCCCACGTATCGGCATCGTCGGGGTCGTTCGTCAACTGGTGCTCGACGGCCGCGACGGCCTCCATGCGCCGGCCGGGCAAGGCAAGCTGGGGTATCCCGGCCCGGCGTTTTAATTCGTCGTGCAGAAAAAGAGCCAGTTTCCAGGCGACCAGGAGGACGCTCTGGCGATTGGGGTTGTTCGAACCGTAAGGTTGTGGATCGAGCACTTGCGCCAAAGCGTTGGCCGCCTCGTCAAATTGCTTGGCATGGGTATAAGCGACGGCCCTCCAATAATAGACGGTCGGCCGCAGATCGGGCCGATGGTTGGCAACAAGGTCAAGGAGGCGCTGAGCTTCGGACAGTTTCTCGGCAGAGGGGCCAGGTTCCAAGACCAAGCTGCCGGCTCGATCGAGGCAAAGGTTGAAATCAACGACGGCTAGTGTCTCAGCGTCGTTGGCGAGGGTGTCAAAGTCCAGATTGCGATGGACGGCCCAGTAACCTTCGCGGGCCAGGGAATAATGCGGGTTGAGATCCAGAGCCCGGCGATAGGCCACAAGGGCTTGGCGATGGCGGCCGACCTGAGCATGGATCAGGCCGCGAATGGTGTGCTTGAATACGCGCAGGCCTGGCAGGATGCGCACGGCATAGAGCAGGTAGACCACGGCTAAGAGAAGGCAGCATATCGTTTGCACAGCCTGGGGCAGCCGGCTCGTGAGCATGACAAGCCCCAGAGCGCCAAGTGCGGCGATCGTGCCCATCTCGACTTCCGATTCCTCCTGCTGGCCGGAGAAGGTTAACAGGTAGAAGAAGGGGATGCCGAGCAGGAGTTGGATGCCAAAGGCAATGTGGTTTCTGATGGTGAGCTGTGGAATCCAGTCACCGAATGTGCCAAACCATGTGAGTGCGGCGGCAACAAGGGCGGCCGACAAAGCCAGGCTGAGACTCAGGCGAGTCCAGCGGTCGCGGACGTTGCGGACCAGGCCGAATATTAGACCGAGAGCCGCACCGCCGGCCACTAACGTGGCAAGGAGCGTGGTTTCCTCATCATGACGTGGCAGGGCGAGCACGCCGGCTGCCATGCCGACCAAAATGCCGGCGTATACCAGGCTTGGGCTTTCCAAAACCAGGAAGAGCAAAAAAGCCAGCAACCTTCCTTTAACTTGATAGCCTTCACGGACCTTTTGCCAGGCCGCGACGCCGAGGCCGATTACCAGACCCAAGCCGACGCCAATCCACAGGCGGCAGGCCACGGCCAAGCTGACTTCCTCGGCGGTTGCGGTGTGTAGGGCGCCGAACGCCAGCAGTCCCAGAAAGACGCCTTTGAGCAGATATTCGGTCTGAAACCCGCGCATGGTGGGTGCCTGGAAAAAACTCATCGTTTAGCGGCGAGCCTCTGGCGAGCGCGAGGCGGGCCGTGCTCGCTGGAGGCTCGCCGCTAAACGGATTGGTTAGGTTAATCGCCACTTCTATAATAGCAATTTGGCGGTTCACCGCGATCGCGCCAGCCCCTATGACCGGCCCAGACGAAAGGGCTAGAGCGCCATGGCATCTCCTCCGACGCACCCGGTCGCTGGCTCGTCGGCTGACCCTGAATCAGCTCTCGACTTGCGCCCGCACGGCGTGCTCACCACGGGTCGTGTGTACGCGAATCTATCGTCGGCCGCGCTGACCGAACAAGTGCTGATCCGTCAAGAAGCGTTATTGACGGATCTCGGCGCGGTGGCCGCCTACACGGGGAAGTACACGGGCCGTTCGCCAAAAGACCGCTTTATAGTTGAAGACGACATGACAAAAAGCACCGTGGACTGGGGGCCGGTCAACCAGCCCATATCCTCGGCCGCCTTCAACCTTTTGCTGGGCCGCGTGCAAGCCTATTTTCAAGGCAAGGACCTGTTCGTCGGCGACGGCTGGGCGTGCGCCGATCCGCGGGAACGCTTGCCGGTGCGGCTTATTTGCGAAAAGGCCTGGCATGCGCTCTTTACGCGCTGCCTACTCCTGCGGCCGCCAATTGAGGAACTCGCGAAGTTCAGTCCCGGCTTGACTATTTACAGCGCCAGCGGCCTGAAGGCGGACCCCGAGCGCGACGGCACCCGTAGCGGGGTCTTCATTATCCTGAACCTCTCCCGTGGGATCGTCCTGATTGGCGGCACGGAATACGCGGGCGAAATTAAGAAGGCGATTTTCACCGTCCTTAATTACTTGCTGCCTCAGCGCGGCGTCTTTCCCATGCACTGCTCCGCCAACATCGGCCGGACAGGGGGGGATACGGCCCTTTTCTTCGGCCTTTCCGGAACCGGCAAAACGACGCTGTCGGCCGATCCCGAGCGCCAGTTGATTGGCGATGACGAGCACGGCTGGTCCGATCAAGGCGTCTTCAACATCGAGGGCGGCTGTTACGCAAAGACCATCCACCTCTCCCAAGCCGGGGAGCCGCAGATTTGGAATGCGATCCGGTTTGGCTGCGTGCTGGAAAATGTGGTCCTCGACCAGCGCACGCGGCATCCGAACTATGACGACGACCGCTTTACCGAGAACACGCGGGCCGCTTATCCCGTGGACTTTATTGATAACTGCGTCCCATCCGGGCAGGGCGGCCATCCGGCGAACATCCTCTTCCTGACGTGCGATGCGTTCGGTGTATTGCCGCCGGTGAGCCGTTTGACGCCTGAGCAGGCTCTGTACCATTTTCTTTCAGGCTACACGGCCAAGGTCGCGGGGACTGAGGTTGGCTTGACCGCGCCGCAGGTAACTTTCAGCACCTGTTTCGCGTCTCCTTTTCTGCCATTGCCGCCGTCGCGCTATGCCCAGATGTTGCATGACAAACTGACTCAACACAAAGCCCAGGTTTGGCTCGTCAACACCGGTTGGACCGAGGGGCCGCAAGGGCAAGGGCATCGCATACCCCTGGAACTGACGCGAGCCATGGTCCGGGCAATTCTGGATGGCGGCTTGAAAAGCGCCGCTTTTACTCCCGACTCGGTCTTTCAGGTCCTCGTGCCGGATTCCTGTCCCGGAGTGCCTTCCAAAATCCTGCAGCCGGCGCTAACATGGAACGATTCGACTGCCTACGAGGCCAAGGCGCGGCATCTGGCTAGCCTGTTTCAAAAAAACTTTGCCGCCTACGCCGGCGGGGTGTCCGAGGCGGTCAGGCGTGCGGGACCGGTTGGTTCGTAGCCGTGCGTTTTATCGGGGGCATTCAATCTGGGACAGCACAAACGCGGTCGTGACGAACATTTAGGCTTCCTGTTCCGAATAGATAAGAGACCCCCTGCAGGGGCAACCTTGCAGAACAAGTTATGCACCTCGTGCTTCGAAAGGACTCATGAATGCCCTAGGAATCCGTCTCATTATTGGGAAGAATCCTGCTCAAAATTGGGAAATAGCTTAAGGAAAGCAATCTTAAGGTAGGCAAGGCTGCTACGAAAAGGCAGGGATTCCTATTCTCGGTAGCATCCGGACCCTGTGGACCAGGTTCCGACCCTGTGGATCAGGCAACCACTCTCTGGACCAGCAAAACCGGATTGGCAGGGCGGGTTGGGCGGTAAGCGCAGTTGCGCTCTTTGGATGTCAGAAAGCCTCGTGCTTTTACAGATGGACCCTCTGGACCACCACTTTGACCCTGAGGGTCAGGCTCCGACCCTCTGGATCAGCGCCAATTGATCCACAGGGTCGTGGGGTGATCCTGTGACATGAGACGAAAGTAAAGAACGCTTACTTTGCCGAAAACTCAAATGGGGGACAGCGAAGAGGGCTTGTTGCGGGGCCCTCTTTTCGCTTGAAATGCAGGGAGCGACCCACTAGACCATAGCCTTCGGTTCCCCTACTGTGTATTCCGTCCCGCTGGCTCGGTGGATGGACAGGATGGCTCTCATGATTGAGGTACACAAGCTCACCAAGTATTTCGGCCCGGTCCTGGCCGCGGACCACGTCAGCTTCAAAATCGACAAGGGTGAGATTGTCGGCCTGCTCGGCCTCAATGGCGCCGGCAAGACTACGACCATGCGCATCCTCACAACTTACCTGCCGGCGACGACCGGAACGGCCAAGGTGGCTGGGTTCGATGTCCGCAAGGATTCCCTCGAAGTCCGGCGTAACATCGGCTACCTGCCCGAAAGTGTGCCCCTCTATCCCGAGATGCGCGTCGAGGAATACCTGAATTACCGGGCCCGGCTCAAAGGCGTCCCGCGCAAGGGCCGGCAGGACCGCATTGACTTCTGCCTGGAGCGCTGCCGAATCCGGCAAGTGGCCCGCCGGCTCATCGGCACGCTGTCCAAGGGCTATCGGCAACGAGTCGGCCTGGCCGATGCGATGGTTCACGATCCGCCGATCCTCATCATGGACGAACCGACCGTCGGCCTCGATCCTCTGCAAATACGCGAAACCCTGGCGTTGATTCGCGAATTGGGGGAAAAGCGGACTATTCTGCTCTCGACCCACATTTTGCCTGAGATCGAGGTCGTCTGTGGGCGAGTGATCATCATCCACCGTGGCCGGGTGACATCGGATATCTTGCTCAAGGACATGACGAGCACGGGCACGATTCTCCTGGAAGTCAACGGGCCATCCGACCAAGTGACCAACGTGCTCAAGACGACCGACGGCGTCGATTACGTCACGACCGAGCGCCACACGGACAGCGTGACCCGCTTCGAGATCCGTGCCAAGGACAACAAGGATTTGCGGGAGCCGATTGCTCAGCGCATCGCACGCAACGGCTGGACGATTCGGCAACTGGACCTGCGCCGCCGCAAGGTCGAGGAACATTTCCTGGAGATCGTGTCCGCGAGCGACCCGCTCCGAGAGACGGATGGTCAGGCCGTGGCAGCAGAGTGAGATTATTGCCTGTTGCAAATGAATGATTCGGCCAGGATAGCATGCCACACGCGTAGGCCCATGCCATTGAACCAAGAGACTCCCAATGTCTAGTAAGACCATCACCGAGAAAAAGGACCAAACACCGCCCCCGGACCGCTGGCGTGTCGCGCCGGAACAGGCGCCCTCTGTCATGGGCGAACCGGCCCCGACCTTCGCGCGCGTCCTTGGCATGATCGGCTTACTTTTGGTCATGGCCGGCGCGATGGTCCTCCTCATCAACAACTATGGCTCCAAATCCACGCTTGCCGCTTACCTCGGGCCAGGCTGGGGGACATTTATCGGTGTGTTGGGCATGGGGTTGATGCTGTATCACGCGGTCCAAGACGCCGATATCGAGATGCGGCGAGCCTACATGGTGTTCGGCTACCTTTGGCTGATCGTCGGGGCCATCGTGTCGGTGATCCCGGCCGATGGGCAAGTCGGCGCCCGCTTTTTGCCTTATGGCTTCACCTGTTTTTCGTTAGGCCTATTGTTTCTAACCGCCTTCTTGCGCAACGAGAACGAAGCTCGCCAGCGCGACCTGGCCATCTACGTGCTGGGCAGCCTCGGCGTCGCGCTCGGGGTCGGTGGCTTTCTGTTCGGCAGTATTTTCGCGCACTTTCTGTTCCCAAGGGGCGTCGTCGTCGTCCTGCTCGCTCTGCCGTTTTGGTGGGCGTTCGTTAGCCTGCGCGGCACGTCCAATGATCAAGGTTATAACGCCGGCCTCTCCATGGGCGCTGTCGGCTTGTTTTTCTTTACGATCGCGCTCATCCGGTCTTTGATTCCCCCCCTGGCGGCCTACTTTCGCTGGGGTGGCGGCTCTTCAGACTACCTTATGCCTTACGGCCTGGTGCTTTTGGGGTGTGGTGCGGTCTACTTCGTGGTCGCCGTGCTGCTGTGTTCCGACGCACAGATCGTCGTGCAAACGCGGCGGGAACTCATCAGTTATTTTCAATCCCCGCTGGCCTACATAATCATTTTGGGATTCGGGCTCCTGGCCGCTTATATGTTTATTCTCTTCGTCGTTTACTACCTCTGGACGAGCGGAATACCGCGTGCGCAGCTTGAACCAATCGTGCGCTTTTACCTCGCTTCCGGAATCTATCCGGTGTCCCTGGTGATCGTAGTTCCTATGTTGACGATGCGGCTTTTCAGTGAGGAAAAGCGCTCCGGCACGCTGGAAATGCTTCTGACCACGCCGCTGAAAGAGTGGGTTCTGGTCGTAAGCAAGTTTCTGGCGGCTCTGTTCTTTCTGATGCTGATCCACTTGCCTTGGGCTTTGGAATTCGTCGGCCTGCGGGACATAGGGGACAAGCCGTTCGATTATCGGCCGCTGCTGGCGTTTTTTGTCGCCCTTCTGTTCACGGGCGCCAATATGGTTGCCATGGGCCTGCTCTTTTCAAGCCTAACGCGCAACCAACTGGCCGCGGCTCTGTTGACGTTTGTCGCGTTGCTGGTCCTAATCACCCTCAAATCGTTTCAAGATTTCCTGACGAAAGATGGGCCGCTCTACGTCATCGTGGAGCATTTGTCGTTTCTTGATGTGTTGCTCAAAAGCCTGGAGGGCCGCTTGGCTCTTCGGGATCTCTTTATTCAACTATCTGCTTGCGTATTCTGGCTGTTCCTCACGACCAAGGTGCTGGAATCGCGCAAATGGCGCTAATAATCGGCGAGCGGGGAGCGTAAGCCCCCTGATTCTTCTGAGTTATCAGGGGGCTTACGCCCCCCCGCTCGCCGGAGGATATAAGTAATGGCAACTGCGACTGAGCCCCCCGCGACTAATTTCCTTGATACCTTGGCACGCAACCGCCGTCCGGTCGCCTATGCTCTTTTTGCGCTCGGCGCCGCGGCGGCCATCGTAGCCTTGATCGTGCTCTACCGGACAGGTTCCGAATGGATACCGGAGGTCCTTGGCCTTTCGCTTTTCGGTCTGGTGGCGGTCATTAGCGGCACCATGTTCCTGGCAGCTGAACCGACCCCCGGTCAGGAAGAAGACAGCTCGCGATTGCTGGTCCTGGTGGTCGGCGGCGCGCTGGGGTTCTTTCTCACGATCACCGTCCTCTGGCAAGCCTGGCGCTGGAGTTCTTATTTCTCCGGAGGCTTGGAGGCCTGGCGCGGACCGGAAGGCTGGCGCATTTGGCTCTTGATTCTCGGCCTGTTGGCCGGCCTGGCGATCATGTTTGCCAGTCTGCTCTTGGCGCGCTCGGAGGAACAAAACAATGCCCTCCTTCGCCGTCTGCTGTACGGCTACAACGCCGTACTCACGGGCATCCTCCTCTTGTTAATTCTGCTCTTTGTCAATGTCCTCGCTTATGTTTATGTCCCCGCTCAATCCGACTGGACGGGCTCGCAGATCTATACTCTCAATCCCCGGTCCGTCAATATCCTCAAGAATTTGGACCAGCCGGTGACGGTAACCGTAATCTCGGAGACGCGAGGCCGGGCCTTCGCCGAACTGGAGAATCTGCTGGACAACTGCCTGACGGTCACCGACAAACTTCAGGTCAGGCATCTGTCGCGCGATCAAGACATCGAGGCTCTTAGCAAACTTGTTAACAAGTACAAGCTCGTCGACGACATCGGCATGCTCGTCCAATACGGAACGGAGCCCAATGTCGAGCATCAATTCATCCGCATGCAGGAGATCTTCGTTCAACCCCAACCATCTCAACCCAGTTTTGAAGAGGAAAACCGTCCCGCCTTCAAGTTCAATGGAGAAGATGCGTTGATGACGGCCATCACTTACTTACAGGAGGGCAAGAAAAAGCCCGTCGTTTACTTCACGCAAGGCAACGGCGAGTTGTCGATCGATCCGGGCAGCAAAGAACCCGAGCGTTATCGGGCCACGGCGCTGCGGGACAAGCTGCAAAAGAACAACTACGAAATGAAAGGCCTGAACTTAGTTCCCGTGGCGTCCGAAAAAAGCAGCGATGCTCAAGTGGTGGCTTCAACCAAGGTGCCCGATGATGCCTCTGTTGTTATGATTCTGGGTCCGCGCACCCCATTTTCCAGCCAAGCCTTGACAGCCCTTCGAGAATATGTAAATCCGGCCGATTCAAGTAAGACCAAAGGGAAGCTCATCGTGATGCTGGATATCGTCACGGAAGGGCAACCTCCTGTCTTGGTGCGAACCGGGCTGGAAGGCCTGCTCGCCGGTTTTAATGTGGAGGTGGGCAACGACCGAGTCTTAAGGCTCGACGAGCGCAATTCGGATCGAGTGCTTGTGGTCGCTAATCCTGAACTGCGCGAAACAAATCCGGTGGCCACCGCCCTTGAAGGCGTGGGCTTCAGCTTGTCGCGTGTTCGCACGATCCAGCCGAAGTTGGAAGGGAATCCAATGCAGCCAGGCCCCGCATTTAAGGCCGAACCTTTACTGGTCGCCATCGCCCGGCCGGACCCTATTTGGGCCGAGACGGACTTCGGGCTCAACGCTGCCGCACTGGCCAAGGACATACTTTCCAATCCGCGAAAAGCCGAGAATCAAGAAAAAATAGCCCAAATTGTCAGCAACAGAGTATTGCCCGTGGCCGTTGCGGTGAGTGAAACGCCTCCCGTGGACGCCATGAATCCTCATGCCCGATTGGGTTCAAAGGGAAGTCCCAAACCCCGCTTGGTCGTCGTTGGCAACGCCGCTTTTGCGTCTGACCAGAGCCTGGGCGGTCCCCAGGGAGCCAGTTCGCCGTTCTTTGATCTCCTAACCAGTTGCTTGGCCTGGCTTCGCGAGCGGCCCAATAGCATCGGTCTGGACCCCAAGGACCGCGACCGCTACCGGCTCGAACCGACGACGAATATTGCCCGGCTCATGTTTCTGCCATCCGGGCTAATGTTGTTGGGCATCGTCGGCTTCGGAGTCGGAGTGTGGGTAATCCGTAGGCGGTGATTTGTTGGGTTTATCGTTTCGCGCCCGCAGGGGACCCTGCGGGCGCGAAACGATGAACGAGAATTAGTAGTTCCTCGCCAATAATCCAATTTTCCAGGGCGCCTTCGCCATGAACTTGAAAACCACCGTGATTCTCTTTAGCGTCCTTCTCGGGGTGCTGTTTATTTTTGCCTTGACGCAGTTTCTCGGCACCCGGCCGCCCGGCGAAGGCGAGGAATGGGCCTTTCCCGAGCTTCACGAGAAGAAGAAGGAGATCAAGTCCAGCGATATCAAGAGCGTGCGCATCGAACGCACTTTGGACGGCAAGCAGGAGACGCTGGCCTTCGAACGCACTAAGCAAGGCTGGGAGATGACCGAGCCGCATAAGCTGCGCGTCGAAAACTATACCGTCGATTCCATGGTCGATAATCTCATTGGCGCGCGCCGCGAGAAGAGCGATATGTCGTCCAACTTGGCGGAATACGGCCTCAAGGACCCGGCGGTCGAAATCATTCTCAGCGACGGCGACCATGAGTGGAAACTGAACCTCGGCAAGCAAAGCCCCGCCTCCTCTAATCCCGTGGTGTATGCCGTAAATCCCGATCATCCCAAGCAACTAATGGCCATCAAGCGGCATAGCACGCTCGACGGGGTCTACAAGCCCTTCGTCGAATTCCGTGCCCGCGATCTTTTGGCCGTCAATCCATCCAACGCTCAAGCAATCAGTCTGGAAGCTCCCAAAGCTCAAACCATCGCGCTTCAGAAAACCGCGGACGGGCAATGGCGCTTTACCAAGCCGGACTACGGGCTGGCTGAGCAACAGGGTGAGACAGCGGCCCAAGGACCCCCCAAACCGGCCAAGCTCAACGGCGTCCAGCAATTGCTCGATGCCTTGACATCGCTGCGCGTCGAAACCGACAAGGACTTCCTGGCCGACGGTGTTAGCGAGGAAGATCTTGGCTCCAAATATGGACTGAAAAATGACCAGCCGCAGACGCTGCGCATCGAGATTAAACGCACTCCGCCTCCCAAGGGAATGTTCGAGGAAGAGAAGCCCGAACCGATCACCGAATTCCTCCTGATCGGCAGCAAAGTTCCCCCAGCCAAGGAGGAAAAGAAGGAAGACAAAATGGACGATAAGAAAGACGACAAGAAACCCGAGGAAAAGAAGGCCGAGGACAAAAAACCCGAGGAGAAAACGGAATACTATTATGCCCGCATGGCCGGCGAAAACTCCCTCATCCAGATCCCGGTCAAGAAGATCGAGCCCTTTCTCGACTTGCTCAAAACTCCGGAGGAACTTCGCGACCACACCCTGGTCCGGGTTCCCCAGGGCGGCGCGATCGATGCCGTCGATATCAAGAACAGCTACGGGCTGATCAAGCTGCGCTTGTCCGGGACGACTCCGATCAAGCACTGGGAACTATATCGTGGCAACCAAAAAAGCGTGGAGACCGATGAATCGTCCGTGCAAGCACTGCTCCGTGATCTGACATCTTCCCACCAGATCAAGACATTCCCCGACCCGAAGACCAAGCTGGAAACGCTGGAGCTTGACAAACCGACGGCCGTACTCTCGCTCTGGATCGACGGCATGGCCAAGGAAGAAAAGAAGGCCGACGACAAGAAGGATGAAGCCAAAAAGGACGATAAGAAAGACGCAAAAAAGGACGACAAGAAGGAGCCGGCCAAGGAGGACAAAAAGCCTGAGGACAACGAGCCCAAGCTCAAGACCGACAAGCCGGCCATTAAGCTCTCCTTTGGCAAGGTCGACCGCGATCAAGGAATTGTCTACGTCCTCCGTGAGGCTGGCGATGAAAAGACCATTGTGACCCTGCCGGCCACATTCATCGACCCGGTGACGCGCGGTCCGCTGGCCTATTACAATCGTCGAATTCCTACGGCCAGCGATGATCCCAGCGAAGCGCTCAAGGAACTGGTCCTGACTCGCAACGGCTCGACGGTCAAGTTGGAATCAGCCAAGAAAGACAATCAAGACGTGTGGAAATACAAGGAGCCCAAGGAACTAGAAGGGCGGACCGCATCAGCCGGCACGATGGGCTCAATGCTGGCAAACCTTAAACACCTGACGGCTCTCCGCCTCGCCGCCGAGAATCCGCCGGAGAGCGATCTCGATCCGCTTTACGGGCTCAAAAGCCCTGACGTTGAAATCCGGCTGACCGCGACCGGCAAGGACAACAAACCTGTGGAATATGTCTACTCTTTCGGTAAGGAAACGGCTGACAAAACCGGCGTGTTCGCTCGCTGCAATAAGAGCAACCTGATCTATATCGTCAACAAGGCCACCATCGAGCAGTTCCGCGCCGACCTCCGCGATCCCACGATCCTGAGCTTCGACCCGGCGGCCGTGCGCAAGATCAAGCTGACCGGCTGGAAGGGCAACCTGCTCAAGCCGTCTGTCGTGGAACTGGAGCGCAAGGAAGGCGGCGGCTGGAAGGCCGGCTTCGACATTGACCCGAGCAAGGCGGACGAGTTTATGATCCTGCTGAAAAACCTGCAGGTTGCCCGCTACGTAACCCCGCAAGAGGCCATGAAGATCGACCGCAACAAATTCAGTCCCGACGTAGACGGGCTGCTTATCGAGATCACGGTCGATAAAGAAAAGGAGCCGTTGCGCCTCTACCTCGACGGCGCCGATATGGAAGACAAGAATTACTTCGCCACCAACCGCATTCAAGATGGCGAGCTGTTCCTCTTGCCCAAGGAGAGATTCAAAGACGTCAAGGCGGGGCCCAGATTTTTTGAAAAGATGAAGTAGAAAAGACGCTAACAGAGCCGCGACCGTCAGGGAGCGTTTCTTTCAACGCTCCCTGACGGTCGCGGCTCTGTCGCGCTTGCGGCTTTGTCGCGCTTGTTATAATGAATGTCAAGAACTGCTTTCTCGGTAAATCATTCGCGGATCCCTGATGAAAATCGTTCAATATCCTCACCCGTCTTTGCGCCATGTTGCCAAGCAGCTCAGGGCGATTGATAAGAAGGTGCATGTTTACGCGGGGCAAATGCTCGAACTGATGTATGAACACCGCGGCCTGGCTCTGGCGGCCACGCAGGTGGAATTGCCGTTTCGCATGATTGTCATGAACGTGACCGAGGATACGGAAAAACGCGATCCGAATAATGGGGTCGTGGCCATCAATCCCGTGATCTTGGAGCCCAAGGGCAGCGTTGAGGGAGACGAAGGTTGCTTGAGTTTTCCGGGTTTATATCAAAAGATACGCCGAGCCAAGACCGTGAAAGTCCAGGCTTATGATCTCAATGGCGTCTTGATTGAAAAAACTTGCAGCGACTTGGAAGCCCGCGTTTGGCAGCATGAGGTCGATCACCTGAACGGCGTTCTTTTCATCGACAAGATGGGCACCATCGCGAAGCTCGGCAGTCGCAGCGCGCTCAAGGCTTTCGAACGCACCTACCGGCGCGCTCAGGAACGCGGCGAAATTCCCGCCGAAGCCGAGATCGAGCGTTTGCTCAAAGCCCTGGAGGCGGAGGCGTGATGCGAGACGCTAGAGGCTGGCTGCAATATGAGAATCGTCATGATGAGCACTGGAACGTTTGCCGAGCCGACTTTTGAGGCTCTTCTCGCTAGTCCGCATCAAGTGGTTGGGCTGGTGACGCAGCCTGATCGCGCGGTTGGCCAAGAGCGCGGTTCGACCCGGCAGACGGGCCAAGGCATGAAGGCGATTGCCCAAGAACGCGGTGTGCCCGTGTTTCAGCCCGAACGCATTAACACCCCCGAGGGCGTGGAAGGTTTGCGGCAATGGCAGCCGGAATTGCTGGTCGTGGCAGCGTACGGGCAGATTCTTTCCAATGATGTTTTAGCGGTGCCGGAGCGCGGCGGCATCAATGTCCATGCCTCCCTTTTGCCGAAGTATCGCGGAGCGGCGCCGGTCGCCTGGGCGATTTACCACGGCGAGGCGCAAACGGGCGTAACGATCATTCAGATGTCCCCGCGCCTTGATGCCGGCAACATGCTTGCACAAGAAGCCGTCGCCATCAGCCCGGAAGAGACTGCCGGCGAATTGGAAGCCCGGCTGGCCCCGCTCGGCGCCCGGCTTGCCTTACAAACGATTCAGGAGATCGAGGTAGGTCGAACCAAAAGCCTGACTCAAGACGCCTCCCTGGTGAGCAAGGCGCCCAAGCTGACCAAGGAACACGGGCTCATCGACTGGACGCGCCCCGCCCAGGCCGTCTGCAATCAAATCCGCGCCATGCAGCCCTGGCCGACCGCCTACACCTTTTGGCGACGGGAAAGCAAGCCGGCCCAGCGCTTGATGATTCTTAAAGCCAAGCCGACCGAAAAACAGGCAAGCGGCAATGCTTCCTCGGGTCAAATCGTCGCTGCTACCGATTTGCCTCATGTCGTGCAAGTCGTGGCCGGCGATGGCCGGCTGGTGGATATACTCGAAATTCAACCCGCCGGTAAAAAACGTATGACTATGGCCGATTTCCTGCGTGGGCATCCGGCTCAGCCCGGCGACTTCTTGGGTGACGAAACCGGTCAAAAATGAGAATTGGTTTGCTCATTTTAAACCATTTCCCCTCTAAGTCTTACAGGCATCACGGATTTCGGTGTTCGGCCCGGCTCAGCAAATGGTTCTTTCCATTTTGCTTGACCCCCCTTGGAAAGAAATGGAAAGCATTTTCAGTCGCCATGTCGAGAGGCGGGGGCTTTGTCCCATTAACGCGGGGTCACCAACGCTGCTTGGATTGGCAGGAGACATGGCAGAGAGTCCCGATTTTCACCATAATACCTGGATCATGACCAAGAAGCTCTATATCGAGACCGTTGGCTGCCAGATGAATGTTTTGGACAGCGAACTGGTCGTTGGCAGTCTGCGCCGGCTGGGTTACCAGTTGACCGACGCGGCGACCGACGCCGATGTGATTCTTTTCAATACGTGCAGCGTTCGCCAGCATGCCGAGGACAAGATTTACAGCGCCCTGGGCACTTTGCGCGTCCACAAGGGCAACCATCCTGAAAAAGTACTGGGCGTCCTTGGCTGCATGGCTCAAAAAGACCAGCTTCTTGTCCGCCGCCGGGCCCCGCATGTGGATATCGTCTGCGGCACCGGCCAGCTCGCCCGTCTGCCCGAGTTGATTGCCGAGGTCCAACGGACGCGGTCTCCGCAGATCGCATTGAGTCTGGGCCGACAGGACGCGTCACGGCCCGAGGTCGAGCAGAGTTTCCAAAGCTACGATCCGATGCGCGACCAGTCGATGCGGCCGTCGCCATTTCAGGCGTACGTCCGCATCATGATAGGCTGCGACAAGTTCTGCACCTACTGCATCGTGCCTAAAGTTCGCGGCCCCGAACAGAGCCGGCCTCCTGAACATATAGTCGCCGAGGTCAAACAACTGGTTAACGAAGGCTGCCAGGAAGTCACGCTGCTGGGCCAAACGGTCAATAGCTACCAATTTGTCGGGCGCGACGGCCACACCACGCGTTTGGCGGATCTTCTGAACAAAATCCACGACGTACCGGGAATCGAGCGCATCAAGTTCATCACGAACTTTCCCCGTGACATGAGCGACAGCTTGCTGGAGGCGGTGCGGGATCTGACCAAGGTTTGTCCGTATCTCCATGTGCCGGCTCAGTCAGGCTGCAACAGCGTCCTTAAGCGCATGAAGCGGCTTTACACTGTCGAGTATTACCGTGAAATGTTGCAGCGCTGCCGCGAGAAAGTCCCTGGCGTGGCCGTCAGCAGTGATTTCATCGTCGGTTTCTGCGGCGAGACGGAGCAATCCTTCGAGCGGACCTGCAACCTGGTCCGGGAAGGAGGCTTCAAGAACAGCTTTATCTTCAAGTACAGCGCTCGCCCCGGCACCAAGGCCGACGACCTCTACCCGGACGACGTACCCGAGGAAATCAAGAAACGCCGCAATAACGACCTCTTGGCGATCCAGAACAAGGTCAGCCTAGCGGACCATCGCAGCCGGATTGGCGAGACCGTTGAAGTGCTGGTCGAGGGGCCGAGCAAAAACGCTCTCAAGAATGATTCTCCGGGCCCAAAGCAATTGACCGGCCGGGCGATGACCGATCACATTGTCGTGTTCGAAGGCAATGAACGGTTGATTGGCCGGACGGTTTCGGTCATGATCGAGGAAGCCACGGCATTCACGCTCTTCGGCGTCGTGGTCACCGGAGAACAGATTGGAGTAGAACAAAAACCAACGGAAGAGATCGTACCAGCTTGGGCCCAGCTCTCCCCTGGCAGCCAGCGCATCAGCTTGCCTCTCGCCTGAGCTTTTGACCCGCGTCGAATCGAAAAATTTCACTCCCCGCGCCGGGGCCAGGGGTTGGCTGTCTCATGTCTTCGAATACTACGCAAAGTCCGATCGAAGCTTCCGACAAAGTCCGGCAAATTCTGGAACATTGCCATCCGCGCGACCCGGATCGGGCTTTGAACAACCTTCGGGGGATCGCTGACGCGCTGGGCCCGGAATTGACGCGGGATTTATTGACTTCTCTAACGCGAATTATTCCCCGATCGGCCGATCCGGACATGGCCCTCAACAGCCTGGAGCGCTTTCTGAGTCAGCCGGAAGGCGTCAAGCAGGCCCCCATGCTTCTGGAAAATCGAGGCAGGCTTCTGGAAACGCTCGTCCAGTTGCTCAGCACCAGCCAGTCTTTCAGCGATTTGCTCACCGTCAATCCCGATTTTCTCGATATGCTGCGCGTGCCGCTGCGCCGTAGCCCCAGCTCGAAAGAGTTGCAGGAGCAACTTCAAGCCGAAGTTGACGCCGCCTATGAAGACTCGGCGGTGCTACGAGTTTTTCGCCGCTTTCGCCAACGACAAATCCTCCGCATAGGAACCAACGACATCATCCGCGATCGGCCCCTTGAGGAAATTACGAAGGACATATCCAGCGTCGCTGATGCCGCGCTGGAAGTGGCGCTGGCAACGGCTCTGCGGACCGTTGGCAATCGATTTGGCCAGCCGCACAACGGGCCCCGCCAGCCGGCCCGGTGTGTCATCCTGGCATTCGGCAAACACGGCGGCGAGGAACTGAATTACAGCAGCGACATCGACCTGATGTTCCTCTACGACCAGGAGGGTACGACTCGCGGCCGTCGCAGCGCCTCGATCAGCAATCAAGAGTTCTTCGATCGGGTGGTCGGAGAAGCGGTACGGCTCTTGTCGGCCCACACGGATCGCGGGCAGGCCTATAGGATCGATTTACGGCTGAGACCCGAAGGCCATCGGGGACCACTGGCTCGTTCCCTTGCCAGCACACTTTCGTATTACGACACCTTGGGCCGAACTTGGGAACGTCAGGCTCTGATCAAGGTTCGCCCCGTCGCCGGCGACTTGAAGTTGGGAGAGGAGTTCCTTCAGGCGATCGAGCCGTTCGTTTATGGCAAATATCTAAGCTTCGCGGAAATCAACGAAATCAAGGCCCTCAAGCGCCGGATCGAGCAGAAAACGACGCGGGCCGGAGCTGGCAATACCGAAGTCAAAACGGGCCACGGCGGCATCCGCGACATTGAATTCACTATTCAATTCCTCCAGCTCCTAAACGGCGGCGACCTGCCTGATCTCCGCCAGCGGAATACGCTCCTCGCGATGCAGGCCTTGGAGAAAGCCGGTTGCTTGACCGATCAGGAATACCAAATTCTCGACGATGCTTACCGCTTTCTGCGGAAAACCGAACATCGGTTGCAATTGCTCTTCGATCTTCAAACTCATGAATTGCCCTCGAGGGAAGAGGAACTCCGCAAGTTGGCGCTGCGCATGGGTTACGGCAATGGGCGGAATGGCGTAGAAGTCCAGACTGTTAGCGACGACTCCGATGTTGGTTCAAACAACGCGCTCGAGCGGTTTCTTGCCGCTTACCAGGAAAAGTCCGACCTCGACCGCAAGATTCTCGATCACCTTCTGCATCAGACCTTTCACGGAGAAGACGGGCAGGCCGAGCCCGAGTCCGATCTCATCCTTGACCCGCAGCCCGAACCGGACACCCTCCAGGCAGTCCTTGGCCGCTATGGCTTTCGTGACGTGCAGGGCGCTTATTTCAACCTGGTGCAACTCGCCCAGGAATCCGGCCCATTTCTTTCCACCAGGCGTTGCCGTCATTTCCTGGCCAGCATCGCTCCCCACCTACTGCGGTCCCTGGCAGAAACGCCAGACCCCGATATGGCCTTGGTGAACCTGGAAAAGGTTACCGCCTCCCTGGGCGCCAAAGCCATCCTTTGGGAGTTGTTCAGCTTTAATCCGCCCAGCCTAAAGCTGTATGTCGATCTATGCGCCTGGAGCGAATTCCTTTCCGACATCCTGATCAACAATCCCGGCATGATCGATGAACTGCTCGATAGCCTGGTGCTGAATCAGCCCAAAACGGCCGCGGAGTTGCGCGAGGAATTGGCCGGTCTTTGCCGAGGCGCGACGGAGCTTGATCCCATCCTTCACAGCTTTCAGGATGCCGAGTTTCTGCGCATCGGCGTTCGCGATATTCTTGGCAAAGACGATATCCGGGCGACGACCACCGCGTTGAGCGACCTGGCGGAAACGCTGCTGACGCAGATTGCCGGTGTACAGTTTCCACCATTGGTCAAGCGCTTCGGCGTCCCGTCGCTGGCTGAAGGTCCGCGCGCAAATCTGCCCAGCCGTTTTGCAATCCTGGGTCTAGGCAAACTTGGCGGCCGGGAACTTAGCTACCACAGCGACCTTGATTTGATCTTGGTCTACGAAGGCGACGGTCGCACCAGGCCTCCACCAGAAGCCACCCGCTTTGATACATTCCATCTGACCGACAACTTTCATTTCTTTACGGAATTAGCTCAGCGCATTATTAAGACGACCAGCCTGCTGGGGCCGATGGGCCGCCTTTACCACGTCGATATGCGGCTCCGGCCCACGGGAAAATCGGGCAGCTTAGTCACACCGTTGACCGAGTTTCGCCGCTACTACGAGGGGGAGGGTCAAATCTGGGAGCGCCAAGCGCTGACGCGAGCACGGGTGGTTTTTGGCGACCGAGAATTTGGCGACGAAGTCCTTGCGGCCGCCCAGCAGGGGGCCTATGGCGCTCCCTGGCAGCCTGAAACGGCCGACCAAATTCGCGACATGCGCGAACGCCTGGAAGCCGGCCGCAACGATCGCGATCTCAAGCGTGGCTTTGGCGGCCTGGTCGATGTTGAATTCCTCGTACAGGTTTTTCAATTGAAATACGGCAACACTCTTCCCGAGTTGCGCACGACCAATACTTGGGAAGCCCTGGACGCCTTGAACGCGGCGGGCCTGCTCGATGAAGCGCAGACGGGTGCTCTGCGCGGCGGTTATGACTTCTTGCGCCTGGTCGAAAGCCGGCTGCGAATGGTTCACAACCGGACCCTGGATGAATTGCCCGAAGCGCCTGAAGAGTTGGAAAAGTTGGCCCGCCGATTGGGGTTCGAGCCAAAAGGCGAGTTGAGTGCGGCCGCTCAGTTTCTTGAACGGTTAGATGAGACAACGACTCGGATTCGCAATACTTTTGATCAATTAATAGAGCGCGAACGGAACACTCCCTCCCGGTGAGGTGGAATCAGAGGGTGCGTCAGCGCGGCAGCAAAAAGTTTGGGCACGCCTGTGCATAGGAATGCGCAAAGCTATGCGCAGCCCCGGACCTCATATGAGACGATTCTCAGGTTTCCTGTCCCGCATTCGTGTAGCAGACTTGGCGGCTACTTTTGGCCTCATGCCATAGCCGCGCGGCCTGATGACTGTCGATTCAAAATCAAGCGTAAAGGATCCCGGCTTTTCAAGCCCGGCAGCGGGACTCACGCCGCGTTCCAGGTACAAGGCTTTCCGACGCCGTTACGAAATCGATTCCCGTTTCAGGCAAGTGATGACGTGCTAGGGAGGCCAGAAGGTTCGTTTCCGACCGCCCTAGGGGGTGTGCCAATGGTTGCGGAAATGATCTTTCGTAACTTCAAATGCTACAAAGCATTAAGGCAATAAAGATCGTTTCCTCACCGGTGGCGTCAATGGGAAACGAATGCTATTCAGTGAAAACGATTGCTATTTCAGTTGAGCAGGGAAAGAGAGTGATCTGAAATTAACTGGGACGGCCATTATGTCGAGCTACGAGGCTGGAAGCAGCCAATTGCTGTTCTCATCCTTGCATATCCGGATCGGACAGCTAAGCAACTTTGTGCTCGTCATTTTACCCAAATCTGAAATTGGCATTGAGATTGCTATCAATCGCTTTCCTTACGCATTCGTTTACTACCACCGCTCGATTTCCAGCCGCCTTTTGACCCGGTATCAATTCACCTCCCCCCGTCCGGGCAATGCTACGATGGAGACGGAATGATACCAATTATGATGGGCCTTCTTCAGCTAAACCACAGTCCCATCGGGCGTTCCAATTTCCAGTTTTCAAGCGGCTTTGTATAACGATTGGGGTTAACATTCCAAACTACCGCCCCAGGCACGCGGAAGGAGACCGTTGCCTGAGTTTCTGGTAGACTGCCCAATCTCGTACTAGACTCATTGCGTTAGCAAATTGCTTCCGGAGTATTTCACAATGCCGACCCTTGAAGAAAGGTCCGTGAGCGGAGTGGATGCGACCGCTTTATTGGCAGCTTTGTTGGCTTTCAAGAAAGGCAATTTCTCGGTTCGGCTTCCCATCGAGTGGACCGGGGTCGCCGGGAAAGTGGCGGATGCATTCAATGAGGTCATCGAACTCAACGAGCGCTTGGCCAACGAACTGGAACGTCTACGCCGAGTGGTCGGCAAAGACGGCAAGATTAACCAGCGAGCATCGTTGGGCGATGTGGGCGGCTGCTGGACTGGCTCGATCGCTTCCGTGAACTCATTGATTGACGATCTAGTGCATCCGACGAGCGAAACGGCCCGTGTTATTGGGGCCGTGGCCCAAGGGGACCTTTCGCAGACGATGGCCCTGGAAGTGGAGGGCCGGCCCCTGGCGGGTGAATTCCTGCGCACCGCCCGAATCATCAACAAGATGGTCGATCAACTGGGCTCGTTTGCCTCGGAAGTGACGCGCGTGGCCCGTGAGGTCGGCACCGACGGCAAGCTCGGCGGTCAGGCCAAAGTGAAAGGCGTGGCCGGCACCTGGAAGGACGTCACCGACAGCGTTAATTCGATGGCCGACAACCTCACGGCTCAGGTCCGTAACATCGCGGACGTAACAACGGCCGTGGCCAACGGCGACCTCTCCAAGAAAATCACCGTCGATATCAAGGGTGAATTCCTGGAACTCAAGAACACCATCAACACGATGGTGGACCAACTCAGTTCATTCGCCTCGGAAGTGACACGCGTCGCTCGCGAGGTCGGCACGGAAGGCAAGCTCGGCGGTCAGGCCAAAGTTGAAGGCGTTTCCGGCACTTGGAAAGACCTGACCGACAGCGTCAATTTCATGGCCGGTAGCCTCACCGATCAGGTTCGCAACATCGCCCAGGTGACCACGGCGGTCGCCAACGGCAATCTTTCCAAGAAAATCACCGTTGATGTCAAAGGCGAAATTCTGGAACTGAAGAACACCATCAATACGATGGTGGATCAACTCAACACATTTGCCTCCGAAGTTACCCGCGTCGCTCGCGAAGTCGGCACGGAAGGCAAGCTCGGCGGTCAGGCCGACGTCCGCGGCGTGGCCGGCACATGGAAAGACTTGACCGACAGCGTCAATTCCATGGCCGGCAACTTGACGGCTCAAGTTCGCAATATCGCTGACGTGACAACGGCCGTGGCTAACGGCGACCTTTCCAAGAAAATCACGGTTGATGTCAAAGGTGAGATTCTCGAATTGAAGAACACCATTAACACCATGGTGGATCAACTCAGCTCGTTTGCTTCGGAAGTTACGCGTGTGGCCCGCGAAGTAGGAACCGAAGGCAAGCTCGGCGGTCAGGCCGACGTCCGCGGCGTGGCCGGCACCTGGAAAGACTTGACCGACAGCGTCAATTCCATGGCCAGTAATCTTACCGTTCAGCTTCGCGACGTTTCCAAAGTGGCGACCGCCATCGCTACAGGCGACCTAACGCAGAAGATCACCGTTGATGTGCGCGGCGAGATTCTGCAGATCAAAGATGTCATCAACACGATGGTGGACCAGCTCAGCTCTTTCGCCTCGGAAGTGACTCGTGTGGCTCGCGAAGTGGGCACCGAAGGCAAGCTCGGCGGCCAGGCCGACGTTCGCGGCGTCGCGGGCACCTGGAAAGACTTGACGGATAGCGTGAATTCGATGGCCGGCAACTTGACCGGCCAAGTGCGGAATATCGCCGACGTCACAACGGCCGTGGCCAACGGTGACCTTTCCAAGAAGATCACCGTCGATGTTAAAGGCGAGATTTTGGAACTCAAGAACACCGTCAATACGATGGTGGACCAACTGCGCTCGTTTGCGGCCGAAGTGACGCGCGTGGCCCGCGAAGTCGGCACCGAAGGCAAGCTAGGCGGGCAAGCCGACGTGCAGGGGGTGGCCGGCACCTGGAAAGACTTGACCGACAGCGTCAATTTCATGGCCGGCAACCTCACGGCCCAAGTGCGCAATATCGCAGATGTCACGACAGCCGTCGCGAACGGCGACCTTTCCAAAAAGATCACCGTCGATGTGCGCGGCGAAATCTTGGAACTAAAGAACACGATTAACACGATGGTCGATCAACTCCGCTCGTTTGCGGCGGAAGTGACCCGGGTGGCTCGCGAAGTCGGCACCGAAGGCAAGCTGGGAGGGCAAGCCGATGTCCAAGGCGTGGCAGGCACCTGGAAAGACTTGACCGACAGCGTCAACTTCATGGCCGGCAACTTGACCAGCCAGGTGCGCAATATCGCCGACGTGACCAAGGCCGTGGCCAACGGCGACCTCTCACGCAAAATCACCGTGGACGTTAAGGGCGAAATCCTTGAACTGAAGGACACCATCAATACGATGGTCGATCAACTAAACTCATTCGCTTCTGAAGTGACGCGCGTCGCCCGTGAGGTAGGCACGGAAGGCAAGCTAGGCGGGCAAGCCGACGTGAAGGGGGTGGCCGGCACCTGGAAGGACTTGACCGATAGTGTCAACTCCATGGCAAGCAACCTTACCGACCAGGTGCGTGGCATTGCCAAGGTTGTGACGGCGGTGGCCAACGGCGACCTTAAGCGCAAGCTAACGGTGGAAGCCAAGGGCGAAATTGCCGCCCTGGCCGACACGTTTAACAGCATGATCGATACCCTCGCCATCTTCGCCGATCAGGTGACCAGTGTGGCCCGTGAAGTGGGCGTCGAGGGCCAGCTCGGCGGTCAGGCCAAGGTGCCCGGCGCCGCCGGCACCTGGAAAATGCTCACGGAAAACGTTAACCAGCTAGCCGCCAACTTGACGACTCAGGTCCGCGCGATTGCCGAAGTGGCCACCGCCGTCACCAAGGGAGACTTAACGCGGTCGATTACAGTCGAGGCGCAGGGCGAAGTGGCGGTGCTCAAAGACACGATCAATGAGATGATTCGCAACCTCAAGGACACCACGCAGAAGAACACCGAGCAGGACTGGCTCAAGACGAACCTTGCGAAGTTCAGCCGCATGCTTCAGGGGCAAAAGGACCTCGTCACCGTGGGTCGCTTGATTCTCTCGGAACTGGCGCCGGTGGTCAGCGCCCAGCAGGCCGTGTTCTACTTCCTCGATTCGTCCAAGGAATCGCCCCAGTTGACTCTGCTGGCCAGCTACGCCGACAAGAGGCAACTAACGGTTGGCAGACAACTTGACCTCGGTGAGGGCTTAGTCGGACAGTGCGCGCTGGAAAAGCAGAAGATTCTTATCACGAACACGCCGCCTGATTACATCCGCGTTTCCTCGGCCCTTGGGGAGGCCGCGCCACGCGGCATAATCGTCCTACCGGTGGTGTTCGAGGGGCAGGTCAAGGGCGTGCTCGAACTGGCTTCGTTCGAGCACTTCAATCCGACGCATCTTGCGTTTCTCGATCAATTAACTGAAAGCATCGGCATCGTTCTTAACACGATTGAAGCCAACATGCGCACGGAGGACTTGCTTAAGCAATCGCAGTCGCTCGCTCAAGAATTGCAAAGCCGTCAGGAGGAACTGGAAAACACCAACCAGGAATTACAGGAAAAGGCCGGTCTGCTCGCTCATCAAAACCAGGAGGTCGAGCGCAAGAACCGGGAAGTGGAACAGGCCCGACAAGCCCTCGAAGAGAAGGCCAAGCAGCTTGCCCTTACCTCGAAATACAAGTCGGAGTTCCTGGCCAATATGTCCCATGAGCTGCGGACCCCCCTCAACAGCCTCCTTATTCTGTCCGACCAACTCTCGAAGAATCCGGCCGGCAATCTGTCGACGCGGCAAACCGAATTCGCCAAGACGATCCACTCTTCGGGCAACGACCTGTTGATGCTCATCAACGATATCCTCGATCTTTCAAAGATCGAGTCGGGCACGGTTGTCTTGGATATCGGCGAATTGAATTTGTCCGGCCTTCAGACCTATGTCGATCGCACTTTCCGCCACGTGGCCGAGGCGAAGGGCCTGGAGTTCGGCATTCACTTCGACTCCAGCTTGCCGAAGAACATCACTACTGACGCGAAACGCTTACAGCAGGTCATCAAGAACCTGCTTTCCAACGCTTTCAAATTCACGCAAAAGGGACGCGTATCGTTGACGGTGGCCACCGTAACGGAGGGTTGGAGTTCCGATAATGAAGACCTCAACCGCGCTAAGAACGTCTTGGCTTTCTCGGTATCGGACACGGGCATCGGCATTATCCCGGACAAGCAGCAGATCATCTTCGAGGCTTTCCAACAGGCCGACGGGAGCACCAGCCGAAAGTATGGCGGCACCGGCCTTGGTTTGGCCATCAGCCGTGAACTATCCCGTTTGCTGGGTGGAGAGATTCGTCTAGTAAGCAGCCCGGGCAAAGGCAGCACGTTCACACTCTATGTGCAGTCGACCTACGCTCCGAAAAAGGCAATGCCCAAGCCGCATGAAATGGAGGTTTCCAAATTCGACGGCGAGTCCAAGGGAAGCACAGCAAGCAATGGCGCCGCCCTGGCCACGCATGTTTCTGAACCGATGGCGCTGGATTCCAACCAACTTCAAAATCTGGTCAACGACGATCGCGACAACATCCAGCCCGGCGAACCGGTCCTTTTGATCGTAGAAAACGATCTGCCTTTTGCTCAATTTCTGTTGGAAGCGGCTCATGACAAGGGATTCAAGGGCCTTGTGTCATCGTTTGGCGCTGCCGCATTGGCCTTGACGCGCGAGTATAAACCAAGTGCCATTACGCTCGATATCTGCCTACCCGACATCGATGGCTGGCGGGTCCTCGAACGTCTGAAGAATGACATACAGACCCGCCACATTCCTGTTTCGGTCATTTCCACCGAAGAAGCGCGGGATCGAGCCTTGCAAATGGGCGCACTTAGTTTCGTGGCCAAGCCGGTCCAGACCCGGGAAACATTGGAGCGGTTGTTGGACAATCTCAAGGACTTCATCACCCGCCCATTTAAGAGCCTGCTTCTGGTGGAACAGGATTCCGCCCGCCGCGATCATATGCTGAAGTTAGTGAATCGAGACGACACCCAAGCAATTTCCGCCGCGAGCGGCCAAGATGCTCTCGGCATCCTGCGTGAGAAGCGCATCGACTGTATGATCCTCAATCCGCGCTTGTCCGATATGGCGCCGGACGCATGGGCGGAAGAACTAAAGCGCGACTCCTTGGCGGATCATTTCTCGGTCATCGTTTATGCGGAGCCGGACTTATCCGAGGAGGAAGCGAAGGGATTGAAGAAACTCTCCCAGATCTTCCCGCTCCGGCAGATCCACTCCCCGGAACGCCTGCTGGATCAGACCGCCTTCTTTCTTCATTCGCCGGTCAGCAAGCTCCCAAAGGGCAAGCGGGAAGTGGTGGAAAAGCTTTACCAGACGGATAAAGCGTTAACGGGCAAGAAGGTGCTTATTGTCGACGACGACATTCGCAATATCTTCGCCCTGTCCAGCATTCTGGAATGGCATAACATGGTCATCCTGTCCGCGGAGACCGGCCGTGACGCCATCGCTTTACTTCGGGCCCAGCCGGACGTTAACGTCGTCTTGATGGACATCATGATGCCGGAAATGGACGGCTATGAGACCATGCGGGCCATCCGGCAGATCCCCCAGTTCCAGACTCTGCCCATCATTGCCGTCACGGCCAAGGCCATGAAAGGCGACCGTGAAAAATGCATCCAGGCCGGCGCCTGGGATTATCTTTCCAAACCCGTGGATGGTGAGCAATTGCTGACCGTGCTTCGGGCGTGGTTGCATCGATAAGGACGCGCGCTAAGGTATAATCCATTGACCGAAATGAGGATTCGAAAGACCCCTTCCGCTGAGTTCTTCGCTTAACACCGGTCAGTTTTAGCGAATTCACTTACGAGCGACCATCACCATGCCGAGCAAAGACGCCGTCAACATTCTGGTTGTGGACGATATGCCGGATAAGTTGATGGCCATGGAGACGGTTCTCGAAAGCCTTGGCCAAAATGTCATTCAAGTAAACTCCGGCCGCGATGCCCTGCGGCATCTCTTGGAAAAAGACTTTGCCGTTATTCTGCTGGACGTCAATATGCCGGACATGGACGGTTTGGAAACCGCGGCCATGATTCGCCGGCACAAGCGCTGTGCCAACACGCCGATTATATTCATCACCGCCTATCCAGACGAAATGCTGACGGCCCGGGGATACTCGCTCGGCGCCGTTGATTATATTTTATCGCCGGTCATTCCGGAGATTCTTCGTACCAAAGTGGGCGTATTCGTGGATCTTTTCAAAAAGACCGAGCAAGTCAAACAACATGCGGAAGAGCGCCTGGCCTTGCAGCGCGAGCAGTTGGCCCGGGCGGCAGCCGAAGAGACAAACCGGAAGAAAGATGAGTTTCTGGCGGTTTTATCCCATGAACTCCGCAATCCGCTCGCCCCCATTCGCAATGCCTTGCACATCTTTCGCTTGTCCAAGCTCGAAAACCCGGTGTTGGATGAAGCCCGCAATGTCATGGACAGGCAAGTGCAGCAACTGAGCATGATTGTCGACGATTTGCTTGACGTCTTCCGCATAGCGACCCGCAAAATCGAGCTGGCCAAAGAAACCCTGGATTTAAGCGAACTGGTTCGACTGGCGGTCGAAGATCATCGAGGCAGCCTGACGAGCGACCGCCGCAAGCTTGCGGTCGAGTTGCCTGATGAGCCGGTCTGGGTGTCAGTTGATCGCCGGCGCACTTCCCAGGTTCTGAGCAATTTATTGCACAACGCCTCGAAGTTCACGAATCCTGGCGACGAGATCGCCGTCAAGGTCGAGGCGGATTGCTCGGAGCGGCAAGGCTTGATTGCCATCCGTGACACGGGTATCGGTATTTCCGCGGAGTTATTGCCGAAAGTGTTCGAGATCTTCGCGCAAGGTGAGCAAGGAATTGACCGAAAACGCGGCGGGCTGGGTCTGGGGTTGGCGCTGGTAAAAGGGCTGGTCGAACTTCAGGGTGGCCAGGTGGGAGTCACCAGCCGGGGCCCCGGCCAAGGGACCGAATTCGGCGTACGGCTTCCTTTGGCGAACGAAGCCAGGAACAGGAAAGAACCCTCCGCGAATTCCGTTTCGTTGGGCGCAAGGCACCGCGTTCTAATAATCGAAGATAATTGTGACTCGGCAGCGACCTTACGCGCTTTGCTGGAATGCTACGGCCATGATGTAGAAACGGCTCACTCCGGCCCGGCCGGCGTAAAAACAGCCCGAGTATTTCGACCCGACGTGGTCCTGTGCGATTTGGGTTTACCGGAGATGGACGGCTTTCAAGTGGCCGGCGTCTTGCGGCGCGATCCCATTACAGCCTCATCACGTCTAATTGCCGTCTCCGGGTACGGCCAAGAAGAAGATCGCCGCCGCAGTAAAGAGGCGGGCTTCGATCTACATCTTACCAAGCCGGTGGATCCCGCAATGCTCGAGGCCCTGTTGGCCGAAGAACCTCAGAAGCCGGTCAGATCTGCGGCGCTTCAGAGCCGCGACCGCTAGTGAGCGGATCTCCTAACAACCCCACCAGAGCTGCCTGCATGACGCCCAAACGTCTGTTCCAGCTCCTGAAAGAAACGGCTCACCAGTGGAGTGAAGATAAAGTGCCGCGCCTGGGCGCCGCCCTGGCCTATTACAGCGTCTTTTCCCTTGCTCCTCTCTTGGTCATTGTCATTAGCCTCGCCGGCATAGTCTTGGGAAAGGACGCTGCTCAGGGGCAAATCCGTGGTCAGATTCGCAATATAGTCGGTGATCAAGCCGCAGAGGCCATTGAAAAGACCATTCAACAAACCAGTCAGTCCGACGGGCTGACCCTGGCGGCGGTTGTCGGCATAGTCATTTTGATATTCGGTGCATCGGCGGCCTTTGCGCAACTTCAAGACGCGCTGAATACGATTTGGAAAGTAAAGCCCAAGCCAGGACTCAGCATTGCGGGCGTTATTAAGGACCGGCTCCTGTCGATTGCCGTCGTATTTTGTGCCGGCATTCTCATGCTTGTTTCGCTCTGTATAAGCGCGGCCCTCTCGGCAATTGGTAAAGTCCTTGCTCAAACGGGGCTGCACGGCAGCCCAACACCCTGGCAGCTAATAGAAGGCGTCGTGTCCTTCGCATTCGTCACCGTGCTGTTCGCTATGATTTACAAAATCCTACCAGATGTGGAGATTGCCTGGCGGTTTGTCTGGCGCGGCGCCGCGCTCTCGTCCTTTCTGTTTTTGATTGGCAAGTACTTGATCGGCCTATACCTGGGTCGTAGCAACGCCACCTCGGCTTTCGGAGCCTCCGGCTCGTTGGTGGTCATTCTTATTTGGGTATACTATTCGTCGCAGATTCTTCTCTTTGGAGCGGAATTCACCTATGTGGACATGAAACAAAGCGGCTGCGAAATTGTTCCGAACGAAAAGGCGACGAGGACCGCCCTTTAGGGCCGTGGCAGTCCAACTCCGCCCAAGTAGCATCGGGGATCAGGACGATCAATCTACTCGGGTATCCTTGCTTCTCCGGATTCGTTTCCTGTTGGCGACATTCGTTTCCTGTAGCCCGTCACCGGAAGGTTTTGCCGCCTTTGCTTTTAGGAAAGATTGTTTCCCCACCCCCTCACAAACCCCCGGCTGGTAGACGCACCCATTTGGTTCTCTCCATTTCGCCTGACCCCCCGTGGAAAGAAATGGAAAGCATCTTCTCTCTTCGACGGGTGGTCGAACGGCCATTAACCGACCTCGCTTATGGGCGGTTACCAGTGTCTAATGCGCACTTCATGGCGGGCGCGAAAATACGTTGAAATGATTTGAACCCCACCCCTCCGGCGCCGCTCCATTGAGCACCTTTGAGCGTCAATGACGCCACACCCATCCTGTCGGTCCGATTCTCCGGGCCAAGCGTGTCATCACTTGGTCCACAGAAAGCGGTCCAACATTCTCCTTGGTTTACCTCTTCTTTGGCAACGCGTGGACTCTTGTTTGCCAAACGTGGGGCAGGCCGCCGGGCCTGTCCCATTAAGCGATTCGGACCTTTGCTGGCCGAAACAGGCAGGCCTGGGAGGCGCGAACAGATGCACCCGGCGAGACGCCCGAGGACAACCACAATCACGCCCTGGGCGCGCTGCGTTATCTGATCGCCGCGCTGGACAAACACAAAATAGCCCGCCAGCACAACACCGGACCTGCCACTCAGACCAACCCCGAAGCGGCAAAGCCCAAGCCCCGCCGCTGGCTCAGCCTCTACAACGAGCAACTCTGGCGGCCGGTTTCTTGGTAGCCGGATCGTGCCCGCGTTAGCGGCACCGGTGAACGGCGAACGCGATTCCGCTGCGCAAGGTTTGCAGGCGCTTGAAAAATCGGTTAGCCTACCCCCCAACAGTTGACGCAGCTAATCCCTCTATCCCAGCCAGATTGGCTTGCGCGAGGCGCAATCTAATCCCTCGAAAGGAAGTTGGGCAGAAGGTGTTCACACGGCTTCCAATCCCGTCGTAACGGGCTCGCGCGGGGTGTAGAGTCCCCATTGGTGGGTTGCCCGGGGGAATCGGGCAGGATGCGGACTGGCTCTGAGAGAAGAGAAGAGGTACACCATGGCTGAATTGAAATGCGAAATCTGCAAGAAACTGGTCGATGAGAGCGAAATCAGGCGATGGACTCAACGGCATCCCCGCCGGGTATTTCAAGTCTGCCCGCGATGTCATGCCAATTTGGAACCTGATGCCCCGGAAAACGCGAATACGCCATGTTATCAATGCGGGCGGAAACCGGCTGCTTACATCAAGTTGGTTGCGGGCATTGGAAGGCTTCTTTACAGGAAGGAAGAAACCTACGATGGGTGGTTCTGCAAAAAATGCGGCTTGTCGTTGTATGATCATGTCATGAAACGACACCTCGCAAACACTTGGTGGTCTCCCACCAGCTTGCTCTTTGGTGCTACTATTGGCACTGGAGTGAATCTCTTGGCGAAACATAAGCTGACATCCCTTGGGGAACCGAGCTAGTCCACCATACCGTTGAAGCTCTGCCCCAGTGAGTTTTCTGCAAACGCCGCTAGGGTGATCGCGACTACTCGGGAACGAAAATGGTGTCGCGAGTGCTCCCGAACTGTTTTTCGCCTTTCTTGCCTTGGTCACCAACGTCCCCGCGCGATTTGGCGCCATCAGCATGCATGGCCCGAACCGGAACGATACATGCCGTGTCCGGGTTTGGGAAAGGCGCTGAATTATGAAATTCTATTTCGACGAATCAGGTAACTTCCAACTTCCCCCAGCAGGGGAGCATCGTGTCGGCATCGTCATTGGCATCGCAATTCCCGATTCAGACGAAGCCGAAGTTTTCGGGCAGTTCAACGCGTTTTTGAGCAAGCTGCCGGAGTCGTCGTTCAAGAGCGGTGAGCCGAAGGGAAGGCTGCTCGACTATGCCGGTCGCAAGGCGCTCGCGGACATGCTTGTAGATCTTCCCGGAATTCTGCTTTGCCCAATCATGCTCGACCTAACCTCGCTGGTCGGACAAACTCAAGCAGATGTACCAGGGTTGGTCTCTCAGAAACTCATGAAACTGCAATCGTCCTGCAAGTATGAGACGTTTCGGAATCAAATTATTGAACTCGCGAACGACGTTCGAGCCATAAGCAAACAACAAGCCATCCGCCTGGCGGCTTGGGCAAAGTGCATCAGCAGGACGATTCAGGATTCCATCATCCTGCACAGCAGTGCCAAGCATGAATCATCCTGGAATTCGTTGCGTTTCGAGATCGATTCCGTCGAACAGACTGCCGGAAACCGTGAGGAGAGGGTTTTCCGGACGATGCTGCCGATGTGGGTGAGTAGCTGGAGTCATGATGAACCCTTCAGGGAGATCGAAGGGATTCATATTCCCGAACACGCACTGGTTAAGAACTGGAATTGCGATAATGGTCTCGATGTCGGAAAGATGTTCAAGAACAATGTGCACTACGTTTCGTCCGCAAGCAGCATGGGAATCCAGTTGGCAGACTTGACTGCCAGCCTCGTCAGGCGATCCGTGATGGGCATTGTAAATGCCGTTGATCTTCAGAACTACGGGTTCATGATGACGAAGACCATCGGAATGCCTTTACGCGCTTGCGGGATGTTCTGTCTTGCCCCGGCAGAGATCAAGGACGTGGAACGTCGATACCACGGATTGGTTGACGCAATCAATGCGGCGCGCGGGTCTCTGGCTCGATCGTACTGTAAACCGTTGAAATGACGATGCATCAAACACCGCTTTTTGCAGGATCAGCAGCATGCCTCCAGCCAAGGTCCAGGACGACTACCTCCGATTGGCCAGCCGTCGAGCCGTTTCTTGGCTCGGTCCCTTTCCCAAAAACACTAAAGAATTAACTCGGTGGAAGTGTTCACGCGGCCACGAATTCGATGGAAGTTACAACAACGTGGACCGTGGGATGAACTGTAGGTGGTGTGTGCGAAGCGACAACGGCGAGCGTCAGCGCCACAGCCCAATGGATTATGACACGCTCGCCAGAACCATGGGCTTTAATTGGTTAGGCCCGGCCGTCTCTTCCGCCCTCGCGCAGACAGTTTGGGAGTGCGCTGAGGGCCATCGGTGGTCAGCACGCTATAACACCATCCAACAAGGTTGTGGTTGTAAGCAATGTGAAATTGCGAAATTGGCGGCGCGTCGGCGGCGCCAGCCGGGCGAGTATCGAGCCTTGGCGGAGGCGCGGGGATTTTCCTGGCTTGGTCCTTTTGTAAGAATGACAAAAGCGAAGACAGAATGGAGGTGCAGCGCCGCCCACAAGTGGTGGGCGAGGTTCAATCAGATCCAGCAAGGTGCAGGTTGCCCGAACTGCAGTGGCCTTCAACGGAAGACATCGTTCGATTTCCACGACCTTGCAAAACACAGAGGCTTTAAGTGGCTTGGAACGAAGGCTGTAAATACGAGGTCGAAGACGGACTGGCAATGTTGCGAGGGGCATTACTGGTCCGCCCCGTATAGTTCGATTCTCGGGGGAAGCGGCTGTCCCCAATGTTCCGGGCTTGCACGGAAGCAAATCACCGACTTCCGAAGACTTGCAGAGCAACGAGGTTTCCTTTGGTTGGGTCCGCTTGTATCTAACAGCAAAACCAAAACGGAATGGGAATGCCCTCGCGGCCATCGGAGGTTCGCCTCTTACAATGCTATTCAGCGGAACGGGTGTGTCGCATGTTCGGGTCTAAAGCCCAAGACTCCTAGCGACTTTGACGCCCTAGCTAAAGTGCGGGGATTCCGGTGGCTGGGCCCAGTAGTTAAGAACACGGCTTGCAAAACATCTTGGCAGTGCATTAATGGCCACGATTGGCCGGCCGCTTATAACACTATCGCCGCCGGACATGGGTGCCCCACATGCATCGACAAAGTCAATGGTGCCTTTGTATCTAAGAATCAGCGGTTGCTTTGCGAAATAGTCAAAGGAGAGTTGAATGGCGCACGGGTGGGCCGATACATAATCGATGTGGCCAAATTTATCGATGGTGTCAAGATCGCCATAGAGTACGATTCCTGGTTCTATCATGGCAATCAATGTGAGCGTGATGAGCGTAAGGATCAGGCGCTTCTTTCGGACGGCTGGCATGTGCTCAGAATTCGGTCCAACAAACTCCTCCCCCGAAAGGAACAAGTCGAGGCAGCTCTGGCCCGTCTAATACAGGGCGAACGCTGGATAGACATTGAACTCAGCGACTGGGGCACTGGTCCAAAAGCCCCTTGGTTATGAGATTGAGGGAGGAGAGATGCCTGCGCTGTACTCTTCGGAAGTTCCGGCGACCCGTAGACGTGCTTTCTCCTTCCACTCAAAGATTGGTCCGCCCTAGGAGTCAGTAAGGTCGGTCATGCGGTACTTTGGCCTTCCGTCTTGGCCGTACTTTCGACTCGCGCTCGGCACGGATCTCCGACCCCGCCGCTTGCCCGACCGCAGGTCTCTCCCACCTTCACACAGGCTACCCAAATCTCGAAAAACAGAGTTCTCAATTTCTGTCTTCCCCAAAAGCGCTTGCGAATCAACGCCTATGTCATCATGCCTACGCATTTCCACACGGGACAAAAAAAGAAGATGGTCAAGACGGGCAAATTTTTCGCCCCCGCTTTCTAGACTTCAATGCCTGCCATCTGAAGGGCCGAAAAAGGCGCCCATCTTGACCGTCCACTTTTCGTCGGACTACTTTTCGGACTTTTACGGGTTGTAGAACCCGCGGTTCTTGCTATAGGGAGCATCGCCCGGTGCGCCGCGGCGGAAATGGCCCGACGGGCGCACGGTGTTGTCGCGTTCCATGCTGAGCAGTTCGATGAACCAGGCTTCGTGCTCTACTTCCTCGTTGAGGATGCGGGCCGCCATGTCGTAAGTGCGCGGGTCTTTGCCAAAGGTCAGGTCGCAGATCTCGCTCCAGGTGCGGATGGCGCAGCGCTCGGCTTCAAGAAGGACCGTGAGGATATTGGCCGCCGTCGGGCTGTCGGGCAAGTAGGCGTCCGGGCAGCCGGCGCGGTCGGCAAAAACGCGAATGTCCTTGGGGATGCTGCCGCCCAACTCGTAAATCCGCGGCGTAATCAGCTCGAAATGAGCTCGGTCTTCCAGGCGCGCGTCCTCGCAGATTTCCTTGTAGTCTTCCTTCCCGGCCAGATACATGCGTAAAATGGTGTAGTAGTAGTAAGTCGTGAATTCGGCGCCGGCGGCATCGATAAGTTTTTCGATGAGCTGCTCCACATTGACGCCGCGGGAGCGGATCTGTTCCACGCCGACGCGCTGGCTGACATCCCCCGGTTTCGTCTTGCCGGTCGCATGAGGTTTTTTTGTCGCTGCCATCTTGCATCTCTCCTTGGTGACAGATCATCGGATTGAGCCCATTTGCCCCTTGCTTAGTCGTGGGACGCCCGAACCAAGCGGGCCATAGCTTTTATCAATAGGCACGCGTAACGTTTTTTCTAGGAAATAAAAGTATGGTTGGCCGCATGGAAGTCAGGGGCTGCACGAGAGTTCGACGATCGGAAGAGGATCGGCACTTATGAAACCCTCTGGTGTTCAATCAAGTATAATCAGGTGAAGTCAAGAGGTGGGCAATACGCTGCCGCCCACCCCACCTCTCTTTGGCCCGTCTTCGTAATCGTCCGTCAGCGCAGGCCTCAGCTTGGGCTGCGTCCAATTGAAGGTCCCCATAGCCGAAGGCATTGGCCTGCGCTGGGAGACAATCTTCTGCGGAAGCGCAGGCTAAAACCTGGGGCTACGAACTTGAAGCCTTTACAATCACTATGGAGGGAACCATGTTTTCTATGTCTCACCGCGCTTGTCGGGCAATTAGCGGCTTATTTTTCTGCACATTGCTCTTCATCGAACCGGCCGCCGCGGGCTCAGGTCCATCAACAGCCAAATTGGGCAAAAAGATAGAAAACTTTACGCTCAAGGACGCTTCGGGCAACGCAGTCTCCCTGGACTATTACAAGGGCAAGAAGGCAATTGCGGTTGTCTTCCTTTCGTTTGATTGCCCGGTATCGTGCAGCTACGCGGAACCGTTGGCAAATCTCGCGAAGGAATTTGAGGATGAAGGGGTAGCCTTTTTGGCGATAAGTGAAGGTCAGAACGACCGCGCTGCTTTAGCCAAGCAGGTGAACGAATTCAAAATCCCTTTCGCGGTTCTCGCCGATGAAAAGGGGTCGGCCGCGGAACACTTCGAAGCCAAAATCACTCCGGAAGCTTTCGTAATCGACGGGCAAGGCATTCTGCGGTACAGAGGCCGTATTGATAACACGTACACCGCGCGTTTGAAAAAGAATAGCCAAACATCGCACTTCGATCTGAAGCAAGCCCTGGACGAAATCTTGGCCGGCAAGGAAGTCAGCGAACCGGCAACTCTGCCGGTCGGCTGTCCGATTCAACCGGCGTTGGCGCCCAGGGTTTCCGGAACGGTGACCTATACGCGTGATGTCTTGCCCATCCTTCAAAACAACTGTCAGACTTGCCATCGCCCGGGGGAAGTTGGGCCGTTCTCCTTGCTGACTTACAAACAGGCCGTCAATTGGGCCTCGGACATCAAAGAGTTTACGGAGAGCCGGCAAATGCCGCCTTGGAAGCCGACCGAAGGCGTCGCCCTGCACAACGAACGCAAGCTTTCGGATAAAGACATCGCGACGCTGGCAGCCTGGGTGGATGGCGGCACTCCCGAGGGCGATGCCGGCGACGCTCCGCCGCCACGAAAATTCACCGAAGGCTGGCAACTGGGCAAGCCCGATCTAATCCTGACAGCCAGTGCCGAGTTCCAGGTTGGCCCTTCCGGAAACGATGTGTTTCGCTGTTTCGTCATGCCAACCAATTTGACAGAAGACAAATTCGTCACGGCCGTGGAAGTTCGTCCCGGCAACACGCGAATCGTGCATCATGGTCTGCTGTTTATCGATCGAAACGGTAAAGGTCGCACGCTGGAAGGAAAAGAGCAGGCAGCAAAGCTGGATGACCGGGTCTTGGACCGGGGCCCCGGTTACTCGACCGGCATGGGGGGCATCGGCTTTATTCCGCAAGGCGGACTGAGCGGTTGGGCGCCCGGCCAGATGGCTCGCTGGCTTCCGGAAGGGACGGGATTTTATTTGCCCAAAAACTCCGATGTCATCATGCAGTTGCACTTTCATCGCGACGGTAAGCTCGAAAAAGACAAGACATCCGTCGGCCTGTACTTCGCCAAGAAGCCGGTCATGGAACCGTGGAAAGGTATGATCATACCCGGCGTCTTTGAGAAAATCCCCGCCGGCAATGACCATTTCGAGGTAAATGGCGGCATCACCTTGCAACAGGATTGCATCTTGCGATCCGTGATGCCACATATGCACATGCTGGGCAACCAAATCTCCGTCACCCTGGAACCGCCGGAAGGGCCGGCACAGACGCTCTTGACCATCAAGGATTGGGACTATAACTGGCAAGAAACCTACTTCCTGAAAGAGCCAATCGCGCTCAAAAAAGGAACCCATCTTACGGTGCATGCAGCCTACGATAACAGCGACAAAAACCCATTGAATCCTTTCAACCCGCCTAAGGATGTGACCTGGGGTGAGCAAACGACGAACGAAATGTGCTTCGTCTTCCTGGGCGCCACGTCGGACAGCAAGCCCGGCCGCATCAAGTTTGAGATGGATAACAAGCTTGGCTTTCTAAAGACCTTCAAGCGCAATCCTGAAGAGCGGTAAGCGGATGGGTCATTTTCGGAAAAGGCGACAGAATGCCAGTCCAAACAAGCGTGCCACTTGATTGGACTGGCATTCTGACCCTCTGCGCCTTTTGAAGACGTCACGACTCTTGCCAAGCCGCACGTTATAATCGAATCAGCATTCACGGACACTTTCCACTCCGTGTAATCTTGGCGTGAAACTTGGGCTTCCTGAAAATACCTGCCTCATCAGAATCCATCCCCCATTCGGAATTGGAGAAATCCATGAGATTTTCTTGGCTGTGGCTTAGCCTGACGGGATTGTTGCTGGTCGGCCCTTTATTTGGCGAGGAATCTCTCAAAAAAGAGGGGACATCGAAAAAAACGGAGGCAACGGTTTACGAGGTTCCTTACCGTCTAACTGATGTTAAGCATGTTCTCATCCGGGCCAAGATTAATGGCAAGGGACCATTCAATTTCATTCTCGACACGGGGGCCCCTGCCCTTTTTGTTTCCACGGCGGTGTGCAAGAAACTCGGCATCGAGCCGGACAAAAAGGGTTGGGGCACTTTCGATAAATTCGAAATTGAAGGGGGTGTCGTCCTCTCCAAAGCCAGGGGACGGATCGAGGATCCTTTTCAGATAGAGGGGATGAACAGCATGGGCCTGGCAGGCGCCGAGTTGCACGGCGTCGTCGGCTACAACATCCTCGCCCGTTACCGCCTCGAATTCGATTTCACGCAGGACAAGATGAAGTGGACACCCCTGGATTTTGTGCCCAAAGGTCCGGAAGGCATGAGCGGCCGCTCGGGCGGACCGGAGACGGATGCGATGGTTGGGCTCCTGAAGCTCATGGCGGCTTTTATTGGCAAGAAGCCGATGCCTATCGTTACGCCGCGGGGATTTCTTGGCATCGAACTGACAGACTCCGAAAAGAGTGTTGCCATTAAAAGCGTCCTGGCCGAGGGTCCCGCCGCCAAGGCCGGCCTGCAAGCCGGCGATGAAGTTACGCAGGTCAACGGCAAAGTGATCAAAAATGCCAGGGACCTTCGCAAACAGGCCGCTGAATTGAAGCCCGGTCAAAGCATCAAAGTTACGGTGCGCCGGGACGCAGAATCACGCGAAATCACGGTCAAGAGCGGGGAGGGCCTGTAACCATGAAGAAGATTCTATCCTCACTGACCTTAGTCGTGATTTTTGCCGGCCTTGCCCAGGGGGAAGGAAAGCCTGTCAAGCCCGTGACGGTTCCCTTCGAGTTGCTGAGATCCGGCCACATGGCGGTTCAAGTCAAAATCAACGGCAAGGGACCTTACCGCGTTATCTTCGACACCGGCGCTCCCATATCCTTGCTCAACAACAAGGTGGCCAAGGAAGCCGGTTTGCTCAAGGATGCGGAAAAGCCGTTGTTCAGTTTGTTCGGCACGATGGGGCAAGTAAGCGTGAAATCGTTCCAGGTTGGCGACCTCAAGGCGGAAGACGTCAACACAATCATCATGGACCATCCCACCATTGAAGCCATTTCCCGCGTGCTCGGACCCGTTCAAGGCATCGTCGGCTTTCCGTTTTTCGCTCGCTACAAAATGACGCTGGATTACCAAGCCAAGGAGTTGACGTTCGTGCCCAACGGCTTCGAACCGCCGGATGTGTTGCAGGCGCTTATGTCCAGCATAATGATGTCAGGTGGGGCTAAGCCGGCTGCCAAAGTGATCGGGCCCGCCGGCCAATGGGGAATGACGGTAAGGGAAGAGGCCGGTGAGGACGAGACCACCGTCAAAGTGACCAAAGTCTACGCGAAGGGTCCGGCCGCCGGGGCCGGCATCAAGGAAGGTGATCGAATCTTGACCATCGGCGGCCGCTGGACTGACTCCTTGGCGGATCTTTACACGGCAGCCGGATTAGCCAAGCGTGGCGAACTTGTGAAGGTAGCAATTCAACGGGATGGCAAGGAAATGGAGGTGAGCCTGAAGCCAATTTCGGGGCTTTAGGAACCGTAACAGGACAACTCAAACAGAGTCGAGTCCAGGCTTGAGCCCCCAGGCTTGAGGCCGTAGCGCCAGCGAGGGATTTGCCTCCCTGGCCCTGGCGATACGGGCTCAAAAGAGTAAAAGGCACGGTGAAGGGGGCTCTTTTATTTCGTTGCTTGTTGTTGAGCGAAAAGTTAAGTTCGAACTATGGAACGTATTGGAAATTCTCTTTCGTCGAGAGTCTTTTGGCAATGAATTGAACTAGGCATCATCAGCTGCATGCAAGGAGATTTCATGAGTTCGAATTGGTTGGCGCCCCGCATCGCCTGAATGCCTCCATTGGACCCACCGGAAGACTCAAAAGTAGACCTTGACCGGTTGTTTACAATTTAGGTAAACCAACCATATCTAGCACAAGGCCATCATTTACGCATGAGATACGTCTGCGATCCTTGAACCCGCCGATTGGGGATAATTGGCGCTTTGGCCACAGGAGAATCGAATTTATTGTATTATTGTCGTGAGCTTTCACGGAGAGCACTGGTTGAAGAGGAACAGAGCAAGCCGTTTTCGGTCCACCCTACCAACGCTGGTATTACCCTACCTTATACCCATGAAGCATATTCTATCCCGTTCGCTACACCTTTTTTCCCTCCTATGCATTCTTGTTCTGACGGCCCACGTTTGCCGCGCGGAACAACCGAAAAGCCTCGAAGAAAGTCTGTTGGATACACTGCCGGCCCGGTCTATCGGCCCAGCCAACATGAGCGGGCGGGTAACGGCGGTCGCGGTTGTTCCCCACAAAACATCGACGATCTATGTTGGTGCGGCTTCCGGTGGCGTGTGGAAGACGGTGAACAACGGCGCCACCTGGAAGCCCATCTTCGATCAACAATCGGTTGCCTCCATTGGCGATATCGCCCTCGCTCCTTCGAATCACAAGATTGTTTGGGTTGGAACGGGAGAAGCCAATCTGCGAAACAGTGTTTCGTGGGGCGATGGCGTTTACAAATCCACCGATGGCGGTAAGACCTGGGCGAACATGGGGCTCAAGGACACTCGGCACGTTGGCCGCGTTGTCATCCATCCAACCGATCCTGAAATCGTCTATGTCGCCGCTGTCGGTCACGCCTGGGGACCAAATAAAGGACGCGGAGTTTTTAAGACACGAGACGGCGGCCGCACCTGGGAATCCGTTTTATCGCCGGGGGAAGATACCGGCTGCATTGACCTGGCCATGGATCCTACCGATCCAGATACGCTCTATGCGTGCGCCTATCAGGTTCGGCGCGATCGGTTCGCGGGCGGCAGCCCGGCCACTCAATTCGGCGCCAAGGCCGGCCTGTACAAGACAAGGGACGGCGGAAAGTCCTGGGATCGACTAACCAAGGGTTTGCCGGAGAACAGAATTGGTCGTTGCGCTTTGGCGATTTACCCCAAAAACCCACGCCTCATCTATGCGATCGTGCCGACTGAAAGGACGGGCCAAGTACGGGAAACCGAATTAGGTCAACCAGCCAAGACCAAAGAAGATGTAGAAACGGGCGGCGTTTTCCGTTCCGAGGACGCTGGAGCAAATTGGAAAAAAGTCAACGACCTCTGTCCCCGTCCGTTTTATTTCGGTCAAATCCGCGTTGATCCAACCGACGACCAACGCGTCTATGTGCTAGGTGTAATGTTACACGTTTCGACCGACGGCGGGCTCAATTTCAAGTCCGGCGACGACCGTGCCACTCATGATGATCTGCATGCCCTATGGATCGATCCCAGCGACACCGACCACATGGTGTTGGGGACTGATGGCGGCCTTTACCTTACCTACGATCGTGGCGGTGATTGGGAGGCGTTCAAAAACGTGCCCATCGGCCAGTATTATGGAATTGCCGTGGATTCGCGCAAGCCTTACCACATTTACGGCGGCTTGCAGGATAACGGCACGTGGGGTGGTCCCAGCGCCACTCACAGCGCCGAAGGCATTACCGTTGCCGATTGGGTGAAAATTCTAGGGTCCGATGGGTTTCGCTGCCAAGTGGACCCGACCGATCCCGACATCGTGTATGCCGAAGGCCAATTCGGCATGCTCCGGCGAATCAATGTTCGCACGGCGATTTCCGCGTACCTCAGACCTGAGCCGGCCAAGGGGATTCCGGCCTATCGCTTTAATTGGGACTCCCCCATCCTGATTTCTCCACATAATCCGCGGACGATTTATTTTGGCGGCAATTACGTGTTTCGCTCCACGGATCGGGGTGACCACTGGGAAATTATTAGCAAAGACTTAACCAAAGGCGAACCCGGGCCGGATAAGGCCGCCGGCCACACGATCACGGTCCTTGCCGAGTCCCCGATCACCGCCGGTCTGCTCTTCGCGGGGACCGACGACGGTCAGATTTCCATGACGCGCAACGCCGGAATCGATTGGATCGATATCACGAAGAATATTCCCGGTCTTTCTCTGGACCGCTGGATCACCAGCATCGAGTGCTCGCGCTTCGCGGACCGTGCCGTCTATCTCACGCTCGACCGCCACCGCGAGGACGACTGTAGACCCTACGTCTACAAGAGCTTGGATTACGGAGCGACCTGGCAGCAAGTGGCCGGCAACCTGCCGGTCGAGGGGCCCGTACACGTGATTCGTGAAGACTCGCGAAATCGCCAATTGCTCTACGCCGGCACGGAGTTCGGGGCATTTGTCTCTCTGGACGGCGGAGCCCGTTGGAATCGGCTCACCGTGAATTTGCCCACCGTGCCCGTTCATGATTTGCTTGTCCATCCGCGCGATCGCGAATTGGTCATTGGCACACACGGTCGCAGTCTCTACGTCGTCGATGTGGCGCCTTTGCAGGATTGGTCCTCTGGGGCCGGCCAGATCGGCCTGTTTTTCTTCGATGTCAAGCCTGCTATGGTATTTGAGCCCCAAGGCTCTCATTTGCTGGCGGGCACGAAAACTTTTGCCGCGCCCAATCCATTCTATGGAGCAACTCTTCGCTATTTCTTAAAGGAAAAGTCAAAATCGCCTGTTCGCCTTACGGTCGCGGACGCGCTGGGAAATAAAGTAGCGAGCCTGGAAGCGAGCGTTGAGGCGGGCTTTCATCAAATTACTTGGGACTTGAAGCCTTCCAAGGAGGCGAAATTCGGCAGGGACCGAACCAGCGTCCCACCTGGCGATTATACCGTGAAGCTTGAGGCGGGGCCTCAGATCATCACAAAAAAGTTGCATGTTCAGCTTGAAGAATAAGACTCGCTGTAATTTACATGAATTCCAACTAAAGTACCTTTCGTTTTTTCAATTAGGCGCCCTGAACGCTTTTTTGCTAACCCTTTCCTTCCTCCTTTAATCCGTAAGCTAAGCTTCCTGTAAGGCAGGAGAATCCGTGCCACTAGGAGCTTCATTGTTTCCAGGTGCTTTTCCTGCACCTCCGACCCCGCCAGGTTTATAGAAAGCTCAGGGTCCTACGAGAGAACCTATGCAGTATGGCGTGTGGCTAAACCTATTTCGTCGTCTGCCGCCGGAACACCATGACAATTTCATGGTGGTCACGACCGTCGGAACCGAAATTGCCATCCAGAGTATCCTCCGCGTTGAAGAGGAATGGCTGATTTTGCGAGGCCGCATAGCCGGGAGTTCGGACGCCGGCCGAATATTCTTCGTTCCGTATAGCCAAATCAATTTCGCCGGCTTCCAGAAGGCGCTGAAAGAAGAGGAATACGACGCGATCATGGGTAAGGGTGGCGCTCCTGTGTCCTTAATCGCCAATAAAAACGCGCCAACGCCTTTGCCGGAGGCCTTAACAACTCCCGCACCGAGTTCACCCACGGGGCTTACCCAGTCCGGCGGCACGGTCACTCCAGACGGCCGACCACGGGTCGCGACCACGCGACCGCCAATCCCTCTGAAATCCGAACTCCTTGAAAGACTGCGCTCGCGTTCGCATCAGGCCGTCGGCAATCGCCCCGAGGCGGATGAATAGCCAAGTCTTGATGGGATTGCTATCCTCATCAATATGAACCCATCCACTCTTACTCCCCCGCAAGAACCCTTGACAGCCGTCACGCCGACTTCCGCCCAGCCAGGCGGCGGCTTGTTCATGAGCCTTGAGTTATTTTTTGGCCGCCTTCGGCGCGCCTGGCTTCGCCTGTTCCGCCGCGGTTACCTGCGCCACATGGAGAGCGTGCGCCGCGGCGAGTGTCCGGGCTGCAAGCACAGTATTCTCGATCCCCGCGATCTGAAATACTGGCGCAACGTGTGCGGGTACTCTTTCGCCGAGGAGGATGACCCGTTTCGCTGGCGCAATGAACTGGGATTTGCCCGCTATGGTCTGGCTGAGGTGACATGCACCAGCCTAATAGCTCTGACGTTGCTTTTCGTTTTGGCTATCTCCGTCAACTTCGCTCATTGGACTTTGTATCTTGTGCCCATCGTCGTCATCCCCTGGGCGTTCATTCTTTACTTCTTTCGCGATCCAGATCGGTCTATCCCGGCCGATACGAGCGCCTTGGTTAGCCCGGCCGACGGGACCGTGACCGGCATCGAGCAGGTTGACGAGGCCGACTTCCCGGGCGGTAAGGCCCTGTGCATTAGCATTTTCTTGTCGGTGTTTGACGTCCATGTAAACCGCATCCCGCGCACAAGCCAGGTGGTCGGACTCCGCTATTTTCCAGGCAAGTTTCTTGACGCTCGCGACCCGCAGGCCGGAGTTGTCAACGAACAGTTCTGGGTGGATCTGGAAGAAAGCAACCCGCCGCGCCGAATCCGAGTGAAACAGATTTCAGGCGCCCTTGCCCGGAGAATCGTGAATTGGCTCAAAGTCGACGAACCCGTTTGGGCCGGTTCTCGGATGGGCATGATCAAGTTCGGTTCTCGAACCGACGTCCTGATTCCGCCAACGGATCCAGTTGATGTGCTGGTCAAGGTTGGGGATAAGGTGAAGGGCGGAAGTTCAATTCTGTTGCGGTTCAAATGACGGACTAGTTTTTCAACGCGCTCGCCGGAGGCTCGCCGCTAAACATTTACGCCGTTGCCAGCTGAATTCGTTTTCCCGTTTGCCACCCCCCGTTTTGTCTGACCACTTCATGATAAAGCGTATCCCTCTCCACCGGGATGCGGCCTGCTTCCCGAATGAGCCGTTGGATCTCGCTGGTGGTCAACTCTTGCGGCGAATCCGAGCCGGCATCGTGATAGATCTTTTCATGGACCACGGTTCCGTCTAGGTCGTCGGCGCCGAAGCTTAGAGCTACCTGGGCTGTCTTGATTCCGAGCATGATCCAGTAGGCTTTAATGTGCGGAAAGTTGTCGAGCATTAGCCGGCTGATGGCCATGGTTTTTAGGTCCATAAGACCGCTTGGCTTGGCAATATGCGCAAGGCCCGTATTGTCGGGATGGAATGCTAGAGGAATAAAGGTTTGGAAGCCGCCTGTCTCGTCCTGCAATACCCTCAGCCGGCACATATGGTCGATGCGATGGCCGGCTTCCTCTATGTGGCCGTATAGCATCGTGGCGTTGGTGCGCAGGCCCAATTCGTGGGCTTCCCGATGGATCCGCAGCCAGGCATTGGCGTCGGCCTTATGCTCGCAGATTTTGTCGCGCACCTCAGGATGGAAAATCTCCGCGCCGCCGCCGGGAAGACTTCCCAGGCCGGCTTCCTTAAACTCAGCGAGTAAGTCGTAGGTGGGACGCTTGGTCAGCTGAGCGAACCAGTCCCATTCCACCGAGGTGTACGCCTTGAGGTGAAGGCGGGGATAGTGCTCGTGAATGATGCGGACGACGTTCAAATACCATTCGTAAGGCAACTGATGGTGTAAGCCGCCGACGATGTGCAGTTCCGTCGCCCCTTTGCGGTCGGCCTCCGCGGCCCGTTCCAAGATCTGTTCGTCCGACATTACGTAGCCCTTCGGACTCTTGAGGTCGGCCCGAAAGGCACAGAACGTGCACCGGTAAACGCAGACATTGGTCGGATTTAAATGTTCGTTGACGTTGTAGTACGCGAAGTCGCCATTCTTGCGTTCGCGGACTAGATTGGCTAATTCGCCGAGCGTGAAAAGATCGGCCTCTTCATACAGGAAGACGCCATCCTCGAACAACAGGCGCTGCCCCGCTTCGACTTTTTCGCGGATTGCGGACAGTCGAGCGTTCGAACTTAAATCGATCATTATCGCACCATCAAGGTTGGTCAGCGAATCTTCGCAGAATCGTTTGCTGTGCAAGCACTTATCTTCTTAACCGTAGGTGAAAGCCTAGAATAACACACTCAAGCAATTTGATCTCCAATCTTCCGTAACCGAATCCGTAGCGAATGCCCCTCGATCTTTACATTCGCTTCCGCGAACTGTCCCTCCATGCGCGTAGGCCAGAAAACAGTCAATGTCTCGATGGCGATATACTCCTTTTGGGCCTCGATCGCCTTTTTCAAGACTTCTGAATCGGTTTCTAGCAACAGCTCGATGCGATCTTCCATATTAAGGTTGGCTTTTTTGCGCAGATCATTCACTTGCCGGACGATGTCGCGCGCCATTCCTTCCTGGGCCAGGGCTTCGGTGATACGCGCGTCGACCATCACTTGCGTCCCGCGATCAGCGACGCCCGACCAGCCCTCCGGCGCTTTGTGCTGTATAACAAGGTCAGCCGCTTCAAGTTGTACGGGGCCATCGCTTGTCTTTAGCTCAACCAAGTCCGGCAAGGAGGCCGCGATGGCATCGGAGTGGGTTTCGATTGCTTTTTTCACCTCTTGAAGCTGGTTTCCAAATTTGGGGCCAAGCGTTTTCAGGTTCGGCTTCACTTCCGTGCGAAGCAGAGGTTGACCATTACCGTGGACGCTGACTTTCTTGATGTTTAGTTCTTCGGCCACTTGATCGCCGAAGCGTTCAATGGCTCGCCGTTCCGCATCATTGTTAGGCTGGACCTTGATTTCCGCAAGCGGTTGCCGCACCTTGATCTTCACGCTGTTTCGCGCCGCGGAACCGAGAGAGACGAGCCGCAACAAAGCGTCCATGTCAGCGGAAAGTTGTTCATCAACCAAGCTCTTGTCCACGACCGGGAAATCGCTCAGATGGACGCTATCGGGCGAACTGGAAGAATTAGGCGAGCGGGGGGCGTAAGCCCCCTGATTGCTTGCGTCATCAGGGGGCTTACGCCCCCCGCTCGCAGCTAGGTTTTGGTACATGGCCTCACTTAAAAACGGCATGATTGGGGCAAATAGCTTGGTCAACGTCGTTAGGACGGCGTAGAGCGTCTGATAGGCCGCTTGCTTGTCGGGCCCTTTTTCGCTTTTCCAGAATCGCCGGCGGTTGCGGCGGATATACCAATTGCTGAGTTTGTCATCGACGAACCTCTCCGCCTCCAGGCAAAACGCCATGACGTTGTAACTCTCAAACGCCTCTCGCGCCTTGCCGATCAATAGTTGCAAATCCGAAAGAATCCAGCGGTCAATGTCGGGACGATCCTTGACAGGCACTTGCGGCGACTTGGGATCAAAACCATCAAGCCTGGCGTAATTGACGAAAAAGGCGTAGGTGTTCCATAACTTGAGGCTGAATTTACTGCGTAGCTCATCCGCCGGGCCGTAACCAAAGTTGATATTTACCGCCGGGTTTTGCCGGCAATACATCCAACGACACAGGTCAGCGCCCATCTTCTCGGCGGCTTCGTCGAAGGCGATGGCGTTGCCTTTGGTCTTGTGCATCTCGTCGCCTCGTTCGTCGCGCACCATCGCATGGCCGAGCAGCACCTTGAACGGCGTCCGATGCTCCATCATCGTGCTCATGGCCAGGATCGCGTAGAACCAGTTGCGAAACTGGCCAGGGAAAGCTTCGGTCACGAAGTCGGCCGGGAACCATTTCTCCCAGTAAGCCCGGTCGGTGTTGTACTTCAGCGTCGAGTAAGGCACGATGCCGGCGTCCAGCCAGGGATTGCCGACGTCAGGAATACGGCTCATCATGCTCTGACATTTTCCGCAGCGCAGCTTTACCTGATCGATCCACGGCCGATGGGGCGAATGGCCCTGGAACTGTTCCCAGCCAGCGACCGCCCTTCCTTTTAATTCATCATGACCCCCAATTACATCGAAATGGCCGCACTTTTCGCAAACCCAAATCGGCAGGGCCAGGCCCCAGTAGCGCTTTTTGGAGATCATCCAGACGCCCATGTTTGTTAGCCAGTCCAGCTCTCGAGCCTGGCCGTTGATTGACTCGGGCAGCCAGGTCGCTTCTCTCACTACCTCCTTGATCTCATCGCGCCACGACATGTTAATGAACCACTCGTCGATTAGCCGGAAGAGCAGTTCGGTCTTGCAGCGCCAGCAGTGCGGGTAGCTATGCGGGTATTTCTCGACTGCAAACAGGATTTTCTTTTCCTGAAGGTTGTTGAGGATCCAATCGGCCGTCGCAGGGTCGACTGCGGACTTGCCGGTAAGTCCACCGAAGCCGAGTAAGAAGACGCCGGCATCGTCCAATGGTGCGATGGCGACCAGGTGATCGACCTTGCCTAATCCGAAGTCTTCCTTGCCGCAGCCGGGAGCGATGTGGACGATGCCGGTGCCCTCTTCCTCGCCGACGGCGTCCCAGGCAATGACGCGGTGAAGCTCCTTGGAGGATTTCGGCGATGCCCATTGTTGTTTCTGCGCCACTTCAGCGATCTCGATGGGAAAACCACCCGGATGATTCTGGGACGGCAACTCATCAAACGGTCCGTCGTATTCCCAGCCGATCATCTTCGCGCCCGACAGCTCGCCAAGGATCTCAAAGCCTTCTTTGCCGCCTTTTTCCTTGAAAATCTGTTCGAGCGGCTTGAGCTTGGGCACGCCCTCAAGCCACTCTTTTCGCTTGAACTCCTCCTCTTTGCGGTGAGCCGTGAAGGCCCCTTTCGCGAAATAGTAAACCTGGTCGCGTAGTTTCACCTTGAGGTAGGTCAACTGTGGATTGATTGCGGCCGCGACATTGCTAGTTAGTGTCCAAGGCGTTGTCGTCCAGATCAGCAGATTCTCGTTCGGCCGGCCTCGCAGGGGAAAGGCGACGAACGGCGCACGGTGGGCAACCAGCTTGTAGCCCTCGTGCATCTCCATCTGGCTGATGCCGACGCCGCAGCGCGGACACCAGGGCATGGCATCGTAATCCGCGTAGACGAGGTTGCGCGAATGGCACTTCTTTAGGAAGCTCCAGATCGTGTAGTTGTTCTCTGCCGACATCGTGTAATAACTGCGCCGCTCGTCCGGCGGTTTGTTCCAATCTTCGTCGCGATCCCAATCCATCCAGTAACCGAGGCGGATCGATTGCTCGGTCTGAATCTTGGCGAACTTGTCGACGCGCTGTTTGCAGAGTTGCACGAACTTATCGATGCTGGCAAAGCGGTCGCCGGGCACGAGGTTTTCGATGTCGCGTTTCGTCTTCAAGCCGAGTTCTTTCTCTACCTCGACTTCTACCCAGAGGCCCTGGCAATCGAAGCCGTTCTGGTAACGCTCCTCATGGCCTGTCATGGCGAAGTAGCGCTGGTAGGCGTCTTTGTACGTACGGCCCCAGGCATGGTGAACGCCCATCGGGTTATTGGCGGTGATCGGTCCATCGAGGAACGACCATTTCGGTTTACCCCGGTTCTTGGCTCGGAGTTGCTCAAAGGCCCCTATGCGTTGCCAATAGTCCAAAATGGCCCGTTCCTGGGCCGGGAAGTCGATTTGGGTCTCTACCTTTTCAAAAGTCATAGCCTAAACCTCGCGAAGAGCGGATTAGGTGGTTATCCTATCACATGATCGCCAGGTACAAAGAGCACTGGCGGAGAACTAATTGCGCTTCACCTGCCGACCCTCTGACCCTGTTGCTCAATTGGCGCTGATCCAGAGGGTCGGAGCCTGATCCTCAGGGTCAAAGTGGTGATCCAGAGGGTCCAGCTGTAAAACCATGAGGTCTTCTGACATCCAAAGAGCGCAACTGCGCTTACCGCCCGATCCGTCCTGAGGGCCCTTTTTGTTGGTCCAGAGGGTGGTAGGTGATCAACAGGGTCGAAACCTGATCCACAGGGTCTACCTAGCGGTTGTACGGAGGAAGCTCAATAGACCCGCAGGAGAAGCTTCACCGACCAAGACGGGCAACGCCCACTAAAAGGCGCCTGGCCGGACAGGCTTGGATCGCGCAGGGTAAGCTGAAAGCCATATGTTGGCATCGCCCTCGTGAAAAGAAACGAAATAAGCACCTTAGTACTCTAAACTTAGGACCTTACATCTTTAGCAGCGGCCTGATGTGCAGGTCGTCGAAATCGGCCTTCTTTTGCATATCTATTGTGCCCATTGTGGTTTCCTTCATGAATCGACCCATTCGTCTAGCCGTTCTCTTGAGCGGAAGCGGCACCACGCTGCAAAACCTTCTAAATCGCAGCGCGGCTGGGCTGCTTGATGCCCAAGTTGTAGTGGTTGTCTCCAGTCAACCCGGGGCCGGTGGGTTACAGCGCGCTGATAAGGCCGGGATCGCCAACGCCGTGGTCGAGCGCAAGAAGTGTGCAACCGTCGAGGAATTCAGCCAAGGGATATTGACCGTTTGTCGCAAAGCTCGAGCGGACCTCGTTTGTTTGGCCGGCTTCCTTCAATTGCTACATATTCCTGAGGACTTTTATGGCCGGGTAATGAACATTCACCCCGCCCTTATCCCCGCCTTTTGCGGCAAGGGCTATTATGGGCACCGCGTCCACGAAGCGGTCCTGGGTAGCGGCGTGAAGATGACCGGTTGCACCGTTCATTTCGCGGATAATCAGTATGACCACGGGCCAATCATAATCCAGCGTACCGTGCCCGTTCTCGACGATGACACGCCGGCGACCCTGGCTGCAAGGGTTTTTGAGCAGGAATGCGAGGCCTATCCCGAGGCGATCAACCTTTTCGCCCAAGGCAGGCTGCATATCGAGGGAAGGCGTGTGCTCATTCGAACCGAGAAATAAGGGAATACTTATTCTCACGTTATGGCCGGTTCTCAATTCGCGGTTTTATGCGAATGTTTTGATCGAACCTCAGCAAAGGGGTGGAAAAATGGCGCCTCGAAACGGCAACCAGTCGGAATACGATCTACACTTGCTAGGTAGCCCGCGATTCATTACCTGCTTTATGGATGGTCTGCATGGTAGGCCGTGTTTTTCTTGGCCGATATGAAACCATCCGCCTTCTGGGAGAAGGCGGTATGGGCCGCGTTTATTTGGCCCGACAACTGGATTTGGGTCGGCAAGTCGTCGTCAAAGTCATGCACGACCAGATTGCCGGAGACCCCAAGTTCTGCGAGCGCTTCCAGCGCGAAACGCTGTTGATGGCCCGCTTTCAGCATCCCTACGCGGTCACCCTATACGATGCCTCCCTGAATGATCCGCAAGGCCCCTGCATCGTGATGGAGTACATCAAGGGCATGACCCTGGATGTCCTTCTTCAGCGTAATACGCGCCTGAGCCCGGTACGGGTCGGTCGGCTTCTGGGGCAGATTTGCGAAGTATTGCAGGCCGCCCATTCCGAAGGCATCATCCATCGCGACCTGAAGCCGGCCAACTTGATGGTCGTCGATCCCGATACGCCTTATGAGCGGATCAAGGTGATGGATTTTGGCCTGGCCAAGTTGGTGGCCGGGGAAAACGTTCGCACGATCACGGTGACCAATGTCGAGTTTGCCGTCGGCACGCCCGGCTATATGTGCCCAGAACAGGCTCGTGGCGACGAAATGGATCACCGCGGCGATCTCTACAGTGTCGGCGTCATCCTCTATGAGTTACTGACGGGACGCCTGCCTTTTGCCGGTCGATCGACCATGGACATCCTGCTGGCCCATGCGACCGAGACGCCTCCGCCTTTTGTTTCCATCGATGCAAATCTCTGGGTGCCGCCGGCAATTGAAGAGGTCGTGCAGGCGTGCCTGGCGAAGAACCCGGAGCATCGGCCTAGCAGCGCCCGCGACCTTTCCGAACGCTATGACACGGCCCTGGCCAAGGAGCAAGCGCAGTTAGAGAGGGAAGTCCCGCCCAATTATCGCACCCCTTCGGCAGGACAGCCCGCTTTAGACACCTCTGCTGATCTAGAGATCAAACCCACGGCTCTGGCCGTTGAAGACGAAAGCAGCCTCGTACACTGCCTGGAAGCCTGGATGCCGGAGAAGATCGCCAAGCATAAACTTCGCGGCTTCGTGCATGATGTTGGCGGAGAAGTGGTCGAAAGCGTGCCGGGCAAAATCCGGGTGCGCATAGGAGGAAGGGGCACGAAATACGAGGCGCCCAATCGCAATTCGCTGTCCTGGCTGGGCCTGGGCCGCCGGCCCGACGGCATCGAACTCGAACTGCGATTACAACGCTCCAATGGGGGCAATGATAGTCAACTTCACATCACCTGCGTCTTTCGGCCCACCGACCGAGAACGACCCGACCGCAGTTGGCGCACGCGCAGCAATGCGATCTATTGCGACCTGCGGGCGTATTTGATGGGCAGTCAGTGACGCGAAACGGCAGAACCATTACCTTACTTTGGCCTGGAAGCGGACGACCCCGGATTGACCGGGCAACAGCTTGCCGCTCACTTCCCACCGCAAAATCACCGAACCCGCTTCATTCTTCTCGGTCGTGAACACGGCGTCGCGGCTCGATTGGGCCGAATCCGGGACATACTCCAACCGACCGGCCAGGCTGTCGTTGACGGCCACTTCGGTGATCGGCTTGCCGCCAATATTGGAATATTTCAAAGTGAAGGTAATGATGTCGCCAACCTCGGCCGCGCCTTTGTCCGCCCATTTATAGAGGTACAACGGCTGCTCGGGGATTTCCGGGGCATGATCGCACGGGACTGTAATGTCGCGAGTCTCGGCGACTGCGCTGATTAAGGCGAGCCCTTCCACGCGCCCAATTACTTGGGTGTTCTCGACTTGGTAGATCACGTTGGTCCCGTACTTCTTCGTTATTTCGCGGGCGAACTCGATTTGGCGCAGAAGCCTAGTTCTCAAGGCCTGGTCAAGCTCGTAGGGCTTGATCGCGCCGACAAGCGCGAACGGGCCTTCGTAGATATGGATCGCATTCAAGACTTGGACATTAATAAGTTTGCCGAGCACCTGATTGCCCACCGTGCCGCTGAGGCTCCGCCGGCTTTTGACTCCGGCAAGCCTTTCCTGCTGCTGGGTTTGGCTGTAGAGCGCCTTGGCTGCCAGGAGCGCTTGACCCCGAACGGTTTCCGCTCCGGTAAGGACGAGAGCGACCTGATTGCCTTCGAGCCGTGTCTCGCTATTAAGCACCGCGAAACGAGGCACGCACACGCAAACCTTGTTGGAAATCGTCAGGCGTTTGCGGCCTTGGCTGTCCTTGTATTCTGCCACGGAATCGGAGGGATCCAGACCGTGGAGCTTTCCTTCGTTATCAAAACCGGCGGGTCTGCCCAAATCACCGCCGTCGTGCAAGCATTCTTCCTCGGGAAACTTCGGGCCAAGGATCGCGTCGTACATCGGCAACCCTTTCCAGGGGAAACACGGCGGCTGACTGGGCCAGGCCAGCGCTTTCTCATCGGGAAACAAAATAGTGCCGGGCACGGACTGGCGTTGCAAATCGCGCGTGTCGATTTCTTTCGCTCCCACGCGGACGATCAAGACGGGCCGCCCCAGCAAGCGTGCCTCTTCCACCGGGTCGCCGGTGCCGGCCGCGAAGCTTTCGATCGGCTCTTCCTTGGCGGAGCTCCGCGGAATGGCGGTGTCCGGACTCTCCAGGTAAACCACTTTTGTGAGGTATGCGCCGCTCACAATTCGCTCGACTTCGTCAGCATGGAGAACTACCGGCGCGGGGAAGCGCGAGACGGGCATGGTAGGCGGCAAGGCGAGCGTATTGCGCACTTCCAGGGTTGGGTAAAGAGAGACATTCTTCGCGCCCTCGATGAAACCCGTCATCTTGACGCGGTAAATGTAGCCCGGCCGCATTCCAACAGTCACGGGCGTTTCGAATTCCCGCCCTGGCGTTTGGCCCTGGTAGAAGGTGATACGCGATCCCGGAGCCCCAAGGAATTGCACATAAAGCAAAGGGCCCGGCCCTTTGGCGGGCGGAACCGGTGGGGCGACCTGAGCCGCCGCCGTGCTAGTCAACAAACCGATAAGGAGGGCAAAGGCAATTACGTTGCGAACTTTCATAGATCGCCCTCTCGGTTCACTTCGTGACATCTATTGATCGTCACGATGAGAATCGTTGCCAGCTTTGTAAAACGAGCCGGGGAGAGTGTCCCCGGCTCTGGCGAGTCCTATCCGTTTGTCCTAGTTGCCATATTGGCTCGAGGTCCGGTCGCGGAATGACTTTCTGACCGGCATCGTGGTGCTCTGGCCTGCCAATTCCGCCTGGGTTGGAATCGTCGAATACGACGATTGAGCAGCCACGGAATTAGCCGGGCTCATGCTGAGCTTACCCATGGGGCCATTGTCGCCCGTGGGCAACGGCGTGCTCGGCAATACCGGAGGCAAATTGGGCAGCGGATTGGGGGCATCCGGAGCAGCCGGTCTGCCTGGTCTACGATCCATCCGGGGGGGAGGGAAGGCGCCCGGAGCGAACATGGGCGGCGAGTTCTCCAGTTCGAGGTCGATGTTGCCCAGCCGAACAATGGCCAGGATGCTGCCGCGACGGCAAGCCTCGGCGATGGGGTCGACGCCCGGTTCGAGCCGCGAAGACACGACTTCATCCGGTCCGGTGGCGGCAAGGTCCTGGTACTGCGGATCGGGCAGATAGATGACTTTGACAACGTAGTTGCCGGCCCGGACCTGCTCGAAATCTTCCTGTGTAAAGCTGATTGGCACCGCGCTGTGGGCCAGGAAGGCCGCGGTCTTGTGATTAGCCGGCACGACTTCCAGCGTCGGGAAATACGGGACGCCTGGGTAGAGAGGAACGTCCGTCAGCTTCAGGCGATAGACCGCGCCCTGGACGAAGTTGTACTTGCCGGGAACGTCAAGCGTGTTGGCGCTGAAGCCGGCCTTGCCGTCGGCGCTGGCGGTATACCACGACACCTTCATGCCCTTTTGATCCACGAAACGAATCTCGGTGCGCTGAGCCATGAACGGTCCGGGTGCGCCGGCGGCGCCCATTCCCATGCCGGTTCCGGTTCCCAGAGCGCCGACCGCGGCAACGGCGCCGGGAGGAAAGCCACCCGCTCCAGGAGGCAATCCACCACCCATGCCCGGGTAGCCCATGCCCGCGCCATGCGGTCCCATGGCAACCTGGCCATTGGCGCCCGAGGCGGATTCGGATCCGCCGGCCATGTGCGAAACGCGCTCGATCAGCGGAGTCGGTTTAACCGGACCCTTAGGCGGGGCCTTCATATCGCTGGCCGTCGCCACGCCCGGAGCGCCGCCGCCGTTGTATGAGGCGTTCATCACCACCGGTTGTCCCCAGGGGCCTTCCACTCCGGCCACTGCCGTGGGCTTACAGCCGCCGCACAGGGGACTTTCGCTGCCGCCTTTGAACGCATGAGACATGTACGAATCGCTGCCGGATGTAACGCAGCCACTGGCCGCGGCGAGCAGCACCAAGGCACTTGCCGTCCGTTTCATGTGATCCCCCTAGTCGCGGCGTAGGGCTGTCGGCCTTCGGCGCCATCCGGAAAACAGTCGGTTCGCTCCGGGGGCCGGTGTTCTCGACCGATGGGCCCCAAGGCCGCAGCCGATCGCCATTTGCCGCTTTGCTTGTTCGCTTTGAGCTATCGGTCGCCCGTGGATATTTCGGCATGGGAGCTTTGGGAACTTTCGTCAAAACCGGAAGAACTTGCCTACCTCTTGTTTTCGTTACCTGTCTACTTCTAGCCGGCCCCCCTAATTAACATTGAGCCCCTGCATTGAGAGATCCACCTGGAATCGAAGCATCGCTTACCCCAATCAATCTGACGAAAGGAGCACCATGTCACCTGCTTCTGCAGCTCGGGTGAAGAACTCGACCAAACGAGGATAGAGCTCTAGCAAGGTATCCAAATCTTCTTCCTCCCACCCCCCTGGTTGCGGATTGGGGTAGATGCGCAAGGCATTGAATCTCTCAGGGTCAAAACGCTGTTCTAACTCACTCGCCGAGATTGTATGCAATGCGTCAGCGACGGCGCGCACCCTATCAGGGCTCAATGCCCGAACGGGGCCATACGTGGCATCGAATCCAGTTGGTGTGCCGCCTTGTACAACGTCTCCAAAAGGGGGCGGCACTCGGGACGGACCAGTCAAGTCTGACTCGCCGGTCAACAAGAAATGGAGCGCGTGCCATTCTTTGCCGAGACGAAAGATTTGTAGACTGGCTTCTTCATCCTCTAAACGGCTAATTACATCGTCCGGGTCATCATCTGGATTCTCGAAAGGATGAAAAAAGTAATGAGCTGCCTCTTGATTAGCCTCCAATTCGGCGAATCTTTTCGGGCTAACACGGCGATAATTGGCTTCAATGCTCATAAAAATCCTCACTATCGGGTTGGTCCTCTGGTACTTTCTTAACTAGAGGTTCCAGAGCCTCTTTCGGTGCGCTGCGGTAGCTCCATACAACAATTTTGCCCCGGTGCGCTGTGGTAGCCCCATCCGGACGGCTGCGAAGGGCTTGACCCGTTTACGCGGAGTACGCCCCCTGCCGCTGGGTTTAATGTGGACGGGTTGCAACCAGCAGCCTTGGGCGTGTACTCTAATCCCATTGGTGTCAATTTGGGCAAGAGAACCCGGACATGGGCTCCATTAGAGTCGGCAACGGCTGCGGTTTTTGGGGCGACAGTGTCGATGCCCCCGTTCGCCTCGCGGAAGCAGACCGGCTGGATTATTTGACGCTGGAGTACCTGGCCGAATTGACCATGTCCATTCTGGCTCTTCAGAAGCAGAAGAACCCAGAGGCGGGCTTTGCGACCGACTTCCTGGATGTCTTGCGGCGTCTGTGTCCGATTCTGAAAGACCAGCCAAACCTCAAAATCATCACCAACGCGGGCGGCATGAACCCGCTGGCTTGCGCCAAACAAGCTCGGCAAATCCTCGATGAGGCCGGCCTTGGCAATCGCACGCTCGCCGTTGTCACCGGCGATGATTTGATGCCGGATTTGGATCGGCTTTCGGCAAGCGGCCACGATTTGGCCCATCTCGACTCGGGAGCTGCCGTCGCCTCAATTCGCAACAGGCTGGTGAGCGCCAATGCTTATCTCGGCGCGCAACCCATTGTGCAGGCCTTGAAGCAAGGAACATCCATTGTCATCACGGGACGTGTCGCTGATGCATCCTTGACCGTCGCCCCGGCCGTTCACGAGTTCGGCTGGGACTGGAATGATTGGGATCGGCTCTCCGCGGCTACGGTGGCCGGGCATCTCATCGAGTGCGGGGCCCAAGTCACCGGTGGCCTTTGGTGCAATGTCGGAGATGGCACGATCCTCGCTAATGTGGGCTATCCCATCGCGGAGATCGAAGCAAATGGCAGAGTGACGATCACCAAGCCGGACGAAACTGGCGGGGCGGTCAATCGCGAGACGGTCAGCGAGCAACTTCTTTACGAGGTCGGCGATCCCGCGGCCTACCTGACGCCTGATGTCACGGCGGATTTCAGCAGCGTTCGCCTAGAAGAGGTCGGCCCAGATCGTGTGGCCATTACTGGAGCCAAAGGCAATCCGGCGACAGACTCTTACAAAGTTTCAATGGCCTACCGGGATGGTTTCACTGCCAGCGGAACCCTTGTCATCGCCGGGCCAAATGCTCAAGCCAAGGCCTGGGGATGCGGTGAGCTTGTTTGGCGCCGGCTGGCTCAAGCGAGATTTATGTACGAACGAGCATACTCCGAGATCATTGGTGGCCGTGCCGGCGAAGATCAGACAGCTCTCGCGTATGTTGAGGCGCCTGCGGTAGTTTTGCGTTTGTCCGCAAGAGATGAGCGAAAATCGGCAATCGAGCGCTTCACGCGGGAGCTGGCTCCTTTGGTGACCTCCGGACCGCCTGGGGTAACTGGCTATACATCGGGTCGTCCTGCCGTTCGCGAAGTCTTGGCCTACTGGCCGGCCCTGATCGATAAGAGAGCCGTCACTCCCTATGTGCAAATGATCGGATAACCCATGAAATCCGAGACCACATCTCTTCGGTCGATTTCCTTGAGCGACATCGCCCACGGCCGTAGCGGCGATAAGGGGAATCATGCCAACATCGCCGTCCTTGCCTACACGCAAAAGGGGTACGATTGGCTCCACGAGCACCTTACCGTGGAAGTTGTGGCGGCATACTTCGCATCCTTTCAGCCAAGCAAGGTGGTGCGGTTTGAAGCACCTAATCTGCTCGGACTGAACTTTTTGCTCTACGACGTCTTGGGGGGCGGTGCGAGCCAATCCTTGCGAGTCGATTCGCAGGGGAAGACGATGGCATTGGCCTTGCTCAGCATGGCTATCGAAAGTCCGCCTGGCATTGAAGAGATGGTTCGCGAACAGAAGAAGGAGCCGGAATGACTGCCTCGTTGGTTCTCTACGAAGCCAGGCCTCCTGCCGTCGTTCTGACGATCAACCGCGCCGATAAACGCAACGCCTTGAGCCGGCAACTTATCGCCGATCTGACGACTGCTTTTGAGAAGGCGCGTGATGATTCGGCAGCCCGATGTGTCATCCTCACGGGAGCGGGATCGGTTTTCTGCGCCGGCATGGACCTGGCGGAATTAGCCGAATCGGTCCAGCATGTTGGTATGGGGGAATCGGGATCGTCAATCGATTCTCAAGCGAGCGCTTCAAGCCCCTCTCCCCTGTACTCGGGGGAGAGGGGTTGGGGTGAGGGGGCCAGCCTCGCCAATCCGCCAGTTCCCCTCACCCCCAGCCCCTCTCCCCCGAGTACGGGGGAGAGGGGAGAAAAGCCGCCACAATCGGGTCAAGTATGGAGCGAGTTGGTTTGGCAAGATGCGTTGAATTTGGCCGCGCTTTATGACTTGATCTACACGCTGCCCAAGCCGACCATCTCCGCCGTTAATGGCGCGGCGGTGGCAGGCGGCGCGGGTCTAGTAACGGTTTGCGACCTAGCATTGTCCGTTCCGGAGGCGAAGTTCGGTTATCCGGAGGTGCGGCGAGGCTTGGTGGCCGCCATGGTGATGCCGCATCTGCTGCGCCATGTCGGTGAGCGAATGGCGCGGTATCTGCTTCTAACCGGCGAACTCATCGATGCGACCGAAGCACAGCGAACCGGGCTTATCAACGAGGTGGTTTCCAAGGAGAACCTAAGTGAAAAGGCCTTGGCATGGGCCCGATTGCTTGCCGAGGGCGGTCCCCAGGCCTTGAAGGCGACCAAGAGCCTTCTCCATCAATTCTCGCGCCAAGCGCTCTCCGTTGGGGAAGCGGCCCAGGCTAGTGCGGCGCCGCGTTTGACGGAAGAATGCAAGCAGGGCTTGGAAGCCTTTTTTAATAAACGGCCAGTGCCGTGGTCACCATTAGCATAGGCGAGCGGGGGGCGAAAGCCCCCCGTGTTAGTGGGTTTCACGGGGGGCATTCGCCCCCCGCTCGCCGATCGGACGATGTACTTTTCCATCCGGCCAAAATCGCACACTGCCCTCGTCCCACTCCAAAGGCCCGAATACTTGTCCACAAGCCGCTTGGATCATTGCTTCCGCCAGGTTGCTTTGCGCCAACGCCCGCAGCCCCACGTAAGACGTAGTCATGCGAGGATTGATCTCAATTACGTAGTCTTGCGAGCCGTCATCCGCGGACCCAAGGACCAAATCGACGCCAACATACCCGTGTAATCCGGGAATGGCTTGAACCGCACGGGCTGCCAGCCGCGTCGCACGGTCGGCCAGTGGCGTCGGCAAAGGAATGTATCCGCCTTGATAGTGGAATCGACCGTCGTCCGAAAGAATTTGTGAGGCCGGCAGCAATGCCTCGACGTGGGCATCACCGATTAGAAACGATACGCTACAGGCTTGGCCGGAAATAAAGGGCTGTAGTATTAATTCGCGGGTCCAGCCTTCCGCTCGGGCAATTGCAAGGGATCGTTCAATATCCGCTGAACTTCGAACTAGCACTGTGGCTTGCGAACCAGCCCCATCGCGTGGCTTCATCACGGCGGGATAAGCGACTTGGGCATCGATTTCAGCGACAACACAAGGCGGGGTGGGAATGCCTCGGTTCCGAAGGAAATCGGCCAGCTCAAATTTGTCAGAAGTTAACCGAATAGCCTCTGAACTCGGTCCCAGAAGCCGTCCGCCGCATTCTTCGACCCAGCGGCAGCGATGATAGAGTAGTCCCTCGGTTTCTGGGGCGATGACGAGCGTGAAGTCGGCTTGAGCTGCCAGTGTGCGAAAGAGATGAGGTTCCTCGGCGGGGCCCGCTTCGAAAATTCCACTTTTTACAAGCCCGAAGCGCAAGCGAGGGAATCCAACGGTTCCTACGTTTTCCTTCCGGGCTTGTAAAGACGTTACCGCATCAACTTGGGGTATGCGGGCGAAATCCTCCAGTAAGGCCGAGAGCATGGCCCAGCCCTCGGCGCGCAGCGAACCTGCTGGCGAGGAATCCGGGATCGCACCGGCGCTGAGGGCCTCGTAGGCGAAAACGCGCATGCCTTGATTTTACAGTATCGCCTTACTGATCGCCGAGCGTGGTCAGCTTGGGTAAATCTGCCGGCTGCTGACCGGCCTTTGGCACGCCGGTTTGTTTCCCCGCATCCGGGCCAAAGGTGACCGTCCCTGGCGCGGGTGATGCGGGAGAAGTATATCCGGCCAACTTCAAATCATTTGGGCTCATCGTCTTGGTTCCGGAAGGCAAAGGCAACACGGCGCCGGATTTATCGCGCGGCACCGCGGGCGCCTTCTCCATCAAAGCCGGCAGCGAAGGAGCTCCGTCGCCCAAGACGGGCAGTTTTAATGCAGGGTCATCTTTGCAGATCGGCTGGTAGGGGACGGGGTTGGCCCGCTCACGCAGCACCAGGGCCCTGGCGCGTTCCTCCGCATGTTCAAGCGCCCGGACCTGCACGCAGTTGGGCAGCGGGCCCTCGCTAATGACTACGTTGTCATACTGCATGATGGTGCCTTTGGCGAATTCCCATGACGCCAAGGCAATTTGGTACTGCGCGATGAAGTTGTACTCGTTGGCCAGGGCGTCCGCAAAGGTGGTCTGAGCTTGCAACAAGAACTCGATTGGGCTCACCGCCCCCGCCCCCCCCGGCACCGCGGACCCAGTCCGGACCAGAAGATATCGGGTGTCCAGTTGCTGCGCGTTAGCCTCTCGGTTAGCCCGCTGAATGCCGATTTGCGCGTAAAAGTCGGCGATATTGCGGCGCTGCTGTTCGAGGACCTGGATGGTTTTCAACTCCTGGTCACGCAGCGTGTTATAGCTTCGCGCCAGATTCAGGCGCGCAACCCGAACCGCGGAATTGGCATCGCGGAAGCCCAGCGGCACGTTCATTTGCAAACCGAGGCTCCAGTTATTGAAGCGATCCGAAGCCAGGTTGCGGAAAGCGTTGTTAGGGTCGGGGCCGTCAAGCCGGCTGCCGATAGCGTTAACATCATAGGTGGACAGGAAACGTAGGTCGGGCAGCAGGAGGTTTTTCTGGTTGATCAAGTCCAGTTGGCGGAACTTGAGATCTTGCCGGGCAATCACCAGTTCGGGTCGCAGGGTAAGGGCTTCGCGTTGCCCGGTTTCCCAATCCGGTTGGTAATGGGCCAGGTTGGGCGCGTCGGCCGGCACCAGGCGAAAACCATCATTGACCTTAAGCCCCATCAAAGCCCGCAAGCGCCGTTCGTTTTCCAAAACCGTGCCCAATGCCGTCAGGCGTTGGCTGCGGAACGTCTCATATTGGGCGCGGGCCGTTGCCACGCCACTGATATTGCCTCGTCCCGCCTTCAAATTGATCTGGCTGATTTTCCAGGCCTCGAACGCCTGTATCAAACCCTGGTCGCGTGTGTAAAGCTGCCAGTAGGACGAATAGAGGTTCCAGTAGGCTGCTTCCACGTTGAGCAGCTGGAAATGGACATTGGTTTCGAACTGAGCCCGTTCCTGGTCGAAGCGGATGCGCGTGATCAAAATGCCCTCAACCCTGGAACCGCTGTTGAGGCCGGGTACCAATATGCTGCCGGGGTGCGTAGCGCGAAGTTGATTGGTTTCAATGCCGAAACCTTGCAAGAGCGGCTGCTCAAATTGAAATTGCAGCGACGGCGTATAGGCGGGGTTAACCCGCGACGGCAGGTTCGTAAAGGTATAGGGCACTGCGAAGGTGATGCCCGCCACGCCGCCAGTGGGCAGCGGTTTGGCGATCGTGGAAGTGATATTGGCTTGTTGCTGCTGAATACTGTTTGCCGTTCCGGCGGCCTGGAATGTATCCAGAGCGGTGCCTACGGGCCGGTCCGTTGTTGTCCAGGTGAAATTGCTGATCCAGCGAGCATCAAATTTGGCCTCGGCCGCTTCAATATTGGCGCCGATGATGGCCGGATCCAGCGCCAACACGCGAATGGCATCCGAACCGGAAACGGCGCCGCCGCCGAACTGCACTAGGCTGTCATTGATGTTGCCGGCCCCCTGGAAATTAACGCTTTGACCGCCCACAGTGCCGCGTTCAAGGGCGCTGGCTATGCACTCACTAAGCGTGATGTAGCGAGGCGGCTGCTCCGGATCCTCGGAAGTCACGACTCGTGGAACCATCTGTTCAAAGTTGGGGGTATAGGAGATCGTCGGGTTGCATTCAATCTCTTGCATGACCGCCGATTCGGTGTTCGCTAAATCGTCGGCGGTCATGAAAACCTGCTGTTTGCACCCGCCTGTCGCGGCCACCGCCAATGCAAAGCCCGCTATCATTCTTTTCCAGTGCATGTTCTTCACCCCGTTGAGACAGTACCTCGTCCGGCGAGCCGATGTGCCGCCACCCCACGCGGAATCGGCCCGCCCCTGGGATTCCTGATCCAACACTTTGGCTTCAGGGAGCGCAGGACCGGAGATGGTACTGCCTATATCGGCACAGGACGGCTGATAGAGTAGGGAAATCTTTCCGATTGCGCCGAGGATGCGGCTTAATCTGGGAAGGAAGTGGCCAGCAAGGGAAAAAGAACAAAAGAAAGAAAGAGTCTCTGCCGGGCCCAGCTTGGCCGGTTTGCCTGAAGCGTGCCGTTTAGCCAATCTTCGCTTCAATGGGGCTCGTCGTTTGATCGACCGGCTAAAAAAGCGAGTTCGCCACTTTCTTGACCAAGTGGCGAACTGGGTTTTGCGCCCGAACCAATTGCCGCGGTATGACTTACGCTTCAAGAAAATAGCGAGTTCGCCACTTCGCCACTTGGCCAGGAAGTAACGAATGTCTACGGCAGCTGTACGGTGGATTGCCCATCCGCCGGGTACGGCGATGTCTGAATCTTCTCCAGGTCCCAGCGCGGCGACACGGCTACACACGGCAACCCCAGCAGCTTTTTGATGCCCGCCCATTCGCCAACGTCGTTGCCCTCGACCTCATGGCCGATGTATTGCAACACGTAACCGACGACGATACACCCTAGGCCCCAATACCACGGCTGGAAGAAGAGGAGCACCACCCCCGTGACGGCCATCGGGATGCCGATTATGTGAATCGCCAGATTAAAAGGATGCCGATGGCGCGTCAGCCAACGAGCCAACCGTTTGCCGAGGAAACGCAAAATCGGCCCGCGTTTTTGCGACGAGGCTTCAAGTGATTCGGCAATCCTCAAGGGTTTGACCATGCCGGAAGGTTAGAAGAAGGCGGCCGGCTTGGCAATGGACACGACCAGGCGAGCGGGGCACGAAAGTCCCCCGTGTTGATAAGCAGGCGAGCGGGGGACGAAAGTCCCCCGTGCTGATATACGTTGATATACACGGGGGACTTTCGTCCCCCGCTCGCCGATCACATCTGCTCTAGCGTCCGAATGCCGAGCAGGTTCAAGCATTTATTGATGACCCGGCCGGTCAGGTCGCACAGTAAGAGCCGGCTTTGCTTGATTTCAGGAGTTTCCGCCTTAAGGACGGGGCAATTTTGATAGAAGCCGCTGTAGGATTTGGCGAGGTCCCAGAGGTAGGCGGTGAGGACGCTGGGTCGATAGTCCGCGGCGGCGGCCAGCAAGGTTTCCTCGAAGCGGAGAAGTTGCAGGGCCAGCGCCTGCTCTTGGGGTTCGAGCAACTTCGGCAATGGCGGAGCGTTGCGGTAAAGATGTTCGAGAATATCCGCTTTCCGGAAGATGCCGCGAATTCGTGTATAAGCATACTGCATGTATGTCGCCGTATTGCCGTCCATGGCGAGCATTTTGCCCCAGCTGAAGACGTAATCCGACGTCCGGTTCTGCGACAGATCGGCATACTTCACCGCGCCGATGCCCACGACCTCCGCAATGTCGTGAATCTGTTGGTCCGTCAGATCGGTATCCTCGCCCTGCAAGGTCTCGCAGACATCGGCGGCGCGCTGCACGGCTTCGTCCAGCAAGTGGTTTAGCTCAACGCCTCCGCCTTCGCGCGTCTTGATCGGCTTGTTGTCGGTCCCCAAAACCGATCCGAACGAAATGTGCTGCAAGTCTACCTTGTCGTAGCCCCAGCGGCGGGCGATGTCGAACAGGTTCTTGAAGTGCAGGCCTTGTCGAAAATCGACGACGTAAAGAACGGCATTCGGTTCAAAAGTCTCAATGCGATATTTGATCGTGGCGAGATCCGTGGTCGTGTAGGTAAACGCTCCGTCTGTCTTTCGCACCAGGGCCGGCGGCTCATTTTCGGCAAAAAACACGACGACCGCGCCCTGGCTGTCCTGCGCGAGTCCTTTCTTCTGCAAGCTCTCTACGACTTCCGGAAGCATCGGGTTATAAAAGCTTTCCCCATGCGTATGGTCGAAGTGAATGTCGAGCCGGCTGTAGATTTTGTTGATCTCGGCCAGGCACCAGGGCATGAACGTCTTCCAGAGGAGCACATTCTCCGGATCGCCCGCGTGGAGCTTCGCCGTCTCTTCGCGCACGGCGTCGGCGACCGGATTGGCCGGGGCGTCCTCGGCATCGTCCTTTTCGTCCATCAGGGAGCGGACGTGGAGATAGAGGCGGAGCATTTCACGGACCGGGTCGGCGCTTAAAGCTTCCTCATCACGGAAATGCTTGTAGCCGTAGAGCAGCATGCCGAACTGCGTGCCCCAGTCGCCCAGGTGGTTGTCGGTGACCACGCGATGGCCCAGGAAGCTGAACAGCCGGGCCAAAGCGTCGCCGATGATCGTGCTGCGCAGGTGGCCGACGTGCATCGGCTTAGCCACGTTGGGCGAGCTGAAGTCGATAACCAGACTTTTTTGAGGATCGGCGAGCGCCACGCCGAGGCGGGAATCGGCGGCCATCTCTTGGAGGCGCTTAGCCAGCCATTCGCGATTGAAACGCAGGTTGATGAAGCCCGGCCCGGCGATTTCCGGCGGATCGAGCACGGCGCCAATGACGTCCTTTGGCAACCCGGCGATGGCGGCCTCGGCTACTTCGCGCGGCTTTTTGCCAAGCGTCTTGGCCAGCGGCATGGCAAAGTTGGCCTGATAGTCGCCGAAGCGGGCGTCCTGCGCCGGCTTGATCATGCTGACATAAGATGAGGGCTCTACGCCCAGGCCCGCGAGCACGGGCCGGAAGAGGTCTTGGAGATGCTTTTGCAGGTTCATGTCGTTTGCGGAGAATCGCGCCGCCTCGTCCGGCGGAAGCGTTCTGCCGACGCGAAACGGCAAGCCTGTTAGTATCGATCCCAGTCAACGCGCGGCGCGTCGGCCCAGAGGTCTTCCAAGCCATAGTACGAGCGCGTGGCCGGATCGAACACATGGACCATGACGTCTCCGTAGTCCTGGACGACCCATTTACTGGCTTCGTAACCCTCAATGGTCAACCGGCGCTCGCCCTGCGCATGCATGGCGGCGTCGATCTCCTCGGCGAGGGTATGGACCTGGCGGCGGCTGGTGCCGTTGGCGAGGACGAAGAAGTCGTAAAGGGGGGTGATGCCCGTCATGTCGAGGACCACAATGTCATGGCCCTTATGATCGGCGGCGGTGCGGGCACAGAGACAAGCATTTTCCAGAGCGACCCGCTGGGGGGAAGTGGTCGGCTCTATCCTGGCCGTTGCGATGTTCAATGGACCTCCTTCGATGGATGGGCTGCCGAAATGGAGGTCCAAGGGTCGTATGCGACGCGGACTTTACCTGGTGTCGCCGTTGGTCACCTCCTGACGGTCAGGCAGCAATTCTTGGGTCATGGTTGTCCGCTTGGCCCCGCGGCCAAGCATTCCTCTATACCTATTTTCGGCTAACCGATTAGGCCAGTCAAGCGAGTAGTCAAATTGGTGAGCCCCGGCGGGCCACGAATTTTCACCGGCCCTGGAAGTTCCGACAAAAGCCGCAGGGTTTAGAGTCATTGGCAGCTTGGTTTGCACAATTAGGACACTTGAGGAGAATAGGGGTTCGGTGTTTTCCAAACACCGGCGAGCGGGGGGCGAAAGCCCCCCGTGACGTTTGCTCGGCGAGCGGGGGGCGAGAGCCCCCCGTGGCGTTTGCTTTTATACCCGGCGAGCGGGGGGCGAGAGCCCCCCGTGGGGTTTGCTCATTCACCACGGGGGGCTCTCGCCCCCCGCTCGCCGAATACAAACTCCTCTGGCTCGAAAAAATGCCTCCCGTTATAACCTTGCTCGCGCCGGATCGGGCCCTCTTTCCAAACGAAACGGGAAATACCATGCGCAAGTTATTCTGCTGGTGCGCCGCCCTGACCGCGACAGGCGCCATTTTCATCGCCTTCGCCGCCGCGTTCGTGTCCGCGCATCCGAACTCCCACCCGGGCCGGTTGGCCATGAGAGCATGGTGTGGCAAGGAGCAAACGCCCATCGTGGAGCAAGTCGCGCGGATCGATCCGGAGCCGGATTTGAATGACTCCGCGGTCTTCCTTGGCGAACCCGCCGTTGCACAGGAATTCCACAAAAGACTACCCCTGGGCGTCTTCGCGGCTGACCAGACCGAGCAGAACGAGGCCGAAGAGAAGGAAGAAGCACGGTTATTCACTAAAGCCCACCACAACCGGCTGCCGGGGACGATTCTGTTTAGCGAAGAAACACAGGAACCTTCCACCGGATCCAGCAGTCAACCAGCCGGTACGGACAAGCCGATGCCACCGGCAACGTCTGATCACGAAGCCGGTGAGTTACTCCCGGCCACCACAGAAGGCAGCGGACCGCAGTTTATGAGCTACTGCGTCGATGAAGAGGACGCGAAGGCGGAGATGCCTTACGCGGAGGAGGAGCCTTCGAACGCATTTCGCCAATTGGCGTCGGAAACGATGCAAGTGTGGTCCATTCCCCTTTTATCCGATTGTTCATTTCCATTGATGGACCTTTCTTTGACAAAATCAAATAGGGATGGACAGGCATCCCAAATGATTGAAGTCGGCGGAATGAGTGAAGTCCATAATCCGGGTTCTAGCGCAATAGCTAAGCGGCCTGATGCAGAATTCATGAGCTACAGCGTCGATGAAGGAGATGCTAAGGCGAAGATGCCTTATGCGGAGGAGGAAGAGACTTCATCTCGGGTTGGCCAGGCGATCTATTTGCGCAACACCTTCATTTGTGGAGGACCGTTGATCACGGCAGAAGAATGGAGGGATTTCATCAAGGGGCCAAATGTGTTTCCCTTGGGAGAAAACGAGGAAGAAGACGGAAGCAAGGATTCCAAATCTACCCGGGTATGGCCTTATGACTGGGATGATACAGTAGAAGCGACTCCTGACTCAGGCGGTCCGGATTGGTTGGACGTTATTCACGATCATAGCCTACTTATCAACTTGGCGTTGAATTTGATGTCCTTTCCGTCTTCCTCGATGATGATTGAGCCAACGACGGATGGTTTCACCATTTTTCTAACAAATATGAGCTGGCCTCGGATTGATGTTAGGGGAGGGGAGAAACTGCGACAAGACGGCAAGGAAGATCGGGAAGTAAGTGATCAAAAGCCTGCAATGGGTCGCAGCTTGGAGAAACCCAGGGACGATAAACCAAGTCACATTACTCCCGAGCGAGTTCACGGCGGAATCCAATAGCCCGCAGGTCAGTAGGAGGCAGCCATGGGCGCGTCGGTCTTTGCTTTGGTTTTCCTAGGTTGGCCGATCCTCCTTTGTGACCAAAAGGGATTCTCTCATGACCCGATTTCCGAAAGGGAGGCCGCACGAAAGGACGACGCAAGAGTTCCAATCGAAACGGAAAACGGAATGCCTTGCCCAAACGAGGAAAACGAACGCGAAAATCCGCGGCCTGATCCACAATTCCCGCGGGCGTCTTTTGGTATTGAAGCAGGAGGGTTCTTCCCTGATGGCAACGTTCTTTACTTTAAGAAGATAAATAAGAAGCCGGAAGAAGGCGAGTGGAGGGAAATCGTCAGCCAGTTTGTTGATGCAGATCAACCTAAGCTGGAAGATGCCTTTGAAATTCTCAGGGCAATTCTAAAGAATACAAATCGGACTCAAACACTTCCAAATTATCCTATTCATAGTCATGGCTTCTTCGATTTAGAAAATGCCGAATGGGAAGCTCGAATAGCACGGGCTAAGTCGAAAACCAGGTTCGAACGGGGCCTATTTCCTTGGCAGAAATATACCAGTTCCAATTCCGGTTTTGTTTGGGTTCTCCTACGAGAATCCCCTTCTGGGATTTGGGGAACAGAAGGAGAGCACATCTTCATGGACTTCGAGGAGCATTAGAAGCGCCAGCGGGGGAGTTTGCCAGACCCCCTCGCTGACGCTTCGGGCTGGTATGGTTTCTTTCGGCTCGCCTTCGAAGATCCTTCGCTGGCGCTTCAGGCTCACGTTCGGGCTCAATTTCGATTGCTTACTTTCCCTTCGCCTGGTAGGTGGAATCCCGCAACGGCATCACCAAAGCCTTCGCCTTGCCGTATTTCGGCAAAACGATCACCTCGGCCCCCTCCAACTCGCCGCGATTGAGGAAGCCGACGGAGGCTTGCAACGTTGAGCCGCCGTTTAGGCCGGCGATCACGACCACAGAGTACCGATCGTTGAGCGGATTGTTGCCGGCCGCGAAGACGGCACTGCCCGCGTTGGCATAACTATCCTTGCCGACGACGAACGACCGATAGCCGAACTGGATCGGCACCGCTTTTTGAACCTTCTCGACCAGCGCATTGCTGTCGGGTCGGCCAATCAACAGAAGGTGATGGTTCTTGAAATCTTCCTCCGTCATTTCCTTATCGTTCTTGATCTTGACCGTGTAGTTGGAATGGAATTGCCGGATGGCCTTTTGCAGGGCCTCGGCGGCTTCGCGGTTGGTGTTGATCTCGTCGGCCGTGCCGTAGACGATCAGCGTTTTCTCCAGTTCATTGTGGAAAGAGAGCAGCGTATACAGGCTGCTGCCCTGAGCCGACGAATGCTCGTCCTTGGCGGATTTGGCCGGCAGTCCTTTTTCCTTGAGCCAGGAATCGAAGAACTTGTCCAGTTTCTTGTCCGTTGCCTTTTCAACAAAGCCCTGAAAATCGGCGGACGCCACTTTCTTGCCGCCGTGGTCCTTGCCGAAGGCGTCCATCGTGTCCTCGAACAGGGGGTCGCCCAAAAGCTGGCGGAGTTCGTGCATGGCGAGGAAGCCTTTGCCGGAGGCGATGCGGTACCATTCATCCTTGTCCATTGCGGACTTGGTCTCGATCAAGGGCACATCCTGCGCGGCTTTGACGGCCGCGAGATAACGGCTGCGATAGGCGTTGAGCGTATAGGCGAGCTTTTCCTTATCTTCGTCTTTGAGCTTGCCGTCGTTGACGAGCCGCATGTTCTTTTCCATGGCGACATAACGGTGGTAATCCGCGAAGGCGGCAGCCAGCCAGATGTCGGCGTCGCTCTTGGGGAAGAGCGTGCCATGCCAGACGGTCGTTGACGGCGGCGCATCAGCGTCGGAGGTCGTCAACAGGTTTTCGACGGTTTCCTTGCCCTTTTCATGACCCTCGTGGGCTAGTTTGTCGCTCAGATCGACCGCGGGCTTGCCGTTGTTCTTGTCCGCGGCGGGTGCTTGTGCGTGCAGGACGGTCCAGCCGCCGCTCACGAGCGGGCGAATCTCGGGAAACCGAGTTCGCTCATCCTCGGTCGGCTGCCAGGTCTTGCCCAACGGCGGGCCAAAGACCGCCCAGGATTGGAGGTCCTTCGCCATGTCGGTGGTCGTGAATTTGGCGTCGAGCGAATGGTAGGCGGCCAAGGGCGGCGTCGTGAACGCTTCCTTGCCGAAGTCGGCGTTGATCTTGCCTTTGTGCTTGGCGTAGAGCGTTAGCCACATTTTATCGCGGTCGGAAGGATGAAAGACGACGTTGGCGGGCGAGCCGTCAATGCTGGCGACGGTTTCCAGCCGGACATCATGGTCCTTGGTATTGTTGCAGCCCCAGTAGAAACCTTCCGTGCCGCCGAACCAATCCTTGTTGCCGCTGCGGTAGAGCTTGCTCTTGTGCGTGCCCAGCTCGAACATGGCGATTTCGTTAGACTTGGTGTCGGCCAGGAGCCATTCGTTCGTGTACAGGCCATTATTTTCCTTGGCGAGGATCTCGCACGCCGTATCGATGTTGTCGGCATACTGAAGGGCTTGCCGAATGCGCGTGGCGACGGTCATGCCCGTGATGTCGAACTTGGTTTGAGCCAACGTCGTTTCGCAGACAAGGAGGCCGACGTCGTTCATGTAGTAATCCAGGCCGCTTTGAATGCCGGCCGGGTAGGATTGCATGATGACGCGATGGCCCTTGGCTGGTTTGACATCGAGCCACACGTTGTAAAACGAGCCGGGATAGAGCCCGAACATCGTGATATGTCCGAATACGATCTTGCCGTCAGCGGTCGCGGGCCCGGTGGCGGCGAAGGCGCTGCAATGCATGGGTTTGGCCTTGGGCATGTTCTTGGGTTGTGCCTTGGGAAAGCGCTTGCCTTCGAGCCCGATCGCGGTGGCTTCCAGGGCGGAATCGAGCGTATCAATTTCCGGCCACGAGTTGATGGCAATGACATCGACGAGATCCACTGGCCGGCCGTCGAACTTGGCGCCACCGGCCGCGGCGCCGTCGGCGATGCCTTTCATTTCCTCCAGGAATTCCGCATGATAGCGGCGCACGAAGAGTGAGTTGGTTAGGGTGCGCGTCAGCTTCCAGCCCTCGGAAGGCGCCTTGGGACTTTGCGTGGAGGCAAAGCAGTGGATATGAGCGGCGATTTCCGGCGCCAGCAACTTGCCGTGCTGATAGCCACGCTCGTACGGTTCGCCTTCAATGTGCAACACGATCCAGCCGGCCTGGGGATAGCGATAGGCGGGGCCGTAACGCTGCACCGATTTCGGGTCGGGCTGGAAGTCGGGCGGCGTCTGGGCCGCGTGAGCCCGTGAAACGGCCAAGGGGCTGATCAGGGACAGAAAAATCAACGGAAGCATTGCGCGTTGCATGGGATCTTCCTGGCAATTGAGTTAGTGAAAATCGTTGCGTAGCCTGAGGAGAGGTACCAAGGCATTGTCCTGATTCGCAGCAAAGATGGCAAAGACATTTTCGTCATATGGCGTCATGAGTGCCTTCCCCGGCGTTCGTAATACGGCTTTAGTCGATTGGAGAATGAAGAGCGGCTTAAGGCGGATGTCCAAACAAGAAGTCAAACGCTGCTGCGAGTGCCGTATTTTCTGCTACAATGACCGAGAGATTCAGCAACCGCATTGTCTATTATCTTGAGATCCGTTTCGATGATTGAAAACAATGACGGCAGGGACCACTGGAAGGAACTAGCCGAACAACTGGGCCTACCGCCGGAATCCCAAGGCAGCGCTACTGCCCCTGAGCCTGAAAGACCAAAATCAAGGCAGCCGGAGCGCGAGCCGGAAGCGCGGCATAAGGAAGCTGCGCCAGTGATTGAAAAGCGCCGCGAGATGGAACGCGCCGACGACCGAGGCCCGTCCCATCGCTCCTATTCGAGGGAGCCCCAAGCGCCGGTCCATGTAATCGAACCTCCTGCGATCCAAGAAGATATCAAGCGCCCGCCGCAGCCCGAAGCGGCAGAGTTGCAAGAGGAGCGGCCTTCTCGCCGTGGAGAGCGCCCCTCAGCGCAGGCAGAAGAAGAAGGTGAAGTCCGGGGGTCGGAAGGTCGCGAGGAAAAGCCGGGAGTCGTCGCCGGCCAGGAAGAGGAGCAATCGCGCGGCCGGCGCCGCCGGGGTGGACGCGGCGGCAAACGCCGCCAGGACGAAGATCGCCCCGAAGGCAAGGGCAGGCGAGGCCGAGACGTGCCGCCAAAACCCAAAGCCGCGGCCGTTGAAGAAAAGGCCACGCAAACCGTCGAGGAAGATGACGCCGACGACATGGAGGATTTAACCAACTGGACGGTTCCGTCCTGGCAAGAACTAATCAGTTCGCTGTATCGACCGGACCGTTAGTCATAAGCCGGAATTGGAGAAATTCCCTTCTCTTATCGTTGTTCTACAACCACAATTAAGAGGTGAAAGGACAGCAACCCTCGAATTGAGATTGGGACGGAGGCAATATGGCCGATGCAATTATTGACCGGGTAGGCCCGGAAGAGTTGCCGGGCATTGTCAACCTTTATAACCAGATTTATCGCCCCAACCGCGACCTCGCTTCGTTCGAACGGCGTTACCTCGGCCGCTACAACATTTTGCAATTGGTGGCCCGAGTCGAAGACCGTCCGGTCGGCTTCTTCCTGGGATTCGAACTAAAGCCGATGGTCTTCTTCGCCTGGTTTTATGGCGTCCTGCCTGACTGGCGGCGTCAAGGAATCGCCTCCCAACTGATGGAGGCGGTTCATGAGTGGGCGAAACAAAACGAGTACGAATCCGTTCGCTTTGAATGCCATAACCAGGTCCGCCCGATGCTGCACCTGGCGATCGCGCGCGGCTACGACATCGTCGGCATCCGCTGGGACCCGGATCGTGGCGATAATTTGGTGATCTTCGAAAAGGTGTTAAATATCTAGAAAGTTGCCCGCGACTCCGTCGCGGAATCCGCCGCGGAGCGGCGGTCCACCTTGGCATTGAGATAATCTGGTGATCTTCGAAAGGGTGTTAAATAGTTAGAAAGTTGCCCGCGACTCCGTCGCGGAATCCGCCGCGGAGCGGCGGGCTACTTTGGCATTTCCAAGAAATTCTTCAGCAACTTCGGCCCTTCGAACGTCAAGAAACTTTCCGGATGAAACTGGACGCCATGGAGCGGCCACGTTTTGTGGCGCACCCCCATGATTTCATTTTCATCCGTCCAAGCGGTTACGAGAAAATCTGGATTGGTGAACGATTCCCGGCGAATGACCAGGCTATGATAACGCGTCGCCTCGAAGGGATCGGTCAGCCCTTGGAAGACGCCCTGGCCGTCGTGGTGGATCAGCGACGTTTTGCCGTGCATGATGCGGTAGTTGCGAACGACTTCGCCGCCGAAGACATGGCCGATGCACTGATGCCCTAAACAGACGCCAAGGGCCGGCACGCGGGGGGCAAAATGCTTGATAATCTCGTTCGACACGCCGGCCTCCCGGGGCGTGCAGGGGCCGGGAGAAATAATTACATGACTGGGATGCAAAGCCTCGGCCTGCTCCACGGTGATCTGATCGTTGCGAAAAACGCGCAGGTCAATGCCGGCATCCAGTTCGCCTAGCCTCTGGACCAGGTTGTAGGTGAAGGAATCATAATTATCGATTAACAGAATCATTTAGTTCGTTGTTCGTCGTTCGTCGTTCGTCGTTCGTCGTTCGTTGTCGTTTGCATTTTGCAAGGAACAACGAACGACGAGCGACGAACGATTCACGCCTGCTTTTCAGGAATCGGCTGAGCGCTGTTGATATCGCCCTTGTACTTGCTCTTGCCCTCGGCGGGATCCAATTTCTTCAGACAGTCAGTGGAGGCGGTGATGTCGTACCAGCCGCCGTCCTGGAAGTCGATCACGGCCTTGTTGTTGAAGTTGACCGTGATGACGCGGCCGACGATGCCGTCGAAGCGCTTCAGTTCGGGGTGATCCGGATTGATCACGACAAATTGGTCGGTCCATTCGCGTTTAAGCGCTTCGGTCTTGGCTTCTCGGGAATCCATGGCAGTCAGGTCCTCGGCGACGCTTTGATTTCCTCAAGTATTGTAGGACATCCTAGGCCGGTCGAAATGGCTGGTCCTGGTGCATTTGAGGAGCCGGCTCAAAGTCCAAGCGCTTAACGAATTGGCAGGCGCCCTCAGCGCCGCTGTTTCGCTCCATGGCGGCGTCCTTGAATTCGACCGACAGCGGACCGCGATAATCGATTTCGTTGAGGGCGCGGATGATGGCCTCCCAGTCGAGGCCGCCCCTTCCCGGCGCGCGAAAATCCCAGCCCCTGCGCGGATCCCCTGGGGGTAGATAGGAGTTCAATAGGCCCGAGCGGCCGTTGAGCGTCAAGCTGGCGTCCTTCACGTGGACATGGTAAATCCGATCGGGAAACTTGCGCAAGAATTCAACCGGGTCGATGCCTTGCCAGAGAAAATGGCTGGGGTCAAACGTGAAGCCGAATTCTTCGCGGCCATGCAAAGCATCGAGAGCCCTTTCGGCGCTGTAGAAATCAAACGCGATCTGACCGGGGTGAACCTCGCAGGCGAATTTGACGTCGCATTCCCGGCAAACATCGAGGAGCGGATTCCATTTTTCGGCAAAGTCGCGCAAACCCTCGGCGACCTCCTCCGCGGTCAGCCCCGGATACCCCGCCACGTAAGACCAGATTGATGAACCGCTGAAGCCGCTGACGACGCTGACGCCCAGCCTCTGAGCGGCTCGAAACGTTGCAGCCATCTCTTCAATCGCACGCTGTTGCACCCCGGCGGGTTGGCCGTCCCCCCAGACGTAATCCGGTAGAAGCCGGCGGTGGCGCTGGTCGATCACATCGCATACGGCTTGACCGACGCGGTGATTGGATAGGACTCCCAGACTGAGCTCGTGGCGTGCCAAAAGATCCAGGATTTGCTGGCAATAATCGGCTTCTCCCAGTGAGCGCTGCACCTCGAAGTGATCGCCCCAGCAGCAAAGCTCTAGACCCTGATAACCCCACCCGGCCGTTTTAGGGGCAAGCTCTTCCAGGGAAAGGTCGGACCAGCCTCCACTAAAGAGAATGATGTCACGGCCCATTGGGGCCTCCTGAAATCATAAAACCAGGCGGAGGTCCGCCTGGTTGATTGCTTGGAATCTCGGACTCATCTGGTGACGGGGCGTTAGCTGCCTTATGACAGCATCGTGTCATCAGGGAAGTCACGCCCCCGCTCGACAGAATCAAGGATTCCCTGTTGGGTTGGAAGGCGCGTTTCCATCCGATGTCGACGGCGGCGCGGAAGGCGTCAGACCTGAGGGCGATGGACCGGAGTCACCGGAACCTGCCCCCGTGGCCGCCGGCTGAGGCGCAGGCGCGGGCGGCACGCGCAGCGAGGGCGCTTCCACCATGTTGGACGGAGCGCCGGCCGGGGCTGGCGCGGAAGCGCTTGGCGCGGTGTAAGTCGGTGGTTCCAGTTGGTCGTCTTCCTCCATATAGACTTCATCAAGATCGGCGTCATCCACTTTGCGGCGCATGAGCATGTAAATGATCGTGCTGCTGCTCCAGAAGTAGCTATAGCCGAAGCCGACAATCATTAGGAAAATCAGATTCAACCAAAACCCGGAAACAAGAACGGCTCCGGCTTTATTCCACCAGGACATTTCCTTTAGGAATTGGTCATAAGCCGTATCATTGATTTCGCCGTTGCTGCTAACAAGAGGGGTCCCGGCGGAGTTGAAAGCCTCCCGCAACAGGAGTTGTCTCCACCCAAAAGACTTCGGCGCGTACACAAACAGAAATACGGGGTCGCGGTTGACGGTTTTCGTGGTGACAAACGGCGTTTGCCGGACACCCCACTTGGCCAAATCCACCGTCAGCGAACCGACGAAGCCAACGAAAAAGACTACGACCGCTCCATACCCCAGTGCCACCAGGCAATACCAAGCGAAATGCCAAGGCGCCTGGAAGACATAACTGTAGGAGCGGCTGACGGCTTCCCAGCTATCGGTCCCTTCCGTGCTGATGGTTGCGGACATCATGGGCCACCCGACCAGGCCGATGAGCGCCACCGCCATGCCCAGGCCGAGAAGGACGATGATCGGCCAAAAGATGCCGTAGACAAAGATGTCGCCCAGGATCGGGATCATTCCGAACAGCCCGAACACAATCATGATAATCAGCAAGACGGCGACGAAGATGAGCGGAAAAATCGGCGCGGACAGATAGTGCAAATACCTAGCAAGCGTGTACCGCAACGCCTCCCTCATGCCGATTTTTTCTTGCCGGGCAATTTGTACAGCCGCGATACGCGTGATCGCTCCGCCGAAAAGAGCCCAGGTCGCCGCTGTCCAAATTAGTACCAAGAGGAAGTAAAGCTTGCCCAGGGCGCCCGAGCGCGGATCGATAAAATAACCTACTGGCTGCAGAAGTTTATAAAGCGGCTCAATGAGGACGGGCAACTCCCTGGTGAGCAGCCAATCCCAGAAGTGGCCCGCTTCCCAAGGAACGCCGGATTTGCCGGTGACCAGCAAGAAGGGATTTGGGCCGCGATCCTCATTCCATGGAAGAGTTCGTAGCGTCCCGCCAGGCAGAAAATGTTCCTTGGCCAGTTGAGCTCGCTGTTCAGGAGTTCCCTTTCCTTCTGAGAGTTCAACGTATTCGTCATAGCTGTCAGCCAAGTCTTCGATTGGAATCTCGGTAGGTCCAGGCCCCGCGGCCTTGTGCATTAAGGTCCACTTGGCCAAATCCCTTTTATAATCGGCCCAGGCCCTGTTGTTTCGCTCTTCCGGGGACTCGTCGCTGACTCTGGAGTAATCTTTGAAAATCGGCTTGGGGTAATAAAAGACGTTGGCCAAAACCCACCAGCCAATGGCCATCACGACGATGCCGGCGGCCGCCAAAAGGAGTTTGTTGAGGTCCAGGGCGATGCGAAAACCTTGAAAAAGCTCCGTCCACGGAAACAACTGCCGCCAATTGAATTCGCGCGGCTCAACTTTTTCCTCGACCATGATGGCTCCTTTGACTACGGACTGACTTAAAGACGAAATGCCCCAAGCCGCTGCGAGGGCTAATAGTTGCGTGATTCAAAGTGGGCATTATAGAGCCTTGGCCGGCCTTTGCAAACAAACATCGGCTGCCAGCATAAAACAGGCGTGGGACGAGGCTAACCTTCGTCCCACGCCTGTTTTATGCTGGCCTTACGAGAGCGGCTACAGATTGATGCGCTGCTCATTCATTAAAAGTTGATGGAAACCCCGAATTCAAAGCCGTCAAAGTAGCGGGCTCGTTTTTGCCACGCCGGATCCAGGCCCCCATAGTTGAATGAGACCGGCTCCGGGGCGGCGATGGTATTGAAAAAGGCCATCAAGTCGTAACTAAAATGGACTTGAACGGCTTCGATGGGGTACCAGTACACCAGGGCCTTGCCTTGGAATTCGGGGACCACCGTATATTCAATTTTAGCCCGCTTTATCTGACCGGGGGAGTCTTTCACGCCCAACTCGTACTTGGCAATTTCCTTAACCGAGTCGATGAAAAGAGCGGCTTCGATTTCCGCCCCGACAGCGAACCCGTATCCCAGGTAGACTTCGTGACCGGAGCCGAGGTGAGCTCCGTACATGCGGTTGGAAACAATATTCTGATAGATGGCAACGTCGTTGGCCGGGAAAAACTGGCCAAAAATATCGACGCTTGTTGTTCGCCAAAGGAAGCGCTCCCATTGCCATGCCATACGGGGACCGACAAGGCCGTAACACCGATAATATTCGTTTTCAAATATCGGTTCACGATAACGGATTTCCGCTTGGTCGAAACGCTGCACGAACTCGATGGTCATCTGTTCGGCGCCGTTCCAAATGCCGTAGGCATTGAACGGGTGACCGGCTCGCAGTGTTCCATCGATGTTAAAGATGAAATCCGGGCTCATGACCTTGAATTGCGGACCTGCAAAAAGATTCGGAAAATTAAAAACAGGAGCGGTGATAAACGAATTCTCGCCGCGATTGCCCGTCGCGAAGTTATTCGGCACGAGGGATGCCCCAGCGATATACCGAGAGTTCATCAAGTGCATCCAATTGAAATCGACGGCCGATCCGTCTGAGAACCTCCAGCCCAAGGCAAATTTGAAACCCGGCTGATACGTTCCGGGTCCGCTCGCGTCTTGGGCGTCGAGAACAACAGCGTGGGACCCGACGAACGTGCCTGGAGTGCCCGAAATTAAGCCATCGGAGTCGAAGAACCCCCGGAAGGCGATCGGCTGGTGCTTCAATGGATTGGTTTGCTTGTATAAAATCACATTGGCATCAGTGTAGAAGCCCCCGGTTTCCGGGCGATCGTGGCCGATCGGCAAGGGAAACACGGGATCGGGCCGGCCCGGTTCTTGGCCGAAGCCCTGATTAGGAGCCAGGGCCATGACCGCCAGGCCCGCCGTTAGCAGCCATGCCTGCCATTTTGTCTGTCCGCGCATAAGCCCCATCTCCTCCCTGACAGAGGTGCTCCACTCTTAGCCGAGCAGCCTGATTCCCCCGGGCTGCCCCGGCATCCTCCAAGAGAGCAGGCACGCTTCTGCCTTTCCCTCGGTTCGCTTGTTCCGGCTCGAATTACTGGACGGAAGGCGGGACTATAACGAGCGACTTGGCCCTGTCAAGACGTTTTGCACCTTGTCAGGGCAACCGAAAAATAAAAGATGGTGCCTGGCTTCTGCCTATCTTTGCTTAACTTTGCTTTTCCTCTGCATACCGCCAATATAAAGAGAATTGAGGGTCCCGTTTACGCCTTCCTTGCCCGATGACCAATGGGTCCTTTGGATCGACCGAATTATTGAAAAACGGTGCTAAAGCAGTTCTCCAGGTTATTTTTGGAAAAGACGGAAAACTCTAGCGCAAGCTTCCTAACTGCGTGCATTTGCACCAATAGCAGCCAGGCTTTTAAGAATATCTCCTTGACTAAGGACCTGGCAGACTGGAGAATTTCATCTAGGTGCCTCTGAACTTAATCACCTTTAGGAGGCATGTTGACGGGCCGGTAGGTGGTGTTCCTTCATTAACGTGTTGGGCAACTCATTGGGTCACAACCCAGCGGATTTTACAAGAGGTGGGGTAGGAATGCTTATTGCATTGCGTTGGTTCAAGGTTTTAGGGGCACTGGCTCTTGTTTTTGGCATTCTGGCTTTCATAGAAAGCCAGCCTGCCAGTGCTCAGCGCAACACTGTACTTTTGCTCCTTCGTCCGATTCCCCAGGACAAGGTAACCCAAAATGTGCCCTTGCCCCTGGACCCGTTGTCGGGCGCGCTCCGCCCTTACATGCCTCCCCGACCTACTATTTCGGCCTTGCAAACCAACGGCCAGCAATTCGGTTTTAATGGCATCACCGGATCGACCAATACGGGAACCGGCTTTGCGGGCGGGGTAGCCGGTGTTGGCGGCGGGGGAGTGGCAGGTCTTGCCGGTGGTCAGTTCGGCATTGGCGGTAGCCTCGGCGGTGGTTTGGGCGGCGGCGGCCTCGCCGGCCTAGGCGGCGGTTTGGGCGGTCTAGGCGGTGGTTTGGGCGGTCTGGGCGGCGGCTTAGGCGGCCTGGGCGGCGGCTTAGGCGGCTTGGGCGGCGGCCTTGGTGGCCTAGGCGGCGGTCTTGGCGGTGGCCAAATCGGCATCGGCGGAATCGGCGGGTTAGGCGGCGGCGGCAAGCTCGGCCTGGTCGGCAACGGCCTGTATGGGCAGTAGTTCGCTAGGATCTAAATAACAAAAGGGGCGCTGGACTTTGTCCAGCGCCCCTTTTTTGTTTTCTTTGGGTGGAATGACCCAGTCGCTTCAACTAACAAGTTGGAAGAAAAGTTCCTCCAAGTCCTTCTGTCGATATTGCTCGCGCAGTTCCGCCAGCGTTCCAGTTGCTTGAATTTTCCCGATAGAAATGATGGCCATGCGATCGCACAGCCTTTCTACCTCGCGCATAATATGCGTCGAATACAGAATACATTTCCCCGCCGAGCGCAATTGCTCGATGCTTTGCAGGACCGCGCGAGCGACCAAGACGTCCAATCCGAGCGTTGGTTCGTCAAAGATCAGGACGGGCGGATCATGAATGATGGCGCGCGCGATCGACACTTTTTGCCGCATGCCCGTGCTCATCTTCGCTCCCAGCCGGTCGCGGAAGTCGTTCATTTGAAGCGAAGCGAACACTTCTTCCATCCGCGCTCGAAGCCGGTCCTTTTCCAATCCGTAAAGGCGGCCGAAATACTCGACCAGTTCCCAGGCCGACATGCGGTCGTAAATGGCGGTATTTGCGGATAAAAAGCCGATATGACGGCGTACTTCTCCGGCCTGGGTCGCCACGTCATAACCGGCAAGCCGGGCTGTGCCGCTCGTCGGTTTGAGCACCGTGCACAAAATGCGCATGGCCGTGGTCTTGCCCGCTCCATTGGGGCCCAGCAGTGCGAAGACTTCCCCCGGCTTCACGTCAAAGCTGATGTGATCCACGGCCACGACCTCGCCGCGGCGCAGATCGCGAAACGATTTGGTTAGATTTTCAACGTGGATCATTGGCAATATTCAGTTGTCCGTTGCCCTATATTTCGAGGAGGCGGCGTAGGGTGGGACGAGTCTTCGAGTCCCACCAGACTAGGAACGCGTTCGTCTAGATACTCATAGAACACGTTTCGCTGCCGTGGGATGTAGCCGGCTTCCCGAATGGCGTTTTTGATTTGTTCCAGGGTCAGGTAATGCACGGTGCCCGCCGCGGCGACGACGTTTTCCTCGATCATGAGACTGCCCATGTCGTTGGCGCCGAAGAATAGAGCGAGTTGGCCGGTTTTCAAGCCCTGGGTGACCCAGGAAGATTGAATGTTGGGGATATTGTCCAGATAGAGCCGGGCTATGGCCTGGGTCTTGAGGTATTCGTAAGCACCGGCAGGAGGCACATCCGCCATGGCTGTGTGTTCGGGCTGGAAGGTCCAGCAGATGAACGCGGTGAAGCCGCCCGTCTCGTCCTGAAGGCGGCGCAGGCGATCGAGCGTCTCGATACGTTCGGCCAAGGTTTCGATGTGGCCAAACATCATCGTGCAGGTCGATCGGCCCCCGAGTTGGTGCCAAACTCGATGAACTTCGAGCCATTCCTCGGTCAAGCACTTGTTGACGGTCATGGCCTTGCGAACGCGGTCGACCAGGATTTCCCCGCCGCCGCCGGGCAGACTTCCCATGCCTGCTTCCTTGAGCCGCGACAGCACTTCGCGAAGAGGTATCTTGTTGATCTTGTGAAAATGCCAGAGTTCCGGCGGGCTGAACGCATGCAGATTGACCTGGGGAAAGCGGTTTCTGAGATCGCGCAGCAGCTCTTCGTACCATTCCAGTTTCAAGCTCGGATGCATGCCGCCCTGCATGAGAATCTGGTCGCCGCCCAGAGAGATCGTCTCCTCGATTTTCTTGTAGAGTTCCTCGCGCGTTAGCACGTAGGTGTCGGCGTCGCCCGTCTTTCGGTAAAAGGCGCAGAAGTCGCAAACGGCAGCGCATATGTTGGTGTAGTTGACGTTGCGATCTATGTTGTAGGTGCGATACGGCTCGGGGTGGAGGCGCCGGCAGACCGCGTCGGCGGCCCGGCCAAGAGCGACCAAGTCCTTGCAACCGAAGAGCGCGACTCCCTCATCAGGGGTCAAGCGCTCCCCGTCAACGGCTTTGTGCAAGAGCCGGATGATGGTAGTACTCAAGGTTAACCCCTCTGCGCGCCAGCCCCAATTCACTGGCCAGCATGTAAAAGTGGTGCAAGCCGGCTTGCTCGCGGGGCCCCAGGTCGAAGCCAATGATGTTGGCAAGGTAGCGCCGGCAAAACCCCGCGTCCAGGCCAAGCAAGGGCGCCTCGCGATGGGCGATTTGTCCGATCCGTGCCAGGCCTTGACGTTTCGCGCTATCCAGCGCGCGATCGACCCCTGCCAGGTCGACCCCTGCCCTTACCGCCCAGACTGCATAGACAAACGGCAACCCCGTCCATTCGTGCCATTCCTGTCCCAGATCAAAGGCATGCGCGAAACCCGGTAAACAGGCCCGCATGGCCCGATCGCCGATGAGCAGCACGGCATCGGCGTCCGCCTCCTCGGCAGGCTGGTCCATTGCCAATGGAATCAATTCCGGATTAACGCCATAGCGCCTGCGCAAGAGAACCTGGGCCAGCGTGGCGCTCGTCCGGGAGCCGATATCAAGCCCGAGCCGGCGAATGCCGGCCCAAGGGACCCGGCTAAAAAGGGTTACGCTCAAGACGGGGCCGTGGGATGCAATGCAGATATTGGGGACAATCGTATAAGTGCCGGACCGAAAGTATTCGATCACGGGAATCAGGCCTACTTCGAGCTGGCCCACGGCGAGTTGATCGGCCAAGCGGCTGGGCAAGTCCAGGCGCAGCTCCGCCTCGGGAGCGAACTCCTCAAAGCCGCAGATGAGCGGCTTGGTATTCAGGTAATTGACGGCGCCCACGCGAATGGGTCTATTCATGGGTTTGTCACCTCCGCGGATATAACCGCCAACCGGAGGTTAGTATAACAAGCCCTGGATAATTTCAAAGATTTCTGAAAATCGGATGGGTTCCACGTTTCGCGCCCGCAGGTTACCCAGATTGCGTTTCGTGTCCTCTGGGCTCCCTGCGGGCGCGAAACGTAAACACATGACCCCCGAAAACACACGACCCAGCCGCGGGGCAGGGTCGTGCGCAAGGGAGGAAAACGTCCGACAAGTCAGCAAACTCAGGAGATCGGCGGCGCCGGGCAAGGCGGGGGCGGGCACACCGGCACGCACACCGGCACTTTTCGACAAATCTTGCGAGTCTCAAAATAGGGTTCCAGCGAGCAGGTCGTGTACGGCACGCACTTGACATGGGTCTCGGACACCATCCGGCAAGTCGTGTAAGGCACCTGCCGGCAATGCTCCTCCTTGACATAATGGCAACGCCGGCATTTGACGATTTCACAGCGTTCCTCGGGAACCATTCGGCAAGTCGTATAGGGAACGTGGCAAACTCTTTGCTCGGACACCATGATGCAGCGCTTGCGTGTCACCATTTCGCAATGCTCTTCTCGCACCATCTTGCAGGTCGTATACGGGATGCAGCGAACATGTTGTTCGGGCACCATGATCGTTCGTTGCCTGTTCACCAGCTGGCAATGCTCCTCGCGCACCATTTTGCAGGTCGTGTAGGGGATGTTGCGGACATGCGTTTCCCGGACCTGATAGCAGCGTTGGCGCGTGACCATCTTGCAGTGTTCCTCGCGGACCATCTTGCATGTCGTGTAAGGAATGCAGCGAACGCGGGTTTCCGGCACCTGGATGCAGCGCTGCCGGGTGACCATCTGGCAATGCTCCTCGCGGACCATCTTGCAGGTGGTATACGGGGTGTAGCGGACGCGTCGCTCGGGCACCATCACGGTCTTCTTGCAGGTCACCATCTGGCAGTGCTCTTCGCGAACCATCTTGCAGGTCGTGTACTGGATCGGCTTCATGACCGTGTAAGGGACCATCTTGCAAACGTTGTAATTAACCACATGGCACTGTTCGCGGCGGACATAATGGCACGTGGTCATTGTCCGGCACTCTTCGCGCGGCACATAGATTCGCTTGCAGACCCACTGTCCGGGACACTGAACTTTTTGGCAGACCATCGGGCCCGGGCAGTAGTGCGAGGTGCACGTGCAAGGATCGAACGACCATGACCCGGGCAGCTGGCACTTCTTCGTAATGACTGGCCCAGGCACGTACTGGCGCTCTTCTTGCCAGTCGCCGGTGCAAACTTTGTAGGTCTTGGTCGAATAGACAGGCTCGCAGGTATAGGTCTTGTAAACCTTTTGGCGTTGCTCCACCACCGGACGGTAACAGGTTTCGCATACCTGCCGGCAATGTTGTTCGTAGACCGGCTTGTAGGTGCAGGTGCGAACGGGCACTTGATAGCACTGCTCCACCGGCTTGCAGACGGTGTAGCATTCCTGGCGAACATGCTGCTCGTAAACCGGTTTGTAGGTGCAGTAGCGCACCGGCACCTGGTATTCCTGGATCACCGGTTTGCAAACGGTGTAGCATTCCTGGCGGACATGCTGTTCGTAGACCGGTTTGTAAGTGCAGTAACGGACCGGCGCCTGGTATTCTTGGACCACCGGCTTGCAGGTCGTGTAGCACTCCTGGCGGACGTGCTGTTCGTAGATCGGCTTGTAGGTGCAGTAACGAACCGGCACCTGGTAGCATTGCACGACCGGTTTGCAAGTCGTGTAGCACTCCTTGCGAACGTGCTGTTCGTAGATCGGCTTGTAAGTGCAATAGCGGACAGGAACCTGATAGGTCTCCTCGACCGGTTTCTTGACCGTATAGCAAACGTCTCGAACGTGCTGCTCGTACACGGGCTTGCACACCGTGTATTTGCGGACAACGTTGTAGTCTTCATAGACGGGCTTGCAGGTTGTGTAGCGCTGCTCGCGGTAGCACGTCTCGTAAACAGGCTTGCAGACCGTGTAAGGGCATTGCTGCATTACCGTGTGATAGACGGGCCGATAGCAGACAACGGTTTGGTCTTCGACGACATTCTGGTAACAGACGCGGAACTGGACCTGGGGCGGGCAACATTGATCGCGCCAGCAAACCTGGGTGGGGTAGCCGCTGGCCCCGCAATGAGCCCCCTTTGCCTGGTCGGCGCAGACGCTCAACGCCGCCGATAAGGCGACCAAAGCGGCAAGTATCCTGGATGTCATCGGTGCTCTCCTCTTTCGCAAGTCTCGTTCCCGCGCTCTGCGTGGAAACGTCCTCCCCAACGCCGTAGGACGGATTGCCAATCCGTCCGGACGGTTTGACAAACCGTCCCACGCCTTATCTGGACTTTGGTACAACACAAAGCCTTGAGTAAATGTGCCCGATGAAGGGGGCTGGGCAAAGGAGACTTGAGAGGAAAGGGGCTAACTTTTGGAGGAGTTTGCCGCTGCCGTGCGACTTTAACGCAATGCTGGATTATCCCGCCTGACTGAATCTATTTGGGCCAGGACTCTCTTCCTTATAACCCCTCTTCTTGTTATAAGCCGCGCTGACAAATGGATGTATGCAATTGGTTGGATGGGTATAATCGCCCCCTCCCGACTCTTACGCCGCCAGGCGGCACGAGGGCCTCATGGACGAAACCGCATTCATCCCGCTGCGGCTGGTGTTGCAACCGAGCGGTTACGGTGTCGATCTGACCCGGCCGGAAATGATCCTGGGCCGCCATTCCGAAGCCGACATTCGTCTGCCCTTGCCCGACGTCAGCCGCCGCCATTGCCGCTTTGTATTTGACCACGGGCAGTGGCGCGTTTTCGACCTCGGCAGCTTGAATGGCATATTGGTCAACGGGAATCGCGTGGACAGTGCCGACCTTCACGAAGGCGACGTGATCGCGATCGGCGGATTTACGTTTTCCGCCAGCCTGCTCATAGGTCATAAAGTCAATCAGGATCCCGTGGAAACCCAAGACAACGGCGAAGCCATCCTCCGCAGCATCGCCGACGCCCTGCCTCGCTTTGCACCGGTGGTGCGGCCAACCCATCGGCGCGCATCGTGATGGCTCTTCCCCTCTTTCGAGAGTGGTCCAAAAGGGGAAATTGCAATGGAAGTCTATGCAAAGTTTCCTATTCTCTTGATCCTCTGGACTCTAGAAGTCCCGACCATTTGCGGGTGCTTTTCGGCTCCCGAACAACAACAGGAACTTGGAGCATTTCCGGATCACCTTTCCTGTATCGTTGAGAATTCTCATGGAGAGGGAGAAAAAGAGATTCAAGTCGCCTTTACAGTTGGAGATAAAGTGAGCGAGGTTCTTGCAAGAAACAAGGAGCCATTTGGCATTGGAAAAAATCAGAAACGCATTTGGGTGGCCCGCCCTATTAAAGCAAATCCAACGGAAGATGAGATCCTTCCGGTTGACTGGACAAACTCTAATCAAATTGGAAACCCGAATACGAACTATAAGCTAGCGCGCGGTGACCGGATTTTTGTTTGCAGAAGAATAATGATGCCCGGAAGTACTGTCCTTTGCCGTCTGACAATATGGGACCGACTTTGGCTTTGGATTGATTCGATAGGGCGCTAGAAGGCTCTGATCTTCTTTGCTGATTTTCCCCTTACAGCTATGATGCACCCATGAGCCAAGCCGTCATTCTCGATCGCGAAGAATACATCGAACAAGCCTATTTCTTCCGCGTCCTGCGCGAGCGCATGGCGGCCAACATGGCCGCCCAGGAAATCTTGGAGCTTATCGACCAGGAAATCCTGGCCACGACGCGCCTGCCCCTCGCCATCCAATTTCTCGCTACCGAAATCAAGCACTCCGGTTTGCTGTCCTCGGGTTTCGATCGCCTTACGCACTACTTCACGCCGTTTCAGACGTTCATCGTTCGCAAGACCGAGGAAGAAGGGGTCCGCCTGAACATCGACACGGCCCTGGTCGTGCTGGAGCGGGAGGCGCAGTATCGGGCGGGAGAATCGACGCCTTCGGGCCTGTTTGTCTATCAGTTTGAGACACTCAGCCGCAACAAGTTGGGATACGACGAAGGCCTGGGCGCCATGGCTCAAGACCCACTCTACGATCCGATCTGGCGCGAATTTGTCCTGCTGGTTCGCCGTCAGGTGGGCATGGTGGATTTTGCGGATTTCATTTATTTGCGGTCGAACTGGTATGTGGCGGAACAGCGCCGTCATAGCGGCGACTATGAGCCGCCCGTCCAGCCGCTATTCGGTGACAAAGAAGGGCGCATCGCCAAGGCCAACCGCGGCCGTGATCCGCTTTATCTCTTCGCGGCGTTGCAGCGCCAGCTCGGCTATCCCGAAGTGCCGCGCCCCAAAATCCGCGACGACCTGGCCGCCAAACTGGAAACGCTCCAGGCCCGTTACCGAGAATTGGAAATGCGTGTGAAGTTGGTAGAAGGTGAAATACGCGGCCAGGTGGATTTGAGCCAATTCGGCAAGCCCGAGCTGCTGAAAGATGACGATGACAACCCGGATGTTTAGCGGCGAGCGCGCTGGTTCTACTTACGCCGACGGCCGCTGGCAGCGAAAAGCCTGCAAGACTTCGTAAAGATCTTCCGTGATGGTGACTTCATCATCGAGAAAATCGCGCAGCCAAAGATAGTTGTTCCGGTGAGCGAGAGCGACCAGCGGCAACAGGTCGGCCAGGCGAACGCGAACCTCCGGCTCCGGACCGGCATCGATCTCGTCGTGGTCGGGGAGGGGTACGAGGCGAAATGGAACAGCCATCCTTCGGCCTCCATGTTGCGGCGGTCTAATCCGGCCAACAATCTAATACTGCTATTCCTTCTCCAAAGATAGTTCGGCAAGGAGCGCCGGTGGACTTCGGCTTTTCTCCAGCGAAGTTCCGGTTCGGCGGAAAAGCTGGGAAAACGTTCCGGCCGGCAATGGCAGTAGGGGCGGCGGCATCTTAGGATAAAGCGGCAGATTCTATGCAGATTCGCTAAAGTTGGTTTTGGGATCACCATGCCCGTACGCTTTGCCATTTTGGGTGACGGTTCTTGGGGCACGGCCGTCGCGCTGCTCTTGGCCGAAAATCCCGATCATGAGGTGACGCTCTGGAGCGCCCGAGACGACAATGCCCGCCAGTTGCAGGAAACTCGCGAAAACAGGCGCTTCCTTCCCGGCATCCCCATTCCACCAAGCGTTCGTCTAACCGCCGATCACCGCGCAGCTATTGACGGCGCTGATCTCCTGATCGCCGCCATTCCGACGGTATACCTTCGAACGACCCTCGAACCTTTCGCTCCCTCGGCAGGCCGGCAACCCGTTTTGAGTCTGGCGAAAGGCCTCGAAAACAAGACCTTCGAGCGGCCGACTGATATCATCCGCGAAGTCTTGGGCCCCCGAAGCGTCGGGGCGCTGAGCGGCCCCAGTCACGCGGAGGAAGTAGCCCGCGGGCTGCCCGCGACCGTGGTGGCCGCCAGTGAAGATTTGAACTTTGCGCGCTGGGTTCAGGGCTGTTTCAGCAGTCGGCGTTTCCGCGTCTATACCAACTTGGATTTGGTGGGCGTCGAATTGGCCGGCGCTTTGAAAAATGTTATCGGCATCGCCGCCGGCATCAGCGACGGGCTGGGCTTCGGCGACAACGCCAAGTCGGCTCTTCTAACGCGGGCCGTGGTGGAAATGGCGCGCTTCGGTGTTGCACTGGGAGCGGAACAGCAGACGTTTTTCGGCCTGGCAGGCATCGGCGATCTCATGACCACCTGCATCAGTCCGCATGGCCGCAATCGTCATGTGGGCGAAAGGCTGGCGCACGGCGAAAAGCTGCCGGACATCCTCGCGAGCATGACGATGGTGGCCGAGGGTATTTTCACAACCCGCAGCGTCCATGATAAAGCCGCGGAAATGAACATCGACGTGCCGATCATGGCCGAGGTTTATCGGGTCCTTTATGAGAACAAGGAGCCGCGCGCCGCCGTGCTGGACCTGATGACGCGGGAACCGAAATTGGAGTGATCGCCCAAGGTGATAGCATGTTGCAACACGCGATCAAGGAATGGGCTGTCGCTTGCCAGGCTCTGGCCCAAGGCAAGCAAGGGGTAATTCTCCGAAAAGGAGGCATCGCGGAGGCTAGCGGCGAATTCAAGGTTGAATACAAGCAATTCTGGCTCTATCCGACCTATTTGCACCAGGAGCGCGACGGCATTAAGGCGGATGCCGTGCCGCTTTTAGAGGAGGCACTTGCCCACCGTCCGCCGAGCGGCACAGTGCGCCTTTCCCACTTTGCCGAAGTCGAGACCGTCTATCACGTCAAGGAACTCTACGATGCTTTGAAGCTAGCCGGGTTGCACATCTGGTCTGACGCGACAATCGAATCTCGCTTCAACTATCGACGACCCGGGCTTCATGTCCTTGCGGTCCGCGTCTTCCAGGCGCGGGAGCCGACTGAGTTGTCAGAGACGGATGCGTATGTTGGTTGCAAGAGTTGGGTGGAACTGGATCAAGCGTTATCGACGGGGGGTGCGAAACCCGTGCTGAACGATGGTGCTTTCCGTGATGTCCTTGGAACTCTTGATCTCCTCCTAGAGCCGCCTGCCTATGCCTGAAGCTTAGCCTTGGGCGAGCGGGGGGCGAGGGCCCCCCGTGTTTTCACTTCCACGGGGGGCTCTCGCCCCCCGCTCGCCAGTTTCTACTTTGCCAATTTCTCATAATCTTGGTTTTGCCTTTTCCCGCCAGGCTCCTTATGCTGAAAGCCAATTCGGTCTTCTTCCCGTCATTTACCCGCGGAAGTCAAGCCATGCTCAAGCGTCTGGTGTTCCTCGTAGCTTTCCTCGGATGCTCCTTGGTCGGCCTGCTCTCCTATGCACCGGCTCAGCGAACAGGCGGTTTGCAGCCGACCGTTTTCGCCATTAAAAACGCCCGCGTGATTCCCGAACCCGGTAAGGTCATTTCAGAAGCCAACGTGGTCATCCGGGACGGCCTGATAGAAGCCGTGGGCCCCGGTGTGAAGATTCCGCCCGAAGCGTTGGCAGTTGACGGCAAAGGGCTGACCGTCTACGCCGGCTACATCGATGGCCTGAGCAATTGGGGTTTCGACCCGGCCCTCCAACGATCCGAAGGCGGCGCCCCGGCCGTGGAAGACACCGCCTCCGAGGCGCTAGCGGTCACCAAGCCGGACAATCGCAAGGGCATGACCCCCGAGTTTACCGTTGCCACGGCGCTTAAGGCCGAGGACGAGTTGGCCGACAACTGGCGCAAGACCGGCTTCACGGCCCATCTTGTTGCTCCCGATGGCGGAATTATCGTTGGCCAGAGTGCTCTGGTCAGCCTGAGCAATCGTCCGCCGCGCGAGGCGGTATTGCGGACTCCCGTGGCCATGCATGCCGCGTTCCGAACCAGCTTTGGCAGTGCCGATTATCCGCGAGCGCTCATGGGCATCATCGCTCACACCCGGCAAACGTTGCTCGATGCGGGGCACTATCAACGGCAATGGTCGGCTTTCGAGAAGCGCGGCCGCGCCGGTCTGCGTCCTCCGCAGGATCCCGCTCTTGCTAGCCTGGTCCCGGTGCTCAGCGAGGAGATGGTCATCGCATTCGAGGCGGACAATAAAGACTCCATACATCGCGCCCTGGATTTTGCCGAGGAATTCAAGCTGAAGCCGATGATCTTTGGCGGATCGGACGCATGGAAGGTTGCCGATCGTCTCAAGAAGGCGGAGGTCCCGGTGTTGCTCAAACTGAGTTTTGCCGAAGGCCAACCAACTCGGCGCGGTCGGTTGGGCGGCGGTAGACCTCCTGTTGCCACGCCAACTCCCGGCACTCCTCCTGTTGGAACCAGACTTGGCCGACCGGACCGCCCACCCGCGGAAATCGGACAACCGCCGGCAGAAGAAGAACGCGATTTGCCAGCCCGGGTCAAGGAAGACAATGAGCGCAAGCAAAAAGAGGAGCGGGCCAACGCCGGTCTTCTCAACAAACAAGGCGTGACCTTTGCTTTCTGCACTCAAGGACTCGCCGGCGATAAGCCCTGGGACAAATTCCGCGAAAATCTCCGCAAAGCGATCAAAGAAGGTCTGCCTCCCGAAGCCGCTCTAAAAGCGCTTACGGTGGATGCGGCCCGTATCTTCGGCGTGGAAAAGCAACTGGGGACCGTGGAGCCTGGCAAGGCGGCTCACCTGATTGTTACCGATGGCGATTTCCAGGATGAGAAGACGCAAGTCCGCTACGTTTTTTCCGATGGCGTGCGTTTCGAGTATGAAGGCAAAAAGAGCGAGGAAAAAAAGCCCGATGGCGATAAGGCGGAAAATAAGAAAGCCGACCCGGACAAGCCCGAAATAAAGAAACCTGATGATAAGACGGCAGCTGGGAAGCCCGAAGGCAAGAGGCCCGAGGAGAAAAAAGCAGAGGAGAAGCCGACTGACAAGAAACCCAAGGAAGAGCAACTCACGGAGATCGAGGCCGATCGCAAACCGAAATTACACACCGGCGGCAATGTACTAATTCGCAATGCCACGCTGATCACCGTGACCAATGGCGCCAAAAGCAAGACCGATTTGCTCATCCAAAACGGCAAGATTGCGGGCTTCGCAGCCGGCATGAAAGCTCCAGAAGGCGTGCAGGTCCTGGATGCCGAGGGCATGTTCGTGATGCCGGGCATCATTGACACGCATAGCCATTTTGCCATTGCCGGGGGCGTCAATGAGTTTTCTTTGTCGGTTGTTCCCGAAGTGCGTGTTCGCGATGTGATCGATAGCGAAGATGTGCAAATCTACCGTGCCTTGGCGGGTGGCGTGACCACGGCGCGTTTGCTCCACGGCAGCGCCAACGTCATTGGCGGCCAGGATGCCGTCATCAAATTGAAATACGGTGAACCGGCCAGCAAGCTGGTAATCGCCGACGCACCGCGCGGCGTAAAATTCGCGCTCGGTGAGAATGTGAAACGCACCGATGGCCGCTTTCCTAATTCTCGCCTCGGCGTCGAGGCCGTTTTGATCCGTGCTTTTTCGGAAGCTCAGGCTTATCGCAAGACGTGGGAGGATTTCGAGAAAGTCCGGCGAGCGGGTGGCGTCTCCACCCCGGTCGAGCCGCGCCGCGACTTGCGTCTGGAAGCTTTGGCCGATGTCCTCAAGGGCGACTTGAAAGTCCATTGCCATTGCTATCGGGCCGATGAGATCCTAATGCTCTTGCGCGTCGCCGACCGCTTTGGCTTCAAAATCAAATCGCTGCAACACGTTCTGGAAGGGTACAAAATCGCTTCCGAGATCGCCGACCACGGGGCCAGTTGCAGCACGTTTTCCGACTGGTGGGCGTACAAGATTGAAGCCTACGATGCGATCCCATTCAACTCCGCGTTGCTGAATGAAGCGGGCGTCACGGTCTGCATCAAATCCGACAGCAATGAACTCATGCGGCATCTTTATCAAGAAGCCGCCAAGTGCATTAAGTATGGCGGCATGAGCGAGGACGAGGCGTTCAAGACCATCACGCTCAATGGAGCCAAACAGCTCGGCCTGGACAAGCGCCTGGGCAGCATCGACGTCGGCAAGGACGCCGACCTGGCGATCTTCAACGGCCATCCGCTTAACGACTATAGCCGGGTGGAGATGACGCTGGTTGATGGAGAGGTGTATTTCCAGCGGTCGGAAAAACTGGCCGCTTTTGCCGCAGCCAAGTCCGAGCCAACCAAGTCGAGCAAGGATTTCAAATTGCCATCTGCCGATCCAGAGCGCCATTACACGTTGCGAAACGTCGTTGTCCATCAGCCCGATGGTTCCTCCATACCGGATGGAACAGTGGTGATCCGCGACGGCAAAATCGAAAAAGCGGGTAAATCTAACGTGGAGGCCGATGCAGGCGGGACGGCAATTAACGCTTCTGGCCTACACGTTTACCCCGGCATGATTGACGCTGCCACCGTGCTCGGTCTGACCGAACTCGGATCCGCTCGTGAAACACACGACTTCAGTGAAGGCGGCGACTTCCAGCCGGATTTGCGAGCCAGCATCGCCATCAACGCCGATTCGGAACTGATCCCGGTTACGCGGGCCAATGGTGTGCTAAGCGTCGTAACCCGGCCCACTGGCTCGATCATCGCCGGCCAAAGCGCGCTCATCAACCTCGCCGGCTGGGTGCCCAAGGAGATGATCCTCGTCGATCCGCTGGCTCTCCAAGTGGATTTTCCGGTGGCCATGCCCGTCTTCAGCGGAGACCCGTCGGCGCCGTCGGTGGGTCGGGCCATCGCCAAGAAACAGCGTGAGGAGAAGGTTCGTCGACTCAAGGAACTATTTGCCCAGGCCCTCGCTTATGATGATGCCAAAAAGCAAGGCGCGGATCGGCCCGTGAATCCGCGGCTTGAAGCGCTTGTCCCTTATGCGCGCGGCCGAAAACCCGTTGTTATCCAGGCCAACCGTAAGGCCGAGATCCAGGAAGCTCTCAAGCTGGCCGACGAACTGAAGATCAAAATGATCTTGAGTGGCGGCATCGAAGCCTGGAAAGTGACCGGCGAACTTAAGAAACGCGAGGTGCCCGTAATCGTCGGTCCACTCATGACCATGCCGCAGGAGGCGTACGACCCGTACGATGCCCCGTTCGCCTGCCCGGCCAAGTTGCATCAGGCCGGTGTCAAGTTCTGCATCCGCTCCGCCGGCTCGACCAATACCCGTAATTTACCCTACGAGGCCGCAATGGCCGTCTCTTACGGTTTGCCTCCGGAAGAGGGCCTCAAAGCCGTCACGCTTTATCCCGCCCAGATCCTTGGCGTGGCCGATCAGCTGGGCAGTATCGAAACCGGGAAGCGCGCCAACCTCGTGTTGACCGATGGCGATATCTTGCAAGCCTCGACGCAGGTGAAAGCCTTATTTATCGACGGCAAACCGCTGGAGCCAACGAGCAAGCAAACCCGGCTCTACGAGCGCTATCGGGATCGGCTAAAGGAAGTGAAGGAAGGGCGAGCGCCTTTAGGAACGAAATAGAAATGATCTCGCGCAAAGACGCAAAGGCGCAAAGGAAGAATGTTAAAACGAGGCTCACACTCTTCCTTCCAATTCCTTCTTTGCGCCTTTGCGCCTTTGCGCGAGACCTTCTTCTCTTATTTCCTTTATTGGCGCCTTCTTTCGTTTCGGCCGCTCCAGTTGAATCCAAAGACATCGACGTCATCGTCCGGGACGCTATCAAAGCCTGGCAAGCCCCCGGCGTCGCAGTGGCTATTGTCAAGGACGGCGAAGTAGTCTATATGAACGGCCACGGCGTCCGGAGACTCGGCAAGAAAGATCCCGTCACGCCCGATACCCTCTTTCCTATTGCCTCATGCACCAAGGGCTTTACCGTCGCGGCGATGGGGCTCCTGATCGACGAGCACAAGCTGGATTGGGACGACCGCGTTCGCAAGCATGTCTCCTCTTTTCACCTCTCCGATCCGCTTGCCGACGGCGATGTCCGGCTACGTGATCTCGTTTGCCACCGTACGGGCTTACGAGGACATGACTTTCTCTGGTACCGTGCTCCGTGGGACCAAGAGGAGGCAATCCGCAAGATCGGTTTGGTAAAGCTGGACAAGCCGTTTCGTACAGCGCTCCAATATCAGAGTATCATGTTCATGGTGGCGGGCCGGGCCGTTGAGTCGGCATCGAAATCGAAGTGGTCCGACTTCGTGAAGCGTCGCTTCCTCGATCCCCTGGAGATGTCCGGCACATGCTTCACCACGGCCGATGCGGAAAAAGCCAAGGACATCGCCAGTCCGCATGGACGCGACGAGAATGGCGAAGTGGTGGTCGTTTCCCGATATGTGGAGGAAATCCCCAACGCCGCTTCATCGATCCACAGCACCGCGCGCGACTTGGCACAATGGGTGAAGTTTCAACTGAGCGACGGCACGTGGAAAGGCAAGCGGCTTCTGTCCGCGAAAAACCTTGAAGAGATACATACGCCGCAGATCGCTCTGCGCATGGAAGGATCCGTCAAAGCCGCAAACCCGGCAACCCATCTCATGAGCTATGGCATGGCCTGGCTCATTCAGGACTATAAGGGCCACAATGTAATTTCCCATGCCGGCGCTATCGATGGCTTCCGCACTCAGTTATTCCTCGTCCCCGACGCCAAATTGGGCATCGTTCTCTTGAACAATTTGCAAAATACGCGCATGAACCTGGCGCTAGGCAATGCCCTCATCGACCAACTGCTCCGGCTACCCAAGCAAGACTGGAATGCCTACCTTCTTGAGCAAGTGAAAAAGGAGCAGGCCGCGGCCATCGAGCGGCAAAAGGAGCGGGAGAAGAAACGGCAACCGGACACTAGACTTTCCAAGGATCTGACGGCTTACGCCGGCGAATATAAGGAGCCGGCATACGGGGTTTGCCGCGTTGTTCTTGAAGACGGCAAGCTGGTCTGGCGCTGGAGCACCTTTACTTGCCCGCTCGAACATTTTGAAAACGATACTTTCCTCGGCAGGCACGCAACTCTCGGAGTAGTGTATTTCACCTTCCACTTCGGCAGCGATGGGACCATGCTAAACGTAGAGGAGCCGCTAGACGTGAAATTCAAGAAGACGGAATGACAACAGACATCAATCAATTAAGCCGGCACTTCGAGAACTCCCCGTGACCCTTCAGCGCTATTTCGCCACTTGCGGCCGGGGCATCGAATCCGTCTTGGCCAAGGAATTGCAAGATCTTGGCGCGACCGATGTGAAGCCGGGCCGGGGCGGCGTGCATTTCGCCGGCGACCTGGCCCTGCTCTATCGGGCGAACCTTTGGCTGCGAACCGCGATCCGCGTCTTGCGCCCCATCCTCGAGGCTCCCGTCTCTTCGCCGGACGAATTGTACGAAGCTGTCCGCTCAATCGACTGGACTCAGTACATGACGCCCGATCACACGCTGGCAGTCGATAGCAATGTACGCGATTCGCAAATCACCCATTCCAAGTACGCGGCGCTGCGAACCAAGGATGCGATCTGCGACCAGTTCGTGGAGCGCTGCGGCCGGCGGCCAAGCGTGAATGTCGATGAGCCAATGGTCGGTCTAAACCTTCACATCTATCGCAATCAAGCGGTGCTGAGCCTAGAGAGTTCCGGAGAATCGCTGCACAAACGCGGCTATCGGACAATTCTTTCCAAGGCGCCCTTGAATGAGGCGTTGGCGGCCGCGCTCGTTTTGTTCACCGGCTGGCGTGGAGACAGTCCGCTAGTTGATCCTTTGTGCGGATCGGGGACCTTGCCGATTGAAGCATGCTGGCTTGCCATTCAGCGCCCGCCGGGTCTGACGCGTCGCCGATTTGGCTTCCAGGGTTGGCTGGATTTCGATGTGCGCTTGTGGACGGAAGTGCGCGACAAAGCGCGCCGGCACATTGGCAAAACTCTGGTAGCGCCCATTCTTGGCTGCGACAATCGCCGCGATTCCATCGCGTTTTCCGAAGGCAGCGCCAAGGCGGCGGGCGTTGGCCACCTGTTGCGCTTCGAGCGAAAGGAGTTGGGCAATTTTCAGCCTCCCGTCGACCAACCAGCCGTCTTGATTTGCAATCCACCCTATGGTGAACGCATCGGCGAGGAAAAGGATTTGCGAGGCCTCTATCAATTGCTAGGAAAGATCCTCCGAGAGCGCTGTCAGGGTTGGACGGCTTTTGTCTTCACCGGCAATCCACGACTGGCCCGGCAGATTGGATTGGAACCGGACGCGGAAACGCCGTTGTTCAACGGCAAAATTCCGTGCCGACTTCTGAAATACGATTTGACGAAATAACTTGCCCTAACGAAACACCTGCACCGACTCATTACTTCCCGCCACTCAATTCAGCCAGTCGTTTGCGCGCCTCGTCGATTTGCTTCGCATCAGTTTCGTGGGTCGTCACTTCCTTGTAAAGCTCGATGGCTCGATTGCGTTCGAGGAGTTGCTTATCATAAACGTGCGCGGCTCGGAGGCGGGCGTCCAAATGCGTGTGCCTGTTCCATTGGAAGCACCGCTCGAAATACGCGCCTGATCGGCGATATTGCTTAAACGCTTTGCTTTCATAGATGTCGCCGAGTTGGTAAGCCGTGTCGCTGATGCGGCTGCTTTGGGGATACTGGGTGAGTAACTGTTGCAGAAGAAGCTCAGCCCGGCGCTGGTTGTCGATGTAGTCGGTATTCCAGCCCTTATCCTTGTAAGTCATGGCCTGCCGATAGAGTTCGTTGGCTTCTTTGATGTTGTAGCCGGCTTGAAGTGTGGGCGGCGGCACATCCAGTTCTAGGCGAAACGCTTGCTTGTTGATGCGATGGTATTGAATCAGTTCCTCTTCCGCCCATTTCGTGCGTTCCATGTCTCCGGTGGCAATGTACTGAGTACGAAGCTGCTCCAAGGCCGTTTGGTACTCCTTCCGCGCGGCGAGCAGACGCTCGACCTTTTCGACGTCGGAGGGATTAACCGTTTTCTTGGGATCTTGGGCTGAGGACGAGCACGCCGTTTCTGCCACAATGGCGGCCACTAACCCTCCCGTCAGCAAGAATCCAAACGTCCAGCGGCGGAAGGGCATGGCTATCTCCTTAGGGGGAAGGAATCAGGAGCCAGGATTCAGGGATTAGAAAAGACACCGCTCAATGCCTTTCCGATCCCTGAATCTTGTCTCCTGATCCCCTTTTCTAACTTGTCTCCGCCCGCTGTTTCTCGATAAATGCGGGGTTGCCAGCGGCGGGCGTTGTCGGTCGGCCGTCTACACGGCCGAAGATCATGCGGCCGGCGGGGGTTTGCAGCACGCTGGTGACCGTAATATTGACTTCTTGTCCCACGTAGGAGCGGCCCTGCTCCACGACGATCATGGTGCCGTCTTCCAGGTAGCCAACGCCTTGGCCGACCTGATCCCCCTGTTTGACCAAACGGACCGTCAGCAATTCACCGGGCAAGGCCACTGATTTCAACGCGTTGGCCAATTCGTTCAGGTTGATGACCTCAACCCCCTGCAATTGGGCGATTTTGTTGAGGTTGTAATCATTTGTCACCACGCGAGCGCCCAGGGACTTGGCCATGGCGACAAGCCTTTCATCGACCTTTTGAATGCCTCGCAATTCGGCCAAATTGCCCTCGTGCATCTGCAATTCAACTTTGGGGTTGTTTTGCATGCGCTTGAGCATGTCCAGGCCGCGCCGGCCGCGGTTGCGTTTAAGCTTGTCCGAGCTATCGGCCACGCTTTGTAATTCCTGCAAAACGAAGCGCGGCACGATCATCTTCGCATCGACAAATCGCGTTTCACAAATATCGGCAATTCGTCCGTCGATGATGACACTGGTGTCCAGCACCAGAGGCCGGCTGCCTTTGATTTCCTTGGAAAACTCCACGTAGGGTATGATGAAACGAAACTCGTCCTTGGTTTGCAGTAGTGTGGAAATCGTTAGGTAGCAGCAAATTACGGTGATCAGAATACGGATGGCCTGGAGCCGTTGTGGACTTTTTTGCAGCCAAGTCCAATCGGAGAGAAAGGGCTCCAGAGCCATTGAGAAAAGCGTGCCCAGGATTAAACCCAAAAGCAACCCGAAATAGACGGCGGATATCGTTGTAATCTGTTTGTTTCGAATAAGTATGTCGGTGACAAGAACCAAAAAACCAAGGCCAAGAATGGCGCCAAAAGCCAGTTTGCCGCTTTCGGGATCAGCAGTAGACGAGGCGTTTGCTTCGGCGCCGGCATAAAGATTAAAGAAAAACCACGCGAAACCGATGATGATGGCCCCGAAAGCGCCCCGTAATAGCCAAAGCATTAAATGCCCGGATTCCCGAAGCGTACGATAGCCCTGGGCGAACCAAGTGAAGAATTCCGCGACGGTTCTGGGCATCATTGATCGACTCCGCCAGGTAGGAATGAACGAACGTCAGGCAGGATTTATTAATCTACGTGCGAGGATACATTTGTCAGGAAGGTGCGGCCAGCAAGGGTGTGGTCCTGGTTTCCGGCATTTCCTTGCTCCCCTCTCCCCGGTACTCCCCTCTCCCGTGTACTCAGGGGAGAGGGGTCGGGGGTGAGGGGTTAAGTCCTTACCGTCCCGGAACCTGTGGGCACTCCCGCCAACAAGATCCTAGGTCGAGGACGCGCCAACCTTCCTAGTGCAATTCGTATAATCGCTTAATCTTACACACTACTGAAGGGTTGGAACAACCGTAGATACTCATCCTGAACAAAACGGTCGGTCATACCGGCCAAATAGTCGCATACGGTCTGTTCGAGCGAACCGCCTTCGGCTCTTTGGCGATAGCGCTCCGGCAGTTGCTCGGGGCTCTTGCGGAATTCATCGAATAAGTGGTGGATAATTCGCCTTCCTTTTGCCGCCATGCGCAAAACACGGTGATGGGAATAGACGCGCTCGTGCAAAAACGCCTCCAGTTCCGCTTTCCATTTCAATAACTGGGGACCTGGACCGACCAGCGGCCCTCCTGCCAGGCGCACATCCTCCAGGGTTTGAATACGCTGTTGCCGAATACGCTCTTGAGTATGTTCCAGCAAATCCGTGACTTGCCAGCTAATGAGGGCTCGGATAACGGTAGGAACGAATTGAAGCGGTCCGATATTGGGATGCTTCTGCCGCATCTGGTCCACGGCCCGCTGCCAGAACTCGACTTGGCTCACGTCCTCGGGCGTTATGAGCCCGACCCCAATGGCATCATCGACATCGTGCGTGTCGTACGCTAAGCTGTCGGCCGAGTCGACGACCTGGGCCTCAAGGATAGGCTGGCCGGCTCCTGCCAAGTCTTTCAGGTCCGCCGCGTTCCGCAGTTTGCTGTGTTGGGCCATGGCCTGCAGAACTTCCCAACTTAGATTTAGGCCGGGAAAGTCGGCATAGCGATATTCGAGGAATTCCACGATTCGCAGACCATGGCGATTGTGCTCGAACCCGCAGTGATCCGTCATGCACTCTTGCAAAGCGCTTTCACCGGCATGGCCGAAGGGTGGATGGCCAAGATCGTGGCCCAAGGCAATCGCCTCCGTTAAGTCCTCGTTGAGCCCCAGTTGGCGAGCGATGGTCCGGCTGATCTGAGCGACTTCCAGCGTGTGCGTGAGCCGCGTGCGGTGATGATCGTTGGTCTGCGCCACCAGGACCTGCGTCTTGTACATGAGACGGCGAAAGGCCGTTGAATGGACAATGCGATCTCGATCGCGCTGATAAAGTGTTCGGTAGGGATGCGGTGCTTCGAAGTGGCGGCGGCCACGGCTGAGGCGCGTACGCATAGCGTACGGCGCTAACAGTTCGTCTTCCCGGCTCAACAAGTCCGGCGGCTCGTAAGTCATGTCCAAAGTCCGCGATTCTTGGTCTCAAGCCTCTGGTAAGAATGCAGGTTATCAGATATATCTCCCCGAATCATGCCCTACGGGCTGGGGACTTGGGACTTGATCAAATCGAAAAGTGCTTCGAGAGATTGGGAGATCACCTTGGTATCAGCGAGCACCGGCATGAAATTAGTATCGCCGTTCCAGCGCGGAACCACATGCCAATGCAAATGGCCGGGCAACCCGGCTCCGGCAGCTTTGCCAAGGTTCAAGCCGACGTTAAAACCTTTCGGATGCATCAATGCGTTGAGCACCCCTACCATGTCGCGCAGCGTTTCCATAACCTCAAGAAGTTCTTCCGAGGTCAATTCGTCAAGATTGCCCTTGTGTTGCCGTGGAGCGACGAGCAGGTGGCCGTTGTTGTAAGGAAAACGATTCAGCACAACGACACTAAGACGCTTGCGGAGGACGACAAGATTCTTGCGGTCATCCTGCTCATTCAGACCCTGGCAAATAAAGCATGGTTCGTCCGGCGTGGACGGCTTTAGGGTCGCTATGTATGCCTGACGCCAAGGGGCCCACAGATGGTCCATAATTCTTGATGGCTCCAAAAAATGACAGATTTGTCCTCGCACATGCAGCCCGATGCCATTTATTATTGGGAGCCATTCCAGTAAAGGACAGAAGGCTTTCCTTGTGGGGTATTATAATGGAACAGGTGAAGGCGCTCTTTTATCTCCCCATGAAGGAAAATGATGTCCGTAATCTCGCCCTTCAAAAGGATTTCGAGGGTCGGTTTGTTCAATAGGGAGAACCGGCTATGTTGAATAAGAAGGAAATTGAACAGCAGATTCGGGATGTTCTTGCAACCGAAGGGCAGGCGTTCGCCCTCAGCAACAGGCTCTTTAGTCCCGATGGCCTGTTTTGTCAATTGGCACAAACGGGGCAGCAGCCACGACAGGTTGCCCAGTCGCCGTTGTTCAAGCAAGCCCAAAGGCGTTTGACCGAACTACAGCAAAAGGAAGGGGAGGCCTTCACGCAAGCCGTCCAACAAGCCCGCACCGCGTTACAGTCAGGAGATTACTTGCTAAAGTTGGAACGATCTTCGACCCAGTAACTCTGGTATCCCTAACGCCTATCCTCAGCAGGCCGGATGGCCTCGCGGATTCTCGAAAAACCGCAGATCGCTTTCTTGGTGCCCATTCTACCCTACCGGGCCGATCGGCTTTGCATTGGCTCGGCCTGGCTTCTTATTGCCCTCTCCAGAAATTCACTTAACCCCTGCCTGCTTCCATGTTCAAATAGTCCCGTGGCCGCTTAACCCCCAACGCAGCTGTAATGAGGAGACCGATCATGAAATTCCGAGCCGTCCTGCCGTTTCTCGCTCTTTTGTCGGCGCTCGCGGTTACCGCCTATGCCGCCGACGAGAAGAAAGAGCCTTTGAAACCGAAACCGACGATCCATGCCGGGCTCGATCAATTCAAGCAACTGGCCGGCGACTGGGTCGGCAAGGACCCGCACGAAGGTAAAGACATGCTTGTCAATTACAAGGTAACTTCCAACGGCAGCGCGGTCGTGGAAACCATCGGGCCCGGCACCGACCATGAAATGGTTACGGTCATCCATCCAGATGGCGAAGACCTGATGCTCACTCACTACTGCGCCCTAGGCAACCAACCGAAAATGAAAGCCAAGACCCGGGGCGACGATAAGAAAGTCGCCTTCGAGTTCATTGGCGCCACGAACATGAAGTCCGATAAGGACATGCACATGCACTCGGTGACCTTCACCTTCGTGGACAAGGACAACCTCAAGGCCGAATGGACCCATTACATGGACGGCAAAGAGGCGGGCACAATGGCTTTTGATATGAAGCGGAAGAAGTAAGGCTTCCGCCATGGAAAATCAGATAGAAGGGTGGGCCACGTGTTCGTGGCTCACCCTTTTTGCATTGGATTCTCCGCTTTTATTCGGATGGATAAATCAAGGCCGACCCCTTCAAGCACGCCCTCGAATCATCCGATAAACACAAGGCGGGATCGCGCAATCGATCCATCGGAAGAACTTTCCAACCGCTTTGGTCCTACCGGAAAACTTGGGCAATCTGTAAGGCGCCCACGGTCCGTTCCCAGTTGTCCGTAGCAAAGACCGCGCCTTCCCAAGGAGCAAGGATTCATCATGAACGATGACGTGGCGCCTCGTTGTCACATGCCGTGGCAGCAAATGATGATTGCTGCCGACGGCAACGTGCAACCCTGCGCCTATCGCAACAATTACAACAACCCCTCTCCCCATCCGCCCTGCGGCAACCTGAATAAACAGAAGCTCCTTGATATTTGGAATGGGGAAGAATTCCAACAATTACGCAAGGACATGGCACGCGGAGACCTGGAGGCCGCCGGATGTGCCAATTGTCTGGCGCTCAAACAAGACCAGCCCTTGCAATTGCTTTATGATCGGGATTGTGACAGAGAAGAGCCGCCAAACTCGGCCTATGCGAAGAACATGCGATTGAAGCGCAAGGAAGTGACCAGCGGGGCCACCGTCTTGAAATCGCTGCCGACCGTAGTTTATTTCACCCCCACACACCACTGCAATTTGCGCTGCATTCACTGTTACCAGGATGTTTCCAGGGACTTGACTATTGCCCGGAAAGGAGCCGAGCAAGAAGTCCAAGATCTTGTACCGACCCTCGATCGCATCATCGCCGGCGGAGGCGAACCGCTTTTGCTGCCCATTTGGAAACGGTTTATTCAGAACGCCGACCTGGCAGTGAACCCTTACCTGGAGTTCGCGACCACGACGAACGCCACCCGCCTGTCTGAGGACGTCCTCACGGGTTTGCGACGCTTTAAACGGCTGGCCATCACGGTCTCCATGGACGGGTGCACCAAGGAAATCTTCGAGCCGATTCGGCTGCGGGGAAACTTCGAAGAAGTGGTCGGCAATCTGGACCGTTTGATTCAGATGTCAAAATCGCATCCGTCAGCCCACATTTCGATCACGTTCTCGGTCATGAAGGCCAACCTGCCCGGCCTGCCGGATTTGGTCCGTTTTTGTGCCGCCAAAGGAATTGGGTTCAATCTCTTGCCCGTCATCGCCTATCCCGTTGACCAGAGCTTGAGATCGTTCAACAACCCCGAAAGGCAGATGGAGGGCTGGAAAGAAAGTTTAGATCAAAGCCGCAGTCTTTTTGAAACCGAGTTTGCGAAGATAAACCTCGTTAATGCGTCAATTGCGGAGGTTCATCGCAGCCATTTCTCGGCCCTGGAAGGGCACATTCCCTGGCATCTCCTCAAGACTCGGCATTATCACGTCCGAACTCGGCTAAAGATGTCCTTCCTGTCCGCTTACCGGCCGGCCAAAAATCACCAGGAACTCCTCATGGGCTTTTTCCCAATGAAGGAGGGGAATTGGCGGGAGTGCTTTTACTACTCGCGTGTCGAAAGCAACGAAATCGACCTTTATTTGCCGGAAGGAGAGTACGCGGTCGGCCTGTTTCCCCGTAACATCGGCCCTCATCCCTCCGGAGCTTGGCGGGCCCGGGTCGTCTCGAGAACTCCTTCCAGAGGCGCCCTTGATATTTTCTGGGGAGGAACAACGCTGGCATTCCTCCAGCGGGCGCTTCTCACCAAGGTGAGAAACCAAAGCCCGCGCTGGCTAAAAAAGTTCACCCGGACGCGTATGCCTCGCTGGATGACGGAGCTTATCCAGGCGCGAATGCCGCGGTAGATCGGGATCTGCAACTATTTGGCGAGCGGGGGACGAAAGTCCCCCGTGGAAAACCACGGGGGACTTTCGTCCCCCGCTCGCCAAGCCGAGAGCGAGATAACCAGTCTGTTTTGTCCCCTTACCAGTGTCGAAGGGACTGTCCTTGACAGCCACTCCCGGCTATCCTAGCATTACGATCTTTAACTGTAAGTATTTTCTCTGTAAGGCGAACAGCCATGGCCGTTCCGAAGCGACGCACCTCGCATGCCCGGCAAGGGAAGCGACGTAGCCATTTGCACCTAAAACCAATCCAAATTCAATATTGCAGCAATTGCGAACAGCCGGTTTTGCCGCATCATGTTTGCTCTAATTGCGGGCACTACCAGGGGCGCGAAGTCGTGGCCTTGGAAGAGGAGAAGTAATCCATGCGCATCGCGCTCGATGCGATGGGCGGCGATCATGCGCCGGGGCCCATCGTGGCAGGGGCGGTGCAAGCCGTCGCGGCCGACCCCAATCTTCACGTCGTTCTAGTCGGTGATCAGGCCCAGGTTGAACCGCTTGTTGCCCAAGAGGCCGGCGACCGGGCCCGGATTGAGTTCTTCCATTGCACGCAGGTCATTGGCATGGAAGAGAGCCCGGTGGTCGGCCTGCGCCGCAAGCCGGACAATTCGATCAGCCGTTGCTGGCAGCTTCTGGCCGAGAACAAGGTCGAGGCTATCGTCAGCGCGGGCAACACCGGCGCCATGGTGGCCGGCGGGCTACGGCTGAAACGATTTCTTAAGAACGTCGATCGGCCGGGCATTGCCATGTCCATGCCGACGGCGAAGGGCCCGTGCGTCATGATCGACGTCGGGGCCAATATCAGCCCCAAACCCGAACACCTGTATCAATACGGCGTCATGGGGAGCATTTTCTCCAGGCACATCTACCAGCGCGAGAAGCCGACCATCGGCCTGATGAACGTAGGCTCCGAGGAAGCCAAGGGGCACGATCTGGCCAAGGACACGCACGCTCTTTTCAACGCCAGCGCTCTTCACGATCAGTTCATTGGCAATATTGAGGGCCGAGATATCCATAAAGGGATCGCCGACGTTGTCGTTTGCGACGGTTTTGTCGGCAATGTCGTGCTGAAATGCTGCGAGGGTGTATTCGAATTCGTCATGAAAATGGTCGGCCATGAACTGGCCAAGACTCTCCAAAACGAGAAACAATTAGCTCTGCAAGCAATCCAGAACTTAGTGAACCGATACGACTACCACGAGCATGGCGGCGCCCCCTTGCTCGGCATCGATGGAATTTGCATCATCTGCCACGGCAGTTCCGGCGACCGCGCCATTAAAAACGCACTTGGCGTGGCGGCCCGCTATGCCACGTCTCGTCTGAACGATGCCATTGTCCGTGAATTGGAAGCGGGCGTAAAAGTTCAAGAAGCCACAGTTGGAGCGCGAAATCGGGAGTAGGAAATAGGAGGCAGAACGAGAAATCACGAGCCCAAACGCAATGCTCTCTCCCCACTCCCCACTCTCCACCCATGTCCAAAATCGCCTTTCTATTTCCCGGCCAGGGTGCACAGGCAGTCGGCATGGGTCGGCTGCTCTGTGAAACGCTACCAGCTGCGCGAAACCTATTTGACCAGGCGAAATCCGTTCTTGGCTATGACTTGGCGGAAGTTTGCGCTAACGGTCCCGCCGAGCGGCTGAACGCGACCGATATCAGCCAACCGGCGATTTTCGTCACAAGTCTGGCGGCATTAGAGTCGCTCAGGAAGACTGATCCGAGTGTTGTTGAATCATGCAGCGCCACGGCCGGCCTGAGTCTGGGCGAATACACAGCCCTGGTCTTTGCCGGCGCAATGACGTTGGCGGATGGGCTAAGAATCGTGCAAAAGCGCGGCCAGGCGATGCAGGCCGCCTCCGACGCGAATCCCGGGGCCATGGTGAGTGTGATCGGCCTGGACCAGCCGAAGGCGGAGGAATTGTGCAACGCGGTCCGGGGACAGGGACAAATCCAAATAGCCAACTTATTATGCCCAGGCAATATCGTGCTATCAGGCGCTAAACCGGCCTGTAACGCTGTCGAAAAACTGGCCGAGGAAATGGGCGCGCGAACGGTAAGGCTGCCCGTTGCCGGCGCCTTTCACACGGACTTGATGAAACCGGCGGACGACGTTCTGGCCCAGGCCCTTTCCCAGGTGGAAATCAGGCCGCCTCGGGTTCCCGTTTGGTCCAACCTCGACGCCCAGCCGCATACCGATCCCGCTGAGATCCGCGCTTTGCTGATCCGGCAAGTATTGCAGCCGGTGTTATGGGAACAAACGATGCGCAACCTGCTGGCGAACGGCTGGCAGCGCTTTTACGAGATCGGCCCCGGCCGAGTCCTCGCCGGCCTCCTCAAGCGGGTGCAAAGGAAAGTGGATTGCCAAAACGTAAGTGGTTAATTGTTCGTTGTTCGTTGTTCGTCGTTTTGTTGTTAGTCACGGGTGGTACTGGTCGGGGAAGTAAAGCTTTGACACCGAACCCACTTCAAAGCGGGTTAGCTGGCTTTCCCCCCCCCTTTCGGCAACGAACTACGAACTACGAACCAGTTTGGACTTTCCTTTTCCCTCATCCCCTTGTACTAATTCAATTTGCCTCCGCGCAAAGGTTTTGCCCAGTAGCCTATAGTGCGCGGCTATGGATACATCTTGCCTGGTGTACGTACGTTGTGGTACATACACCGCCACGCGGCACAGGCCGTTCTTTGGCCAGGAGGCCGGCCGCGGGTTGACCGGGCTCCCCGCTGGGAGGAATTCATCGTGGCTTCTGAAAAAATCGAAGAGCGTGTTATTGAAATTGTCTGCGAGAACTTGGGCGTGAACAAGGAGCAGGTCACCCGCTCCACTTCCTTCATCGAAGATGTTGGCGCCGATTCCCTCGATATCGTCGAGTTGATCATGGAATTGGAAGAAGAGTTCGAGATCACCATCCCCGACGATCAAGCCGAGAAGATCAAGACGGTCGGCGAAGCGATTGACTACATCGAGCGGGAGATCAACAAGAAATGACGCGGCGCGTCGTCATCACCGGCCTGGGGACGGTCAACTCGCTTTGTTCGGACGTGCAAGGGTTCTGGCAAGCGCTCTGCGCGGGCAAGAGCGGCATCGGTCTGATTGAGCAATTCGACACATCCGCATTCAAAGTCAAGCTCGCCGGCGAGGTCAAGGGTTTCGATCCCGAACCCAAATTGGATTCCAGGACGGCACGCCGGCTCGACCGCTTCTCACAGTTTGCGCTGCTTGCTTCCATGGATGCCGTGCAGGACAGCGGCATCGACTTTAGCAAAGGAGATCCGTTTCGCGCGGGCGTTATCTTCGGCAGCGGCATCGGCGGCCTGAATGAATTCGAGGATCAGCATAGCCGCTATCTACATGGCGGGCCGCACAAAGTCAGTCCTTTCGTCATTCCCAAAATGATCGCGAACGCGGCTGCCGGAAACATCTCCATTCAATTCGGCCTGGCCGGACCTAACACGGCCATTTCGACGGCTTGTGCTTCGGCCGCCCACGCCATTGGCGACGCTTATCACGCCATCCAATGGGACTACGCCGATGTCATGATTTCCGGCGGTTCCGAGGCGGCCATTACTCCCATGGGATTGGGCGGGTTCGTTTCGGCTCGCGCTCTATCGCAGCGCAATGACGACCCCCAGGCGGCCAGCCGGCCATTCGACAAGGATCGTGACGGCTTCGTTCTGAGTGAAGGATCGGGCGCCTTGGTCCTAGAAGAGCTGAACCATGCCCGCAAGCGAGGCGCTACAATCTATGCCGAGTTACTGGGCTGCGGCAGCACCGCTGATGCCTATCACATAACCGCCCCCAATCCCGAAGGTACCGGCGCCGCCCAAGCCATGCGCATCGCGCTGAAGGACGCCCGGATTAATCCCGAGGATGTGCAATACGTCAACGCTCACGGCACCAGCACGCCCCTAGGCGACGAAGCCGAGACTAAAGCTCTCAAGCTGGTTTTCGGCAATCACGCCAAACGCCTGGCTATCAGCAGCACGAAGAGCATGGTGGGCCATCTCCTGGGCGCCAGCGGCGGCGTCGAAATGATCGCCTGCGCCTTATCCATTCAGCGCGGGGTGATTCATCCAACCATCAACTACCAGACGCCCGACCCGTCTTGCGACCTTGACTACGTGCCCAACACGGCTCGCCAGGTCCGCGTGCGCCGGGCCATTTCCAACAGTTTCGGCTTCGGCGGGCATAATTGCTGCTTGGTGGTGGGAGAGGTTAATTAGTAGGATTGCAAAAAGTATTACAAATTAATCGGCGAGCGAGGGGCGTGAGCCCCCTGATTCATGGCGGAATCAGGGGGCTCACGCCCCCCGCTCGCCGGGTGTCTCGTTCCCAAACTCCTGTTTGGGAACGGCGGTCCTCGAAACTCCGTTTCGATCTGGTAGCGAAACAGAGTTTCAATGAAGCGTTCCCAAACAGGAGTTTGGGAACGAGGTTAAAAACCTCCGACCCCGCTTGCGATCTCGACTACGTGCCGAATACGGCGAGGCAGACGCGGGTGCGGCGAGCTATTTCCAATACCTTCAGTTTCGGGGGGCATAATTGCTGTTTGGTGCTTGGTGAAGTTAGCTGACGGAGCGGTATTTCTCTTCGTTGTCGGTCCAATTCCGAATGCTCACAGGAGAGCAGGATGTTCATAGCATTCCATTTGGCGATAGGCCTTTTGGCCTATTCAACATTGAAATTGCCTGCACAAGCCCTACCTCCGAAACCGCTGCCTCAACGTGAATTCGTAATAAGCATCACCGTTAGTGAGACCCAAGCCAATCCCACGCAAGCCAAATCATGGTCAATTGCGATGCTAGCAAAAGAGGGCAGCATACCAGCCTGCTTCATCGGCGAAGAGATACCTGTCACCGTTGCCGGAGAGTCGATCAAAATCGGCCAACAAGGCGTTGCCTTGCAAGTGCAGGCTACGATGACAGAGAAGAAGCAAATTCATATCGGCGGCCTATTTGAGGTGAGAGAACCTCTGCTTAACAGGAGGAAGCAGCTCATAAAGGAAGCTCTGGGCAGCCAATGCTTCTCTGAGTTCGTCAAGGTCGGAGAGCCAATCACGGCCAAACTGGATTTAAGAAAAAAGAACGGGAAGCAATACACTATGACCTTGATGGTCAAGGAGATCAGAAAAGGAAATGGAAAGCGGATCTGGGAAGTGAATGTGCAGAAGAATGCACCTTAAAGGAGAGCAGGATGCGACCCCCTTTTTTGTTTGTTTTCGCTCTCGCGCTCGTGACGATTTTGCCAAAGGGCCTTCAAGCTGAGCCCCCGAACCTACAGCCGGAACATCAATTCCTTTTCCACATCTCGATTTTCGAAATTGAGGCAGATGGGACGCAAAGCACGGCTTCCAAGCTGACTATGCGGTCTTCGGAAGGAGCACTGGGTTCCTGTTTCGTTGGACAGAAAATTGCAGTTGTAGCCGGGGGAAAAGTCACGTTTGTCGACAAAGGCATTTCAATGAAGGTTCAGGCAACGGGCGCGGCAAAGAAAAGAATACATGTCGGGGGGACATTTGAGGTGCTGGATCCACACCTCGATGCTGCCAATAGAGTTGTCGACATCCTGGGCAGCCAAGGCATTTCGGAAGTCGTTCATCCTGGAGAAACCGTCAAAGCGAACCTGGATTTGAGCAAAGAAAACGGTAAGGAATACAGGGTGGAATTGAAAGTGGAGGAGGTCAAGGAAGATACGAAACCCGGTTCCTGAGCTATTCGGCAATCATTTGAGACCAGCATCATGGTGAACTTTCTTGACTCTCTCGGCACACGCGCGGAAGCCATCAACCTCTCACCACAGGAAATCGCCCGCTACAGTCGTCATTTGATCATGCCCGAGGTCGCTCTTGAAGGGCAAAAACGCTTGAAGGCATCCCGCGTTCTTCTCATCGGCGCGGGCGGACTTGGCTCGCCGCTAGGTCTTTATCTTGCAGCTGCCGGTGTGGGTCGCATCGGTCTCGTTGATTTCGACGTGGTCGATTTCAGCAACTTGCAGCGACAAATCCTGCACGGCACGGCTGATGTGGGCCGTCCCAAGCTTCAGTCGGCCAAGGATCGTATTCTGGCCGTCAATCCGGAAACCCAAATCGACCTTTACGAGACACGGCTCACCTCCGCTAACGCCCTCAAGATCTTGGAGCCTTACGATCTTGTCATTGACGGCACCGACAACTTTCCCACCCGTTACCTCGTCAACGATGCTTGCGTGCTGCTGAAGAAGACCAACATTTATGGCAGCATTTTCCGCTTCGACGGGCAGGCATCCGTGTTCGCTCCGGGGCAAGGTCCTTGCTATCGCTGTCTCTATCCGGAGCCGCCGCCGCCAGGCGAAGTGCCCAGTTGCGCCGAAGGCGGCGTTCTGGGAATCTTGCCTGGTCTGATCGGTTGCATCCAGGCAACCGAGGCGGTCAAGCTGATTCTAGGTAAGGGCTCGCCGCTAATCGGAAGACTTCTACTCTACGATGCTCTGCAAATGAGTTTCCAGGAGTTCAAGGTTCGCCGTAATCCCAAGTGCCCCGTCTGCGGCGATAAACCGACGATTACGCAGTTGATCGACTACGAGCAGTTCTGTGGCATCCGCGGTGAAGAGCCTCACGCCAACGGGTCCGTTGCCAATCAAGTGGACATCACGGCCGACGAATTAAAGGCCCGGCTTGACCGCAAGGAAAAGGTGTTCATTCTCGACGTGCGCAACCCCGAGGAGTATCAGATCTGCCGGATTCCGGGCAGCCAATTGTTGCCCTTGCCTGACCTACCCAACCGCTTCCGCGAGCTGGACCCCAATCAGGAAATGATCGTGCATTGCAAAAGCGGCATGCGTAGCCAAAAAGCCGTAAACTTCTTGCGCGAACAAGGCTTTGGAAAACTGAAGAACCTCAAGGGCGGCATCCTCGCCTGGGTAGACGGAATTGATCCCTCGATGCCGAAGTATTGACAGACGGTATCGGTTTGCGAACCTCCGGGTTTATCCCCAGGCCGAACCCGGCGGGCATAAAGCCCGCCGCTCGCCTAGCCGCTCGCCTAGAAGAGTTTCTGGCGTAATTCACCAGGGAAGCAGACATGGCAGCAAGGGTCGATTGGCTTTACCACCGCAAAGGTTGAACCAGCTGTAAAAGGGCTCAGGGGTTCCTTGAGGGGGAGTCAGTCAAGATAGACGCTCAAACCGACGCGACCAAAAATCGGAAAGGCCGCGAGGAAGCGTTGGCGCTTGCGAAAACGGTGCACAAGATCGTCGTGGCCAAGGGCAAGAATGTGGTCACTTTCGATATGAAAAAAGAGCCGCCCGACGATGACGTATTGGCCGCTTACTTGCTCGGCCCAACCGGCAACCTGCGGGCGCCTACACTTCGGAAGGGCAAAACCTTGCTAGTCGGGTTCAATGAGGGAGCTTACAACGACATCTTAAGCCGCTAATCCGCTTTACGGGTGCAGGTAGACCAAAATGACAGGTATGTGGTGGACTGATGCACCTAGGAAAATATTACCATTTTGGTCTCCGCCACCTTACCGCGATCTTTTGCGCCCGTTCCCTCTTCCCCGATGTACAGGGGAGAGCGGCAGGTGTGAGCGCCGGTCCCCTCTCCCCTGTACTCGGGGGAGAGGGGTTGGGGTGAGGGGGTTAGAGTCCCTCGCGAAAACGCAACTTTTGTGCGCCGGCCCTGTCCCCCTCACCCCCGACCCCTCTCCCCCGAGTACAGGGGAGAGGGGAGACTGAAGTCGCAACGAAAGCCCAATGAGACTTCGTCGGGATTTTCATCAGCCCAGGGATGTGGACATGCCAAACGCAATGGCCCGCTTGGATGCGGAACGCGACTTCCATGATCGCCAGGCATCCCAGCGCGCCGTCACCTATTCAATTCAGCCAAGTCCCTATCATCTTCACGAGGATGATTACCTGGATCATGAAACATGGATCCGTTCCGCTTTTGCGCGCCTGGGCAACCTTCGCTCCCTAGATGTCCTTGATTATGGCTGCGGCCATGGAATGGCTTCCGTGGTCATGGCGAAGCGCGGCGCTCGGGTGACGGCCCTGGATCTCTCCCCCGGTTATCTCGATGAAGCCAGGCGGCGAGCCTATGCCAATGAGGTTTCGATTCGCTTCGTCCAAGTCAATGGCGAACGCTTGCCTTTTGCCGACGGATCGTTCGATCGGGTTTGGGGCAATGCCATTCTTCACCATCTCGATTTGGATCAGGCCGGCAGGGAGTTACACCGCGTGCTGCGTCCGGGCGGCCTAGCCGTTTTTTGCGAACCTTGGGGAGAGAACTTTCTTTTGAACTGGGCAAGGCGGAGGCTTAAATATCCCGGTAAACAGCGGACGGCGGATGAGCAACCGCTTCGGGACCGCGACCTGGCGATCCTTGCCAAGAATTTCTCCCATGTCGAAGTCGAGGGATTCCAATTCCTTTCGATGCTCCGGCGAATCATGTCTCCCGGCCGGGTCATTCGCGTCTTGGACCGCTGTGATTCATGGCTATTGGGCCGATGGTCCGGGTTGCAAAAATACTGCCGATATATGGTTCTCACGCTGCGCCGATGAAGTTACAATGATTTTCGCTCCTCGGTAATCGGCACCTGGGATGTGGAAACCATGAGCGCGGCTCCAGCACCGAATCCCCCGGTCAAGCCTCCAATAATCAGTGCGCCGCCTGACTTGTCGGCCTGGCCACGCTCCGCGCAATGTACAACGGCGTTTTTGCTGGGCGTGGTCACTACACTTCTGGGGTTTCAAGCGCTCAGCTATTTGCGCTGGGGCAGCAGGCCTACCGACCTTGATCGAGCGGTCATTCCGGCTTACCGTGTAGACCTCAATAACGCTAATCGGGAAGAGCTTTTGCAATTGCCTGGCGTCGGCGACCACATGGCAAGTCGGATCGAGGATTTTCGTCGTCAGCGCGGGCGAATTCGCAGCGTCGATGAACTTAATGATGTCCAAGGCATCGGCCCCGCTACAATGGACCGCCTTCGTGGCTGGGTTCGGGTGGACAACGAAGACGTGGACGATGACGACTCAGCAGAGCAGGCGCCCAAGCGGCCGTCCGGCAAGAAATCGGCTGCTTCGAAAAAGCCCTCGTCAACCAAAAAGGCGCCGCCGGCTGTGCCCTTGGACATCAACCGCGCGACGGCCGACCAACTTATGCAGCTCGAAGGCATCGGCCCAACCACGGCTCAACGCATCGTGGAGGAAAGGCGGAAGGAACTCTTCCGATCCGTGGACGACTTATCCCGCGTGCCGCGGCTTAAGGGGAAGACGCTTGATAAGCTTCGCCCCTATGTCACGGTCACGCCATCCTCTCGTGAAGTTGCCTCCACGCAAAGCAAGTGATTTAAATAGGGTATGCCAAGGCGAGCTGTCCTACCTAAAGACCGGCGCGGTGGGGATCTCGCTGACCGGCTAACAGTGGACGCTAATCTTCAGTAGATTGCTCATAAAGCGTTGGTTTTCTGGTTTCGTTTCACCGATTACATGACCGTTTCGTTTTATTTCGTTCACTTGTTTAGTGCCAAGGGTTTACGTCAAAACGGGTTAGTCTGTGAAATGAAATGAAACGTATTTCCGACGGAAGGCAAGTAAAGCAGATGGCCAAATTCGAGGTTGTCAGTCCTTTTCAACCCGCAGGCGATCAACCGCGCGCGATCGAGCAAATAATCACCGGCTTCGACGCGGGAAGGCCGTGTCAAACTTTGCTGGGCGCCACCGGCACCGGCAAGACTTACACGGCCGCTCACGTCATCGCTCGAATCGGCAAACCGGCGCTGATCCTGTCGCACAACAAGACCTTGGCCGCCCAGCTCTACAAGGAGTTTCGCAGCTTCTTCCCGCACAACGCGGTCCATTATTTCGTCAGCTATTACGACTATTATCAGCCCGAAGCTTACATTCCCCAGCGTGATATTTACATCGAGAAAGACGCGCTCATTAACGAGAACCTGGACCGCCTTCGCCTGGCCGCCACCGGCGCGCTGGTGAGCCGGGAGGATGTCATCATCGTGGCCAGCGTGTCGTGCATCTATGGCTTGGGTTCGCCCACCGATTACAAGCGCATGATGGTTCATTTGGGCAAAGGTGAAACGGTCGATCGGGATAACTTGCTGCTCCGGCTCGTTGACATTCAATACAACCGCAACGACATCGATTTTGCCCGCGGCACTTTCCGAGTTCGCGGCGACGTTGTTGAGGTGTGGCCGGCGTCGGAGGAGTTCGCCTTTCGCATTGAACTCTTCGGCGACGAAGTCGAGGCGCTGGCCGTCATCAATCCACTCACCGCCGAAACGATCCGAGTTTTGGATGAACTGTACATTTATCCGGCCAAACACTTTGTCACCCCGGAAGAGCGTATTCGCAGCGCCGTTGATGGAATCCGAACGGAATTAGAGGAACGTCTTGGCGTCCTCAAACAGCAAGGCAAGCTGTTGGAAGCCCAACGGCTGGGAGCGCGGACGCGCTACGATATTGAGATGTTGCTGGAGGTCGGCCATTGCCCCGGCGTCGAGAATTATGCCCGTTGGCTAAGCAATCGCAACCCGGGGGAACCGCCGTATACGCTTATCGATTTCTTCCCCGAAGATTTCCTGATGATCGTCGATGAATCGCACGTTACGTTGCCGCAGGTGCGCGGCATGTTTGCCGGAGATCACAGCCGAAAGTTAACGCTCGTCGAGCACGGTTTCCGCCTGCCCAGCGCCCTGGACAATCGGCCGCTGCGTTTTGATGAATGGGAAAAGCGGACCAAACAGGTTCTTTTCATGTCGGCTACTCCGAGTGCTTATGAGTTAGAGCGGTGCGGAGGCGAAGTGGTCGAGCAAGTGATTCGCCCGACAGGCCTTGTGGACCCAGTCATCCACGTCAAACCGGCCCGGGGCCAGGTGCCCGATCTTATTGAGGAAATCAAAAAGCGGGCCGATCGCAAAGAGCGCGTTTTGGCGACGACGCTCACCAAACGTCTGGCCGAGGATCTTAGCGCCTATTTCCAGGAAGCCGGCCTCCGCTGCAAATGGCTGCATTCGGAGCTGGACGCCATCGAGCGCGTGCAGGTCTTGCGCGAACTCCGCCAAGGCGCGTTTGATGTGCTGGTCGGGGTTAATCTCTTACGTGAGGGCCTGGACCTTCCCGAGGTATCCCTTGTCGCCGTGCTCGACGCGGATAAGGAGGGCTTTCTACGCAGCAACACCTCCTTGATCCAGACGATTGGCCGCGCCGCACGCAATGTCAATGCCGAGGTCATTCTTTATGCGGATAAAGTTACCCAGTCCATGCAAAAGGCCATTGAAGAGACCCAGCGGCGGCGCACTCTTCAAATGGAATACAACGTTAAAAACAACATCACCCCGGAAACCGTGCGGTCGGCGATTACCGCCGGCATTGAAGAAGAGATCGCGGCGCACAAATTCGTGCAAGAAGCCGCGGGCCAGGTGCCTGACGACTATGTCACGGAAGAATACCTGGAGGCCCTTCATCGCGAAATGCTCGAAGCGGCCGATAAGCACGAATATGAACGAGCGGCCGAATTGCGCGATTTGATCGCCAAGCTGAAAGGACAGCCCACGGCGGCCCCGCAAGCGAAGAAAACCCGGCGGCGGCAGAGGAGATAGGTATTCGTTTAGCGGCGAGCCTCCGGCGAGCGCGTTGCAACGCGCTCGCCGGAGGCTCGCCGCTAAACGGTTTTTGATTATTTCCTGTTCAATTCCTTGAACTGAATGTCTTTGAAGGTAACCTCCATTGGCTGTCCGGCGTGGAGCTGCCAGGCGATGATGCCTTCATCCGGCATTTTTTCGAAATCATCGTCAACGGTAGTCTCGCCATTGAGCTTGATCGTGACGTGCTTGCCAACAACCTTGATCGAGTAATCGTTGAAGTCGTCTTTCTTTAGCACTTTCTTGACCACGTCCGTCGGCGCTTGTTTCATCATGCCGCCGAATTCCTCGCCATATAGGCTGCCCCAGTAGACGTCGCCCATATCGCATTGGGGACCGGAAACGGCAAAGTGCTTTCTGCCGTCTTCCGTGTCAATAATCTTGCTGCGGACTTGCACGCCACTGTTTCCCGTCCATCCTTTTCCTTGCAGCTTGACCTGAAACTTAAGTTCAAAATCCTTGTAATTATTTCTGCTGCACAGAAACGTGTTGAAGCCGTTGCCGTCCGGGTAGGTTGTCCCCACGAGGGCCCCGTCCTTGACGCTCCAATGCTGTTTCAACCCTTCCCATCCATCCAAATCCTTGCCGCCCAAGAAGTCGGCTTTGGCATCGTCGGCCGTGAACCCGGGCCGAATCGGGCAAATTGCCAGGCCAATCACGAGCGTAAGGCCAAGTTTGATGAATCGCATGGTGTAATCCTCCTCTGGATATTTGCCAATCGTCAAGAAGCGGAATGCGGAGCCGGATTGCTTTGGGATTCGTCGGCCTGGTGGCTTGCCTGCAGGGATTCAGTTTCCGGCGGCGCATTTGATTCCGGTTGTTCGGCACTCTGATTCGTCGCAGGTTCTTTTTTGGATGTCGTATCGGGCGGGGTCGGGGCCCATTCCTCATCATGCAAAATATCAAGGGCCGCCGCGCGAACCTGGGATTGAGAGAAGGCGAGCTTTTCCAGCCGATTAAAAACCCCGGAAAGCTCCGCCCGCAGGTAATCCTTGGCGTCCGCTTCCCGGATGCCAATTGGCTCGCCTGAGCGGGAGCCGGGGTGGCGGGGGTGGCGAAAGAATACCTTCATGCCGATTTGCTCTTCCAGCACTGTTTGAGCCTGATCCTGGGCGTACGCCGGCATTTTGCGGCGTAGCTCGGTCCAGGTGAGCGGCTTTTCTTCCAAGTTCGAATGGAGTAGCTGGACGATGTGGACAGGCATGGGTCGATCCCAGTAGCGCTCTTGTTGGCTACGATATTTTGGATACTCATGGATGGCGTTGGCGGAGGCCTCCCGGCGAAGGACATCGTTCAATTCCTGAACACTGACTTGCCGCAACGCCACGGGCAAAGCGGCCCGAATTTTCGACACCGTCATCGGCTCCGGACTGGCCGCCAGAACCTCGCGAACAGCCGTGCCCAGGTCGCTAGTCGTCGATGGAGTCGTTTGTGCATGCTCGACCGAAGATGTCATGGTCCGTAACTCCTCATGTAAAGTCACAAAGCCTCGCCGGCGGCGACCGCGCGAGACAAATTAAATCCATTGGTTGTCATCCTGCCGTGTATGGGGCCGATTTGCAACCAAAACCACGAAATCCAGGATGGCTTTTGTGTAATGCGGCAAAAATGTGAGGGGCCGTACCCTTCGGTCAGCTCAGCTGGCCTGCCGGTCGCCCCGGCAATAGCCAGATTTCACCGAAGGCTTCCGGCTGTTCGGCTGCCAAACGGCGGTCTCTTATTAATTCAAGAAGTGCTAGAAACAATCCAACCAGGCGGCTCCTAAAATGCGGCGGGGTGAATAAGCGCGTAAGAGAAACGCGCGTTTCATGCTCCAGGCGCTGAAGTATGTAATCCATGTAGACATGCACAGGAGTCGGATCGGCGACTATGGATTGAGGCTGCTGGGCGAGCGTCTCTTGCATGATGCGGCCAAACGCACTGACCAAGTCCCACAGCTCGACTTCGCGCAAAGGCAGCTTGCTGGGATCCGGCTGGCCGGCCGGTTCCGGTGGTTGGCGGGCGATCCGATGGCTTTGTTCCTCGGCTCGCGCTTCAAGAAGAGCCGCGGCCTCTTTGAACCGCTTGTACTCGATCAATTGCTTGACGAGATCCAATCGCGGGTCCTCTTCCTCCTGCGCGGCTTCCTCGGGCCGGGGCAGAAGCATTTTGCTCTTAATCTCCATCAACGTGGCCGCCATGACGAGAAAATCGCCGGCCTGTTCCACATCGATCAGCCGCAAGAGTTGAATGTACTCCAGATATTGCTCGGTAACCTGGCTGATGGGAATGTCCCGAATGTCCACCTCGTTGCGTTTGACGAGAAAGAGCAACAGGTCCAGTGGGCCTTGGAAGGATTCGATTTTGACTTGGTAGTCCATTCGAATTTGTCAGTTGTCCGTTGTCAGTTGTCAGTTGGCCTGGTTAATACCACAAAATGCAAATTATCACTAGGGAAATGGGCTTAGCCTGCAACGGACAACGGACAACGGACGAATTCATCAATTCCCAAACGTGAAATCCATGCGGGCGTGCGGGGTGAGGTAATCGACGGAGGATAGCTGGCGGTAGGCCTCCTGCCCAGTTGGGCCGAGGTGTTCGAGATCGCCAAGGCTGACATCGGAAAGTTGACGATAAAAGACGATGTCATCGGTGCTTGGTGCAATCACCAGGTTTATTTCGGGTAAAGCACGGCGGACCAGTTCTCCAAAGCGGTCGCCCGCCTCGCCAGGCGGGACGGCGACCACGCACAGTTCCTTCGTGGAATCGGCATCTTGAAGCGCCATTGCCGGCGCGGCTTCATCATAAGCTGAGAGAATCTCGCCGATAGCTTGCTCCTCTTTAGGATTCTGCTCAAAGAAGAGGTCGGCCACGCTGGCTCCTACCGTGCCGGCGGAGATGAATATTTCCGCTTCCTCTTGCATAGCCAGCTCGAGGTTCTTGACCAGATTAGCCGAGCTCATGCAGACATGGACCAGGGCGGTAAACTGCCTCTTGATCATCGATTGGATGCGGTTTTCCAGCTCATCCAAGTGTGCGCCTGAAAAGGTCAGCAAGAGTTGCTGGACAGCCTGGTTGACGTCCTGACAGCCGCTGGCGAACAGTTTCCGTTCGGGGCTGGCTAGAATCGCATTGGCTTCGTTCTTGTCGGAGCCTGTTTTCCTCGGCTTCTCGAACGATTTCAGCAACTCTCCAAGTCGATTTCGGCAGAAATTAATTTCGCGCAGTTCATCGGAAAAGTTGCCGCGCAGACTGATATAGCTCTTGGTAACCTGGCGAAGAATAAGATGCTGATAGCGCCATTTAGGATAGGTTCCCAAAAGGTCAGTCAGCTCGGCATTGGCGGCTGCCAGCCGATTGCGGGCGATTAAGTTCTTGTCCAAGCCGTCCAAGATACCGTGAATTCGGCTGAACGCGTCCAAGGTGCGTTTTTCCAACTCATTGCTTAGCGTTTCATAGCTTTGCAAGATGGTCTCAATGGCAGCCACGATTTGCCGGATCGCTTCCTCCGCGCCGGCTAGGCGGTAACCTGGTTGTTCAATGAGTTGGATCACAAGTTCGGTAATTCGCTGGCCCCACTCATTGACAATTACTTCCGAGGAAGCGCTTAACGCTTCTTCGAGAGTCGCCGGCTTGGAGGCAACCGTCGCTTCTTCGGGGCGGCCAAGAATGTCCTGCAACTGCCGGAGCGTTTGGTCAACGCCATCCAGATCGAGTCCCGCGTTTTTGCGGCTAGCAGGAGGCGAGACGATTGTGGCGAAGATTTCTTCGGGGGGCTTTTTCAAGGTCTTTTCGGAGGCGATTTGAAGCCGGGCAATGAGAGTCTCCGCTCCAAATTCCTCGCGTGTCCAAGTTTTCGACCCACGTTCGAACGAAATCACGAAGTGGACCGGCATCCTTGGCAATCCACCTTTGCACCAGCTGTAGGCAAAGCTCGTGTGCGGCCTGCTGAACCACGGGGCGGCGTGGCGATGATAGCCGATACATGCCAAATGTCTGGAAAGTGGCGCCTCGGCCCGGACCAACCTTAACTGGGCGGTCCTCCGTGGTTTTGCCGAGCGCTGAATACATATCCCGAAACAGGAAGTCACCGGCGAGGCCAGTGATCATTCGGGTCTCCTGCTCCCTGGCTTCCGAGGGCAGTTCCAACAAGAGACATCGTTTAAACGGGGAGCTTGAATCCTGAATTACGGCTTCGCGCTCATGATAACCCGCCATGAAGGCCTTGCCGGTTGAAAAGAAATTCAACTCCTTCAGCGCGGCATGGGCGTTGGCGACCTGCAAAACGCGCGGCGATTTGGCGTTTACCTCGGGCAGCAGCAGCAAGGCCGTTATGTCGGGCTCCGCATAGCCCAGGCTCTTGAGAATGGAGCGGACCACATAGGCCACATCCAGGTACATGCCGCTGCCGGTTCCACCCGCCAAGTTGGTGACAACATAGACCCGTGGCCGATTCGTGCGAACGCCCAGTCGTGTTTGTCGCGCAGCGCTAGGCAAGGCCTCTTTGTCGGTTATGGCGGCTAGATTATCCCGCACGCGGCGCGTAAAGGGCAGGTAGTTATCGCAGAAGGCCAGTCGCCCCAAGGCCCGCAAACCCGTGGTCAATTGCGTGCGGGGTATTCGATAAACCATCTGAGGGTCGATCCACGAGTCAAATTGGTTACGACCATCTCGGGACTTCAAGTAATGGCTGGGCCGATTAAGGCGGGCGAGGAGGACTTCATAAGGCGCCAGGGCGCTTCTTCCAGGGCCTTTCATTGCCTGCCGGTTCGTTTCTGGGTCGGTATCGACATACAGCATGGTCAAATTGGCCGGTTCCTCGGCCGAACCGAAGTGTTCATGAATCAGATGGCGAACGCTTTGGAGCACGGTCAGGCCCAGATTGCCCAGTCCGATCATCATGGCCGGGAATAGTAGGCCGTCTCCACTCACTTCAAATGGAGCGGATTGTGCGGGCGACGCCATTTCCATTGGCAACGGCGTCTGATCCACCTTCGGCATTTGTTTTGTTTGTGGCGATGCCCGAACGGGCGTCACCGGTCCTACCTTCGTCGGGCCAGGCGAACTGGCGGCGCCTCTCATGTCGGTAGTAATCTGGCCTGATAAGCTCGATGAAGGCGGTTCCTTGGGACGCGCGGTATCGAATGGCGTGACTTCACGAGCGGTTAGTTCGGCTTGATCAGAGGACGGCGCCGCTGTCACACCGGTGCTATTCTTGAGGGCATTGACCAGGTCCGTGCAGTTCGGATGGCGATCGTCCGGTTTCTTGGACAACGCCCGCCCGATGGCGGCCCGATCTCCGGCTGGCAATGGCGAGAGGTTAGGCGCCGCCTGAAGATGCTGCATGATGAGCTGGCGGACATTGGTGCCTGGGAAGGGGCGCTGTCCTGTTAAGAGTTCCTGGTAGACAATGCCCAGGCTGTACTGGTCGCTAAAGCGGCTCACCCAGCCGTCGAATGTCTCCGGGGCGGCATAGACGGGTGTGACCCCTCCGGTTACAGAGGCTGCCATGCCTTCCAAGTCCTTGACCAGGCCGAAATCCGCCACTTTGACGTGATTGTGAACGAGAAAGATATTTTGCGGTTTGATATCGAGATGCTGAAGCTGGTAGTCGTTGTTCATCAAGTCGAGCGCTTCGGCGGTCTCCGCCATGTAACGGATCAATTCCTCGCGGGGGATGCCCGGAAGACCCTGAGACCGGCATTCCTTGAAACGATCCCAGAGATTGCGATCGGCCAACTCCATGACGATGAGAAGCTGGCCGTCGATGATGTCGAAGCGTTCGAGGGAAAGAATGTAGGGATGGCGGACCGTCTTGACGCGGCTCATGGCCTTGAGTTCTTGCTCGGCGCGGTGGCCATCCTCGCTGACGTCTTCGAGGTCGCCGTAAACGAACTTGATGGCTTTAAGCAACCCGCCCGGGGCTTCCACCTTCCAAACATCGCCGAAGCCGCCGCCCCCCAGGCGTTCGATTAGCTTGTAGCCGGGGATCGGCTCGGCGTTGGTTTCTATCCGCACCGCCATGGACACATCCCAAACGCGCCGACAGTGAACCTGTTTTACCGAAAGGCTTAGTGTCGGTTGAGATAAGATCAGCTGTTTACGTGGATCAAAGCAAACATAGCTTTGTTATTGCCTGCTCGCAAATAATGGCCGGCGCGCGCAAATAGAATAATGAATCGGACAGATTTTGATTAACAAACTATTGCCAGGGACGAATTGGACTCCGCCTGCTTGCAGCCGGCCTATCTTTCCAATAAATTGCCTTTGCCGCGGCCGACCTTGCTCGACCTCGGATTAGGGAAATCGATATCTTTTGGATCCCAGTGGGGTATAGCACCATGGAAAAGCGCGCCAATGCCGTTACGTTCAAGGGTGAACCGAAGACTTTAGTTGGACCCAAGCTCAAAGTGGGCGACAAAGCGCCCGACTTTGCCGTGCTCAGCGGTCTGGAAGTCGTACGCTTGGGCCAGACGCACCCAAAGGCCCGGCTTTTCAGCGTCGTGCCCTCGCTCGATACGGGCGTATGTAGCATGCAAACGAAGAAATTCGAAGAACAGATCGGCGCTGTCAAAGATAAGTTGGCGGCATACACCATTAGCCTTGACCTGCCCTTCGCTCAAAAGCGGTTTTGCACCGCGGAAAACATAACGAACATGCAAACGCTCTCGGATGTGCACGACCATTCGTTTGGCCAGAATTACGGGGTGCTCATCGAAGGGTTGCCGTTGCCGTTGTTATCGCGAGCCGTCTTCGTGGTCGATAAGGCCGGCAAAATAACATACGTGGAATACGTTCCCGAAGTAACCACACATCCCAACTACGACGCAGCCATGGCGGCCGTCAAAGCGGCGGTTTAAGGCTTTTGCAGGTCTTTTGGAACCCAATGCGGTGGAATAGCGCTCCGGACAGTCTACGAACGTCTTTGGTGGGGAAGACGGCTACTGCGCCGAAAGCGCAATCGCCGATGTGGCCGGGACAGGGGCGAAGTGGCGAACTGGCTCCGCAGGCAGTGCGCAAGTGACTTGTCCCCAGTAGTTTCTGGCGAAAAAGCGCGTCCGCCACTTTCCTAAAAAAGTGGCGGACGCGCTTTTTGTGGGATGCCAAAAGACAGTAACTCATTGGGACTGGAGGTCTGACATCGAGAGGAAGGCGACGATCCTCTGATGTTACGACCGTTGTCCGCTACCACCCGGGCAAGGTTAATCTTACCCATCTTTCCTTATCCGCTACGATACTGTTCACTTCGGCTGACTTATTTGCCTTCATTAATTACTTCGGCCTTATCGTTTTTGCCCGACCTGACAACTTTGCCACTTCTTGAGTGAAAATATCGGAAAAAGCAGTGCGCCCACTATTGCAAGCCGGTAGATCCGAATTACTCTGAAGATGTGCTAGGAATCATCAGGAACAAATCCTGCAAGGAATGGTGGGACCAAGGATGGTTTGACTTTCCCGGAACAGGCTTCCGGATATCGCCGACAGAGGAGACATAAACCATGAGAAACTTCCGGGTCCTGATCTGGTGTTTCGCCAGCAGCCTGGTGCTTTTCCTCGATCAAACCGCGGGGGCCGCCTGGAATAATGTGTTCCAGGTCACCTGCCATAGGTGTCGCGACCGCTCCTCCTCTTCGTACTTCAGCTCGTATGGTGCACCCGCCCCTTATGTGGCCAATGCTCCGGCGGACCCCTGCTGTGAGCCGTGCCAGACTTGCACGACTCGCTATGTCCAGAAGACCTATTATCAGCAGGTAACCCATTACGAGACGCGAACATATTACGAGCCAAAAACTACCTATCGAACCAGCTATTACTGGGAACCTGTCGTCAGCTATCGCTATACATCGTATTTCGACCCGACCACATGCTGTTACAAGCAGCAAGCCTGCCCGACCACCAGTTATCGGCTACGCTCGCAATGCTGCCCGGTCCAGAGCTTTGTCGCTCGCTGCTGCACCGTGCCGGTAACCAGCCTGAAGCCAGTGTGCTATGTCGAGCCGCAAACCGTATGTGCGCCGGTCTGTCCGACGCCCTGCCCGGACCCCTGTGGTCCCGGGGCAGCGCCGGGTATGGCGATCCCCGCGCAGCCGGACCTTGGCACGAACCCTGCTCCCGGAGTCCGTGAAGACCGAATACCCGGCGCCGGCGTCGGAGGGACTCGGGATCAAGACCAGGGCAATCCCTATGAGGCCCAACGCATAAGCCCTCGGGAGTACATGCCGCGCGCGTCCGGCCAGTCCCTGCGTCAATACCCTCAGCAGACGCCGCCACCACCCAAGCTGAAACCCACGGCTCCCCCAGCTCAGCCAAAGGTCACATTTGACCGGATCGCGGCTGTACCTGCCACAAACGTTGAGGGCGACGTAGTGGCTGACAGCAAAGAAGGCGTTCGCGTGCTATTTAAAAGTGCGGATCGGACCGGGGTGAGCCAGTATGTCACCAGCGATGAGAGAGGCCATTTTCAGGCCAGTCTCGCTTCCGGCAAATGGCTAGTTTACACACATGATTCCAATAACAAGCCGGTGCTCCAGGCAAAATTTGAGGTCTCGGACAAGGACGCCAAGAATCTGACGCTCAAGGCCAACTGAGCAACTCGAAAACAGTTTCATCCAAGGCCGTCAGGAACCACCTGACGGCCTTTTTCGTCCCCTGATTATTGAATCTCTTGTTGACTGTTTCACACGCGCAGTTTCCTTGCGGGCCCGAAACGCAAAAGCCAAAACATCTTTAACCTTATTGCTATAATCTCACCCTGCGGCAGTTTGTTTTCTTCCGAGCGGAACAATGCAGTTCAAAACGTTATCGGTCATTGGCGTCGGCCTTATTGGCGCGGCCATCGGGCTGGCCGCCAAGCGGAGGAAAGTTGCGGGCCGAGTCGTTGGAGCGGATACAGACGCCGTCCGTCTCCAAAAGGCATTGGAGCGAGGGGCCATCGACGAATCGTTTACTGAATCGCGCTTAGCCGTCGCCAAAGCCGATGTGGTTGTTTTCTGCATTCCCGTGGACCGGATTGCCGAGGAAGCGGTAGCTGCTGCAAAGTCAAGTTCCTCTGCCGCCCTGTTTACGGACGCCGGCAGCACAAAGAGCAGGATTGTGTCAGCCGTGGAGGGGCGTCTTTCCAATGACATCTCCTTTGTCGGCGCTCATCCATTAGCCGGATCCGAGAAACAAGGTCCGGAACACGCCCACGCTCAACTTTTTGAAGGTCGGACAACGATTATCACGCGAACGGCTAAAACACCGACCCACGCCTTAGCCCGAGCGCAGGACTTTTGGGAAGGCCTGGGGACCCGTGTTGTGGTTATGACTCCGGAGCAGCACGATCAGACGGTAGCCTTCACCAGCCATATTCCTCATTTGGCAGCGGTCGCTCTTGCTGGTATTTTGCCTTCCGGCGCCGGTGCTTTCGCCGCTTCCGGGATTCGCGATGTCACTCGCATCGCCTCGGGCGATCCGGCACTCTGGACCGCAATCTTTTGTCATAACCGCGACAATGTGTTGACGGCAATCCGACAACTAATTGAGCGGCTAAGTCAAATGCAGGAAACGATGCAATCCTCGGACTGGCCTCGCTTGCTAGCCATTCTGGACCAAGCCAAAAAGGTGCGTGATGCTCTGGGAAATTGAAATCCGGCGCAAAGACCGTGACGGCGAACAGGAACGCGTATGCCGCGAGTTCAGCTTGCTCACGCATGATCGCTTCCAAGTGCAACCGGTCACGCACACATCGCGGGGTTACCTTTTGTCAGGCGAAGTAACTCGTGAAGAAGTGGAGGTTCTGCTGGAGCGATTGCTCGTGGATCCGCTCGTGGAAACCGGCGGAATTCATCAAGTCGCCGCCCATGCCAACGGCAACAGCAATTTCGCCACGGTCTTACCCAAGCCTGGCGTCATGGACCCGGTGGCCGGCAGCGTCGAGCAAGCAGCACGAGACCTTAGCCTAAATCTCTCCGCGGTTCGAACTTTTCGCCGCTATTTCGGCACGTCCCGGCTGGACTTGGAAGGCAAGGAGTTGCTCTATCGGAAGGTGCTTGCCAACGACGCCATCGAGGAAATCATTGAAGGTGCGCTGTCGCCGGAGTCGTTAACAGCTGGAAAGCCTCAACGCTTCAATTTGGTGACTATCCCCATTCGCACACTCAGCGGCGACGCCCTGATCGAAATAAGCCGAGGCGGCCAACTTGCTCTCAATCTACCCGAAATGCAAACGATCCAGGCTCACTTCCGCGAACTAGGCCGTGATCCGTCCGACGTTGAATTGGAGACGCTGGCCCAAACTTGGTCGGAACATTGTTCGCATAAGACCCTCAAAGGTCGAATCGACATGGACGGCCGAAGCATCGATAACCTGCTGAAGAACACGATCTTTGCCGCCACTAGCGAGATTCGTCGCCGACTGGGTGCTGATGACTGGTGTGTTAGCGTGTTCGCCGACAATGCCGGAATCGTCCAATTTGATGACCAATTCAATGTCTGTTTTAAAGTCGAGACGCACAATCATCCATCGGCAATCGAGCCCTACGGGGGCGCCAATACCGGCCTGGGCGGCGTGATTCGCGACGTGCTGGGCACGGGTTTAGGCGCGAAACCCATTTGCAACACCGATGTCTTCTGCTTCGCACCGCCAGGGATCGAGCCGGAATTGTTGCCTTCCGGAGTGCTGCACCCGCGCAAGGTGATCCACGGCGTTGTGGCTGGCGTGCGCGACTACGGCAACCGCATGGGCATTCCAACCGTCAATGGCGCGGTTTGCTTTGACGATCGTTATCTCGCCAATCCGCTGGTTTTTTGCGGCACAGTCGGCCTGATTCCAGTGAATCGCTGTCATAAGGAACCATTGACAGGTGATTTAATAGTGGCGCTTGGGGGCCGAACCGGGCGTGATGGCATTCACGGGGCGACATTCTCTTCCATCGAGTTGACCGCTGCATCGGAGACGATTAGCGGCGGGGCCGTACAAATCGGCAACGCCATCACCGAAAAGAAGCTCATGGACGTGCTCCTGGAGGCCCGCGATCGAGGCCTCTTCCATGCCGTAACGGATTGCGGCGCGGGCGGCTTTAGCTCCGCTGTCGGTGAGATGGGCGAGAAATTGGGCGCCGAGGTTTGGCTCGACAAGGCCCCGGTAAAATACGAAGGTCTCACTTATACCGAGATTTGGATTTCCGAATCGCAGGAACGCATGGTGTTGGCCGTCCCGTCGGAAAAGTGGCCGGAACTGCAGGCACTTTGCCAGGGGGAGGACGGAGAAGCCACGGTAATTGGCCGTTTTGAGTCAACGGGACGGCTGCGACTGTTTTTCCATAACCAAGTTGTTGCCGACCTGAGCATGGCTTTTCTCCATGATGGCCGACCACCCGTTGTCCGCCAAGCGACGGGGCCCGATAGGCGACCGGGGGTTGTCAACCCCCTAATGCAAAAGGACATCAGGGGGCTGAAGTCCCCCGCTCGCCCGGTAAACTACACCGATGACTTGCTGAGGATTCTTTCCAGTTACAATGTGTGCAGCAAGGAATGGATCATCCGCCAGTACGATCATGAGGTCCAAGGCGGCACTGTCGTTAAACCTTTGGTCGGCAAACACGAAGACGGGCCGGGTGATGCGACAGTCATAACCCCCGTCCTCGGATCCTGGACTGGCTTAGCTGTTGGGTGCGGCATCAACCCTCGCTATGGCGATCTTGATCCCTATGCGATGGCCGCCGCGGCAATCGATGAGGCGGTCCGCAACGTCGTCGCAGTAGGGGCCGATCCAGCCCGTATTGCTTTGCTTGATAATTTCTGTTGGGGCAACACGGATCGGCCGAAAATCCTCGGTTCGCTGGTTCGCGCGGCGGAAGCCTGTCATGATGTGGCGGTGGCCTTTGGGACTCCCTTCATCAGCGGCAAGGATAGTTTGAACAACGAATACCGTTCCGGCGACCGGGTCATTTCCATCCCTCCAACGTTGCTGATTAGCGCTCTGGGCCGCGTTTTCGACGTGCGCCGCTGCGTCACGATGGACTTCAAGGAGCCGGGCAGCCTCCTGTATCTTATTGGAGTCACCAAAGATGAAATGGGCGGCTCACATTACAACTTGGTAAACAAACTGGAAGGCGGAGTGGTTCCGCAAGTGGATTGTAATAGGGCTCCGCGAATATTTCGGAAAGTGCATGAGGTCATTCAGAAGGGGCTGGTACGGTCGTGTCACGATCTTAGCGAGGGCGGCCTGGCAGCGGCTGTCGCCGAAATGGCTTTGGCGGGCGGCATAGGCGTCGACTTGACTTCGGTTATTCCCTCCGAAGGGGGAGAGTTCGCCGACGATGTGTGCCTATTCTCCGAATCGGCAACTAGGTTTATTGTGGAAGTGACTCCGGCAAACCAAGTTGCTTTCGAGCAATCCTTCACTAAAGAGGCGCCTGCGCAATTTATCGGCAAAACATGCAGTCAGCCGCGCTTGCGAATCGCCGGCAGCGATGGCGAGTGGATTGTGTGGGCCCAGCTGGCCGAGCTAAAGGCAGCGTGGCAGAAGCCTATGAAGTGGTAGACCTGCTTCAAATTAACGTTCGAGTTTTCTATCACCCCCGAGCGGGGCCGGCGTTTCTGCAATCGGGCACCCTGCATCCAAGTACGCTTGTAAGATCATTTGCGCGGCTACGCGATCGCGGCGGTTCTTCCTTCTCTTGTGCGTCAATCCGGCCGACCAAAGGGCTGCTTCCGCTTCCACCGACGTGAAGCGCTCATCATAAAACGCGACCGGGAGTCCGCTGATTTCTTGGAGCCATTTGCCGAATTCGCGAGCCTCTGCCGATTTTTGACTCTCGCGGCCGTCCAGGTGAATGGGCAGCCCAAGGAGGAGTTGGCCGATTTCTTCTGCCTCAATGACCTTGCGAAAGTAAGCGGCGTCTCGGTCTCGTTTTATGCGCTCATAGGTGGCCAGGGGAAAGGCGAACTTACGGTCCGGGTCGCTCACGGCCATCCCAATGCGCACCGTACCGTAATCAATTCCAAGGATCCGTGTCCGGGCCCTCACAGATATTTCTCCTGGCCCTGCTTCTTGAGCAATTCAACGAGTTGCTTGATGGCGCCTTCCTCACGCCGGTCAGCGACCAACGTTGCGTCGCCGTCTTGAATGATAAGAAGATCGTGTACGCCAGCCGTGGCGATCAAACGCCCGGCATCCGCGGCGATTACGCAGTCCTTGGTGTGCAGGCCCGCATGGGTGGCCAGGACCGTATTGCCGTCGGCATCCTGGGGATGCATTCGTTCGAGCGCCAGCCAGCTCCCTACGTCGTCCCAGCGGAAGGGGGCCTGGACGACCTGGACTTCCTTCGCTTGTTCCATGACCGCGAAGTCGATGCTGATTCTGGACAATCCTTCGTATTCGCGCTTCAGTACCGCGTCGCGTTCCGGCGTTCGCCAGGCCTCTGCGATGCGTTGGACGGCGCTGTGGATTTGCGGCTGTCGGTCTTGAAGCGCCCTTAGAATTGTCGCGGCTTTCCAGACGAAAATGCCGCTATTCCAGAAGTAATCGCCCGACGACACAAATCGTTCGGCCAGGTCGTGATTGGGCTTCTCACGGAAACCGAGAACCTGGAAGACGCTGATTCCCTGGCGGTTGGCGACTTCCTTGCCCCGCTGGATGTAACCGTAGCCGGTGGCTGGATGCGTCGGTGGGATTCCGAACGTAATGAGCGCCGTGGGATGTTCCTCGGCCATCTGTTCGGCGACATGGGCGGCCCGGCGGAATTCCTGCATCGGCTCGATAACATGATCGGCCGGCATGACGAGCATGACGGCGCTCGGGTCCTGCCGAGCGATCAACGCGGCGCCTAGACCGATGCAGGCGGCGGTGTCGCGGCCACAGGGTTCGCCGATGATACGGTCCGCCGGCAGGCTGGGCAGTTGTTTGGCGACTTCGTCGCGATGCGAACCGGCCGTGATTACCCAATTGCGCTCGGGCGGCACCTGGGCCTCGATGCGATCGAGCGCCATTTGTAACAAGCTGCGGTCGCCTGTCAGAGTCAAGAATTGCTTCGGTCTTTTTTGGCGACTGCGGGGCCAGAAGCGTGTGCCCCCGCCGCCGGCCATGATCATTGCATGCAGCATTCCACATTCTCCCAGCCCACTTTGGAGCCACGCTCACGCCCAGCGTGAGGCTACCCTCTGACCCTGTGGATCAATTGGCGCTGATCCAGAGGGTCGTTACCTGACCCTCAGGGTCAAAGTGGTGATCCAGAGGGTCCAGCTGCAAAAGCACGAGGCCTTCTGACATCCAAAGAGCGCAATTGCGCTTACCGCCAAACCCACCCTGGAGACCCGTTTTGTTGCTCCTGAGGGTGGTAAGGTGATCCACAGGGTCGAAACCTGGTCCACAGGGTCCGGCTGGGAAAGTAGCCCGCCGCTCCGCGGCGGATTCCGCCGCGGAGCGGCGGGTTACTTTACGCGACAATAAGCACTCAAATAAATTAATTGAGACTATTCCTGACATCCTACGCCAAGCAAAGCGGCCCATTGATTCTCAAGGTTTTATCGGCTTTGGCTGCCAATTCCTCCGCGTCCAGCGCATAAAGAGGACTCACTTCGATCGGTACGGTTACATTTCCCTCAGGGCCGCGCGGCACTTTCACCCCGGCTTTTTCCAGCCAATCGGCCGCCTGGTTGCTCAAGGCCTGGCGCACCGTTTCCGGCGAGTCGGGGCCCGCGGCGTTCTTCAGTGGTGCAAATTCCTCTTGTCGCGATGTTTCAACGACGGTCCAGCGGTCGGCCAATGGCAAAGCGTCGAAGATGAATAGCTCGAACTTGAGGGCGTTCTCCTCAGCGGGATGAACCAGGTTGCCGGTTGCGTCCAGATGAGACACCTTCTTGCGCGCGATGTGATAAGGCATTCGGCCCTGGCCGTGCGTAACGCGTGCCAGGAAATCCAGCTCAAACCAGTGAATCGCCGGGCTGCCCGCACGGAAACGCAAGTGTCCCTTTTCGTCTTTGACCTGGGCCATTGATTCCGGTAGGTCGGAATACTCAATAATCATGCAGCGCCCATCGAGTTCAACGAAGTTGCCCAGGCGATCATGGGGCGATTCCTTCGGAATGGCCTTGGATGAGACCTCAGCGGCATGGGTCAAATGGTGGCCGAGAAACAAGGGATCGGCGATCTTAACGAGCGGATTATCGACCTGGAAATAGAAGAAATGACGAATGCCCTCTTTGTCGAGCCGCTCCAGCAAGCCGGTTTCCTTGAGCGCCGTCAATGTGCCCCCGTGCCCATTGGGGCTGAGAAACAGTCGGCCCGGTGCGTCCATCAAGAGCTTTCCGGTTTCCAAATCAAGGGCCGGCATGGTTCCTTGCTGAAACAACACCACCTCCTCCGGAGGCAAGCCAAAATAGGCCTGCTCTTTAAAGAATGCCTTAGTCTCAGCATCGGTGGCTGGACTGGTCATGACCAAAAAGGGAATGGGTCTGCCGTAACGGCGACGGAGGGCAAGGACTTTCTCGGCGTGAATTTGAAAAAGGCTGCGCCGGCTGACGGGTCCGATAGGATACATGCCCTTGGGGTGGTCGAACCCAAGCCGGCTCCCCTGCCCGCCGGCGACCATCAGTACGGCTACTTCGCCGTTGCGAAGAGCTTCCTCGCCCTTTTGCCGGGTCGCTTTATCGTTAGGGTCAAGCCGGCTCATCGGCACCGGCTTGATCTGACTTATTGGAGGCATCGTCATGGCTTGATTGTGCATGCCATACAGTTCCCTCAACCGCGGGAGATCGACGGCCTTCAACTGGGTGAGCAGATTCTGTTTTTCCTCATCATCTAGTCGATCCCACCCTGCGAGGACGTGTTCCTGCTTGTGGGCGCGCAATCGTTGTAAGACTTCCTGGGGAACTCCTTGCATGGGCAACCTCCGCTTAGAACTCAAATGAAAGGCCGTCATAGGCCAGTTGGACGTTCGGCGGCAATTGCCGCGTAATGCCTTCATACTCCAAATCGTGACCCAGGTGCGTCAAATAGGCGCGCTCGGGCTTGAGCTTAGCAATTACTGCCAGGGCCTCATCCAGACTAAAGTGTGCCGGATGCGGCCGAAAACGCAAGGCGTCGAGCACAAGAATGCGTAGGCCTTCGAGGCGCGACCAACTCTTATCGGGAATACGGTTGACATCCGTGCAATAAGCCATGTTGCCAATACGGAAGCCATAGACATTGAACTGGGCGTGAATCAGCGGAATGGGCGTCACAAATTGGCCCAGGACCAGGAATGGCTCTTCGGTGATCCGCTGAAGGGCCAGCTTGGGCACCGCTCCAGCCATGACCCTGTCGGAATCGGGGCCAAATGCGTAGGCAAACGCCTCGCGGATTTTCTCGTCTACTTCCTCGGTGCAATACAGAGGCAGGTTATGCCCCAACCGCCAAGACAACGGCCGCAAATCGTCCAGCCCGAAAAGGTGATCGGCGTGGTAATGCGTGAAGAGCACCGCGTGAATGAGGCCGATTTTCTCGCGCAAGAGTTGCAGGCGAAGCTCGGGAGGAGTGTCAATCAACAGGTTGCCTTCAGGCACGCGAATGAGCACGGAGCAACGATAGCGATTGTTGCGCGGATCCGTCGACTGGCAAACGGCACAATCGCAGCCGATCATGGGGACGCCGACCGATGTGCCGGTGCCAAGAAAGGTAAGAGTCCGCGGACCAGACATCGCGCCTCGGGAAAAACAATTCATCAGAAGTTGCCAGGCAGACCTTGGCATTGATTAGTATAGCAAATGAAAAACCCCACGGTCCGCCTGGCTGGCGCTCCGTGGGGTGCCATTTCTCGTGTCTACTTTGCAGGCTCTTACCCTTCCCCCGGTCCCTCCGTGCCGCCCGTGAATTCTTCGTCTTGGGCAGCGTGACCGACAAGCACTTCGGCCTTATAGCCGCCGATAGTGCGGAAATAAAGGAAGAGCAGGAGGTAGCCAATGGCTAGTGTTGCGGGGATGGCGGCTGTCCAAGCTAACGCTTGCTTGCCGCCGTCCAAGCGTGCCTTGAGGATAACCGGTTCGTCCTGCTTCATATTCGGCTGGCCTTCCTTTTCCCACCACTGTTTCAATTCGTATAGGGGTATATTCTCATCAAGCTTGCCTCCTTTGTCAGTGTAGTTCTTGATGTCTGTTTCAAGAGTCTTTCCGTAGCCATTGTTCTGGCCGGGCTTTCCAAGCAAGACGCCGACTTTTGCGCCATCCAGACCGGCTACCTTGGGGAATAGGCCAGTGAATTGCAGATAGCCTTGGTCGGCAGGGACCTTCTTGCCCTGATCTAACTCGTAATAATGCTCAATGGTGGGTTCTTCCACGGTTTTGTAGCTCTTGTAACGATCGTAAGCGGGGTCGCCCTTGAGTTCCTGAACGGCAGCATAGTCTTGCATGTAGCCAATTCCCGATCCACCCAGTAGGCCGGCCGAAAGCATGCCCACACCCCCGCTAAATCCCAGCGCCAGTGCCCCGCCTTTTGGAAACCGCTCCGAAATAACGCCAAGCATAGTCGGCCAATAGAAAGTCTTACCAAGGCCGTATACCGTGACAGCGACGAGCCATAATGAGGTCGTAGTCGTCCATGGCGCCCCGAGCATCCACAGACCGGCGGTGCCGAGGACGGCACTAGCCAGCAGCAGCCCAATTGGCGAAATCTTGTGGACAATCGGCCCCGCGAAAAACCGGAGCGTGAACATGAGCACGTTCGTCCAGATAAATGCCAACAAGGCCTTGTCAGGGCTGTCAAGCACGCTCTTGGTGATGTCAATAATCCAACTATCTGTGCCCAATTCGACATAGCCGACCAGGCCGTGGAGAACGTACAAAAAGGCCAGCATCCAATGGCCAAGGCGAAATTGGCTGAGATAACCAAATCCGACCCAAAGGATTCCAGCTACCGTCCACCCTATCCAACTATAAGAGGAAGGGAGAAGATCCTGGCTAAAAAGCAAGCCAAGAAGCGCCACCACTACAGCCGAACCCAATAATCCTACTTCGCCCATCATGGCCTTGGTGCTTATCCCCGATACCTTGGTCTCGGACACCGGAAACCGCCTTCCAACCATCATCAGGCCGTACAAGAGCATCGGGGCAAACACGCTGCCCCACCGAACTTGCCAGGTAATGCCCGGCATCTGGTTGAGCAAATAGCTGACCAAGGCGCCTAACACCAGCCCGCCCGGCCAGCCAGCGTGGAGGATGTTTAACCAATGGGTCTTGTTTTGTGGGAATAGCGTCGCGGTCAACGGGTTGATTACCGCTTCGCAAGTGCCATTCCCCAAGGAGAATGCCCAGGCCCCGGCGAACAGGCAATAGTAAGCATGTTGTTTTCCGTAGTGCTCGAAGGCCCAGGGGGCGGCCAGAGTCAGCACCACCGATGCGGTGTGGAACAAGAAGGCGATGACCATCAATTTGCCGTAACCAAATGAGTCTGCAAAAAAGCTGAAAAAAATGATTGTGACGCCAAAGCCTGCCAGGCCCTGGCCCGTGATCTGACCTAACTCCGTTTGCGTAAAGCCGAATTGCCTGCCCCAATCGGCCAAGATATCGCCCCTTATGGAGAAACCCATGCCGGCCGCGATCAGCGTGAAGAAGCCGGCCCAGAACAAAATCATGTCGTTGAAATTCTTCATCAAGAGATCTCCGCCCAGGAGAGGGTGGCGGGGTCAAATAGCTCGCCGTATCCCTTCATCCCTTCCGTAAAAGGTTTATCGGTAACTTTTTTAGTTCAAGAGATTGGGACTGTCGTACCATCTCGGTGAACGGAAGTCAAATGAATGGCCCGGAAAACCTCTATCACTTCGTCTTGCTCAAGATACGAGGCGGCTACACCAAGGTTCAGATTGATGAAACCGCGGAAAAGGCCAAGGAAATGATGAACATCATGGAAGGGTAGCTGGGTTTTGCATCGCCGCAACAGATAAGATCGAAATGAGCCCGAAGGGCCAGCGCGGGAAATCGTCGTTGCATTTTCTATGCCATGCAGTTTTCGTGGCTAAAGTCTACTCGCTCACCAAGTGGGCCGGCCTCCAGGTTAAACTTGGCCCGCTCCCCTTGATTCGCATACGCGAAGGTTGTTACGATTCTTCGCGATCAAGCACTTTGTTGGCCGAGAACTCGGATAAGGCCTTCAGGAAAGGGCGGTCTTTCGACGTCGCCTTTTTGGACCCCCTTGTAATCGGCTCTTATCTGCTTGCAAGTGTCATCGAATCGAAATAGGACACAGTGATGATTGGGGCGAAATTGAAAGAGGTAAGCCGATGGCTGGAGCAATTGGCTCAAAATGCGACGCAATGGGCGGGAAGCTCGTGGGCTTTTCTCATTGCCGCCGCGATGGTGATTATCTGGTTAACTACAGGGCCAATTTTCGGATTCTCGGACACCTGGCAGTTGGTGATGAATACCGTCAGCAGCATTGTTACGTTCTTGATGGTCTTCCTCATCCAGCGCTCACAGAACAAAGATGCCCTGGCCATGCAGATCAAACTAAGTGAGATCGTCGCGGTGCTAAAAGGCGCCAGTAATCGGCTTATTGACGTTGAAGACCTTAATGAAGAAGAGATGCATAAATTGCACAAGCGCTATCAAGAATTGGCCGAGCTATCGAAGAAAGAAGAAAACCGAACGGAGTCAACCTCCGTCGAGCATTTAGAGGACCAAGGGGAACCGGGCCAGAAAAGCGAAAGCAAAGCGTAAGCAATCGCTAGCAAGCCGCCCAACCGGAATCGGGGTAACGGCTTGCGAACTCTGCCCTTTCACTTGCCCGGTCATGCTGGGAATCGATTGTTTTCTTGGATAGAATTTCAGACTTGAATTTGCGTTTTGAAGCGTCTTTTTCAAAACTAGTGGCGCGAGGAATAGAAGTTCTGGTGCAACCGCATTTGTATCTCCCTGCCTTTGCGGTCCAATTCTTGACTCCGCGCTTCGATGCGTCTTTCTTCCTCGAATGGTCCCGTGCCGTTGGCATGGGCCCAAGCCAGCGAGCCACTGTAAAGAACCACCGCCGTCAAGACGGCACAAGCAAAACCGAGAAACCGGCCACCCGAACGAGGCCGAAACCGCGAAATCAGAAGCACGAGCCCGACGATGAAGCAAACAAGAAAGAGCTTGTAACAGACCAATCCCGGCCAACCGAACGAAGAGAGCCACCAATTGGCCACTGGGTTGCTCTCATAAACCCTTCCGTGGGAATCCAGCACAAGCCGCCATGTCAAAAACAGATCAGTCATGCTGAGCAGCACAAACAATGAAATCTTACCAAGATGGGGAATCCTGCCGCGCATCGCCTCGACCTTTTTCCGGCCCCGTGGATCCTTTGGCATAGCCGCCGACATTTACGGCCAGCCACTGCACAAATCTGATCGCAAATATGATGCCGAGTGCTGCGAGTATTTCCTTCCAAGGGTAGAACGCGCAACTTCCTTAGTCAAATGAAGCAGTAATACCTTAAAGGACCCAAATTAGGCAAGATTGATGCTTTTGTGGAGTGAAGTGGTGGCGAATTGACCAGTTGGTGGGGTGAAAACTTGCCAAGCTTCAACCCTATGGCATCTTAAAGGGCATCTTGCGGCACGAGTTGCTCAAAAACGATGCAACCACGAGCGATTTCAATTGCCCGCGCCAAACCAGCCTAGCATTTTGTCAATAGGCCCGCGATCCTCGGCCACTCCAAAATCCTTGCCATTGGATTGATGAAGCAAATCGTTCCAGGTTTGGTAATCGGGCGGGAAGTCTTTCTTGGTAATTTTCTTGAGCGATTCGTGGGCGCTGTCGCGCATGGCGATATCTTTCTCGGTTTGCAATACCTTGACGAGAGACTCCGTGGCCTGATAGCTCGTGAAATTACCAAGCGCTCGCGCGGCCGCGATGCGTTTGTCCATCGCCTGTTGCTGTTCCTTTTCCGCGCCTTCAAGGCGTGCTTCGCCGACGATGCGGACCAGGATATTAACTGCCGCGGGATTCTCCGTCTGGCCGAGTGATCGAATGGCCTGGCACTGAATGGCACTCGCTGTGTCGAGCGGGAACTTGCCCTCACGATACTCGGCGTCAGCCTTGTAATAGGCGTCCTCCAGCCCCTTGACCGCCCGCGGATCCTTGAAATGGCCCAGCGCCTGAATGGCCGCGAGCCGGCAGAAGTATTGATGTTCCGCAACCGCCGCGGTCGTCAGCATGTTGACGACAAAGTCCTGTTCTTGATCCGAGCCGCCATATTGTTTCGGCTCGCGCAACGTGCGCAGGGCACGGGCGCGTTTGTCGCCATCAGTACTGTCCTTGAGGACCTGGAGCGGATTGGGCTTAACGAATAGGCTGCTGACCTCGAAATCATGGCTGGTGACATCGTCCCAGAAGCCCGCGCAGCCGCACAGGCCAAGGTTTAAGAGGCCGGCACAGGCCATTCGCCAACTTAACGATTTGGCTCTAGTCGTCACCGTGTGGCAGCAATCGCGCACAACCGCCCTCCCTATCCCCATCGAGGCTTCTCCTGCTTTTCCAGCTTCCGCATGTCCACATGTCGGGCCGATATCGATTTTTGAACCTCAATTGCGATCCGTACACATTCACGTAGGATTCGGGGACGGGGTGATAGCAAGGCGGCGCCGGACCTGCAAGGGCAATAATTGGCCAGTTAGCCGCCCAGAAGGCGGCCCACGATTTGGGCGAAGATCGTTCTCCTCAGAAGCAGAGAGAAGAGACAAGAGACGGACTTCGCAACGAAGACCGGATGGCCGCTATTGTCTTGCCTCGTGATGATTAGGAGGCGGATCCAGCAGTTTTTGCTCTTTTAGCCAGGATTCTTGGCGGATGCCCCAGGTGGAGACGGCTCCGTCATCCAAAATGAGGGGCGGCACACCATGCCCGGCTCGATCAAATATATGCAGCTCGGCAGGGACTTTGGCTCTGCGCAGGGCTTCGTAAAAAAGCACGCTGTTTTCCGGCGGCACCAGCGGGTCTTCGTCATTGTGGAACAGAAAGGTCGGCGGCGTCTTGGGGGTTACGTGCAATTCATTGGAAAAAGACTCGACCACGTCGCGACTGGGTCGCGGGCCCAAAAGCATCCGGCGGGTTACCAGGTTGGTATGGGCGATGTCCATGGAAATGACGGCGTAACCCAGGATTAGAAAATCGGGCCGGCAACTTACCTTTTCGGTGGGGTCCTCCGCGTCGGGCCTGCCCATGTTGTAATGCGTGGCCAATGTCGACGCCAGGTGCCCGCCGGCCGAGAATCCGCAGATGCCGATACGTTTGGGATCGAGGAGGAATTCCTTGGCACGGAAGCGGACAAGGCGCAGGGCACGCTGGGCATCCTGCAGTTGGGCGGGATAGCGATAGCGCGGCGCGAGGCGGTATTTGAGAACGAAGGCGGTGACGCCCTTCTTGTTTAGCCACTCGGCAGGAATCCGGCCTTCTTTGGCGCCGGTGAGATAGAAGTAGCCGCCGCCCGGGCAGAGGATGATGGCCGTGCCGTTGGCCTTGTCGGCAGGGGGGGCATAGACCGTCAGCGTGGCCCTATCCGCTTCATCTTTGCCGACCGCCCCCGGCGCGCCATCCGGCCACAGATCGATCACATTGGGCGCTTGTGCCGGAACAGTAAGGGCCAGGGCAAAAAACAAATAGTTCATGGCAAATCGTCTTTCATTCATGCGACGGCAAGGACACAGCCTGTGCCGGTAAGTCTCAGAGCGGGCATGGAGTGTGCGCTATGGCGGCCGGTCCGGCTTGACGGACCTATTCTCCTGAAATCTAACAACTGGTCTGGATTTGGCAAAGATGAATCATACGAGGCATTTGCCTATGTCGCCACGCGCGGGCGAACCATGCAAGTGCGGCGTGATGCATAAAAAAACAGAGCCAGGCGCTGCCTGGCTCTGCTCCATCGACCCCCAAATGACTCGATTACTTCAGATTTACGGTTTGAGCGATTTGGAAAACTCGTCGAGTTCCTTTTCCGCTCGATCCTTTTCGTAGCCGTACCTTTGCTGGAGCAAGCCGGCGAGTTGGTCGCGCTTGCCGGCGATGGTTTTCAAGTCATCGTCGGTCAGTTTGCCCCATTTTTCTTTGATTTTGCCCTGGAACTGCTTCCAGTTACCCTTAATTTGATCCCAATTCATGACGTACCTCCTTGAAAAAGTTTACTTAACCACGGGCGAGCCGTTCATTCCGTCATTGATCGCTCCAATTCAGCAAGTTCTTTTTCCGCTCTGGCTCTGCCAAGACCGTACCGTACTAGAAGTAGGTCGATGAGCTGCTCGCGCTTTCCGGCAATGGCGGTCAGATCGTCATCGGTGATCTGATCCCATTTCACTTTCACCTTGGTCCTGAATTGTTCCCAGTCGCTGGCTAGTTCTCCGTCCATAATCCACCTCTTACTCCTTCAAGAGTCAGCAATTCATCTTGGAGACCTTCCCAAGTCGGCGGCGCAAGTGGTTCAGGCGGAGGCGGCTCCGGGGCGGTGGGCGGCGGCGCCATTGGCTCTTCAGGGGGCACGGCAGGCCTGGGCGGCATATCCTCCCGCTTGGGCGGCGGCTGCGGGTTAGGCGGTTGGCTGGGTCCGGGAGCGGGTTCGCCGGGGCTTGGCATAATCCCCCTTGAATCAGAAGCCACGCGGGATGTATTCCAGAAGCACCAGGATCAGAATCACGACCAGGACGAGGCCCAAAAGGCCGCTGGGTCCGTAGCCCCAGTTGCGGCTGTAACCCCAGGTGGGTAGCCCGCCCATTAGCAGAATCACGAGCAGAATGATGAGAATCAACCCCATTGTAGACCCCTTTCGGTGTTATGAATTATGCTCCGCTGAAGTGAACGACACTTCATGCGGTAGCTCGAATTCTTGTAAGTCGTCGCGCTGCAGACGGGACACGACCGAGTGGCTTTCTCCGCCCGGCTGGCGGCGCGCTTTCGGCGTGGCCCGCCCGCCATCGGGCTTGCCACTCCAGCAGCGATGCCGTAAATGTAGGAACCGGCGGTTGTTTATGGTCCTTGACGGATCTCACAAAGTCATCATTGTCAACTTGCATAACAACATGCCCCTGTTTCGTCTGTTGGTTGGTGAAATAAAGGCGCCGCCCTCGAGTTGCGAGCAGCGAAAGAAAACTTCGACCTGTCAGCTAAGCAACTGCCCTGCTTAGCTGAATTGGCTAGTAACGCACCTTCCGTGCCAAAACCTCAATCCACGCGCCCGGGCGTTATAGTGCCCCTGGAAAGAGGCCGGGCATCCGGACAATTCGCTATTTCCGGCGAAAAGCGACGTTCTTTTAGGTGCTTGACCCGATTACTGCAAAGCGCAAGTTCTTTTTTTGAGAACGCCACTGCACAAAATTCGGCACGGAAGAAGCTTGATGGCCTTGGGAATTACTCGTGATTTTCGTATCCACCGCTTGCCAGGGGTTATAATCTTTGCTTGGTTCAAGGGCGGCGAAAACAGGCGGAAGAAAAGCGCAATTGTTTCAATCCTCTTTCGGGGTAGGGTCATGTCAAAACCAAAAGTCGGATTCCTGGTTATCCTCTTCGGCGCCTCGCTCTTCACATTGCGGGCGGAGTCGAATAATCAAGAGTTTGTTGCCCTGTTCCCAACTGATGGCGTGCCCAAAGGCTGGTTGGCGCGCGAATGGAACGATGTTTCCAAGGAAGCGCCCAAGGGCGTGGAATGGACCGTCAAGGACGGCGTGCTTCATAGCGGCAAGGAGCGCGGCACCTGGCTCATGAGTGAGAAGGAGTACACCGATTTCGTTTTGGAGTTTGAGGTTAAATTGACCGAACGAGGCAACAGCGGCGTGGCTCTGCGGGCCCCCCTCAAAGGCGACCCGGCGTTTGACGGCATGGAACTGCAATTGGCCGACAAGCGTTACAACCCGGCAGCCAAAGACTCGGAATTGACAGGCGGAATCTACCGCGCCATCGCCCCCACCAAGCAGGTGTACAAGCCGACCGAGTGGAACAAAGGCCGAATCGAATTGAAAGGCGTTCACTTGAAGGTCGTTCTCAACGGCGAAACGATCCAAGATGTCGATCTCGATAAGTACGATCAGCCCGTCAAACGGCATGATGGCACCAACGCGCCGCCGGTCAAGGATCGGCCGCGCAAGGGGCACATCGGCTTTCAACACCTGAGCCGGGAAAACGAACCAGTGCTGATCCGCGAGGCGCGCATAAAGGAATTGAAGTGATCCACCCTAGCCGTTGAATGCGCCTCTCAATAATGGCTCTCCCCTCGCCCCTGTACTCAGGGGCGAGGGGTCGGGGGTGAGGGGTTAAGCCTTGGCAGCGTTCGCCCCCTCACCCCAACCCCTCTCCCCCGAGTACGGGGGAGAGGGGCTAAACGAGTCCTCTGTCAGATTTGAGGGGCACAACCTGGCCGTTGATTTTTATTGGTTCGGTTGGAGGGCTTGGCATGGACACCAGGGGCGCGGGCGTGCTGGGCGGATGCATCATCGTTGCTTCATTAATCCTTTCGCTAGGCAGTCGCGGACCAGCGGCGCCCGAGGTGGGGCGCTATCAGTTCGCTCGTTCCAACGGGGTCAACTGCTTTGTGATCGACACCAGGACGGGCCGATTGTGGCAGAGGTTTGTTGAACCCTCAGGCGGGTCATTGAATTGGGAGGAAAATAAAGGGCCTTGGATTGAAAGTTCTTCCAAATAAACGAAAACTATCTGTCACAATCGGAACTGTAACCACAAATCAAATGGAAAATATGATGGCACCCGCTGTAATCCGCACCACCTCGCTCACTGCTCTTACGCTACTGATTTGCTGCCAAAGCAAGGCAGCCGACCCGTGGGTGGTCTACGATGGTTTCGACGGCCCAGGCAAGAGCAAGCACATCGTCTTGATCAGCGGCGATGAGGAATATCGCTCCGAGGAGACATTGCCGGTCCTGGGAAGAATCCTCGCCAAGCATCACGGCTTCAAATGCACCGTTCTCTTCGCCATCGATCCGAAGGACGGGACGATCAATCCCAACCAGAACAATAACATTCCCGGCCTGGAAGCCCTCAAGACGGCCGACCTGATGGTCCTCTTCACCCGCTTCCGCAACCTGCCCGATGAGCAGATGAAGTACATCGTCGATTACGTCGAATCGGGCAAACCCATCATCGGCCTGCGCACGGCCACCCACGCCTTCGCCCTAAGCAGCAAGACCTACAGCAAATACACGTGGAACAGCAAGGACTGGGACGGCGGCTTCGGCCGGCAGGTGCTCGGCGAGACCTGGGTCAGCCATCACGGCGCTCATCGCAGTCAGTCCACGCGCGGGTTAATCGTCAAAGGGCAAGAAAAGTACGCGATCCTGCGCGGCATCAAGGACGGCGACATCTGGGGTCCGACGGACGTCTACGAAGTCCATCTCCCCCTGCCCGGCGACAGCCAGCCGCTCGTCTTGGGCCAGGTGCTCGAGGGCATGAAGCCAGCGGATCCGCCCGTAATGGGCAAAAAGAACGACCCAATGATGCCAATCGCGTGGACAAAGACCTACAAAGGCGCGTCCGGCAAGAGCGCTCGCACCTTCACGACGACAATGGGCGCCTCCCAGGACCTCGAAAGCGAAGGCCTCCGCCGCCTTTTAGTGAACGCCGCTTACTGGGCCGTCGGACTGGAAGATAAGATCGACGCCAAGGCGAACGTGGCGATAGTCGGCGAATTCAAACCGCTGCCCTTCAAGGGCGATGGTTACCAGAAGGGCCGCAAACCCGCGGATTGGGCGATGAAGTGAACCAGGAGAGCCCGGTTGCGTAAGCGCCGGGAGAACTCCCGGCGCTTACGCAACCGGGCTCGCCCCCTTACGCAACCGGGCTCGCCGGTCCGGACGTTGTCTTTTCTATTACTGATTACTCCTCCACCACCGAATCAAACACCCGAACCTCCTTCCAGTTCGCGCGGTTTTCCTCGATGAACTGCAGGTGCCTTGGCGCCTCTTGGTAACGATCTTGATCGGCTTTCGACTGGAAAACGATGTGCAAGCTCACGTCGAAGTCGCGGTCATTGACGGGGCGGTTCAATTCCTCGGCAAGCGTGCCGACGGCAAAGAAGATTTCGCCGGAGTGGCCGGTCAGATAGTTCTTGCAAGCGTCTAGTAGATGCTTTTTGGCTTCGAGACTATTGTCCTTGAGAGCGAAAAAGACGTTGTGGACCAGCCGGTTAGTGGACTGCATGTTTGCCACTCCCTGTTGAAGAACGATTTGCCAGTTGCCTTCAAGAAGCGTATTGTCAGGGAAGCAAACCGGCAATCGAGGACGTCCTATTTGGCGAGCGGGGGGCGAAAGCCCCCCGTGGAGAGAAGTGAAGAGAACACGGGGGGCTGTCGCCCCCCGCTCGCCGTGAAATTGGAGAATCGCAGCCGTGAAATGGTTGTCCGATGCCACGCTGGAGCATCTTCGCCAGGTCGCCGATTGGCCGGACCTGACGGGCACGAAGTATGAAGTAGTGGAGAAGATCGGCAAGGGCGGTATGGGATCCGTTTACCTGGCGAACGACAAGGAGCTGGATCGGCCAGTGGCGCTCAAGGTGATAAACTCCCTGCCCGGTGACCAGGAGGCCACGGCGTCACGGATTGACGAGGCCCGCATTATCGCCCGGCTCGAACATCCCGGCATCGTTCCGGTTCACGACGCGGGCATGTTGCCGGATGGGCGTTTTTACTACGCCATGAAATACGTGCGCGGTCTGCGGCTCGACGACCCATCACCCCTGGGTGTGACGCGCGACCAGCGGCTGCAGCTTTTTCAAAAGGTCTGTCAGGCGGTCGCGTTTGCCCATGCCCAGGGGGTGATTCATCGCGACCTGAAGCCGCAAAATATCATGATCGGCGCGTTCGGCGAAGTGCTGGTCATGGACTGGGGCTTGGCCCAGGTCTCGCAAGGCGACCTGAAGGGCGCCGCGGATGGCAAAGCCGGCTGGGGCACCCCCGGCTACATGGCGCCGGAGCAGGCCGGCGGACTGAGCGACCAACGGACGGACATTTATGCGCTCGGCGGGATTATGTATTTTCTATTGACGGCCCAACGTCCCAGTCCAATCCGGCCGCGCCGATTTGATTCATCCATCCCGCGCGCCCTGGATGCTATTTGCCTCAAAGCGCTTTCAGAGAATCGCGACGCTCGCTATGCCAGCGTTGCTGATTTGACGGACGATCTTGATCGTTTCCTGGAAAAACGGCCGGTAGCAGCCTACCCGGAAGGCCCGCTCCGCGCGTCCTTGCGCTTGGCATCCAAGTATCGGGTTCCCATTGGCTTGGTCTTGGCCTATATACTGATGCGGGTAATGCTTATGATCTGGGAGGTGTAAGGCAAAGTAGCCCGCCGCCAAAGTAGGCCGCCGCTCCGCGGCGGAATCCGCCGCGGAGCGGCGGGCCACTTTTCATCGATTCAATCGCTTCTCTCTCAATAAGAGAGCTTGAAACTCGAATGAAGGTTGGAGAGTCCCATTATTTCTAGGATTTTCAGTTACCGGTAGTTACTCGCGCATGACCACGGCGGTCGAAACCTCTGACAGCCCTACACAAACCGAACCTGCCAACACGCCGACGTTGGGCAGCTTGGCCGGCGACATTTTGTCGCTGTTTGTGCGGCCGAGCATCGTTTTTGGGGAGTTGCCACGTTGTAATCGGGCGATGGGAGCGTTTCTAGTCCTCCTGGCGTGCACCTTTCTTTATGCCTTTGCCGTGATCTCGACGGGCGTTCTGGATTATGAAATTGACCGGAAGACCCAAAAAGAGATTAGTCAAATCCGCCAGCATTCCGAAAGCGACGAAGGCAATGAGAAAATGAGCAACCTGGTGGATTCCGCCGAAAAAGGCGGCATCTTCCGCCAACAGATGGCCCGCGTCAATCTGGTGGTCGGGGGCCCGCTTTACTTGCTGGTCAGTCTTAGTTTCTTGAGCGGCGTCCTTTTCATGGCCATCGCGTTGCGCGGCGGCAAGCCGAATTATCAATTGCTGTTTGGGATTTCGGTCTTCGCCGCCTTGGTCGAAATACCAAATATGATCGCGCGTGTGCTGCTCATTTCGCAGCTTCATATAGGCCGCGTGGAGACGTCGGCCGCGGCGTTTATCAAAGACCCGGAAGCTGGCCTTGGCGCTTATCTCATCCTGCGCCGGTTCGATCCGTTTGCCATCTGGTTTTACGTGTTGGTTGGGATGGGCCTTTTCTACACGGGACAAATGTCGCGGCGGGGCGCGATCATTGTGACTTGCCTTTTGGCCGTGTTGGCCGCCGTGGTCCACGGCGCGATGGACATTCCTGAATTGGCCGACATCACGATCTCCATGGAGAAATCTTGAAAGGAAATGCCCTTGAATCTTTTCGTTAAGCTGTTCTTTGGCGTCCTGCTGACCGGCGCGCTTATAGCCATCGTGGCGGCGAACTTTCAGCGTGATCCGGAGTTTTCCTTATTCAAATGGAAGCTTAATCGCGAGGCGCCGACCGAGGTCAAACTTTCCCAGGCGATACGCGGCAAAATCACGCGGACGATCGAGGCCCCGGGCAAGGTCGAAGCGGATGTCGAAGTAAAGATCAGCTCTCAGGTTGTCGGCCGAATCGTCAACTTGCCGGTCAAGGAAGGGGACTTCGTCAAGAAAGACAAGCTGGTCGTTCAACTCGACCTGATCCAATACAAGGCGGAAGTGCGCTCGGCCGAGGCCAAGGTCAATCGTCTCCGGGCGTCCATTCAATCGGCGGATTCGGATCTGGCCAAGTCAGAACGCGATTTTGAACGCAGTCGCCGGCTGTTCAATAACCAGGCCATCAGCCGAACGGAACTGGTCGATTTTGAAACCGTCTATCAAAAAGAAAAACAGCACCTGGCCATGTGCAAGGCCGAATTGGTTGAAGCCGAGGCGACTCTGGATAAGGTCAAAGAAGATCTGCTGCACACGACCATTCAGTCGCCGATCAACGGCATCGTATCGCAGCTTTTGGCGAAAGAGGGCGAGATCGTCGTCATCGGCACCATGAACAACGCCGGCACGGTCGTCATGACGATCAGCGACCCGGACACGCGCGTGGTTCGCGCCCGCATCGACGAGAATAACATCTCGCTGGTGCGCGAGGGGCAAATGGCGGTCGTTCACCTGCAGAACAATGACAATCTGGCTTTGACCGGCAAGGTGCTGCGCATCAGCCCCAAGGGGATCAAGCCGGGAAGCACAGCCGGCGCGCCGGCCACCACGTCCAGCGATAATGATGTGGCCATTTTCGAGACCATTATCAGCCTGGATTCGCCGCCGCCCGAAGTTCGGCTGGGCATGAACGCCAACGTCGACATCCAGGTGGACGAACGCGACGACGTGTTATCGGTGCCGACCCAGGCCGTTTTGCACCGCCAAGCGCGCGATTTGCCATCAGGCCTGCTGGAACAAATTCCAGATCAATACTCCAAAGGCGGCGGCGTTAAGGATCCCCTGCGCCGCTACCATCAGGTGGTGTTTGTCGAGTCCGAGGGCAAGGCTAAATGTCGATTGGTCAAGACCGGCATCAGCGACGAAAACCGGGTCGAGATCATCAGCGGCTTAAGCGAAGGTGAAACCGTGATTACGGGGCCCTATCGTGTCTTTGAGAAATTGAAGGACAGCAAGCCGGTCAAGGAATTGACCGAGGATGATGAAGGGGCTCGAAAAGATTTATAAGGTGGAACGACTTGCCAATTCGTTCTGCAAACATACCCGACTAACTTTATCAACAATAATAGGCGATTCGGTTTCGTTTCATCGGATGCCCGGGACATTTCGTTTCATTTCGTTAACTTGTTTAATGCCAAGGACTTACGTCAAAACAAGTCGGTGTGTGAAATGAAACGAAACGGCCGGCCCAGCGGCGAGCCGAGAAAAGAGCAAGAAAGATACACCTTCATGGAACGCGTACCCGTTTTGCAAGTAACCAATGTCACCAAGCATTATCGCATGGGCATGGAGACCGTCCGAGCCTTGCAAGGTGTCAGCCTGACAATCTACAAGGGCGAATACGTGGCCATTATGGGGGCTTCCGGATCGGGTAAAAGCACGTTGCTTAACATCCTCGGCTGTCTCGACTCGCCAACCTCCGGACAATACTTCCTGGGCGGCGAAGACGTGTCCAGCCTATCGCAATCGGTCCTGGCCAGCGTGCGCGGCAAGCGGATCGGCTTTATCTTTCAAACATTCGAATTGCTCGCGCGAGCCAGCGCGCTGAAAAACGTTGAACTTCCGCTGCTCTATACACGTGCGCCGAAGCGCCGGCAGCGCTGCCTCGAAGCGTTGAGCCGCGTCGGCCTGATGGACCGCATTTATCACAGGCCCAACGAACTTTCCGGTGGGCAGCGCCAGCGCGTCGCGATCGCCCGGGCCCTCGCACAGGCCCCCGATATTCTTCTCGCCGACGAACCGACCGGAAACCTCGACAGCAAGACCGGCCGGGAGATTCTGGAACTCTTCGAGCAGCTCAATCGCGAGGGGCAAACGATCATCATCGTTACGCATGATTCGATGGTTGCCGATCGCTGCCGGCGCGTGGTCCGCATTTCCGACGGTCTGATCGTCTCGGATCGCATGATCGAACCAAAGAAACTCGATGCGGCCTTGATCGTTTCCGAGCCCTTTACGGCATGATCGGCTGGAATGGTGATCGGCTATGATGCTGCTACTGCAAAATCTCCTAAACGCTTTCGAACAACTGTGGGCCAACAAGCTCCGCAGCGTCTTGACCGTCCTGGGCGTCATCATTGCCGTCACGAGCACGCTCGTCGTCGTGGCTGTGGTGCAGGGTTTTTCCAGCTACGTCAGCAACTTCCTTCAAGGGCTGGGCACCAACACCATGTGGGTGATTCCTGAAGTGCCCCCCATGTGGGATGCGACGGTCACCAAGGCGGAAATGTTGCAAGGCGATATCGACGAAGTGGAACAAAGCTGCTCGGCGGTCAAAAGGCTCGCGCCATTCGTTTTTCGCAACGTGAAGGTCAAATACCTGGATCGCGAGGTCAAGGCCGACATGCAGGGTACGACGCCCGATTTCCAAGAAATCCGTAACTTTTACGTCGATGTCGGCCGCTGTTTCGGCCCTATCGAAATGGAAAATCGCCGGCAAGTTTGCGTGCTCGGTCGGGAGGTCATGCGCGACCTGAACCTCGATGAGGGCATACTCGGCGGCAACGTCACGATCATGGGCAAGTCCTTCCGTGTAATCGGCATTCTGCAAAAGAAGGGCAGCTTCCTCGGCAACAGCCAAGATTCCATTGTCTTGATTCCGTTTACCTCGGCGGAGGACCTGTTTCCCGAGGCCCGCCGGCAGCTTGCCTTCATGGTGCAGGCCGAGTCGCCGGCGCTGGTGCCGGAAGCTAAGGCTCAGATCACGACAACGCTTCGCCGGCGGCATCACTTGGGCCCAAATCAGCCCAACGATTTTCGCATCCGCAGTCAGGACGAGGTTCTCCAGGAGTTCAACAAGATAAGCGGCATCGCAACCGGCGTGCTTGTCGGCATCGTGGGCATTTCGCTTTTGGTCGGCGGCATCGGCATCATGAACGTCATGCTGGTGTCGGTCACGGAACGCACGCGCGAGATCGGCCTGCGCAAGGCCGTCGGGGCCCGTAGGCGGGATATTCTCGTTCAATTCCTCACGGAGGCGGTGGTCCTAAGCACGACGGGCGGCCTGATCGGCATCGGCCTGGGCTATGGACTCACTTATCTGGCCGGGCTGCATCCTTCGATGGTCGATGTCGCGGTCCCCTATTGGGCGACGCTGCTCGGCGTCGGTTTCTCGATCATCGTCGGTGTCATCTTCGGCCTGCTGCCCGCCTTCAAGGCCGCCATCCTGCAACCGATCGACGCCTTACGCTACGAATAGGCCCAGCAAACTCCCATTTCACAATCGGCAGGAACTGGTTTCCAAACTTCGTGGGCGAAATCCGGTCCCTTTTTCAGTTTTCAATTAAAGGAATTCCAAGATTCGTGTAATAGAAGGATGTACTAGAAACGATTCACGCAATCCAGGCAGGGCATAACCATGAAAAAATGGCTGTTGGGACTTCTTTTGGGCGGACTTCTGGGCATTTTCGACGGGCTAACAGCCCCTCTTTCCGCTCCGGAAACTAAGCCGGAACTCTTGCAGATAGTTTTTGGCTCGTTCATCAAGGGATTGGTGACGGGAGTTTTGATTGGCTACTTCTCGCAAAAAGTTCAGTCACTGGCTCTAGGAATCGTTTTTGGCCTTGCGGCTGGTGCATTCTTTTCTTTCCTCGTTGCCCTTATGCAGTATTTATCCTTGGGCCGGAACTATTGGTGGCAGATCATGCTGCCGGGTGCTGTCCTGGGCATCATCGTGGGGTATGCGACCCAAGCGTATGGAACTCGTGTCAACAAAGCGGCTTGAAAAAGCTGTTTCCCTAGTTTCGTACTCACTCCAACATAAGGGATAGAAAGCATGAAGGCAGATCGAATCGCAATATGGGCAATTGTGGCATTTTGCTTGACCGGAATTTCCTTTCACCCCATTGCCGCCGAAGATAAGCGGCTCGTTACGGCGGAGACCGATCACTTGGCACCGCTAGAACGGTTCATTGGTCACTGGGCAGTCGATGGCAAATGGTCCGACGGCAATGAACTCCATGCTCGGACCGTCTACGAGTGGGGCGTCGGCAAAAAGATCATCACGGCCAAGACATTTGTCAAAGACAAGGATAAAGAGTACCAGCGCTATGAAGGCGTTCTCGCCTGGCACCCCAAGAAGAAGAGTCTTTACGAAATCAGTTTTTCCTGCGAGGGCGCCATCAGCGAGGTGATCGTTGAAAACAAAGACAAAGACACCCTGCTGATCGGCTACACGCCCTTTGAAAACGATCAGCCATCCAATGTTCGCCAGAGCCTTCATTTCAAGGACAAGGATACGTTTACGTGGACAGTCCTTCTCAAGGACGGCGATGAGTGGAAGAAACTCATTGAAGCCGATTGGAAAAGGCAAGCGAAGTAGCTATCCGTTTTTTTCCTTTACCCTCACTGGAGAGACTTCATGTCGCGCGTCATTCATTTCGAGATCCCGTCGGACAATCCTGAGCAGAGTATGCGGTTCTACAAGGAAGTGTTCGGCTGGAAATTTGAGAAATGGCCCGGTCCTCAGGAATACTGGCTGGCCACGACCGGTCCAAAGGATCAACCCGGAATCGACGGCGGCCTCATGCGCCGCCCCAAGGGCCCTGGCGCTGTGACCGTCAATACGGTCCAAGTTGCTGATGTAGACGAATGCGCCAAGCGCGTCGAAAAGGCCGGCGGCAAGTTATGCGTGCCCAAAATGGCCATCGCAGGTGTTGGTTGGCTGGTTTACGTCTCAGACCCCGAAGGAATCGTTACGGGCATAATGCACCCTGATCCGACAGCTAAGTAGCAAGCCCGTCGGCACGGATAGACCCTGGGGAAACGATGCAATGCCTAACGGATAGACTTTTGAGGCGGCCTGGAAGAGACAGGTAATTATTTTGAAGAAATCGTGTATTTTGGTTGAAACGGAGCTGTCACCACCTCTATGATACCCATAGAGAGATCAGGAGATTCAAAGCTGACTGGGCGACGGCTTTGGGTTTCGGGTCTCTCTTTTTTTGCACCCCGTGAATGGATAGCGCGCGATTTCGACGGGCGGCGCATGAACACGGCCAAACCCTCCGACAGTCTTTCGCTCAATAATCCGCTCGGGTCGCCCCGCATGAGGGCGGCAAACTCTTCAGCGAAGGTAGCCGGCAGCATCAATTCTTCAGGGCGGTGCACATCAATGGGCCTTTTCAGGGCAGCGTGAGCTTGCCCTTGGCTTAGTCATTTTTCCTTCCCTTCAGGGCGAGGCCCAACCCACGCTTTGTCCCCAAGCTGTTTTTGCCTGGTTCGCCCGAAAGGGACGGACTACAATCATGAAAATGTTTACCTGGAAGCCTCCTTCCAAAACCGGCCGATAACTCAATCCTTTGCCGAGGGCCAATTCCTATGGGCTCGCAAAAGGATGGATCACCATCCATCACTGCCGAAAACGCAGCGCTGCAAACCTCCATTCCTACCACACATCCTTTAGGATTTTACTTCATATTCTGGGGCGAGTTCGCGGAGCGGTGTTCCTACTACGGCATGCGGGGGATCCTCCCTTTGTACCTGACGTCCGCACTTCTATTTGAAGACGGCGAGGCGGCTTCGACCTATTCCTACTTCAAGTCGGCCTGCTACCTTCTCCCCTTGCTGGGTGGTTTCCTCGCCGACCGGTATTTTGGGAAATACTGGACCATCGTCGGGTTTTCCGTGCCTTACGTCTTGGGGCACTTCATTCTTGGCATTGAGACGAACACCGCCCTGATTATTGCTTTGGCATTATTAGCCGGCGGCAGCGGCGTCATTAAGCCCAACATATCAACTCTGATGGGCAAGACCTACGATCAAGAGCGCCCGGGCCAAAAGGCTTTGTTGACCAGCGCTTTTCTCTGGTTCTATTTCTCCATCAACGTCGGCGCGACGCTGTCCCTGTTTGCTTTACCCCAGGTGCGCGACTACCTCGTAAACTCCCATCTCGAACCCTACAATTTGAAAGAGGAAACCAGAAAGGCAAGCGATGGATCTGAATCGAAGGTTTGGTACGCGACCAAAGGCAGCGAGCGCAAAGAGATCACCAAAGAAGAGGCGGACGCGCTCAAAACAGAAGCTAATCGCTATGCCTACCCGCTGGCATTTCAAATTCCAGCTTGGCTCATGGTTGCCGCGCTCGGAGCCTTTGCCATCGGAAAGCGGCATTATGCGGTCGAAGTGACCGCGCCTTCTCGGCTTTTCGCTGATGGCAAAACGGTCTTCCGCTGGGTTACTAGTTGCTTGCAACGCCCGGGCCGTTTGGTCGAAGATGCCAAGAAGATCCTCGGAGCCGCCAGCACTCCTTCCCCTCAATCGCTTGTCTTGGCACGACTCTTTGGCGTCTTCGCGCTCATTGTGTTTTTCTGGGTCGCCTATGAACAAAACGACAATCTTTGGACCTTCTTCGCCCGCGATCACATTGCGGAAAAGGTCGTTGATCAGGACACGGGCAAAGAAGTGGAAACGTGCGTACTGCGGCTGGGTAGGTGGCAGAAGGTGTTTCCGCCCGACGGCTTTCAGTTCATTAACTCTCTCCTAATTCTCGTATTAGTGCCGCTCGCAGGCTTGATGTGGAGGAAGATTGACCCCCAGGGGACACGTTTTCCTCCCACTCGCAAGATCCTCATGGGATTTGGTTGGACGGCTGCCGCCGCGGGCGTTATGTCTCTCGCCAGTTTCCAGGCCGCGGGAGGCGAAAAGGTCTCCGCCTGGTGGATGGTGCTCGGCTATTTCGTACTGACCGTGGGGGAGATTCTTGTTTACGGAACCGGACTTGAACTCTCCTACACGGCTGCTCCCCAGCATATGAAGGGTTTTGTGACCGCTTGCTTCCTCGTCACGAATTCCCTCGGAAACCTGATCAATTCCCGCCTGTCCCCGCTCTACAAGAAGGATATCCCTGAAGCCCAGTTCTTCGCCCTGACGGCAGTCATTGTTGTAGTGGCGTCGATTGCTTTCTATTTCGTCGGTCGACGCTTCACCCGCGGCTCAGCGCAGGAAGCAGTTGCGGAACCAAATGATAGCCCGGAAATGCCATAATGCGCATCAAATCCTGGACTCTCACCGACGTCGCCAACGATGTCTGGCTCGACAGCTTCGCGGTCGGCAACGATAGCCTGCGTCTGCAGACCCCGCATGATTGGTCGATCCACAAACGAACCTTGCGCGGCGGGCCGCGTGATGGCGTCGATCTCATCGAAGTGCATAACGGGGCGCTTTCCTATACCATCTTGCCGACGCGCGGCATGGGCCTTTGGCGGGGAGAATATCGCGGCAACCTCCTCGGGTGGCAGTCGCCGGTGCAGGGCCCGGTTCATCCGAAGATTGTGGCTCTCTCCGAAAGAAACGGACTCGGTTGGTTGCGCGGCTTTGATGAATGGCTGTGCCGTTGCGGGCTATCGTCGAACGGCCCGCCGGGCGTGGATAACGGCTCGCCTCTGACTCTCCACGGCCGGATCGCCAATTTGCCGGCTCATCAGGTCGATGTCCGGGTGAACCTCGACCCTCCTTATGAATTGAGCGTCGTGGGCCGGGTCGCGGAGACGGAATTATTCGGGCCGCATTTGCATCTCACGGCAACCGTAACAACCGTGCCCGGATCCGGAAGGCTGGTGATCCACGACGAAGTGGAGAATCGCTCGTCGGCCCCGGCGGAAATGCAGATGCTTTACCATTGCAACGTGGGTCCGCCGTTTCTGGAAGCCGGCAGTCGCATGATGGCGCCGATCCGGGAAATGGCCCCGTTGACCAAGCGGGCCGCCGAGGGAATGGATACGTTCGAAAGCTATGTCGGGCCGACCGCCGGCTTTACCGAGCAGGTTTATGCCTATGATTTGGCCGCCGACACGGCGGAGAAGACACTGGTCCTCCTGAGCAATTCGACCGGCGACCGTGGACTGGCGCTCCGGTTCAACCGCAAGGAATTGCCCTGGTTCGTCGTTTGGAAAAACACCGCTGCCGTCGAGGACGGCTATGTAACCGGCCTGGAGCCGGCGACGAACCTGCCGAACTTCAAGACGTTTGAGCGGCAACAAGGCCGCGTGGTGGTTTTGCCGCCGGGAGGCCGTTGGCAGTGCCAGTGGAGTATCGAAGCCCTCGACACGCGGGAAGGCGTGAGTCAGGTTTTGCAAGAGATTGCGACACTACAGGCCCATTCCCGACGCGTCATTCATCGCACGCCGCAGGCGAAGTTCTCGCCTTCCTAGCAAGCCTTTCGAAAAAAAGAGCGCAAAGGGAGCTAATCGGGCAAGGATGCACTCATTCTCGTTTCTGGAATCGATCCCGGAAACGATCGGGACGGCCGGTCAGCCGGGCGCCTGAGGTGCTTGGAGTGGCCTTGTCACTGGTGACGGCTGGACCGTTTTGGCTATTACCGCCGGCGGAAGACTTGTAGATCGTGGTGCTTTCCTCGGCGACCATAGGTTCCTTGACCTGGTCGCTAAGCAACTCCGCACGAAAGACGCCCTCAGTCGCTTCGATTGCTTGGACTTCAACTAAGTAACTAACGGATTGACCGGGCGGCAAAGTCGCCAGGGCAGAAAAGGCAACGCGCCGCGCTTCGGTTTTCCCGGGAACCGGCCCGGTAACTTGGAGTACGCTCATCGACGCCGGCACATCGGCCGCAACTTGAATGTTGCTGGCCGCCAAGGTGCCGTGGTTCGTGACCGTGATCTTGTATGCCGTTTTGCCGCTTATTTCGACCGGGTCTACTGTGTCCGTGATATCTAGACGAAGAGCCGGCAACCCGGCGATTTGCAAGGATGCCTTGGCCCGAGCCTCGTGAGCACCGGGTTCCGCTCTGGCGATCGCTTCGACAATTGCATGGGCCGAGAGTTTTTCACAACGGGTTGTAATCTGAAGCAGTCTATGTTCTCCGGCCGACAGGGATCCCAGGTTCCAGGCAAGCGTTGTCTCGCCTCCCGGACCTTTGTGGGCCTGACTGGAAGGCATGGCGCTCAAGCAAGCAACCTCTGCCGGCAACGTGGCATTCACTATTACGTTGCCTACAGCAACTTCTCCCAGTTTGGCCACGTCGATATCCCAAACCGCAGGCCGACCCAGGTAACGCTTGCTGGGTCCTTTGATGAGAACGGCCAATGGCGCGTTTCCTTGTGCGGTTAAGATTTGCTTAGCTTGGTCTTTGAGGCCGCCGTCCGCGGTGGCCAGAACCGTAATCTCAAGTTTGCCGGTCTGGCGCGGGATCAGCGCGAGCGGGTAAGTTCGATTCCCACCAGCCGGAAGGTCGCCGATCAGGAGAGCGATGGGATTGGCTTTGGTTTCATGTTCCAGGCCGGGATCGAAGCCCGCTTCAAGCCTGACCTTTGTGGCCGGCCTTGGACCGCCATTTTGAACGGTTATTTGGAAAATAACCGTAGAACCAACGGCGGCGGTTTCCGGTACCTTGAGCGTCACCTTTAGCGATGAAGCAACACCGGCCGGCGGCAGCGCGATGACTTCATCACGTTCGTCGTTCTTTGTAATCGTCGGATTTGTCACAGAAGGAGTTGGGTAAGCAGCACGAACCACAGGAGCGGGGTTGGTTGAGGGCTTTTGAACAAAATCAGGAAGAGTCAAAAATGGCGAAATGTCTTCGGGAGACTCAGCCAGACCCGCGCATCCTGCCGTAGCGGTTAGGCAGAGCACAAATAGAAGAAACAGCTTCGCCCACGGCGGAAACCACCTTGTGCGCTCCATCGCCTAGGCCTCCAGTGCCGGTAATTTTCCGAAGCTTCACCTTCCTACCGGGAAGCCTCTGCAAGCAAGAAATAAGGATTCGAGCGTGCTTGTATACGTAATTCTTACCGAGTTACAACGCGAGTTGGCACTCGGCCCCGAGAATACCTAAGCTGTGGGAAACCTAGTCAGGATGGATATTGACGGCAAAACTAGACCAAAGGCGGTTCGCGGCGGTTGAGGTCGAGGGCTGCCTCGCACCACCCGGCTATTGAGAGCAGCTTGGCCTCATCAAATCTGCGACCGATGAGTTGAATTGCCAATGGCAGGCCATCGTCCGTCCAACCTGCCGGAATGGAAACTGAGGGCAGGCCGGTATAGCTCCAGGGAGAGTTGAAAGCCGGATCGCCGGTCGTAGCGGCATCCGGTGCGGGGCTAGTAGTGGCAGGGAGGAGAAGGGCATCGATCGATTGCAAACAGTTTTCCATCTCTTGGGATAGCCCTGCCTGGTGTTCTTTGCATCGAGCGTATTCCGCGGCAGGGCAAGCGATCCCTTCTTCTAACAGTGACCTGATCTTAGGAAGATAATCCTCAGGATGCCGGCGTAGTCTTCGCTGGTGATACGCGGCGGCTTCCACAGCCATGACGGTTCGGTGACGAGGAAGGACCTCGACAAAGTCGGCTGGCAAAGCAACCTCTTCTATCCGCGCGCCCTTGGTCTTTAGGAGGCCTTGAACCACCGTCATCATGGCTCTCACGACCGGAGTAGCCAATTCATCGAAGATTCCCCCGGCGCAACCGAGTTTGGGCGGATGCCTGAGTTGCTTGAGCCCGTGTCCATCAATGGCTCCCTCAGACTTTCCAGGGTTGGCAATAGTCTGGAAAAGTATGGAAAGATCGCCCACGCATTGGGCCATGGGGCCAACATGGTCCATTGAAGAGGCAAGCGGCAGCACGCCTTCGGTGCTGACACGGCCGTAAGTTGGCTTGAGGCTGGCCACTCCGCAATAGGAGGCGGGCCGGGTTATTGAACCCCCAGTCTGCGAGCCTAAGGATCCAAGGCACATTCGACAAGCGACGGCGGCAACGGAACCACTGCTGGATCCGCCGGGCGTCCTGTCAGGGTTCCACGGATTCCGCGTTGGTGGAGGATCGAAGCTGGCATATTGCGTCGTGACAGTCTTGCCCATCAGCACCGCACCCGCTTTACGTAGGCGCTGAACAACGATGGCGTCCGCCCGGGCGATGCTCTGCTCCCAAAGTTTCGATCCTGCTGCCGTCGGCCAGTCAAAGACGTCGATGATGTCCTTGATGCCCAGGGGAATCCCGTGCAGCGGTCCGCGATCAAAACCACGCTTTAGCTCGGTCGCTCGCTCATTTGCCTCAGCTAAAGCCAGGTCGCGGTCCACGAAAACCCAGGCATGGACACGCGGCTCGTAGCGATCCACTTGCCGCAAGCACTCCTTCAAGAGGTCCATAGGAGTAATCTTGCCGGCTCGAATCTCCCTAGCTGCCCGATGAATGGTCGTGATTATCATAAATCCATTGGGTTGATAGCGTCCTGTAAACCGGCGCGAACCAAGAACTAGCTCTGTTGTTCGATATATTAATTCCGGGCGAGCAGCAACAAACAACGAACAACAAACAACGAATCATGACGAAGATTGCCATCCTGGGCGGTTCCGGCTATACGGCGGCGGAATTGATCACCATTCTCTTGCGACATCCCGCTGTTGAAATCGTTGCCGTGACGACTCGTCAAGAAGACACCCCTCTGATCACGGAACTGCATCCCAGTCTCACGGGCCGCATCAGCCTTCGCTGTGAACCGTTCGATCCGGATCGACTGGTGGGTCGCGGCGTCGAGTGCGTTTTCGGCTGCTTGCCGCATGGGGTCAGCATGGCCACTCTACCGGCTCTTCTCCAGCGGGGAATGCGGGTAATCGACCTAAGCGCCGACTATCGTCTCCGCGACCCCAACATTTATGCGCAGTGGTATGGCCATAGCCACGCAGATTTGGCACACCTGGCCCAAGCCGTCTATGGACTGCCAGAACTGTATGGTGAGGAAATCGTCACGGCTCAGCTGGTTGCCAACCCAGGCTGCTACCCCCAGACCGCGATCCTCGGATTGGCGCCCCTCGTGGCCGGCGACCACATTCAATTGACCGATATCCTGATCGACAGCAAGAGCGGCGTTTCCGGGGCGGGACGAACTTTGAAGATGTCGAGTCACTTCGTCGAATGCAACGAGAGTGTATCCGCGTATTCCGTCGGACAACATCGGCATACGCCGGAGATCGAACAGGCCCTTGCTGACATCGCCGGGCAGAATCTGCAAGTCATTTTTACGCCGCATTTGATTCCCATGGATCGTGGTATCTTTAGCACAATCTACGCCAAACCACGGCGTCCGATGTCACAGGATCAGGTTCTCGATCTATTTCGGGCCTATTATGCCAAGGCCCCTTTTATCCAGGTACGCGAGGATTTGCCGGCCACCAAGCATACGGTCGGGACAAATTTCCTGCACCTGACCGCGCGCGTCGTACGCGATCGCATCATTGTTCTGGCCTGCGAGGACAATTTGGTGCGCGGGGCTAGCGGCGTGGCCGTGCAGAACTTCAACCTGATGTACGGCCATGACGTGCGAACCGCATTACTATGACTAGTCCGGCCAAAACTAACCGTGTACCCTAGCGCGTGTAGGGCCTGGCGGTGCAGCTGGAAGCCATGCCGTGCGCTCCCGTGGGTCGAATGGCCCATCAACGGACCTCGCCTAGTTGCGGTTTTTTGCTTAGAATTCGCACCTCGCAAACTGCGCTAAATTAGGTTTATTTGTGTGGAGCCCCACCCCCCCCGCGCCGATCCATTGAACAGCCTTGAAAGTCAATGAGGCCGTTGCCTCCCAATGAGGGCCAGCCGGCACCCGATGAGAGGGTAGTCACTTGGTCCACGGGGTCAAAACGTGGTCCACAGGGCTGGGTTGGCGCTTGTAAGCCCGGTAGATCGGCAAACCTCGACTACATGGTTAAAAGCCTTCACGAAGCCCAATTTCGACCTAGCAACCTTCATCACGCAAGCACCGGCTTTATGTTTCTGCTCTATTCGAATTGAAAATCGGCACAAAATGCTCTTGACAGAATCAGGAGCCTCGCTATCCTCCCCGCCTCAACCGTACTCAGGTTTCCAAAGACGATTCGGCAGGCAGGTGAACAGACCAGGGCCAGAGCTCCCTTCGGTGGCTGGGCCTCAGGCAGCCTCGTTCGCCGCTTCCCGATGGGAGGATGTCTATGCGCTTGCGTTTTTGTCTAGCCGCTATTGCTTTTGCCTTGGCTATGGCCCAGCCTGCCTGGGCTCAGCGAACAATTAGTTTTACCGGAGTTGACCCTACGAAAATCGTCAATCAACCCATAGACACCAGCATGGCCGGGACGCCGGTCGCCGCACCTCAGACGTTCAATCGTGGCTTCAAGTTAACCGACTATTTGCCGCATTTTGCATTCTTCGGCAACAAGCCGGTAATCGGTCACAGCAACTTTCCAACGTATGGTGAACTTCCTGGCCGCAATTACCTGAAGGCTTTCGGCTACAACAATTTCCAGCCGATCAAATAGACGCAAACGGGTATGATTCAAACGGAGGTTACAGCATGGGGCAGGTTTGCAACCTGCCGGGCGATTCCGTGCCCGGCAGGTTGCAAACCTGCCCCACGCTGCCTGTTACCTCAACACCGCAGTTCTTGAACCATGCCCGCAAACGATTGCGCGGTTCTTTGGGAAACCCCGCCTGGTGCGGGGTTTTTCCGTTTGTGCCAGCATGCCGGAAAAGTTACATTTAGACACAGGGAAGAGTGGTGCCTTAGCCACAGGAGTTTGCTCATGCGCATTTTGATGATTCTAACGGTCGTTTGCGTTTCCGTTTCGCTGGGCGCTGCCCAGGATTCCAAGCCTGCCTCCAAACCTGCCAAGGACACCAAGGAAGCAACCGACAAGATGATCAGTTCCGGCATGGTGACCGGCCGTCTTCTCAACTGGGGATCCAATAAGAAAGAAAAAGAAACGCTCACGCTGGAAATCACCGTCGATGTGGCGGATCCTGCCGGCCTTCAGACTCAGGCCCGACTGGAAAATCAGCTTGCCCAGGTTAGCGCCAATCGCGGTTTGAACGCCGCGGACCGAATTCGTCAAACCGCCGACATCAGCCGGCAGATAACTCAAAACCAGCCTCATCTAGTCAAACAAGAGAAATTCAAAATGGATTTCCGCCTGGGCGACGATTTTTCCGTCCGCCGAGCAGAATTGCCTGCCAAAACCGAAGGCGGCAAGGTCGTAAAGTATACCGAGAAGGAAAAGAAAGAGCTTAAAGGACCAAACTCGAAGCTCCCCGGCTACACAGCCAACGAGGAAGAATTGAAGAATGACCAACTTGTTACGGTTTACCTTTCCAAGAAAAAAGAACCGAAAAGCAGCAGCAAAGATAAGAGCCAAGCCCCTCCCATCATCACCATGATTCTTATCCAGAAGGAACCAACCAAGTAGTTTTGCAGTCAAAGTTCAAGAGCTTGCAACCCAAAGCTCTCCCTCAATGTTTTGATCTTGTTAAGAAGGATGTCCATAGTTTTTTCCCAAACGGATTCTCCTGCCATGCGCATGACTACCCTTTGCATCGCTCTCCTATTTGCCTTCCCCTGTCTGCTCCGGGCCGCGGACGACAAGAAAGCCGATGATCCCAAGGCCGCGGACAAGAAGGTTGAAGCCAACAAGGCCGATGACAAGAAAGCGGATCCAAAGAAGCCCGATGAAAAAAAGCCCGATGAAAAAAAGCCCGATGAAAAAAAGGCCGACGAGAAAAAGGACGACAAGAAAACCCCAAGCGCCAAGAAAGACGATTCCAAACCGGATAAAAAGAAAAAGAACGAGGATGGCGACGGCATGGTGTCGGCCGGCGATCTGGTCGGCATTGTCAAGAATACGGGCAGTTCCAAGAAGGGCATCACCATCGGTGTGCAAACCTATGAACTGCAGATTCAGGGCTTTCGACTGACCCCTGCCAAGGTGATCAAGGACGTCGATTTTCAGCCCACCGACGACATGAAAGTCCGCATGATGAATCCTCCCGCCAAGTTTGAGAACGGCAAGGTAAAGCGCTATACGTCGAAGGAATTAAAGGAAATGCGCGGCGACGGCAAGCTGCCCGGTTACAACGCCGACTTGGAAAGCCTGCATGCCGATCAAATCGTTCAGCTTCACCTGGTCCGCAAAAAAGACGCGCCCAAGCCCAAGGCCACGGGGAAAAGTAAGGATAAAGACGCCAGTGAAGATCTCCCCCAAATCAAAATGATCGTGATTCTTTCCGAGGTGAAGGACTGAAGATTAAGTGGCCGATGCGCCTTAGAGCGTCACCGTTTTGAGCCGGAAGATTTCGCAACGTTACCCCTTGAGCCCGAAGCGCCAGCGAGGGAGCAGCCTTCCTCGCTGGCCCTTCGGGCTCAAAAGGTAACGCAAATCGTTCCGGCTATTCTGCCACTAATAGTTAGCCAATTCTTTCCGCGCTTGGCCGCCTTGGACTTGGCGAAGCAAATTGCCGGCCCCGTCGAGCATCATGCGGAGTTCGCTGCCGATGGCAAGGAATTGCCAGCCTTCGGCGATTCGTTGATTGGCCTCCTCCGCGCTGGTGCAATGGACGCCCGCCGCTACCTTATGTTTCTTGCATGTCGCCAAAATGTGCTTCATAGCCTGAGCCGTGGCGTCCGCGCTGGGTGGCTTGCCATCCTTGCCGCGCATGCTAGCGGCCAGGTCATTGGGGCCGACAAAAATGGCATCAATGCCAGGAACGGCAAAGATCGAATCCGCGTCTTCCACGGCTTTGATGTGCTCACATTGTAAGACGATGAGGATCTCTTGATTGGCATGCGCGAAGTAATCGGGACCGGAGGTGTCGAAATTCAAGGCATGCTGGCTGCCGCCGACGCTGCGATTGCCGACCGGTGGATAGAGCGCGGCCGCAACGGCCGCTTCCGCTTCCGCCCGGGAGTTAACCATCGGCACCACGATGCCATGCGCACCATTGTCCAACACGCGCTTGATATGATCGTGGCGATTCGCCGGCACGCGACCCAGGGCGGTGCATTGCGAGTCGGCAATCGTGGCAAATATGTGGGTGGCCGTTTCCCAGTCCACCAGACTGTGCTCGATATCGACCGTTAGCCAGCTAAATCCGGTTCGTGCCATGAATCGAGCCGCGGTGATGCTGGCCAGAGACAGCCAGGTGCCAACCGACGGCTTCCCGGCCTTGAGAGCTGCTTTGACGGGATTCGCCCGCATAGAAAGTTCCTCATAATTCTGAATGAAAGTCGGCCAAACTGGAAATTCACCAATCGCTGATGGAGATCATCTTACTCGGTTTCATTCTCAAAAGGATTGGGATTGTCGTCGAACTCCTCCAGATCACGGTCGGTGTAGCCGAAGTGATGGGCCAGTTCGTGGATGACCGTCTTGCGGATTTCAACCATCAGTTGCTTGCGACTTCGGAAGTCTTCTTCGAGAGGCCCCTTGAAGATAAGAATCTGGTGAGGCAAATCATGGAGGTCAACGACATCGCCGCCCCAGGCGGTGCTGACATCGAGCGGAACAAAGAGGCCGTACAGGCTCTCCCCGGCGGCGATTTCCTCCTCCGTGAAACCGGCTTTGCGAAGGGTCTCCTCGTCAGGCTCCTCCTGAACATCGACGACGACGTTTTGCAGGTAAGGCTGCCATCTCTGCGGCAAAGTCTCCATGACCTTGACAACGACCTTGCCGAACTTCTCAAGCGATAGCCGTTTCATGAAATCATGCTGCCTGGCTTCTCCGGGATTGTCAACGGCTCGCCCGGCGATCAGAATGAGAATCGCTCTTTAAAGACTAGCCGCCACACAAGCCCCAAGCGCCAGCGCGGGGATATCCCCGCGCTGGCGCTTGGGGCTTGTGTGGTTAACTCTTCCAGACTGGGAGCCTGCATGGTCGTCGATGTGCAAGAAATCAGCCGGCATGTGACGGCCGGCCGCGCTCGCCTTGACCCGCTCTTCGCCGAGATGGAAAAAGTCATCATCGGCCAGCGGACGATGCTTGAACGCTTACTAATCGGTCTGCTGTCGGGCGGCCATATTCTCCTGGAGGGAGTGCCAGGGCTGGCGAAGACCCTCGCCGTGCGAACCCTGGCCGGCTGCTTGCATCTGAGCTTTCACCGCATTCAATTCACGCCCGACTTGCTCCCCGCCGATGTCATCGGCACGCAGATTTACAATCAGCGCAGCGGCGAATTCACGATCAAGAAAGGCCCGATCTTCGCCAATCTTGTTCTCGCCGACGAGATTAACCGTGCCCCGGCGAAAGTGCAAAGCGCCCTCCTCGAAGCCATGCAGGAAAAGCAGGTGACGATCGGCGACGCCAATTACCCGCTTGGCCAGCCGTTTCTCGTTTTGGCCACGCAGAATCCCATCGAGCAGGAAGGCACGTATCCGCTTCCCGAAGCCCAAGTAGATCGCTTTATGCTTAAACTGAAAGTGGGCTATCCAAGCAAGGAAGAGGAATTGGCCATTCTCAATCGCATGGCCGCCATTGAGCCTGACGTCTCGGTTCACGCCGTTCTGGAACCGGCTGCGATCTCGGAACTGCGCAAAACCCTCGACGATCTGTACATGGACGACAAGATCAAGCGCTATATCGTGGACATCATCCACTGTACGCGCCGGCCCGATGAATTCGGCCTCGATATTGCACCCTACATCCAGTACGGCGCCAGCCCACGGGCCACGATTTTTCTTACGCGAGCGGCTAGGGCGCAGGCCTTTCTGGATGGCCGAGGCTATGTCACGCCGCAGGACGTCAAGTCGATTGGCTATGACGTATTGCGCCACCGTGTCGCGGTCACCTATGAAGCCGAGGCTGAGGACATCACCTCCGATCAACTCCTCAAACGCATTTTCGACCATCTCAAGGTGCCGTAAATCTCGCTTGCGTTTCGCGCACGCCTGAATTCGCGCACGCCTGTTGCTGGGGCGACCGTCCCGCTAGCCGGCGTTGGCTCAAAGAGCCCTATTCGCTAAAGTGGGGTTATTGGCCGTTGCTCGCAGCTTCGATTCGACAAACGCAGTCAAGAAACGGAAATATTCCCCGAAAATCTGGCATTTTCCATGCAACAAATACTCTTTCACATACCCTTCACTTTTTTCGGCCTATTTCCCAATGGCATCCCCATTTACGGCTTCGGCATGATGCTGTTTATCGCCTTTATCTTATGTACGTGGCTGGCCAGCCGGCGCGCCCGCAAGGACGGCGTTCCGATTGAGGCAATTCAGGATTTGTCCATTTGGGTATTCGTGGGTGGTATTCTGGGGGCCCGGACTGTGTTCATGTTGGTGGAGCAACCGGGAACTTTTATGGACCGGATGAAGAACTTCTTTCCGGGTTTCTTTTACATCTGGGACGGCGGTTTAGTGTTCTATGGGTCGCTGCTCGGTGGAACGGTCGGATTCATCTTGGCGTATTTCTTTGTTCTGCGCCGAAACAACATTTCATTCTGGAAAACAGCCGATGTCATTGCGCCAGCCTTGGCGATCGGTGTTTGCCTGGGTCGAATTGGCTGCCTGCTCAATGGCTGTTGCTACGGCGACGTGGCCTGCCCGGACTGCTGGGAAATCAAGTATCCACTTTCGGCAGCGCCCCGCGGCGACTACACGAAACTTGGTATTCAGACGGCTGCCGGCTTTACGGTAAAAGGTGCCGAATTGCCTTTCGTTCCGCCGATTGTCGAGGAAGTGGCGGAACACTCACCGGCCGACGCTGCCGGGCTTCGCCCAGGGGACCTGATCCTCATGGCAGATGAAGTCGAAGTGAAGTCCTACAGCGATTTGGAGGACTATCTTACGTCTCATTGGCCGCGCGGCCGTAATGAACTTCGGTTGACGGTCCAACACGCCGGCGGCGAAAAGGAAGAATTGCCCGCCTTTCGGCCTCTCTCCATCGGCCTGTATCCAACGCAGGTCTACGAGTCGATTAGCTGCTTCTTGCTCTTTCTGTTGATGACGGCCTTTTTCCCCTTCAGGCCGCGCTACGGGACCGTGATGCTCATCTTTCTTTACCTGTATCCCATTCACCGTTTCCTGGATGAGATGCTGCGTCATGATACCGACCCCGTTGCCTGGGGCTTGACGTTCTCCCAGATCGGGAGCGTTGCGGTGTTTTTGTCGGCCATCGTGTTGACGGTCCTGGTTTGGCGGCAACCGCCTCTCAAACACGTGGCCCAACCGGCTTAGTGACAGCCACTAAATCACTTGAGCGATGAAGGATTTGAGCCCGACCCCCTCAGCGATGGATTTTGATTTTTCCCTTGCTGGCGCTTCGCGCTCAAAAGCTCTCCGATCCCTCTTTCCACCATTTGGACCAAGTCAAAAGAAATCCGAGCGCGATGCCGATGTGATCGAGGCCCACGTCGCGCCAGGAACCGGTGCGCAAGGGTACAAAATTCTGTAGGTATTCCGTGGCAAAGGCATGCAGCGAGACACATGCAAGGAGCAGCCAGCGGACTCTCTGGGATACAAGAAGCCAGCCGGTCAGCACAGTTAACCCGGCATAAGCACAAACATGGAGGCTCTTGGAATAGTAAAAAGATGTTTCCTTGGGGAGGACGGCCTGGGCGACCTTAATGGGATGCGGAGTTAGTAAGGCCAGGCTCCAGGCGGCTATATAGAGGAGCCAAATAGCCTTTCTTGGGCCGGGGCCAACCTTAGCCAACCAGGTGAATGCCTGCCGCATATCCGGCCATCCGAAATATCAAAGACAAGTGGGCAAGCGAGGTGTAAGTGAACGACTGGTTTTTTTGGCAGAAACCGGGGCATTTACTCGCCCCACTCGCCGTTTCTCAGTTGGGATTGGCGTCGCCTTCACGCAGGCGTGTGCGTAGGTACTGGGCGCGGGCGGCATTGCGCTCCTCGCCATCGAGCGAGGCGCCCATCAATTTCTGAAGGTGGGCCGGCTGCGTGTGGATAAACAGCTCGTTGAGAGTTGAGATGTTGATATCATCCAGCAAGCGCAGATTCACGCCGAGCCGAACGCTGGAGAGCAAGTCCATCGTCTCCTCGGAGGTCATCATGGTGGCCGAACTAAGCGTGCCTTTTGCTCGCGAGATTTTATCCTGAAGCGCCTGCCGGCCTTCACGCAGCAACGCTTCGCGGGCCTGGCGTTCGTAGCTGATAATTTGAGGAATGACGTCGCGGATTTCGCCCAAAATCGTTGTTTCACTCTTTCCGAGCGTGACCTGGTTGGAAATCTGGTAGAAATCCCCCGCGGGCCGGCTGCCTTCGCCATACAAGCCGCGCACGGCCAAATTGATTTTTTGCAGCGCTCGAAACACCTTTTCAATCTGCTTTGTCCAGACGAGGGCCGGCAGGTGCAACATGACGCTGGCCCGCATGCCGGTTCCGACATTGGTGGGACAGGCGGTCAGATAGCCGAAGTCCTCATGGAACGCATAACTCACGCGTTGTTCCAAAAGATCGTCCACGCGATCAATGTCTTGCCATGCTTCATCGAGCGCAAAGCCGCTGCGCATGACCTGAAGGCGCAGATGGTCTTCCTCGTTGACCATCAGGCTGACGGTTTCCTTGTCCATGAGGGCCACGCCGCGGGGCCCGTCGGCAGAGGCCAATTCCCGGCTGATCAATTGGCGTTCAACGAGAAACTGTCGATCAATGGTCGAGAGGTTGACCAAATTGATATACTCAAGGCGCGGGTCGAGTTCGAGTTTGCCGATCCTATCGCGGAGTAGCGCTTCAATTTCAGTCTTTTGATAAGCGTTGGCGCGATTGGTAAATGGAAAAGCGGCCAGGTTGCGGGCGAGGCGAATGCGGCCCGAAATAACAATGTCCGACTCCGGCCCGGTGCCGCGCAACCATTCGCCGCTAGTACGACTCAGGCTGTCCAGATTCATCCGACGCTTCCTTTATCCGGAGAAGATCGCGCAGGCGCGCGGCCTCTTCGTACGCTTCTTCTTCTATAGCATGCTTCAGCTGCTGGCGCAAAGCCAGCAAATCGGCTTCTTGCCGGGCATGGCGGGCGCGGTGGCGCGGCGTCTTGCCGACGTGGCGTTCCGAGCGGTGGATGCGCTGAAGCAACGGCTCCAATCCCGCGCGAAACACACTGTAATCGTGAGGACAACCGAGCCGGCCTTCCGCTCGAAATTCCATGTAGCCCATGCCGCACGCCGGACACGTCAGCCGAGCCAATTCATCCGTCAATTGGCCAACATGTTGGCCAATTAAGTTGTGCAGGATGGCCGGAAGATTCAACTCTTGGTGTTGAATGGCATGCTGCTGCTCGGCGCACACCGAACACAGGTGCTTTTCCGTCTTTTGGCCATCTATGATGCTCGTCAGGTGAACGGTTGCTTCGTTAGAGCAGGACTGGCACTTCACGCCCGATATCTCCATGAGGCATCACCGGCGAGGGAGAGCTGACCGGTTTCTAGGCCCGGGAGCACTGCACAAGCGCTAGCTTTCCTCGAGCGCGCGAATTCGATCGCGAAGCCTGGCTGCATCCTCATAGGCTTCCCGATTGACCGCCTGGAGCAGCTGTTTTCGCAATTGTGCCAATTCACTTTGCATCGCCTTGTTCTGAGGCATGCGGCTGGGGATCTTACCGCGATGGGTCGTTTCTCCGTGGATATTCTCCAACAGAGGCGTAAGCTCCTCGCGAAATTCTTGATAGTCGTGCGGACAACCCAGACGCCCGGTGTTGCGAAATTCCACAAACTTAATGCCGCACTCCGAACACTCCCGGCTGGGCGTCTCGGGCTCCTCGCCACTGGCGGGGCCCTTTTGACCGCCCTTTCCCTGCGGCTGATAAAGGTATTTTTCGGCGCATTCCTGGCAGAGATGCAATTCGTCAAACTGTTCCTCGGCCAGTACCTCAGTGATGTGCAACGTGGCAGCTTTGGAACACTTCTGGCACTTCATCGTAGCATTTTCCGCGTTGGACTGGGTTCCGCAATGCTCCCTGCGCCATTCTAACAGGGGGGGGCATGCTGTCAAGCAAAGCGACTCCGCTCCACCGCGGTCAAACAAGCAATCTGGAGAGTCTGGTCGGCGATCCAAGCGATTAGGCAAATGAGGACGCAAATTATTGACAAATGAGTTCTTTATGCCGACCGAATCTGACTTGTGAGAACACCATCGGCCAGCTACTATCCGGCCGCGATGGAAACCGATTTAGAAAAATCTGGCCCCGGAAAGCCCGGTAAAGCCTGGCCGCTGTGGCTTTTTGGCCTAATCTCCTTGCTTGCCCTGGCGACCTGGCAAGGATGGTTAACCCTGGCCCTCTTCGGCGACGCACGACCGCTTCAGGCACTGCTGGACGGTCGGCCTTTGGTCTCAGGCAGCCATCCTCTGCACCTTTATCACGGCTACCTGGGCGCGAATGCGATTCTGCAACATGGAACGACCTGTTGTTTCGATGCTAACTTCCAGGCCGGCTATCCGAAAACACCCATTTTTGACGGCGGCTGCCGACCGGGCGAACTGTTTCTTTTAGCTGGCGGCGCGACCTACCGGCCGGAGGCCTACAAAATCGGCCTGGCCGGTTGTTCGCTCTTGGCCCCGTGGCTAATCGTGGCGGCCGGCCTGGTTCTCGGACTGCGGTTGGGCACGGCATCTCTGGCGGGTTGGTTGGGCATGTTGATCTGGTGGGGCCGACCATGCCAGGTGTCGCTTCATGCTGGCGACCTCGACATTTTGCTAGTCAGCCTTGGTTTAACGGCTCAATTTGGTTTCTTGACAGGTTTGCATCAAAAACCCAGCTTTAGCGCCTGGCTAGGGTTATTGGGAAGCACGGCACTGAGTTGGCTTGTTCACCCGCTTATTGTCGGGCTGACAATGCCGTTGGTTTTAATCTATTACCTGAGCGTCGGCGCCCGCCACGGTCTGTTTTGGCATGGAGCGCTTTTCACCGGGCTTCTCGGCGGCATTGCCTCGAACGCCTATTGGCTGATCGATTGGGTCGCCAATTGGTGGTTGCGAAACCCGTTGCCTTCGTCGGCTTTTGTGTTGCCGCATCGCACCTTTAGCACGATCTGGAACTCTCCGATTTGGGGCTCCTGCTCGGACAGGGCACTTATCGTCGCGCTGATGGGGCTTGCTTTGGTAGGTGTCATCATGCTTAACAGCCGCCGGCAGCGGGCCGCCGCCCGGCTCATGGGCATGGGAAGTGCGGGACTGTTTCTTCTATCTCTGGCCGGCATCACCAATGAATCTATCGCGCGCATTAGCGGCTCGGTTCTTTTCATTCCCAGTCTCTTCTTGATGGTCATTCCGGCCGCCTATGCAATCAAAGAGTTCACGTCGATCATCGGAACATGGGTCGGCGGCCATTCTCTAAAACTCGCAGTGATAGTAACCACTGCATTATGCGCAATTATCCCGGTTCGAAGGGAATTGGCGGCATGGGCGGTACATTTTGTGGAAGTAACGCCTCTGGAAATCGGTTTACCCAGCGACCGATTGGAGATCGTTCAGGAAATCAAAGAACGGACGACCGGGGACGCTCGAATCCTTTGGGAGGATCAAAGGGATCAGGCCAGCGCGTCCTGTTGGACAGCCCTTCTTCCCATCCTGACCGATCGAAGTTTTATTGGCGGTCTTGATCCGGATAAGGGAATCGAACACTCCTCATTGGGATTGGCGGACCAAACGCTTGCCGGGCGTCTTTTCGCCGATTGGAGTGATCGAGAATTGGCCGATTATTGCTATCGGTATAACATCGGCTGGATTGTTTCTACTTCGCCGAGCGCAACCAGTCGTTTGCGCAATTGGTCCAAGGCACAGTTCTCGTCCGAGTTTGCCGATGGGTCTGATACAAGATATCTATTTACCGTCAAACGTGAGTCCAGGTCGTTCGTTCTCAAAGGTCATGCGGAATGGCTTCGTGCGGACTCCGATCGGATTGCCTTGGGAAACGTCGTGCCGGATACAGGAGAGGTGGTCTTAAGCCTGCATTATCAAAACGGGTTGAGAGTCTTCCCGAACCGTATCAAAATCGAACGAGAGCTGGACCCACTTGACCCAGTTCCTTTGATCCGCCTGCGAGTTCCTGGACCGACGACCTGCATCACGTTGACTTGGGATAAGCCATAGCAAAGTAGCCTGCCAACTAACCCGCCACTCCGTCGCGGAGCGGTGGGCTGCTTTTGGGGCGACTTCGTCATGATCTGCATTGCCGATGCCCGGTCTATTTTTCAGAGCCTTCTTCGCGACGATAGACGTGGCCTACATCGGCTTGCTCGAATCCGACACTCTTGCACAGATCTGACAAAATGGCGTTATTAGCCGGAACTTGCATTTCGGCCAAAGCAAAGTATTGATCCTGCAAATGGCGGAAAACTTGCGATAGGAGAAACTTGCCCAATCCTTGACGGCGCATATCCTCTTGGACTTCCAGTTGCATGACGCCCACGGACGACATTTGCCAGCGCTGGGCGAATGTTTCCATATCCCATAACGACGCCAATGCCACGGTTTTTCGGGTCAACTTATCTTCTAAACGGAACTCCACCAATTCCAGCGGACCAAGGACACATTCCTGCCACCAAGAAATGCGACCCGAACGCGCCGCCACGCGCATTTCAAAACGGCGCCGTAAACTGGCGAAACGGCCATCGTTAATAGCCACATTGCCGTCCAGCCGGCGCTGAAAAACCAAGCTGCTGTCGCAAACGCGATAGGCGTTATGGAGGAAAAAAGGTTCCGCATCGGCGTCGCTGGCCAGAATCCCCGGCGCCTCGCTGCCGCCATAGAGCCCTATATAGAACGGCGCCAAGGGCCGCACCGTGCCAGCATAAATCCACTCGGACCCCGAACTGCGGAGGTAGTTTTCGCAGTGTCGGAGAAGCTGGGTTCCAATCCCGCGACGGCGAAACGTCGGCAAGACGCCCAGGACGCATATCACCCCGACGCTTCTGGCCACGCTCGCCTCATCTGCCGATGGGCCAAACCCAGCATGGCCAAATCCAATGGGCTGACCGTTTTCCTCGGCGATGATCAAGCCCGCGGGATCAAAGTAGGGTTTAGCAAGGACCATCATCTCCAGTAGGGAACTGCTTGAAATGACCGCGGCCCCGCGCCCCGTGAAGATCTGGTTCCAGAGTTTGACCACAATGGGAGGGTCATTATTGCGAAAAATGCGATAATGGACCACAAAGCCAACCCTTGAACCATGAAAGATGCTGAACCAGCCAGATGCGCCGCCGCTGGAAATCTGTCGATAGATCGATCAATTATAGTTTGTGCGTTCCTTGACGCAAGTCTCTCCGGAGCGCTAACCTCTGGTGATTGTTGTATTTCCAGTCGCTTTAGGTGGGATTGTCCCGTTAATTGGCAGCCCGCCATGCGAATTTCCTCTTCAGGAAGAAACTCATGAATTGGCCGGTCAAACTTGCTTTGTTGATATCCACATGCCTCTTTTTTGAAGGGAAGTCACCTTCCGGCGCCTCGGACTGGCCCCAATTCTTGGGGCCCGACCGCAACAGCGTTTCCCGCGAGAAGGATCTGATCAAAAGCTGGCCGAAGGATGGTCCCAAAATCTTGTGGGAAAGGGAAGTCGGAGTAGGGTACAGCGGTCCGGCCGTATCGGATGGATCGTTGATCCTTTTTCATCGGCTTGATGACAAGGAAGTCGTTGAAGCCTTAGACAGTCAAACGGGCAAAACGCGCTGGTCGTTTTCTTATGACACGAATTACCAAGATGACTTGGGTAAAGGTGACGGGCCACGCTCGACGTCTTTACTATCTAACGGGTTTGTCTATTCGCTGGGGGCCGAGGGGCACCTGCATTGCCTGGACCTCAAGACCGGAAAGAAAATCTGGGACCGCGCCCTTGCCAAGGATTATCCGTTCCGCAAGGGCTTTTTCGGAGTGGCGACATCGCCGATTATTGAAGGAGACGCTTTGGTCCTCAACGTCGGCTCAAAAGGGGCCGGTATTGTGGCCTTCGACAAGATGACTGGTAAAGAACTCTGGAAAGCCACGAATCATGAAGCTAGCTACTCGTCCCCAGTCGCTGCAACAATTGGCAGCTCTAGGCACCTCTTTTTTCTCACTCGCGAAGGCTTGGTCTCTTTAGATCCCGCCGATGGAAAAGTGCGATGCAGCAAGCGCTGGCGCTCTCGAATGGCCGCGTCAGTCAACGCTGCGACACCCGTTGTGGTGGAAGATCAGGTGTTTCTGTCAGCCTGTTACGGCACGGGGGCTGTTCTTTTGAAAGTGACCAAGGATGAATTGGAAGAAATATGGAAAGGCGATGAGACCCTTTCCAACCACTATGACACCAGCATCCACCATGCCGGATTCCTGTACGGTCTGGATGGCCGTCAAGAAGAAGGCGCTCAATTGCGCTGCGTGGACATCAAGACGGGGAAAGTTCAATGGACCGAGAAGAGCTTCGGTTGTGCGTCGCTCATTCTGGCTGACGGCCGGTTCTTCGCGCTCACGGAAAATGGCGACCTCGTTCTCTTCGAGGCGAATCCCAAAGCCTATCACGAATTAGCCCGCGCTTCCGTTTTGGCGGGTCCTTGTCGATCGCCGCTCGCCTTGGCAAATGGCCGCTTGTTCGGGAGAGATGGTAAGAAGTTGGTGTGCTGGGATGTTAAGAAATAAGAATCGTCTGGACGTGGCGTGGTGCATCTTCACGCCTCGCCTGACAGGTCCACAGTGTGCGCTTAAGTTCTAAACAGGCCTTGCAATTTAGTGTACATGGTATTCTATAACTGTGCGGGCTGGCCGGATTTGTTTCGTTTCATCCCTCGGACACCCCCCTTCCTGCCCGTTGGCGCTGACTCCCTGACTTCGCTTCGATACCAACCTGTCCTCTGCGCCTCAGCGACACATTCTGCTTCCTCTTCACACGTCGCCCTTCCTGCGCGTTGCAACGAAATCGTCCCAATCCAACGCCTCAATGGGCTGGGGGATCTTGCCTGGGAAGAGCCTCCGCCTGCAACCTAGTGCATCTTCATGGGTGTCGAAGCACTAATGGCCAGCATGGGGATCCCGTTCGGGTGAGATCCCTACGCTGGCCACCTTGGGGTCGATAAACCACTAATCCTCCGTAAGGGCCGGATAGTTACGCATGACCAGGTGGCTGTTGATCTTCTGCACGAGGTCGAGGGCCACGCTGATGACAATGAGCAAGCCGGTGCCGCCGTAGAAGCTGGCGATGCGGTAATCAACCTGGAGCAGGCTGGAAATCAGGCTGGGAATGATTGCGATGACCGCGAGGAAGGCCGCCCCGATATAGGTAATGCGTACCATCACGCGTTCGAGGTACTCGGCCGTTCGCTTGCCGGGCCGATAGCCGGGGATGAAGCTGCCGTGGTCTTTGAGGTTGTTGGCCATTTCTTTCGGATTGAAGATGATGGCCGTCCAGAAGTAGCAGAAGAAGTAAATGAGAATGATGTAAAAGATGTTATAGAGGTATCCCTGGCGCGCAAACGCCTCGGCCATCCAGGAGACCCAGTGCGAATCAGTTATGTTCTGCAGCCAGCTAAAAAGAAAGACAGGCAGCATTAGGAGACTGCTGGCGAAAATAACCGGCATGACGCCGGCCTGATTGACCCGCAGTGGGAGATATTGCCGAGTGCCGCCGTAGACGCGGCGACCACGAACGTGCTTGGCCGACTGAGTTGGGATACGTCGTTGGCCTTTGGTAATGGCGATGACGCCGACCACCACCCCAACGAACAAACACATAAGCACGAGCAACTTTTCAAAACTGATATCCGACCCGCTGCCGCCGCCAAGAGTGAAGATCGAACTCTTGAGAGTGTTCTTACTGGAATCAAAGATCAGCAACCGGGTCGCGTCGGGGATTCGAGCAACGATGCCCGCCATGATGATAAGGCTGATGCCGTTTCCGATGCCGTATTCGTCAATTTGCTCCCCAAGCCACATCAAGAAAATGGTGCCGGCGGTCAGCGTCAAAACCATTGTCATGTGATAGGGCCACGTGTTATAGCCTTCCAGTCCCCAGTTCTGCCCCTTTTGGTCCCCTCCACTTGAACGAACCAGGAAGGCCACGTACATGAAGGCCTGGAAGAGACAGATCAAGACCGTGGCATAGCGCGTGTATTCGTTGATTTTCTTGCGGCCGCTTTCACCTTCCTTTTGCAGTTTTTCCAGCGGTGGATACACGCTGGCTAAAAGCTGAAAGATAATTGAAGCGGAAATATAGGGCATGATTCCCAGGCCGAAAATGGTCGCCTGGCTCAAATTGCCGCCGCTGAACATGGACACAAAGCCAAGCACCTGGCCCATCGCTCCCTGGGAATCGGCCATTCCCTCATACATTTTCGACTGGTCGAGAAAAGGCAGAGGAATATGAAAGCCGATGCGATAGATGGCCAGAAAGACGAGCGTCAGGAGGATTTTTTGACGCAGTTCGGGAATCGCGAAAATTGCCTTGATTCGGGACATACGCACCTCGCCGGCCAGTAGCGGACCGTAAGTCGGCGGCCGCCCTCCCTGGCATTTGCCATTGCCTGGATTTGAAGCTCAGTCTAACGCCAGCAAGCCTTTCGGGGAATGCCAGGAAATCCCATCAAGAAGGGCTGATCGCGGCGTTGGGTTTGCCGGTCTTCTTGTTCGAACCCATTTTATTGCGCTTGGGCCTTTTGGGTGGCGGGATGACAACAACTTTGCCACCCTTCGCCGTGATTTTCTCGGCAGCCGATTTGCTGAAATGATGGGCTTCCACCTCTAGCTTCTTAGTCAGTTCGCCTTCGCCCAGAATGCGAACTCCGTCGGCGGCCCCCTTCGCCAGGCCAGCCGCTTTTAGCGCCTGATGAGTCACCTTGTCGCCGTTATTAAAAGCCTTATCGAGATCGCCGACGTTAACCGGCAAAAAGTGCCTATCCCAGGTGGCATGACTGAAACCGCGCTTGGGCATGCGGCGGAACAGTTGCATCTGGCCGCCTTCAAAAAGCGATGTTGGCTTCTTGGCGCCGGCACTGGCCCATTGGCCTTTGCTGCCGCGCGAGGCAGTCTTCCCGTGACCGCTGCCCGGACCACGACCCACGCGTTTCTTCTTCTTCAGTTTGTGGACGCCTACATGTACGCTGCTAAGGTCCATTACAGAGTGACTCCTCGTAGGCGGGCGGTGTCCTCGCGGGTTCGCAATAACAGCAGACCCTGAATCGTGGCCTTGACCAGGTTAATGGGGTTGGTGCTGCCGTGCGTTTTCGTGAGGATGTTGTGAATGCCGGCCAATTCCAATACATCGCGCACGCCAGGCCCCGCCTTCACGCCGGTTCCGGGGCCCGCCGGCACCATGACCACTTGGCTGCCACCGAACCGGCCAATGATCCGGTGTGGAATCGTGTCGCCGCGCATCGAAATGCGGGCCTGTCGTTTTATGGCTTCCTGCGCATCCTTGGTGGCCTTTTCGACGGCAGGCGGCACTTCGTTGGCCTTGCCATAGCCACAGGCCACGCGGCCGCGGCCATCGCCAACCACGACGAGGGCATTGAAGCTGAAACGCCGACCGCCCTTGACGACTGCGGCGCACCGGCGGATCTTCACAACCCGATCCTTCATATCGCCTTCGTGGCGGGGTTCGCGATCTCGATCTCTTGCCATAACCTACCTGTGCTGAATTTCAAAGTTTTTCGCAACTACCGGCTTAGAACTGCAAGCCGCCCTCCCGAGCCGCATCCGCCAATGCCTTGACACGTCCGTGATACTTGTAGTGTCCCCGGTCGAAAGCGGCCTTGGCGATCCCTTTTGATTTGGCCTCCTCGGCCAACTTTTTTCCGACGGTGACGGCGCCTTTTAAATTGCCGCCGTACGCCTTCTCCTCGCCTACGTTGGTCGACGCAGTGGCCATCGTCACGCCGTGCAAATCGTCTATGAGTTGTGCGTAAATATGTTTGTTGCTACGGAAGACCGTGAGCCGGGGACGTTCCGCCGTGCCGGTAATCCGCCGGCGCACATGCATGCGACGCCTAAGTTGATTTTTTCGTTTTGCTTTTTGATGATCCATGGCAATCTAGACCTTTTGGCGAATCCGTAGGGTGGGACGAGTCTTCGAGTCCCACCATGTCGCTCTACAAAATCGTCCAACCTACAAATTAACCCCCGCTGGTGAACGACTTGCCTTCCTTGCGGCGGACTTGTTCGTTTTCATAGCGGACGCCCTTGCCCTTGTACGGTTCCGGCGGGCGGGCATGGCGAATTTCCGCGGCAAACTGGCCAACCTTCTGCTTGTCGGCGCCCTTGACGGTAATCGAGGTTGGGTCCGCAAGTTCAACCGTGACACCGTCAGGCGGCGTCAGCGAAATCGGATTGGCATAGCCCACGGTAAGAACAATGGCTTTTTTATCCATACGGGCCTGGTAGCCGATGCCTTCGATCTTCAGTTTCTTTTCGAAACCCTTGGTGACTCCCAAGACCATATTGGCAATCAGGCTGCGGGTCAGTCCATGAAGGGCCCGGCTTTCCCGTTCGTCATTGGGCCGAGTCACCTGCATTTTCTTGTCAGCCTCATCGAACTGAACGTTCATGGCTCGATGGTAGGCCAATTCCAATTTGCCCTTGGGGCCTTCCACGTGCACTTTGCCGTCCGCGAGTCGCACTTTGACTCCGGAAGGCACAGGGATAGGTTGTTTTCCGATACGTGACATCGTTCATCTCCCCTGGCGTAGTGGGTCACGATTCCGATCGCGACGTGATGATAATCCCTCACGATCGGAATCGTGAGCCGCTACTTCCCTACCAAACCGTGCAAAGCAGTTCCCCGCCAACTTTGTTAGCACGCGCCTGGCGATCACTCATCACGCCTCGGCTGGTGCTAAGGATGGCAATGCCAAGGCCGTCTAAGACGGGACGAAGTTGATCGTGGCGGCGATAAAGCCTGCGACCCGGGCGGCTAGCCCGGTGAACTTCGCGAATGACCTTCTGCCCTTCCGGACCATGCTTGAGAAAAACGCGCAGGACTGCTTTGGGGCCGGTGGCGTCGGTCTGAATCTTGAAGGTGCTCACACCCTGGTCATCCTTGTCGGAAATGCCAACGTGAAAATCAATGATAAATCCTTCATCCTTCAGGACCTGGGCCACGCGGGCCTTGAACTTCGTCGAGGGAATGTCCACAACGGGCCGTTCGATGCGATTGGCGTTGCGGATGCGGGTCAGCATATCGGCCAAGGGATCTGTCATCATGGTAGATTAGAACCTCACCAACTCGCCTTTTGAACACCGGGAATCAAGCCATCGCTGGCCATGTTGCGGAAGCAAATGCGACAGATGCCGAACTTGCGATAGACCGCCCGGCCCCTTCCGCAAATTCGGCAACGAAGCCGGATGCGAATTCTTTCACGCGGCAGCATCTTAACCTTTGTGGGGTTCTTCCTGGCGGCTTCCAATCTGGCCAGTTGTTGTCGAAATCTGACGTTTTTCGCTTCTGTTGTCATAAGAGTCAGCCCTCAGGGATGATCGTGGCTCGCGCAACGGCAAGTCTTAAGCCTCGCGGAAGGGCATGCCGAATGCCCGCAAGAGTTCCCGGGCTTCATCGTCCTTGCGCGTGCTGGTTACGAAGGTAATATCCATGCCCTGCGTGAATGTCACCTTGTCCGGGTCGATTTCGGGAAAGACCATTTGCTCCGACAGACCCAGGCTGTAATTGCCATTGCCGTCAAAGCTTTTGGGGTTCACGCCGCGAAAATCGCGAATACGCGGAAGGGCGATGCTGATAAGCCGATCGAGGAACTCATACATGCGCCGACTTCGCAATGTGACGCGGCAGCCGATCTCCTGCCCCTCGCGGAGGCGAAAACCGCTGATGGCTTTGCGAGCCTTGGTCACGTTGGCCCTTTGCCCCGTAATCTGGCTCAACTGCTCGGCCGACTGTTCGATCCGATTTTTGTCCTGAAGGGCCTTGCCGACGCCCATGTTGACCACGATTTTCTGCAATCGAGGAAGACTCAACCGGTTTTCGCGCCCCAGTTTCTTCGAGAGTTGGGGAACGATCTCCTCGTTATATCGATCCATTAACCGAGCCATCGACTACCTCATCTTCATCGCAGAGGACCTCAACCCATTGCCAACGGGTTGATCAGGCGGTATCCGCATTTCGCGGGCGCCGTCACCCCTTGGATGCATAAGTGGAGCGCGGACCGCTCAACGCCCCCAGACCATTGCCGCATTTCTTGCAGTAGCGTTCCTTGTGACCGTCAGCGGCATAACGACGACCGATGCGCACGCCCTTTCGGCATGTCGGACAGAACAACAAGGCATTGGATGCATCAATGGGCATTTCCTTGGAAAGCCGGCCGCCCTGGGCATTGCGCCGGTTGGGCTTCAGGTGCTTATACACCCGATTGACGCCCTCCACGACGATCTTGCCATCATTAATGGACACGCGGAGCACGCGCCTCGCCTTGCCGGCTTCGGCATCATCGCCGGTAATGACTACCACTAAGTCGTCTTTGCGGATGTGCATAGCATTGTTCGTTGTTCGTTGTTGGTTGTTCGTGGTTAGTGGTTAGTGGGTGTTCATTTATGCTCGCGCAGCATGGGAGCAATTGCAACGAACCACGAACAACGAACAACTTACAGATTTACACCACCTCAGCCGCTAAACTAATAATCTTCGCAAAACCGCGTTCGCGTAGTTCGCGGGCGACGGCTCCGAAGATGCGGGTGCCGCGGGGGTTTTCCTCGGCGTCAATCAGAACAAGAGCGTTGCGGTCAAAGCGAACATAGCTGCCGTCGTCACGGCGCTTGGCCTTCCTGGTCCGAACGATGACGCCGCGCACCACTTCACCGGGCTTAACATCGCCGCCGGAAATCGCCTTCTTGACGCTGGCGATGATCACGTCGCCAATTCCCGCGTAACGTCGCCGGCTGCCGCCCAGCACCTTAATGCACATACATTCCTTGGCGCCGGTATTATCGGCCACGTCGAGGTACGTATACATCTGAATCACAGCCCGTTCCTCCCGCCGATAACACGACCCGTCTAGAGTCACCCGCACCTAATTGGCGAGTGGGTGGGAGCGTAAGCCCCCTTGATTACCCGGTACAATTAAGGGCTTTTGCCCCCGATCGCCGTTTCAAATATCCAACTCAAACTTTCGGAATGTCCGCTACTTCGGGGGTCCCTCGGATCTCGACAATCCCCGTGGGCGCTTTGGTCACGATGCGGACCAGCCGCCAGTGCTTTGTTTTCGAAATCGGCCGAGATTCCATGATCTCGACCATATCACCCAGATGCGATTCGTTATTTTCGTCATGCACGTGACAGACTGTGCGACGGCGCACATATTTGCCATAGCGGGAATGCTTGACCAGGCGGGGAATTTCCACGCGCCGGGTTTTTTCCATCTTGGCGCTGGTCACAATGCCGGTCTCGACCCGGCGGCGACCGCGAACTTCCGCTGCTGCCATGAATTTAGGCTCCCTTTCCCGCCGCGGCTGTCTCGGCCGCCAAGGCTCGTTCGCGAATGATCGTATTTACGCGCGCGATTTCACGTTTCGTTTTCTGAATCTCGCTGGGTGTTTCCAATCGTTCCGTGGCGGATTGAAACCTCAAGTGGAACAGATTCTTGTGAAGTTCTTTGAGCGAGAGTCCCAATTGCTCCTGGCTCATACCCCGGTATTCCTGTAATTTCGCCTTCATCGCTTAGCTCCTGCTCTTCACGCTACTTGCCCGGGCTTCGGCTCACGAGCCGGCATTTGAATGGCATCTTGTAAGCCACGCGGGCCAGGCAGTCGCGTGCGGCCGCTTCCGGGAGGCCGGCTACTTCATAGAGGACCATGCCCGGCCTAATAACGGATGCCCAGTATTCGGGCTCGCCCTTTCCTTTGCCCATGCGCGTCTCGGCGGGGATGGCGGTCACCGATTTATGCGGGAAAACCCGAATGTACAAACGCCCTTCGCCGCGGAGAAAGTGCGTTGCCGTAATTCGGCCCGCTTCGATAGCCTCGGCGCTTAGCCAGCCGGCATCCAGGGACTGCAAACCGAAATCGCCAAACGTTACCCGATTGCCGCGGTTGGCATTGCCGCGGATTTTGCCGCGTTGCGTCTTGCGAAACTTAACCCGCTTGGGCATTAGAGGCATAGCTGCTCTCCACCATCGATGGGCTGAAGAAACTTCTGATTTCTAACCCCGCTTCGCTTGCCTGCCGCCTGGCCTGCGGAATCGTTGACTTCCAGATTGCCCGGCATCGGCGTCCTTTTCGGGGTTCAAATAATCGCCGTTGTTAATCCACACCTTGATGCCGATGTGGCCTTGCGCCGTCTTGGCCTCGGCGAACCCGTACTCGATCTTGGCTCGCAAGGTGGACAGGGGAATGCTTCCGGCCATGCTCTTTTCATTGCGCGCCATTTCCGATCCGCCCAGCCGGCCGGCCATCTGAATGCGGATGCCCTTGGCCCCGGCCTCCATGGTTGTGTCCATGGCCCGTTTCATTGTTCGCCGAAAGCTGGCCCGCTTTTGCAACTGTTCAGCAATATCCTCGGCTACCAATTGGGGATCTCGTTCAGGTCGATTGACTTCCATCGTTTTCACTTCAATGTGACGATGGCACAGGGTCTCTAGCTCCTTCGTGAGCTTGTCGATTTCCTGTCCCTTTTTACCAATGATCATGCCGACACGGGCCGAATAGATGAAAACGGTCACTTTTTCCCGCGTGCGCTCGATGCGGATTCTGGAAATGCCGGACCCGCCATAGCGTTTCTTGACATAGCCGCGGATCTTGCGATCTTCGAGCAGCAATTCCGGGAAGTCTTGTTTGTTGGCATACCAGACGCTCAGCCAGTCGGTCATAATGCCGACGCGAAAACCCGTTGGCCGAACTTTTTGTCCCATGATTGCTTCCCGGTGCTAATGAGCCGCAACAAGAGTCGCCGCGCCCAAACTTTCCCTATTAGGCTTCCAGATCCGATAACGTTACATGGATGTGCGAAATTCGCCGTTTGATGGGGTAGGCCGTGCCCCTTGCTCGCGGCATTATTCGCTTCATGATCGGACCGCCGTCCACGCGTGATTCCAATACAACCAGTTCATCCAGATTTCGAGCGCCCCGGTCCTCGGCGTTGCCTAGAGCACTCTTGACGACCTGCTCGAGCAGGCGAGCGCTTCTATTCGGCAAATACCGCAAAAGCTCCAAGGCCTCGTCGGCCATCCGGCCCCGGATCAACGTGGCAAACGGCCTGATCTTGCTGGCGGACATATCCGCATAGCGATGGATGGCTTTGTATTCCATAACACGCCTCACTAGAGAAATCAGGAGCCAGGAAACAGAATTCAGGAAAGTTCGATCAGATCCTGAACCCTGATTCCCGGCTCCTGATCCCTGACTCCTTAACAAGTTCCGGGGGTTGGATTTGAACCAACGACCTCCAGGTTATGAGCCTGGCGAGCTACCACTGCTCCACCCCGGGATATTGACTGTTACTTCGCCGGAGCCGCTGCCCTGGCCTTGCCACCGCTATGCCCTCGAAACATTCGGGTGGGGGCGAACTCTCCCAACTTATGGCCAACCATGTCCTCGGTCACATAAAGGCGCGTGAACTGCCGGCCATTGTGAACCAGGAAAGTCTGGGCTACGAATTCAGGAACAATTGTGCAATCCCGCGACCAAGTCTTAATCGGCTCTTTACTTACGCCCCGCAATTGGCGCTCAACCTTGGCCAACAGGCGGACATCTACGTAAGGCCCTTTTTTCAGCGATCGACTCATCGCGGCAACCACCCTCTATCTTAGCAAACACGGCCCGAATTGTGGCCAACTGAATCACATTGCCCATCCACTAAGAGCCCGCAAACCGCGGCCCTGGCCGGCGACGGCGGATAATTGCCGAGTTGGACGGCTTTCGCTTATTCCGCGTCTTGCCGCCCTTGGCCAAAACACCCGTCGGACTGCAAGGATCACGGCCGCCTGAAGTCCGGCCTTCGCCGCCACCCATCGGATGGCTAACGGGATTCATGGAAACGCCGCGGTTATGCGGCTTGCGACCCATCCAGCGCTTGCGGCCCGCCTTGCCCAAGCTGATATTCATGTGGTCCGAATTGCCGATAGCGCCAATCGTGGCCCGGCAATCCGAACTGATGCGCCGAACTTCCCCTGAGGGCAACGTAACCTGGGCCCACCTTCCTTCGCGAGCAGTCAAAGTCGCGTGCGTGCCCGCACTGCGGCAGATTTGCCCGCCACGCCCAGGCTGCATCTCTAGATTATGGATCGTCATGCCCAAGGGAATACGCTTGAGCGACATACAGTTGCCCGGGCGCGGCTCCGAATCGTCGCCGCTCATCAGCTTATCGCCAGCTTTGATGCCGTCGGCCGCGAGAATGTAGGCCTTTTCGCCATCGTCGTATTGAACCAGGGCAATGCGCGAGGAGCGATTGGGATCATACTCGATGGCCACGACCGTCGCCCACACACCGTCTTTGCGGCGCTTGAAATCAATCAAGCGATACATGCGCTTATGGCCACCGCCGCGAAACCGTGTGCAAATAATCCCTTGATGGTTGCGGCCGCCCTTCTTGGGCTTTGGTTCCAACAAGCTCTTTTCCGGCTTCTTTTTTCGGTCAGTGATTTCGGAGAAGTCACTGACGGAACCTTGCCGGCGTCCGGGAGTGGTCGGTTTATATTGGCGAATTCCCATGATTCACTCGATCTAGGATTGTCTGGCGAGCGGGGGGCGTAAGCCCCCTGATAGCTCGGCCAGGGTTGAACCGTTTACCTGTCATCAGGGGGCTTACGCCCCCCGCTCGCCGGGCGGTTAGAAGAACTCAATCCGGTCCTCGGCGTGCAGGGTCACAATCGCTTTTTTCCAGGATGGCAACGTGCCAACCTTGAACCGATAACGCCGCTTTTTGCCCAGCCGCGTTTGAGTTCGCACTTTCTTGACGCGCACGCCGAATAATTCTTGCACGGCCGACTTGATCTCCGTCTTGGTCGCCCAAGAGTTCACCTTGAACGGGTAAGCGTTCCGGTGGGTAAACTGATGGGTGCCCTTCTCGGTGATCAGTGGCCGCAGAATAATCTGGTGCGGCTCAAGTTTGGGCCCACGAACTCGGACGCCTATTTCCGGGTTTGCCATCGCTCGCCGTCCTTCATTAGTCCTTCCCTCTCAAAGGAGAGGACTTTAGCATCAACCGTTTGCCGCTGCCGCCGCTTTCTTGGGAGGCCCTTTACGCAATTCCTCCAGAGCCGCCTTCGACAAGATCAAACGCTTCTGCCGAAGCACCGTATACGCGTTGAACTGGGCAGTCGGCATCACCTGAACGCCTTCAACGTTGCGGGCCGATTTATACAACGTATTGTCCAGTCCCACCGTGCCAACCAGGCAGCTGTGCTTACCGATCTTGAGCGCCTTGAGCAAGGTCGCAAAAGGCTTGGTTTTGACCTCGGAAAAGGTCATGTCGTCCACAATGATGGCTTCTTGATCCTGAAATTTGCTTAGGATGGCCATCCGTGTGGCAGCCTGCACGGCCTTCTTGGGCAAATGGTATTCGTAGTCGCGGGGCTTGGGGCCCTTGGCCGTGCCGCCGCCGCGCCGTTTGTTCGTCCGTCGGGGGCCGACACGGGCATTGCCGGTGCCCTTTTGGCGAAAGAGCTTCTTGGTGCTGCCCGCAACTTCGCCGCGTCGCAAGGTCGAATGCGTGCCTGCCCGTTGATTGGCCAGATACATCAGAACAACGTCGTGCAAGAGCTGGCGGTTGATCGTGCCGCCGAACTCCTCCGGATCGACGGTCACTTCGCCCACCGATTCGCCCTGGCGGTTGTATACTTTGAGGTTCAACATAACGACAAACACCTATTAACCCGGTGGCCGGCGAGCCTAATAGTTCAAGCCGGCACAGGAGATCTCGCGTCCCAGTGCGAGTTAAGCGACCACCTTCGTTGACGACTATTTATGACTTGATCCCCGCGATGGGCGGGGATCGAAGACCGGAGCGTGCCTGCAGGGAACTTTGTGGTTGATGCGTTCCGCGGCGGGATGGAGCGTTATGATCCCGAAGCGGCCATCACTCGAATCTTGATGTCCACGCCAGGGGGCAGACTGAGGCCTTTATTTAGGGCTTCGATTGTCTTGCCGGTCGGCTGCAGGATGTCGATTAGTCGCTTGTGAGTACGGATCTCGAATTGCTCGCGCGATTTGCGGTCAATGTGAGGGCTACGCAAGACCGTGAACCGTTCGATGCGCGTTGGTAGGGGGATCGGCCCGTGCACTTCCGCCCCCGTTCGCTGGGCCGTGTCCACGACCTCGCGGGCCGTGCGGTCCAACACTTCATAGTCATACGCTTCCATTCGGATGCGAATGCGCTCACTCGAGAAGCCCGCCAACGATTCCTCCTTGCGTTTGCCACGCAAATCTTCGTCAATTTAGGAAAGTGTAAAAGTAATGGTCGACCTATCCCCTGTCAAGGTAACATTCTCGGTGAATCACGAAAAAAGCGAAAAATCCAAACCTTGGCTAGTTATTCCTTTAGGATTTCCGCTATCCTGCTCCAACTTTGCCATTCGCAGCTCGCCGCTGATCGGAGATAAACCACGGAAAACACGAGATACACGAAAATGATAGCAAAGACATGAGTTAATTCTCTCGTTAGATTCTCATTCATCTTGTTTTCGTGTTTTTCGTGTATCTCGTGGTTTACCTATGGCGGACGCACCATCGGACGTTGTCGTTATTGGCGCGGGAGCATGCGGACTCATGGCGGGCATCAGCGCCGCTGAGTCGGGCAAGCGAACGTTGGTTCTGGAGAAGAATCGCAAGCCGGGTGTGAAGATCCTCATGTCCGGCGGCACGCGTTGCAATATTACCCATGCCACCGACAATCGCGGAATCGTCGAAGCCTATGGCCCTCCGGGCCGGTTTCTTCATTCCGCTTTGGCGTCGTTCAGCGTCCAAGCGACTGTGGACTTTTTTGAGGCAGAGGGTGTCGCGACCAAGGTGGAGGAAACGGGCAAGATCTTCCCCGTGAGCAACAAAGCGCTGGATGTATTGGGAGCCCTACTGCGCCGCTTGAGTCGCAGCGGAGCGACCTTGGCGCTGGAAGAACCGGTTCTCGATCTCCAGCCCACTTCTGGCGCTTTCGCCATTACTACTCAACGCCGCGTTATCACGGCCTCCAAAGTCATCGTGACAACGGGCGGCAAATCCTATCCGGGGTCCGGCACGACGGGCGATGGTTACGGGTTCGCTGCGAAATTTGGCCATACTGTTCTGGCGCCAAGACCTGCTCTTGTGCCGATCCGAGTCAACGTGCCGTGGGTTGCCGATCTTCGCGGCATCACGCTGCCGGACGTCGCCGTCCGCATTCTTTCGGGCGAAGTCGAACTTGCCCAGCGCCGCGGCTCGCTTTTGTTCGCCCACTTTGGCTTATCGGGCCCCGTGATCCTCGATGTGAGCCGCGTCGTTAGCGGGCATGCCCAGCCGGCGACGCTAAGCCTGGAACTGGATATTCTGCCTGATCGAAGGGAGGCCGATTTGGATGACTGGCTGCGCAAAGTATCCCAATCATCCGCCAAGAAGCAATTGGCCGTGCTGTTGACCGACTTCGCGCCAAGACGGCTCGCTGAAGTAGTCCTGAACCAGGCCGGCCTTCCCATCGATCGCCGGGCTGCCGCGTTGAGCCGGACGGAGCGTTGTTTGTTAGTCCGCCACCTCAAGCGTTTGAAACTTCCGATCATCGGCACCTTGGGCTTTGAAAAGGCCGAGGTGACCGCCGGTGGCGTTTCTCTGGATGAGGTGAATTCCCGCACGATGCAGAGTAAGCTCGCGCCGGGTCTCTACATCGCCGGCGAAGTGCTTGACCTGGACGGTCCAATTGGCGGCTACAACTTTCAAGCAGCCTGGAGCACTGGCTGGCTGGCCGGTCAAAACGTATAAGGCTATTTCACAGCAAGGCGAAAACTGTTTACGTTTCGCGCCTGCATCAGACCTGCGTGCGCGAAACGTAAGCGCCAAGGCTTCTTTTGTGTAGCCCCTCAAACGTGCAATTCGACAATGTCCTTGTCGTGCAAAACATGGTCCCGCGGCACGCTTTGCCCATCAAAAACGCCCGTGCCCCAGATGCGGGCGGATTTAAGGTTTTCGGCGAAATCACGATGGACGATGGCCGCCAGTTCAACGAGGGTGCTTCTTTCGGGACAGGTGAACGGCGACTCCATGTCGGCGGGTTTGCCCGGCTTCTTCGTGTAAACCCGGTTGACCCGGAGGAACCGGTAAATCGCCGTCCGCAACTCTTCCAACCCCGCGCCCGACTCCGCGGCGATGATGTGAAGGGGAAACTTTGCCGCGAATAATTCCTTGACGATCTCTAACCGATCCGCCGCTCCTTCGACGTCGATTTTGTTGGCGACGAGTAAAGTAGCCGTAAAGTGATAGGACGGGTCGCCAATTTCCGCAGGGGCTTGTCCCACCAGGTGAGTCTTGGTTTGAGCCAGCTTTTCGATGACGGCTTCGGTGGCGAACGGACTATCGTCATCAGCCAGATCGACCATGAGCAAGGCGCGATCCGCCGTGCGAACCATGCTGGAAACGTAGCCCTCCATGAAATCGGCCGTGATCGGAGGCAAGTCAATCAGCTGCACGCGAACATCTTCCCAGTCCATCATCCCGGCATGGGGTTCACGCGTTGTGAATGGGTAAGGAGCGACTTCAGGGGCAGCCCGGGTCAGTCGTGTCAGTAGCCGGCTCTTTCCAGCATTGGGCGCGCCGACGATCACGTATTGTCCAGCCCCCTGCTTGGGAACCTTGTAGCTGACCCCCGCCTTTTTCGGATGCTTTTTCTCGTGCTCAACTTCCTCGCGAGCTTCGCTGATTTTCGTCTTCAGTTCGGCCTGCATCTTCTCGCTGGCCTTATGCTTGGGCAGCAGGGCATACATTTTGCGCAGACATTCCAGCCGTTCCTCGGCGGATTGAGCCTTCTTGCACTCGGCTTCGGCTTCCAGGTATTGTGGTGTTAAGTTGGCGGCCATTTCAATTAGTTTTTTGTTCGTTGTTCGTTGTAAAACCGTGGCAAACGCTACCGGGTGTTGCTGTCGTTTAGCTTGATATCACTGTATATTGCTTAGTTGCAATATCAACGAACAGCGAACAACGAACAACGAAAAATAGCCATGCAACTTTACGATCAGATCCAGGAAACCAAGCAAGTTATTCAAACCCGCTGGAACGGTAAGCCGCGGATAGGAATCATCCTCGGCACCGGTCTGGGTGGATTAGCCCAGGACATTCAGAAGGAATCTGCACTTGCTTATGGCGAGCTGCCCCACTTCCCCAAGTCCACGGCCCCCTCGCACACCGGGCAACTGGTTTGCGGAAAGCTAGAAGGTCAGACCGTTGTTGCCATGGAAGGGCGCTTCCATTTCTATGAGGGCTATACGCTCCAACAGATCACCTTTCCCGTCCGTGTCATGAAGGCGCTTGGTTGTGAGGTCCTTATCGTGAGCAATGCCTGCGGCGGCATGAACCCGCAGTATGGCAAAGGCGATCTCATGGTCATTGAGGATCACATCAACCTCATGGGCGACAACCCGCTTATCGGGTCCAATGACGACCGGCTAGGGGAACGTTTTCCTGATATGTGTTTTCCTTACGACCGAGAACTCATAACGCGGGCTCTAAATGTGGCCCTGGAGGAGAAGATCGTTTGCCACAAGGGCGTGTTCGTCGCGGTGCCTGGACCCAATCTAGAGACGCGGGCCGAGTATCGCTTCTTGCGAGGAATTGGGGCCGACGTCGTCGGTATGTCCACGGTGCCGGAAGTTATTGTCGGCGTGCATAGCCGAATGCGAATCCTCGGCCTATCCGTGGTCACCGACATTTGCCTGCCGGACGCTTTGGAGCCGGTTTCGCTGGCGGATATTCTCGCCACGGCCAATACAGCGGAGAAGAAGCTGCGCGTGTTGGTGCGGCGGGTGCTGGAGAGTTTGCCTTGAAAAAGGGAGACCTGGCGGCCCTGGCGTTCGCCGTGATCTTTCCCACGGTGGCGGCTTGGGCCTACTTCATGGCTTTTTCGAGTGAGCCTCCGGCCCCAACCGCCACGGGCCCTAATCCTGCCGTCCGATTGGCTTATGGACTGGGCAAGGGCGTTCAATTCGGCTTTCCGCTTTTTTGGGTCTGGGGCGTCGAACGAAGAAGAATTTGGCCTGCGAAACCAACTTTCCGGGGATTGAGATTCGGCATAGGTTTCGGATTGGCGGTCTCTGCTGTTGGCTTGGCAATCTATGGCCTTGTCCTCCGCGACCACCCGCTGTTTCGCGGCGCTTCGGAGGCCATGACAAGCAAGGTCGCTTCCTTCGGGGCCGACACGCCGGCGCGCTTCCTTGTCTTCACGGCCTTTCTGGCCGTCGTTCATTCCCTGCTCGAGGAGTATTATTGGCGCTGGTTCGTCTTCGGTAAACTGCGCGATTACATGCCGTCCTGGGGCGCCATCCTCCTGTCGAGCGTGGCGTTCATGGCATACCATGTCGTTTTGCTTTTTCCGTTCTTTGCCGGAAAGTTTTTGACGCTCGTGATGCCGCTGAGTCTTGGCATCGCTGTGGGAGGCGCTGTCTGGGCCTGGCTGTATGAACGCATTGGTTCCATTTATGCGCCCTGGCTCAGCCACCTCATCATCGATGTGGCGATTTTCGCGGTGGGTTATGATTTGATTTTTGTGAAGAGCATGTAGCGAGATATTCTTCTAAACGATTCTTGTTTACGTTTCGCGCCCGCAAAACTGCCCGGGTGTGAAGCATCTGGTTTCTGGAAGTAACCTGCGGGCGCGAAACGTAAACCTAAATCTAATCGTCTCCATCGTCGAGGAGGAAACCCGCGGCGTCAAAACCTTGGCCGGAACCATCGCGCCGCCGACGCGGTTTTTCGAGCCCAGCTTTCTCAAGCAGGGATTGGCTCAAAATATCCTCTTCCATCTCCTCCAGGGCACGTCTCACCGCCGGCAACTCGTACTGAATAGTGAAGCGGCGTTTAGAAATGGAAATCTCATCACCGGGATGCAACAGCTTTTCCGTAACGCGCAGACCATTGACCTTGACGCCGTTGGTGCTGTTGAGATCGCGGATGCGCCAATAGCCTTCGCGAAATACAAGCTCGGCATGCTTTCCCGAAACATTAGGATAGCGGATTGGGATATCGCACGACTCGCGCCGGCCCATGGACAAGACTTCCCGTACCAGCGGAATGGAGTCGCCTCCGCCTACCGGTATTAGCTCTCCGTGGGGCTTAAAACTCATGAAAGGCTCCCGTGAAGAAACCTCAAGATTCGCTTGGCAACCGAGATTAATTGCGAAACCGCCCTTTTGGCTAGTGCAAAGGCCGGTCAATCTGCTTAATTATAAATCATAAGGCGTCGATAAAAAGGTCCAAAAGTCTTGATTTCTTCTAACAACCGGGTAAACGGAATGTCGCATTCAGCCAGCCTGCCTCCGGGTTTTACCCAGGAACGGCGCTACTATCCGTTTAGCCGCTTTCTTCGGGAGCGGTTTGGGCAGCGCGTTTATCGGGTCACGGTGGACGGCGGCTTCACATGTCCCAATGTCGATGGCTCGGTGGCCGTGGGGGGATGTGTCTACTGTGACAATCGCAGCTTCAGCCCCAATCGCCGGCAGCCGCGGATTCCCATTCGCGAGCAGGTCATACGCGGAATCGAAATCCTCCAAAAGCGCTATAAGGCGGGACAATTCATCGCCTATTTCCAGGCCGCGACCAATACTTATGCCCCCGTCGAAAAATTGAAACGCCTTTACGATGAAGCTCTCGATCATCCTTTGGTAGTTGGACTGGCTATCGGCACGCGGCCGGACAGCGTGCCGGATCCGGTTCTCGATTTAATTCAAGAATACGCTCACGACCGTTATGTTTGCCTGGAATTGGGGCTGCAAACGATTCACGATCGCTCGCTGGACTGGATGAATCGCGGGCATCATTTTGACGCCTTTGTGGACGCCGTGCAGCGCTGCCAGGGACGCGGCCTCGATCTGTGCGCGCATGTGATCTTGGGGCTTCCCGGAGAGTCGCAGGAGGACATGCTGGCCACGGCCGACGTTTTAGCGGCGTTACCGCTCCAAGGAGTGAAGATTCATAATCTGCACGTAGTGCGCGATACGCCCTTGGAAGAAATGTACAAAGCCGGCGAAGTACGCCTTTTTGAGTTAGCCGAATATGTACAGACGGTTTGCGATTTCATCGAACGATTGCCGCCGCAAATGGTTCTTCATCGGCTAAGCGGGGACGCGCCTCCGGATTACCTGGTCGCGCCGCAATGGTGTTTGGACAAGCCGGCGTTGCTGCGTTCGATTCAGGGAGAATTGATCCGCCGGGATAGCTGGCAAGGTAAACAGTTTGACGGCGAAGCAACGGCACGTTCTCGACTACCGCAGCGCATATCGCTGGACTTGGCCCTTTAAGTAGAGTCCGAACGAGATCTTCCGATATGCGGGAATCGATCCGGCGTCATCGCGTCAAGGTCCCGCGCCGGCGTCCGACTAACTCGAACGCCGTTGAGCCGGACCCTGTGGACCAGCTTTCGACCCTCTGGATCACCTTACCCCCCTCCGGACCAACAAAACGGCTCCTCAGGACGGGTCGGGCGGTAAGAGCAGTTGCGCTCTTTGGATGTCAGAAGGACTCGAGCTTTTGCAGCTGGACCCTCTGGATCACCCCTTTGACCCTGAGGGTCAGGCTCCGACCCTCTGGGTCAGCACCAATTGAGCCACAGGGTGATCAATTATTGAACACTCGATGCCACTCGAGAATGTGTTGGGTCTCCGGCCGCTCACGCGACCGGCTCGCTATTCTTGGTGGTCAGAAAGTAGAGAAATAGAAGGGACCTAACAGAGGAAGGACCGAGCCGGAGCCCGGTCCTTTCACCCCCTTGGCAGGCCGTCTCTGTCCCGGAGGTTAATGGCCATACCAGTAGCTCGGCCCTTGTTGATAGTAACCCACCGGTTGATAGACGCCGTATGGATTGGGCATGGTCTGCGTGTACGGGCCCGTGGAAGTTCCCAATTGTGTGGCATTCATCGTTTGCGGCGCCGGCCAATAAGGATAGGCCGTCGGCGCGGGAACCTGGAAATAGGCATCGTGCGGATAATAAGCGTACCACGGCCCTAGCTGCAAAAGAGCGCACTCAGGCCTAAGGTTATAGTGCAGTCCCCGCCAAAAGCGACAGTGATCGAGATGGCCGCAGTGGCCTCCTCCCGGACCGCAGCCGCCGGCCCGAGCATCCGAGGCCAGGGCCAGGCCGGCCAGGGCCAGCATTCCAGCCCATAAAACCTTCTTCATGATTTTCTCCATACTCATGACGCGGAAGGGGTGGACCGCCTGTCCACACGGAGAAGCGGCCAACCTAAGCATTCCCCATAACCGGCTCCCAAGTCTGAAGAAAAACGGCGGACACGCGGTTTGCCGGGCGTGAGCACCGCTCTGCGATGCAGAATTCAACTAAACCCGCAAGACCGCACGATTGATGTAAATCGCGTCTTGTTTCGGGTCGCCCCGGAAAATCTACTGGATTGTTTCAAGTTGCTGGCTTGTCGAAGGGCGAGGAGAAATTCACCAGCAATTCGCTCAAATCGCCCGGCAACGCTTCAAATAACACAGCATCGCCTTGGACTGTGCAGTCTCGAAGCGAATTGCCCCGGGCATCAATAAAAGAGGCTTTGCAAGGATCGCGGACACACCGTAGTTCGGCTTGCACGGAATGATTGGCGCATTCGAGAAAGCGGGCCGTGATGGCGTCGGCCTTGTCAGGGTCGGGACGAAGGTTAAAGACCAGAAGGTTGGGAACATCAAGGTGGAAGAGCCAGCCGGTGTTGCCAACATGCGGCGGTCCGCTCGGGGTCGCGATGTAGGGAACGGGAGTTACCAGACCTAAAGCGGTTTGACTAGGTTGCTCTCTGTCCAAGGCCAAGGCAAGGTCAAACGAGGTCGCCGTTTCACCTTCAGTGACCAGAATGACGTCGAGCATGCGCGAGCCGTGCCGTTGATGGAAAGGCAACCCGCCCGGAAAAATCACGGTAGATTGGTTTCGTGAGCGCAATTCCAGGTATTCGGGTGTGATGGGTCGGGTATGCATGGTGGCATTGGCAAGTCCGTTGATGCCACGCACCAAGATAGCCCGCTCGTCGCGCCAGGCGAAGCGGGCGCCATAATAGGCGTGCCACGGGTAGCCCACCGGGGCCTGTGTCGGCCAAATCTCGATGCGCATTTCAAGCAGAGGCCGTCCTAGCCAGGCGCGATAGCGCTGTCGAAACGTCGCTAGCACACGTTCGTGCTCATCCAGGATGGAGCCTTCACAGACGACTTCACCAAGAGCCGGACCGCGCGAAGTCACGCGGGTTTCGCTGGCCCGCATGGTGCTGCCGGGCTGAAAGACCAGTTGCTGAGCGACGCGGTTGACACGCGTGCGATGGTCGCGGATGCCGCGCAGCCCGCCGGTCATCGGGTCAATTTCCGCTTCGAAGAATTCGTTGCGAACGACGTTTTGGTCCGCCAGCCGCATGCTTATTGCCTGGGCCGGAGTTCCGACTTGCCCGCCTTGCGGAAACCACGCAAACCCGAACGGTGGCGCCTCGACCACAAGCTTGGCCTCGACACCATCGATTTGGCAGGCCTTTACGGGCCCAATGATCGGCAATGGACTTTTGATCCCCGACAATTCCAGAGCGACACGGCGTGTGAAGCTACACGGATTTAGAACTAGATAACCTGGTCCACCGGGCGTCGCCTTGGCCAGAAGCCGTTGGCCCAATCGGTTCGTACTTTCCTGCTGGATTCCTTTAAGGGCGGCATCGAGCTTGGCAAGCTGAGATTGATCAGCACTCTGAGCATAAGCGCTTCCAGCGGCTGCTTCTGCCTGGTCCTCTATGCTGGTCAAGCGGTCTTCCAGCGGCACACCCTGTTCGGTTTCGAGCGTTTGCGGCGTCAGACTGCGATGCAAGGCCGCAAACGTCCAGGCGGTATCGAGCTGGCGTCGCCAGCGGACCTGGTCCGCGAACGCGCTAACCGGCGCCGGGTCCCTGGCCCCGGTTCGCTCGGTTAGGTAATCACTATGAAAATCATCCCCGGAAGCCGCTGAAGCGTATTCTCCGGCCAGCACTTCGTTGAAATACTTCGAAAGCGTCGTCCACTTGCCCAAAACCGGGGCAAATCGATTTAGCTCGAGCCAGTCGTCATAAAAGGCTGGGGCTACCGTCTGCTTGTGCAAGAGCGCCAAGGTGGCCGCGTGGTCTTGCATGATCGTCTGGTGAAGATAGTGGGCCAAATGAAAGTAGGTCTGTGGGTTGTCGCCCCCTTGCGGCTTACGGGCGAAGGCTTCCACCTGCTTGCCGTCGGGAGAGGGCCAATTGATGACGGTGGCGCGATGCGTGGGCAGCACGGCATCATCAAATGCCAATAAGACGGCTCGCTGAATGCCGGCGAACTGAAGCAGCATGGGCAAGTGAGGATGGCCGGCAAAACGCCGTCGGGCAAAAACCTTCGCTTCGGCGTCAAGAAGCCGTTTGTAGGTTTCCTGCCCCTTTACCAGGTTCCAAACCTGCGATTCGACCGGCAGCAGCGCGTCTTCACGCTCCAGATAAGGGCCGCCACAGACTTCGATCTCTCCTTCTACCACCTTTTGGCGCAACCGGGCCAGCCGGTCCGCATCCACCGCTGCTAATTTCTCCACTAGCGATGCAGCGGCAATCACATTGGTAGGCTGGCTGACTTCCGGACATAGTGAGTCGAGTCGATCCTCGTCGCCCAGGTAGAAATCAACGAGGTGGATGGTAACCGGGTAAAGGACCTCGCGCGCGGCCAGGAGGCGTTCCGCGGCGGCTTGCAGCGGTTTGCGAAAAGCTTCCGGATCGGCATCCGCAAGGGCCGCCACCGCTTGCTGGATCTCAGCCCAAAACTCGGTCGAGTTGAGCAGCTTTTCGTGCTGCATCGCTTCGAACAGAGTGTCAACGATCAGGTAACCGAAGCCGAGGCCCAGAAAGGGGGCAACTTTGCTTTGATCCGCTTGGAGTAAGGCACTCTGTCCCGCAGCTACATCGGTAAAACCCGAAAGTCCCTGCAGGAGATGTTCAAGGGTGCTCTTTCGGTCGGCGGATGCCTTGAAGGACGCCGCTCCGGCAGTGGCCACCCGCAGTTCCCAATCGTCCGGCAAAATGAGAGGCGGGGATTCCGGCAAGGCGTAAAGGTGGCCTGGTTGCGGCTGTTCGTAGTCGTAGGGAGAGCCGATTATGGGAGGAGCCGTCGCCCCCAAGAGAGCCGCCGGGTGCCATAAGGCGAGGTAGCCGTTAAGGAAAGCCGCCGCGTCGTCGTTGCCAAGCGAAACCGTGTTTTGCCCGGGCATGCGATACGGACTGAGAAGAAACAACGCGCGTGCGCTCATTTGGTGTGTCTATCAACCCAACCCGCCAAAAGCAACCAAAGGGCGAGCCGGGGGACGTGATCCCCAGCGGGATAGCACTCATTCTTAATAATTCCTCATGGTGGCAAGGACCTGCCGGGGTCAGCTGAAAACTGTGCATCAACCAACCTTGCCTAGTAGTGGTTATTTGTACAAAATGCGCACCTCCCGAATTGAGTTCGATTAGGTTGAAATGTATTTAACCCCACCCCCCCGGCGCTGCTCCCTTGAGCATCTTTGAGTGTCAATGGCGCCGCACCCCTGAAGTGCGGACAAGTCATATCACCTCAACCGCGCTGGCGACCCTCACGACGGCCTGCTATAAGAAAGACTGGAAGAGTGATGCCTTCGGAAAATGTAACATGCCGTCGCAACATGAGGACTTAGATACGATCCTCCTCGTGGAGGATGAAGATTCCGTTCGCAAAACGTTCCGCGAATGGCTCGAAAGCGCCCGCCTGCCTTGCCGCATTCTTTCCGCCGCGGATGCCGAATCGGCGTTGGTCCAGGCGAACCACAATCCCGTTGATCTGGCCATTCTCGACTGGAACCTTGGCGCCGGCAACGATGGTCTTCGGCTCCTGGAGGATTTGTCGGTCTTCCATCCGGATGTCGTTGCCATCCTCATAACCGGCTTCGCTCACCAGGCGACCCCTCTCCATGCCATGCGCATGGGAGTCCGCGATTACCTCGACAAGAATCATGATCTCGACCGCGAATCTTTTCTAAGGGCGGTTATCCGCCAACTCGACCGCATCCGTCCCGCCAAACGCGAACGGCGGCTGCATCAAAGTCTCGTTGCCTTTCGCGAGGCCGTCGAGAAGATTCTTCCCCTGGTCCAGTCCGCCGGCGCGTTAAGCGATCCAGTGCCCTTGCCCCAGGCGGTGGCCAGCTTGTTTCGGTTCTTATTGGAGACCACAAGAGCGAAAGACGGGGTTTTGCTAGTCCGCAGTTATGAAAGCGAACGCGAGCCCCAGGAAATCTGCCGTGTATATGATGCCCGGGGTCTCGCTCTTTCGGGAACGTGGGTCCCCTTTGCCCGATCGATAGCCGGCTCGGTCGTCAGTCTACAAGAGCCCTATACGATTAATCGATTGCAGGAGACGACCCAATCGGGCAATGTGGAATTGCAGCCCTTTGAAAAATCCCGTTCTTCTCTACTGGCCGCACCCCTGGCCGTGGGCCACGGCATCAATGTCGTCCTGGAATTGTTCGACAAACAAGGCCCGACGGGTGAAGTCCTGCCGTCCGGCTTCACGGATTCGGACCGCCGATTGGTCGCGGTAGCCGCGGAACTTGGCACGGCGATGATGCGCCAGGCCTTGTCGGAGCGGCAGATGCACCAGGTGCTGTTCGACGCCGTCGGCGCCGCCCTTCATGCCGGTGACTCGCTGGTCGATTCCATGAAAGGTTCTCAGGGTGATCGCCTTGAGGAACCGCCGAACGACCGTGTCCTCCAGCAATTGCGGGAAGGGCTGACGGCCCACGGCGTCCGCGGCCAATCTTGCGAGGAAACGCTTGAACTGGCCGAGGCCATTCGGGTCCTGGCATTGCGCCATGGGCAGGCCGGCGTCAGGCATTGCATCCACCTGGTGGAAAGCGTGCGCGACCTGCTCGACCACGTCACCGGCAGCGGCGAAAACCAACCCCGCTGACACGGAGACGCACCGATGCCCCTTCCGCCAAGCGGCCTTAACCCGGAAAACCCTTCCGGCGCCAGCCTCGACGACTTAATTGCCCTGGCCACGCCCGACCGCATTTTGCACCATCCCCAGGCTGATGGCCGTGGCGTGTCCGTTTGCGTCATGGATAGCGGCGTCGAACGTAAGGTATTGGAAGCCCGTTGTCGCGACCGCGGTCAGCCGTTGGAGGCGATTGAAGGCGGCATTTTCACTTCGGATCGTTCCGAACCATTGCCGTATGAGGGGCGCCAAAGCACGCCTCACGGGACGACCGTGGCCGACATACTCTTGGCGATTGCTCCCAAGGTTCGGCTGTTCTCCGCCGATGTCTTTGGACCAAGCGGCAGTTGCGAAGTGGACACCGTCCTGAATGCTCTGCGCTGGGCTGTCGATGTTTGGCACTGCAAGATCATCAACCTTTCCTTAGGAGTCCCGGAACCGAGGCTGCAACAGGTCCTGCGTCGCCAGCAGTTCCAGCGGGCCATCGAGGAGGCCTATTACAAAGACGTGCTGATCTTTGCCGCCGCACACAACGACCACCCGTTAACCATCAGTTATCCGGCGGCCTTTGCCCCGCCGCTGGTATCGGTGGACAAACGGCTCTTCAACGATCCATTGCAGTTCGCTTACCAATTACGGGAACACATCGAGTTCCAGGCCCACGGCCGCGGCTATTTCGGCCCTTTCGCCAGCGAGCCGGCTACCAGTTGGGCGGTTCCCCATCTCGCCGGCATCGCTGCCCGGATCCTGTCGCTGAGGCCAGGGCTGAAGCCTTTTGAGATGAAAACGATTCTTTATTGGTTGTTTTTGAATGACCGGGATCGCCCGAAAAGGTAACGATGGTTGGCGAGCCTCCGGGTTTATCCCGGAGGAACCATCCCGGCGGGCATAAAGCCCGCCGCTCGCCTTTAGTTCGCTGGCCGCTCGCCTTTACTTCACTGACAGTTAGGATTAGTCGAAATGAGTCGTGGTTTCATGTCCTCGATCTCCGCCAGCATAAAAGGCTGATTTGCAAATAAAGCCCGCCGCTCGCCGGGCGCTCGCTGGCCGCGCGCCTTTACTTCCTCCGCTTCTTCGCCTTATCAATCAACATCTCGTACCGTTCCTTGACCTGCTTGTCGTTGTTCTCCTTGGCTTTGGCGAGTTCATCCTTGACCTCGCCCAGTTCCTTGTCGAGTTGCTCGGATTTCCATTCGAGAACTTGGACATCGAGGTCGACGAGTTCCTTGGCGAGATTCTGCAATTCGAGTTCAATGTTCTTGCGTTCTTCCTCGGCGGGCGTGGAAAGCTTCGCGGCAAGGGTGTAGGCTTTGTTTTCCGCCTTCCAGATTTTCAGTTCAAGCTCGTGGCGGCGAGGATCGTCCTGAAGGTCGGCCAGCCATTCGGTGGCTTGAAAGATCTCGCGAATTTCAGCGCGGTAGTGCCGCTCGCTATTTTTCTTGAGTTGCTCAAGCAAGGGGAGCAGATCGGGCAGATTCTTCTTGACGAAGAAGAGGGCGGCCGCCTCCCGCTCCTCGGTGAAGCGAGGCAAGGCGCGTGGTTCGGGATCGGGAGCGCTGGCCAAAGAGTTGGAAGGCAGCCCGGCAGCAAAGGCGAGTAGGCTGGCCAAAAGAATGCCCAGATACGGATCTCGCGCTATTCTCGCCTTCATGCCTGTCCCTCTATAAAGGCTTGTACGGAGAATCACTGCTTATGCGCCGCTCCTCCGACCTGCCGAAACGAGGCTTGTCCAGGCCTCGGCTACGTCGCCGCGCTTCCTCATCGTGAGCTTTCGAAAGGTGATCGCTGGGATGCATGGCGGCCCAGATGTCGGCGGTCTCCGCTAACGAGGCATACTGGGATTCTGGCTTCGTTAAGTGGGTTGCACCGGGTTGTATCGCCCCGGGCCGTACCGGGGATTGGGGCTTGTTCGAAGACGTTTCGGAGAGCCTGCCCAATCCAACCATGAACAGCAGCGATGCCGCCGCTCCGGCGAGTCCCCACAGAAATGGGTGCCCAGGATAGGCATGCGGAGCTTTGAGTCTTTGCCAAAAACTCATGGAAGGGCGAAGTTCGGCTCGGACGGCTTGCCGATAACAAGGAGTGGGACTAAGCGGAGCCCGAGACTCCAACGCCCCCAACATCCGGGTGGCTTGACACAAAGCCTCGCGCAAGGCCTGATCGCCGGCGAGGCGAAGCTCAAAGGCCGCTTCTTCCGCTCCTTCAAGTTCGCCGCTGGCGTAAAGCAAGGCTTGCCAAGCCAGTTGGCCGTCAACAGACTCGTTGCCCTTCGGTTCAGACATGATCGTGCTCCCACAGGACGCGTAACCGCTTGAGTCCTTCGTGCATGCGGGCCAAGGCCGTATTGAGAGGGCAGTTTAAATGAGTCGCGATTTCGCGGAACCGCTTCCCTTCATAAACGCGCTGCCGGATGACCTCGCGCTGCCCCGATGGGAGCGATTCCAAGAGTTTCCTGAGGCGGCCGGCGTCTTCCCGGGCCATGGCCTGTCCATCAGGTTGCAGGATCGGATCGGGTTGGTCATGGCAATCCGCAATGGCCGCGGGACAATGTTTGTGTTTTCTCTTGGCCAACATGGCCTGGTGATAGGCCACGGTAAACAACCAGCCGCGTAAATGTTCGGCATCAACCCCATCTAGGCGCTCGAGAGCCCGAATGAATGTTTCCTGAAGGGTGTCTTCCGCCAGATGGTGGTCGCGGAGCATGCCAACGAGGAATTGAAACAAGGGCGTTTCGTAGCGCTCAAAAAGCAAATCTAGACCGGTCCCGTCGCCGGTCTGAAATCGCTTCACCAACTCGGCGTCGGTCGGCCCGGTGCCTGGCATGGGCAAACCCCTCCTAAAAGATGCGCCACGTCACCGATTTATTTGAGCCGTCGGGGAGATTGGGGTCAACGATCAAGTTGAAAAAAGCCTCCCGGCGAGCGGGGGACGAGAGTCCCCCGTGAACGCTGGCGAGCTCTGGCGAGCGGGGGACGAAAGTCCCCCGTGAAACCACGGGGGACTTTCGTCCCCCGCTCGCCGGGACTCACGGTTTGACAGCTTTGGGAACCCGCTTGAACTCAAAAGTGTCGCCATTGGCCTGAAGGAGAATGGCCAAATCAAAAACGGGGAATCCCGCCAGACGGGCTTCCTTGATAATCCCTTGACCCTGGCCGAACGTGCGCGGCTCGTGGTTGCGTACGATTACTTGGAGATCCGCTGTGCCATCGAGCCGGCCTGCCAATTGGCGTTGCAGACGCCAGGTGGTTGGCAGCTTGTGAAGGTCCAGGCGTTTTACCTTGATGGCGAAGTGCATTTCCCTGGGCTCTTGCCGGCATCTCAGTTCGGCGGTTGTGGTGATTTCGCCATCGGCCGTTTCACCGTTGACATCGTCAAGATAAACGGCGCCATTGTCAACGCGGACCAGACCGCCGGCATTCTCGGCCTGCAAATTGATCGAGGAGACAAACACCTTTGTGCGGCTTGGCTGGGCTTGCAACATGTAACCAAACTTATCCGCAGGCAGGTCATAAGTGAACGTGAAGTCTACTGGCGTGTCCCCATCAAGTTTGACGGCCTCCCAAACACGGGCGGACGCAAAAGGCAGCGCCTCCAATTTCTCCTGAGTCACATGAGTGCCTTCATTGAGAAGGCGGAGTTGCCCTGTCAGCCTTTCCAAGTTCAGGTCGCCCTTGGCTTGCCAGTCGCCCCAGAAAGGGTCGTCAACCGTCCCTTCCAGGACAAGCCCCTCCTTCCGAAGCTCAATGATAGCGTCGATGCCATTGACGACGAAATCGGGGTGATCTTCCTGCTGCAATCGGAAGACTCCCTGATGAAGGACAAGGCTGGGCCAGGCTTTTCCTTCCTCCCGAGGCTTGGGCACGCGCGTCAACAAGCGGCCGTCTTTATTGAAATGTAGAGTGACAACGGGTTGGGTCAGATCGATTTGGCTGACCTCGGTTTGATCGAAGGCCACATCGATGAATGAAAGGTCTGTCAGAGCCTCCTTGATGGACAGCCACGGCACGTCGCCCGGCAAGTCGCCCACTTGGAAGAAGCGCACTCCGCGAAAAGCCGTCTGATCCATGCCGACATCAAAGCGATCAAGCTCGACGGCGGCCCCATACACCTCGCTCAAGCGACCGGCGGCCCGCAGCGTCGCCAGGTCCGAGCCGAGGTAAAGCTTGATTCCGGCAACAGCAACTCCAGCCAAGACGGTAAAGATCAAAAGGAACAAGCGCAGTCGCCGCATTAGTGTTGCCTTGCGTCGTTCAAAAAGAAACACGGGCAGGACGCGATTTGATCCTTGCCCGTGTGTCATTTGTTCCTGTCGAAGGACGATTTGTTAAATCCTCCATCGCCTGCAGCAGGGCAGGCGCCGATCCAATTTTGCTGACTCACTAGGTCACCGCTGCAAGACCCACTTCTTTTCTCAATGCCGCGGCTTTATCAGTTTGCTCCCAGGTAAAATTGGGCAGTTCGCGGCCGAAGTGGCCATTGCGGGCGGTCTCGCGGTAAATCGGTCTGCGCAGATTGAGGGAGTCAATAATTCCCTTGGGCGTCAAGCGGAAGTGCTTGCGAATCAACTCGATGAGTTGATCCTCGGTCAAACCATCTGACAACGTGCCGAAGGTGCTGACCCAGATGTTCAAGGGGTCGGGATAGCCGATAGCGTAGGACAGTTGGACCTCGCACTGGCCGGCGAGCCCGGCAGCCACGATATTCTTAGCGATGTAACGGCACATATACGCAGCCGACCGATCGACCTTGGTCGGATCTTTACCGCTAAAAGCGCCGCCGCCATGCCGGCCTCGACCGCCGTAGGTATCAACGATGATTTTCCGACCGGTCAGGCCGCAATCACCGTGGGGCCCGCCTTCGAGGAAGCAGCCCGTCGGGTTAATGTGGCAGTGCAATACGTCGTCCGAGGAAGGTCGCGGGGCGCCGCCCGGTAGAACGAGATCGGTCTCTTTAGGAACAAGATTGGCACGCTCGGCTCGCAGGGTAGGCAGAATTAGTTTTTCGACAATCAGGCGGCGTGCCTCGTCGGAAAAGAACTCCTTGCCGCCCCGATTGACAATCACACTCTGGTCATGCTGCGTGGAGAGAACCACGGTATGAATTTGTTGAGGAGTGCCGTCCGGATCGTAGGCGACGGTCACCTGGCTCTTGGCGTCGGGTCGAATGAATTTCAACTCCCCGCTGCGGCGCATGCGGGCGTGGTTTTCAACGAGCCGGTTAGCCAGATAGATCGGCAGCGGCATGAGCGTGCTGGTTTCATCGCATGCAAAGCCGAACATCATGCCCTGGTCCCCGGCCCCGCCCGTATCGACGCCCATCGCGATATGAGGGGATTGCTTGTGCAGGTGACATTCCACCTTGCACGTGTCGGCCGAGAATCCGGCGGCGGGGTCAACATAGCCAATCTCTCGGACCGTTTCCCGGACCAGGCGATCGACAACGGCCGGGGTGAGGTCCGCCTTTGTCGTTATTTCGCCGGCAACAACCGCCAAATCCGTGGTGACAAGGGTTTCGCAAGCCACCCGGCTCATCGGATCGGCGCTCAGGCAGAAATCCAGCACGGCGTCGCTGATCTGATCGGCGACCTTGTCCGGATGTCCCATGCTGACCGATTCGCTGGTAAATAAATAATGGTCCGCACTCACGGCATGAATCCTCTTCTGGGAAAATGGGGCCATTGCCTGCGTTGGCGATGGTTTTTGCCGATTATAGGGTCTATGACCGGCCCGTGGCAACAACAACCCAATCTTAGGTCGCGGAGATCGGTTTAGGAGGTGTAAGGAGAAAAAAGCTCCGAGCGGCGGCGATCTCGCCTTCCTGGGCAATGCTTCTTGAGGCCATACCATATCGAAATAGAAAGAAGCTGCCGACCGGCCTTTGACATTTTGAAAGGAAAATTGGTATCGCCCCCCAGGCGACATGCCGTCGCGGAACGCGAAGCAGCGGCCCCACGGGTTTGGGAAGCACCAAGATGCGGGTCCTGGTAACGGGCATCACCGGATTTGCGGGAGGCCACCTGGCCGAGGCGTTATTGTCCCGGCCGGACGTGGAGTTGTTCGGCCTGAGCCGGCAGACGCGTTGGCCCTTAACCTGGAAGCATCTGGCTGGGAGAGCGGTTTTGTTGAATTGCGACGTCGCCGACAACCCGGCAGTCGAGTCCATACTTCGGGAAGTTCGGCCTGAATCGATCTATCATCTGGCCGGTTACGCCCACGTCGGACGCTCGTTCCAAGAGACCGAGGCGGCCTGGACGGGCAACTTGATCGCCACTCGCTCCCTTTACGACGCGGTCCTGCACTGGGGAGCCCAGCCACGAATTTTGTTTGTCGGCAGCGCCATGATCTATGGCGATCCGGAACGCCCAGGTGAAGCCTTCGACGAACACTGTATTCTCCGGCCGACGAGTCCCTATGGCAGCAGTAAGGCCGCGGCGGATTTGGTCAGTTACCAATATTATCATGCCCAGGGCCTTCCGATTGTGCGTGCCCGGCCGTTCAACCATATTGGTCCCGCGCAATCGGCCGAATTCGCCGTGGCTCATTTCGCCAAGCAAGTAGCGGCCATTTCGCTTGGATTGAAGCCGCCGTTATTGGAAACCGGGAATCTTGATCCGCGCCGTGACGTTACGGACGTCCGCGACATGGTACGGGCCTATATGGCGCTGATGGAAAAAGGCCGGCCGGGGGAAGCCTACAACATTGGAATCGGCCACACCGTTTCGATGCGCGAAATTCTCGACCTCTTAATCAGGCTGGCCGGCGTGCAGGCGGAGATACGGCAACGCTCGGACCTAGTCCGGTCGCAAGAAAATGCCGTGGTGCATGCCAATGCGACTAAGCTCCTTAAGGAAACCGGTTGGCGTCCGGCGTATTCGCTGGAGCAAACCTTGAAAGATACGCTAGACTATTGGCATTCCTTGTTAACTTCGGGCTCTTAAACTCCGCAAACGGAGTTTAGCCACAACCTAGCATTGTGTGGAGAGGCGATCGTGAAAGTAGGCGTTATCGGCACGGGGTATGTCGGCCTCGTACAGGCCACTTGCCTCGCGGAAAGTGGCAACGATGTCGTCGGGGTCGACAAGGATGCCCGCAAGATCGAGATGCTGGAGGCGGGCAAGCTGCCCATCTACGAGCCTGGTCTGCAAGAGTTGGTCAAGCGCAACATGCGCGAAGGCCGGCTTCGATTCACAACGGAGCTTGCCAAGGGCATTGACAGCGCCCAGATCATCTTCATTGCCGTGGGCACGCCGCAGTCCGAGGACGGGTCTGCCGACCTCTCCAGTCTTTGGGCCGTGGGCGATTCACTTGCGGACACGCTGAAATCCCACAAGATTCTGGTGATCAAGAGCACCGTGCCCGTGGGCACGAACAAGGGCCTGACCGATCGGATGGCTCGGCGAACGCGCCAATCCTTTGAGGTCGCTAGCAACCCGGAGTTTCTCAAGGAAGGCGCCGCGGTCGAGGACTTCATGAAGCCCGACCGCATTGTAGTGGGCGTGCGCAATCCCGAGGTCGGTGAAGCTTTGCACGAGCTATATCAGCCATTCCTAAGGACCGAACGGCCGTTTCTGGTCATGTCGCCGGAAAGCGCGGAGATGACCAAATATGTCGCCAACGCCATGCTTTCCACCAAGATCAGTTTCATTAACGAAATGGCCAACCTTTGCGAGCGGATGGGCGCCGACATCAATGATGTCCGTCGCGGCATCGGCCATGACGGACGCATCGGTTTCCAATTCCTGTTCCCCGGGGCGGGCTACGGCGGATCTTGCTTCCCCAAGGACGTGCGCGCCTTGATCGCCATGGCCCGCAAGTTGAGCATGCCCTCGGTGATGATGGAGGCCGTGGATCGGGTGAATGAAGTCCAAAAGGGCGTTTTGATCGACAAGATCCGTAAGCACTACGGTCCGGAGTTGAAGGAAAAGAACCTGGCGATTTGGGGACTGGCTTTCAAACCCCGCACCGACGACATTCGCGAAGCGCCGGCCTTGACCCTAATCGACGCCTTACTGGCGGAGGGCGCCAAAGTGCGGGTGCATGATCCCGAGGCGATGGCCAATGTCCGAACGATCTATGGCGACCGCGTGACTTACTGTGATCGCCCTTATGGGGCACTAGAAGGGGCCGATGGACTGGCCATCGTCACGGAATGGCAAGAGTTTCGCAACCCGGACTTTGAACTCATGCGCCGGCTATTGCGGCAACCGGTGATCTTCGACGGCCGCAATCTCTACGACCTGAAGACGGTAATTAATTCCGGTTTTACCTACTACTCGATCGGCCGGCGACCCGTGGCGTCGGGGGAATGATTCTTTGGTGAACCGGAGCCCCTGGCACTAGCTGACCCTATAAGACTCTAACCCAGACCCTGTAGCTCAGGTGTTGCTGGTCCAGAGGGTCTGCACTTGAGCTACAGGGTCAAACCACAAGTCCAGGTGGTCTTTCGGATGAAAGTTGGGACCTATAAAGTCCTCCGACCCACCAAAGGAATTGACTCGTTCAATCCGGCAGTTCCTTAACGTAAATGTTCTTAAACCACAATTCATCGCCGTGGTTTTGAAGTTCAATGGGTCCCTTGGAAGGCAGTGGCTTGCCCTTTTCCCAATAGTTTTCGAGGGGTGTATTATCGACCACTTTCTTGCCATTAAGGATGACCGTCACTTTATCCGCTTTCATGATAATGTGAAAATTGTTCCACTCGCCGACCGGCTTGTCGGCTTTCAGCAACGGCTTTTTGGGATGATGTTGATTATTCCAGAGGCCGCCGGAACCGGTGTGCCAGTCGTCTTTCAAGTTGTCGGCAAGATTATCGGAGTCCCAGATTTGCACTTGGGGGTTGCCGCGAAGATAAATCCCGCTGTCGCCGCGTTCCTTGATTTTCCAATCGACATAAAGCTCGAAATTGCCGTAGTCCCGTGCCGTCTGCAAGTTCTTGCCCTTGCCGTCAAAATGAATGACTCCGTCTTCCACTTTCCAGTGGGACAGTTCCTTATCCGCCTCTTTTTGTGCTTTCGCCAGTTTTTCAGGGCTCAATTTGGATCGCTCCGGCAGCTCGATGAGGCCCTTCCAGTTGGTCAGGTCCTTGCCATTGAATAGGGCCGTAAACCCTTCCGGGGGCGTATTGTCCTTTTGGCCCTTATCCTCCGCGCCACTTAAGGGGACAACTGTAAAGGCAAGGATGAAGGCCCCAATTGGTAGCATTCGGTGCATCGAGTTCCTCCTTCAATCAAATCACTGGTGTGTCATCTCAGTAATGGTGATAGTCGTGACTAGGTAGGCTGCATGCAAGAAGAATCAGGGCTTAATCTCAATAGAATGAGCAATAACCGAAGTTTCGCGGCCGATTGACAATCCGCGGCGTCCGTGGGAAACTACTTTTCTTCCCCCGGCGTTATACAATCCCTGCTCCATCCCGCCCACCCTGCTCACCGTCAAGAGCCTTTTTACCTCCCGAGGATGTTTCATGTCGGCACCCCATATACGGCCTCGCTATTCGGCAATCGCATTTGGCCTTGCCTTCGTGGTCCTGTTGGTCGGGCTGGTAGTTATGCGGCTTCCTGCTGGCGATACTTCCGGGCCCAAGGGCCTGGTGACCACCCTCAAGGGACATGCGGAATCGATTTACTCGGTTGCCTTCTCGTCGGACGGCAAATACGTCGTCACGGGAAGCTTCGATAAAACCATCAAAATATGGGAAACCGCAACTTGGAAGGAAGTCAAGTCTCTCGGCGGACCCCAGGGACATCAAAACCTTGTCCTGTCCATCGCGGTTAGTCCCGATGGCCGTTCGATTGCCTCGGGCAGTTCCGATAACACTGCCAAGCTATGGGACTTCCCTTTGAATAGCCCGATCCGAGAGTTTGCTCTTGGCGACGCGGCACTTGGCTTGGCCGTCAGTTCCGATGGCAAGATTCTAACGGGCGCCGGTAAAGATGGGATCGTCCAGATTTGGAATTCCGCCGACGGCAAGGAACTTTTTAAGTTGACCGGCCATACCGGTCCGGTGACCGCGGCCGCCCTGAGCGCCAACGGGCAATGGCTGGCCAGCGCCGGCAGCGATAAAACCCTGCGGTTTTGGAACCCAGCCGATGGTAAAGCCTTGGCGGATTTTGGCGCGAGCTCAGCGCCTATCAACGCCATTGCCTTCAATCCGAACAATGCGGCTCTCTACAGCGCCGGCGACGACGGCCTTCTCAGAACCTGGCAACTTCCGCCTGCCGGCTCCCGCGCTCTACCGGCTCATGGGGATGCCATTACCTCGGCGATACTGTCCGGCGATGGCAAAGTCGTTGTTACGGCCGGCAATGATAAGACCGTCCGGCTGGCCAACTATGACAAAGGAGATAACGCCAAGGCTTTTTCGGGACCGGGCGCGGGTGTGACATCAATAGGTGCGACTTCAAACGCCGCTTTGGTTGCCGGCGGCACAGCCGATGGGAAGTTATTCGTCTGGAATGCCGCCGACGGCAAAGTTATCGGTCAGAATAAGGCACACGCCGGCGCCGTTTCCGGAATCGCCGTCAATCCTCAAAACTCCCAACTCGTTACGGCGGGCGCGAATGGATTGCTCAAGGTGTGGGCGATTCCTCCCGTGGCAACGCGCGTTTTGACCCATCCCGATGCCGTCTATGCAACGGCTCTGCGTGGCGACGGCAAGCGCCTCTTTACCGTTGGCAATGACAAGATCCTGCGAAGCTGGAACCTGGAAAACCTTCAAGTCGAGCGCCAATTCACCGGGCACAGCGGGCCCATCAATGCCATTTGCGCTAATGGAGACGGCAGTATTTTAGCTTCAGCGGGCGCCGATGCCACCATTCGCTTCTGGAACCAAGCGAACGGCCAGCAAACCGCCGTGCTCGGCGCGCACGCGGGAACGATTACCTCCCTTTCCTTGAGTCCCGATGGCAAACAAGTCTTGTCAGCGTCCGAGGATGGAACGGTGAAACTATGGTCGGCGCCGACGACCGCTCCGAAGTTGTTTGCCCATTCCGATCAAGTGGCCTGTGCCGTGCTGAGCCCAAACGGGGCGAAACTGCTGACCGGCTGCACGGACAAGCAGGTAAGACTTTGGGATTTGGCCAACGGCAAAGTGGACCTCACGCTGGGCGGACCAACTTTAGCCATTACCTCATTGACTTTTAGCAGCGATGGCGGCAGCTTTGCCGGTGCAAGCCTGGACAAATCAATAACTGTCTGGAACGCTGCGGATGGGAAAGAAATCAAAAAACTTGCCAACCTGCCGGCCCCCGTACAGGCCATTAGCTTCAGTCCGGACGGCAAGACGTTGGTAGGCGGCTTGGCCGATGGCACCGTTCGAATTTACGATATCGGCATGGCCAAAGAGACGCGCAGTATACCCGCCCATACAGGCCTTGTAGCAGCAGTTGCCTTTTCCTCCAAGGGAGATCAGATCATTTCCGGCGGCGTAGACAAGATAGTCCAGGTCTGGAACGTTGCCGATGCAACTAATAAAGGCAAGTTCGATCAAGGCAGCCCGGTGCGCGGTTTGGTTTGCAGTAAGGACGGCGCCAAGGTGGTGGTGGGCTGTGAAGATAAGAGCCTTCAAATTTGGACATTGGCGGATGGTAAGAAATCGGCTTCCTACTCCACGCCCATTGACCTCCGTAGTGTCGCATTGAATGCCGACGCTTCAAAGATATTGGTCGGTGGCGGCGAAGGGCGAGCGACGGTCTATACGATCGAGGGCCGGCAGCTCGAATCGTTCCAGCATGACGGCGCTATCGTGGCCGCCTTTTTCCATCCTGACAACAAGCAGATCGTCTCGGCTAGTGCTGATAAGACGGCACGCTTTTGGTCCTCATCGCTAATTTGGTACGGCATTCAAGGGGGCGGCGCTCGCCAAGCGATTTTCAGCCCCAAGGGCGACCGCGTCTTTTCATCCGGCGATGAAAAAAACGTCAAGATATGGAACGTGGCGGACGGCAAATTGCTCAAGACGATTGCCGCTCATGAGGGGCCGCTAACCTTTGTGGCCTTGGCCGTTAATGCGGATGGGACGCGAATCCTCACGGCCGGAGGAGACAAAACGGCCAAGCTATGGGACGCGACCTCGGACGTGAAGGAAGGCGACAAGCCCTTGGCTTCGTTCGCTCTTGCCGGTCCGGCTCGGTCAGTTGCTTTCAGCCCGAACGGTACCCGAGTTGCTATTGGCGTCGCACTTGAAAAAGAGTTTCCGGTTCAGGTCTTCGATGCAATTTCAAGGAAAGAGTTGGTGACTCTGGCCGAACAGACCGGCGCCGTGCGGTCTTTACGATTCATGCCTGACAATCGCACGGTGATTACGGCCTCGGAGGACAAGAATGTTCGCCTTGTGGACGTCGGCGTTCTTGCTGTTCTGGAGGGGCACGCCGGCGCGGTAAACAGTGTGGCGTTTCACGGCGGCGCTAATCAAGTTTTATCCGGCGGCGCGGACAAAACCATCCGCCTCTGGGACCTGGCGACAGGCAAAGTGGCCAAGACTTTTGGGCCGCTTGCCGACCCTGTCAGTTCGGTTGCTTTCAGCCGTGACAACAGCCTGGTCGGCGCGGCCGGCGGCAAAACCGTCAAGGTTTGGAATGTGGCCGATGCCAAAGAAATCGGCTCTCTAACACACCCGGCTCAAGTTCTCTCGTTGTCCTTTAACGGGGACAAGACCCGATTGGCAACCGGAGCAGCGGACAATCTCACGCGCGTGTGGGACCTCGCCACGAGCAAGGAATTGCAGACGTTCCGCCTGGGCGGACCAATCAAATCGGTCGTCTTTCATCCCGACAACGTCCATGTCATTGCGGCTGCGGATAAGGGAGCGTCTGTTGAGTCGATTTCTCTGACGCGCCTGATCAAGGCTTCCGACTCGGCGATTAATGGTCTCGCCGTCGTTGGCGGTGGTTCGCATATTCTCACCGTTGGGGCCGATAAGACGGCAAAGCTATGGAATCTCGCCAACGGCGCTTCCGAACGGACTTTTGCCGGGGCGGGGGGACCGCTCAAGGCAATTGCCGTGTCGAAAAACAATGCCCTGGTGGCAACCGGCGGCGCCGAGGGAATCGTGCGGGTTTACAACTTTGGCGACGCCAAACTCCTAGGATCTTATAAAGCGCCGGGCGCCATCGAATCTTTGACTTTTAGTCCGAACAACCAGGCGCTGCTGGGCGCCTGTGCGGATAAATCGGTCGTTGCCTGGAACGTCGTCTGGAACCCAGGCCAACCGTTGCCTCCCGAGTTTGGCAAGGTGGTCCAGAGCCATTCGCATGCCGCGGCTGCGACCGAGGTCGCCTTCGCACCGGACGGGCTGACGTTCTACAGCAGCGGCCATGATAAATCCATCAAGGCCTGGAAATTCGCCTCGGACATTCCCAGCAAGACGCTGGCCCATCCCAATTTGGTTGACGCAGTCGCTTTCAGCCCCGATGGACTGCGCCTCGCGACGGGCTGCCACGATGGATCGGTGCGCATTTGGGACGTCGCCAAGGGGCAAGTAATCAAGGAGATCAAGGCCCATCAAATCACCATGCCGACTCCGCAGCCGGCTGCGGTTTACACATTGGCCTGGAACAACGACGGCAAACAGGTCGTTTCGGGCGGCTATGACGGGAGCATGAAGCTGTGGGACGCCGCCAACGGCACGCTGGTCAAGGAGTTCAAAGCGTACAAGGAAAAAGACTTCGAGAAGGGTCACCGCGAAGGGGTCTTCTCCGTCGCCTTCAGCCCCGACAACAAGACCATAGCGTCCTGCAGCAGCGACCATACCATCAAACTGTGGAATGTCGCCGATGGCATGGTGGCTCGCGAATTCGTGGATCCAGGTTTGAAACCAAGCGCGGCGCCGGCGCCGGCCCACCCTGGATGGGTTTATGCCTTGCGCTTCACCCAGGATGGAAAGTATCTCTTGTCCATTGGCAGCGCGCCGCCCAACAAAGGGCATCTCGCCATTTGGAGCGTCGGCGACGCCAAGTTGCTTTACACCGAGGATCAGGCGGTCGGCACTTACTACGCCCTGGCCATTTCTCCGGATACCAAAATGGTTGCCATCGGCACAGGCGGATCGGGGCGCAACGCACAAGAAAACAATGTCGCCTTCATCATCAAGATGCCCGAAGTTGTGAAATGATTCGCCGAGGATTGTCCGATGATTAGATGGGTTCTTGTTACGACCATCTTGGTTTTTTCTGCCCCTGGCCCGTCATTTGGCGACCAACCGCCGTCTTCCTTGCAAGTTAGCCAGACCGATGACTTCGTGGAAATAAAAACGGATCAGCTCGAAGCCCGCATTCGCAAGAAGGGCTATGTCAGCGGCGTGGCTCAAGGGAGCTTGCTCGATAAGAAAACCGGCGCCCGAGAACTGGGGTTCGGCTTGCACATCATGGATTTCTTGCTAGCGCCGGGTTGGAAGGACGATGGATACCCTCGTGACGAAAAGCTTCACGGCAACCTGCCCAAGCACTATGTTGAAGGCCCGCAGATTTGTACGAAGGCCAAGGAACTAAAACCGGAAATCATCGAAGGCAAGGATTTTGTCGCCGTCCGCCTGCGCTACAAATTCACGGAGGCCGGCGCCGGTTTGAAGGCCGGCTCGGAGTGGGAACAGGTCTTCGTTTTTCGGCCGGGCGTGCGTTATTTCATGAGCGGCGAGCAGATCACCAGCGTCAACGATCTGGACAACATTTTCTATCGCATTGACATGCCCGGGCACATTCGACACAGCAATGGAGACACGTTTGCTCAGATCTATCTTAGCTATGAGGGCAAGATTCCCGCTGCCGAGTTCAATGAAGATTTCGCTCCCGACGCCAAGCACTTCTACCAGCGGAAAGAGGGCAAGATACCGGCGCGCATGATCAGGGCATACCAGCTCAAGGGCAAGGAAAAGACAGGCCCCTGGCTAGCCGGCATGACCCTGGATCCCAGTGCCGTCAGCGAGGCATGGTGTCACCAACGCGGTTACGTCTGTTTCATTCAAGAGTTGCACGGGCGCAGAATTAGAGCGGGGGAATCGTTTGGCGCGGCGTACATCGTCGGTTACTTTGACGACGTCCGCGCGATGGAAAAAGTGTACGATCAATTCAAAGGCAAACGAAGCCTGCGCGTTACGGCGAAGAGCTTCGAATTGAAATAGCTGCTCAGAACCTTTCCAAAGTCAGCGACGGCCTCGTCGCCGGGATAATCGAGGCGTTCTCCACTAGGGCGGGTTAATACTTGCGCAAAACCCCCACGAGAATTCCTAGAATACGTGCATCAGCATTGGGTTCAACGACGATAGGTTGCATTTTGCCGTTGGCCGGTTCGAGGCGAACCGCGTTTTTTTCGCGAAAGAATCGTTTCAGGGTGACCTCATTATCGATCATGGCCACGACGCGTTCGCCGTTGGCGGCGGTCTCTTGCTTGCGGATGACGACATAGTCGCCGTCGTCGATATGGTCTTCAATCATTGACTGACCGCGAACTCGAAGCGCGTAATGATTGGTCCCGCCGAAGAGGTCATCCATTTCCAGGCGCTCATCCTGTGCCACCGCCGGGGTGGGAGTGCCCGCGGCGACCATGCCAAGCATGGGTAGACCCTGGCTGGGCGGCCGGTGATCGACCAGTTGGATTGCCCGGGCGGACCGGCCTTGCCGGAGGATCAAGCCCTTCTTTACCAGAGCATTCAAATGACACATGACCCCGTTGGGCGATTGGATCCCAAAGGCCTCGCCGATCTCGCGAACGGTTGGCCCATAGCCTCGGCTTTCTATTTTGTCCTTAATGAACTCATAAATCTCGCGTTGCCGGTCAGTCAGATGGCTCATGTCCGTCATGGTTCCCTCCTAATACAAGAGCAGGGGTCACACTAATTACTATTCAGCTGCAATTAAGCTGATACTGCGAAGGTCGCGGTAAACAGTTGCTTAGATTTTCAATCTGAACCTTAGTATATTAGACGCCCGTACACAAGGGAAGCTATTTTTTCCAGCCGAGTTGGTTTTTTTCGCTTGGTCGATTCTCTTCGGCGCACTGTAAGATGCGCGGGCGCGGCAAGTTGTAGGGGAAAAAAAGTTGATTTCGAGTTCCGCCAACATTGGACGCTTTGCCGAGACCGTTAACAGCTTGCTCGCGCGCCAAGATTTGTCAGCCAACCGAGTGGTCGCCCTACTTGAAGCTATGCTGACGGGGACCATCGATGAGGTTCAAAGCGCAGCTGCCATTGTGGCTCTTCGAGCGAAAGGGGAAACCGGCCTCGAATTAGCCGCTGCCGCGGGCTTTCTTCGAGAGCACATGGTCCGCCTGGATACGACGCGAACCGGCCTTCTGGATACCTGTGGCACAGGCGGCGACGGCATAGGCACATTCAATATCAGCACGGCCACCGCTTTGGTCGCGGCTGCGTCGGGCGTGCCTGTCGTAAAGCACGGCAACCGCGCCGTTTCCAGTCGTTGCGGCAGTGCGGACGTTCTGATCCAGCTCGGCGTGGCGGTCGATGGGGATGTGGGGCGGACGCAACGGTGTTTGGAGGAAATCGGGATCGCGTTTTGCCTGGCGCCTTTATTCCACCCGGCATTAAAACAAGTGGCCGACCTACGCCGCCGGCTTGGCGTGCGAACGATATTCAATTTTCTTGGCCCGCTTCTCAACCCAGCAGGGACGTGTTATCAACTCATTGGAGTGGGCCATGCGGAATTGCTCGATCCACTCGCAGACGCCTTGGCGCGGCTGGGAACAAAGCATGCCTACTTGGTTTGCAGCCGCGATGGCCTGGACGAGGTGAGCCTGACAGGACCAACTCTCGTTCGCGAAGTTCGCGGACAAGTGGTCAAATCGCTCCAATGGCAACCCGAAGACTTCGACCTGCCCTCTTGCCGCCTTGAGGATGTCCTCGCTGCCGGCCCGGAAGAAAGCGCAGCTCGCATCAACTCAGTCTTGCAAGGAAGGCCGGGTCCCGCGACCGATATGGTAATGGCGAATGCGGCCGCGGCTCTTCTGGCCGCTGAGCGCGTTGAATCCTTGACGGAAGGAGTAGCGATGGCTCGCAACACTATCCAAAATGGTGAGGCGCTCAGAGTCCTCCAGCGCCTGGCTCGTTATTCTCAGGAACCGGGTTTCCGTGAAAAACCCCTTGATTTAATAAAATGAATGTCCAGTTTTCCGAGCGATTCGCGATATAGAGAGATATAAGGAATGTCGCGGGGATATGGTCGCGGAAAGGTGACCGGTTCCGCGCGGGAGGCCGCGAGCACTCAAGGCGCGTCGCCTTGCCTTCATTAACCACCTATCCCCGAATTATCTCATCGCCCAAAGAGGAAGTCTGACATGGGCCGCAAGGTGATTGTGCTGTCGGACCCTGGAATTGACGGCGCTTTTGCCATTGCTCTTGCGCTTCACGATCGCAATCTTGACTGCCTGGGGTTGGCGGCGACGGCTGGAAACGTGACCGCCGAGCAGGCCAACCGCAACATGCAGATTCTTGTCGATCTTTTCGACCCACCCCGGCGGCCGCGCTTTGGCGCTGCCTTGCCGGTGGAATACGATGTCGACGGCCTGAAGCTGCACGGCCCCGGCGGTCTGGGAGGCACGAACTTTCCCTGTGCCGAACTTCATCACACTCACGCCAGCGACAAGCTCATCGTGGACCTTGTGCGCCAAAATCCCAAGGATGTGACCATCCTGGCCCTGGGGCCGCTGACCGTCTTGGCCCGTGCGCTGGATCGCGATCCCGAGCTTGTCGCGCTTGTTGACCGGGTCGTCTGCGTCGGCGGTGCCTGGCATGAACCAGGAAACATCAGTGCCGTCGCTGAATTCCATTTTTACTGCGATCCGAGCTCGGCTCGGCAGGTCGTCAATTCCGGAATGGCGCTGACATTGATTCCTCTGGACGTGACCCGCAAACTGGTCCTGGCGCCGACCGAACTCAGCGACCTTCCTGAGCCGGAAACTCAGACTTGCAGTTACCTGCGGCAAATTGTCCCTTATGGAATCCAAGCGACGGCCAGTCTGTACGGTATCGAAGGCTTTCATTTAAAAGACGTGCTTGGCGTCGCCGCCGTGGCCTTGCCTCAAGCGTTCACCATGAAGAGCCTCGCGCTTGATGTCGAGACTCAAGGAGAATTGACACGTGGCATGACGATAGTCGACACGCGCTGGAACACGACCGCGAAACCCAACGTTGATTTGGCCCTATCTGTTGATTTGAACGCTGTCCGGCGATATATGAGAGACACGCTAATTCAGAGTACGTGATAAAAGGAGGAGCTCTGTTCATTGTTTCGCGCCCGCAGTGCGCATCGCGTACGCGAAACGCAAAGCAAAAAACTCCTTCCTTCGTTTCCTTGACCGCCTTCCCGAAAAGTTCCGATTGCTTTTTTTCGAAGACAACTCTAATCTCAGCGTCCAAGGAGGAGAGGCATTGCGCCAGGACAGCGCAGTGCGGCTAAGGCGCGTTGCCGCCTTGAGCGTGAGCCGGTGAATCATACCTTTTAGCGCCTCCCCGGTCTTGAGCTTCCTTCCCGAATTACTCTTTCCCATTTTCCTCGACTGGGATGCCAACGCTCTCTTCCAATCCTTAAGGCTCTAGGCAAGGATGCACTTATGGCCAAGGATGGCCCTCGCTTTCTTCGCCAGGCAGCCGTGCTGCTGGCCACCCTCACCTTCGTCGGCTTGGCTGGCATTTGCCGAGCCGGTGAACCTGATGGCGATGCGGGCATTGGCACTACACTAGCCGTGCAGACCGCACTTCTACAGGGCACCGACCATGTCAAACGCTTCGAATACAAGGAAGCGGTGCAGATCCTCGAGAGCCAACTGCCCAGGATCAACGGTAACCGTCAATACCTAACGGCTCTGCGCGACGCCTATCGCGGCTACATCGATGAGTTACGCCGCGAAAAGAAGGACGACGAAGCCAAGCTCTACACCCGGCGCCTGGCAATCCTGGATGGGAAACCCCAAGGGAAGTCGACGGTTGCAAAAGACGCCGAGACCAAAGCCTCCGCCATTCCGGTCAAGAATGAGGTGAAGGCGGTGGCGAGTCCGCAAGCCAAGAAGAATAGCTCGGATTCGTTGCCCGCTTCACCCGAACCGGTATTTCGCGCCAACATCGACGATCCATTCCAGCCCGAAAACAACAAGGGCTACCTAGCCAAAAACATTCTAGAAGACGCCGACGCCGCCTTCGATAAACGCCAATTTCCCGAAGCCGGAAAGCTCTATCAGCGGGCGTATCAAGCGGATCGAGCGATCCTTGCAGGCAAAGAGGACCGCCTGGCATATTGCCAACTCGATCATGTCGTGCGGCAACTAAACAGTCCACCGGCCGGGGGACTCGCTCTGGTCGCCCTGGAGCAGGAAGTTGAGCAAGCGGTGCAGCTAGCTCCCAAGTTGCAGCCTTACGGCAAATCCTTGCTTGCCCGCATTCGCGAACGGCGCGGCGGCGATAGCGGAAACCTTCAAGAAACCGAGGTTGCTCCCGTCAAGGTCAACCATCGCGAGGGACCCAATGGCTGGGAAGTCGCTGAAACGGCGAATTTCCGCATTATGCATAAGGGCCAGTCTCGCGAACTCGTTGAAAAAGCCGCCGCCGTTGCCGAACGAACGCGAACGACCATGGGACGAAAGTGGCTTGGAGACGCCGAAGAACAATGGAAGCCGGCTTGCGAAGTGTTTTTACATGCCACCGTTGACGACTACGTTCGCGAAACGGGCAAACAGGCAAATTCACCTGGGCACTCGACCGTGAGCACGGAGAAGGATCGGGTCATTTCCCGCCGGATCGATTTGCACTGTGATGAACCTGCCATGCTAGCGCGCCGGTTGCCTCACGAGACGACTCATGTCGTCCTGGCAGGCAAATTCGGCGACAAACCGTTGCCGCGCTGGGCGGACGAGGGCCTGGCCGTGATGGCCGAGCCCCGCTGCGAGATCGATCGTTATTTGGGCAAGCTCCAGGAATGCCGCTGCAACCATCAGCTTTTCTACTTCAACAAGATGATAGAAATGCAGGACTATCCCGAGGCTCGGCGCATCGACGCCTTTTATTGCGAAAGCGTATCGCTGGTCGAGTTCCTACTCAAGGAAAAGGACGCTGCCACCCTGGCCAAGTTTCTCCGCGACGGTACGCGCCTGGGTTATGAAGCCGCCGCCAAGCGATGCTACGGCTTCGCGGATTTAAACGACATGCAAAAACGCTGGGAAATGTTCGCCTTCGGCCAGACGTACACCAAAAGCAATGTGGCCGACCGAGGGCGGTAAGGAAGGTTTAGGTAATAAAGCTCCTGTCAACTCGGAGATTCGTTGTTATTATGACCGGATGAACGCCGAAGCTTTTCGCAAATTGCTGAATGTTCGGCCGTTCGAGGTTATCGGGGTCGAACTCACTAGCGGCCAGGTTTTTACCATCAAGCACCTAGAAGCAGTAATCGTGCTGAAGAAAACTTTGATTGTCGCGGATCCCGAGACCGAGACCGTCCAATGGGCAACCCTCGTTCATGTCGTAGCGGTTCGACGCCGGCAAGATTCGCTGCCCGAGTCCACCTGACTGCCAGGAATTGACCATTGCAAGTGAAACCAAGTTCCTTTTAGCCGAGCGAACATGGCGGAGCATGCTAATCCTCTACATCGACGCCGATGCTTGCCCGGTGAAGGACGAGGTTTACCGCGTCGCTCGCCGTTATTCCATGCGCGTCGTCGTGGTAGCCAATGCTCCATTACGGGTGCCAGGTGATGACTTTGTGGAGTTGGTCGTTCGGGCCGGATTTGGAGCGGCCGATGATTGGATTGTCGAGCAAATCGGAGCGGGCGACATTGTCATAACAGCGGACATTCCGCTAGCGGCACGTTGTCTGGCGAAAGAGGCACATGTCCTGGGGCCCAAAGGCTACCCATTTACGGATAACGACATTGGCTCGGCGCTGGCGATGCGTGACTTAAAGGACGAACTCCGCCAAGGGGGAACCATGACCGGCGGCCCAGCCCCGATGACGGCAAAGGATCGTTCCCGCTTTCTATCAAAGCTCGATGAGACGATCAATTCGGTGCGGCGTACCAATCCGCCGGGAAAGTGAACTCTCGACAATTCGTAAGATCTATTCACCGGCAAGCGGAGTTGCGTAAGCACCCCGAGAATTTCATCAGCAAAACTCGGGGCGCTTACGCAACCCCGCTCGCCTAGCATCAAACAGTTTGCTTGATCAGACTACGACTGTTTCTTGGCGGCCATCTTGGCGGTTTCGGCGGCGGCTCGTTTGTTCATTTCTTCCGGACTGACGTCTTCGATATGAGTCCCAAGCGTCCACTGGTGGCCGAAGGGATCATTGAGTGAGCCCATGCGGTCGCCATAGAACTTATTTTCGAGGGGACGTTCGACCGTCGCGCCGGCGTCGATAGCCTGCTTAAAGGCCGCATCGACATTTTCTACGTAGATGAGGAATGAAGCCGAATGGCCATTGAGCGTCTGCGGGGAACGAACACCCATTTCCGGGACCTCGTCGGCGAGCATGATCACGGAGTCGCCGATCTTGACCTCCGCATGGCCGATGGATTTGCCGTCCGCGCCGGGTATGCGAAAGAGTTCTTTCGCATTGAAAGCTTTCTTGTAGAACTCGATGGCTTTCACTCCGCCGCGCACGTACAAATACGGCGTCACGGTGTGATACCCCTCGGGTATCGGTTTTACGGACTTTGCCATATCAACCTCCTTCTTTGGAAAGTAAGGGGGATATTACCCTTCCGCACGCTGCTCCTTCAAGCTTCGTTGTTGGAAAGTAGGATTATTTCCTCGCTTCGGACTTGGGCATCCTCGTGCCCGATTTTGGGGCGACCGGACACCGGTCACTTCTTTTGAATGCTAACCGTGAAATTCGCCGAAGCATTTTGTTGATTGCCCGCATCCGTGGCCGTGCCCAGAACATTGACATCGGCCTTGTCTCCAGGCGCGGCATTGGCAGCAGCTATCACTTCGATCTCCAAGGTCATTTGATCCGCCGTCAGCGTCGACTTGGGCGCCGTCACATTGACGGGAAGGTTGCGGAGTTCCAGGGCAATAACTCCCTTGTAGCCAGCCTTGCGGGTGGCCGAGACCTTGACCTTGGCCTTGTCGCCCTGGATTAACTTTAGAGGGAGCGGTTCCACTTTGAGATCGAAGGGCATGACCACGTTGAGCGGAGTTGGTTGAGATGTAACGGTAAAATCTTTGTTATTGAACTTGGCTTTTCCCGTGAAGCTGAGCGGGAACGAGCCAATGGCCGCATTAGCCGCCGGGGTCAATTGGACTTTGACTTCATTCTGGTCCTTGGGAATGTTCTTCAGGGCGGGAGCGACATTCGCCGGCACACCGTTCGCCGAGAGGGCGATTTCTTCCGTGAACCCCGCGGATCGCGTGGCCGTGATTGTTACGCTGGCCGGGGATCCCCGCAGCAATTCAGGTTGATCGAATTTCGCGGCGAGGGCGAAAGGCGGTTTCTCGGTCACCGCCAAGCCGACCTCGGTGAACAGGAAGCGGGGCGGATAACCCAAGTTCGCCAGCGCTTGACTGACCGGCCCGCGCTGGTTGGCGAAATGACTTACGACCTTGCCGTTGATAGTCGCCCTACCCAGGATTTTGATCGAATGAGGGCCGACTGGCACTTTCTCGTCAACGTTCACGGGTAGGGATCCCGCATGAACATTCGGAGCGGTTGGCGCTCCGGCTGGGATCGTCGTCTGGCCCGTAATTCCCGTCGGACCCACCACGCTGACCTCGATCGGCCCGGTATAGTCTCGCCGCGTCACATTGATGGGAACGAGATGGTTTCCCGTTTGGGGAATGTCATAACGGTCGAGGCCCAATGAAATCTCAAACCCTGGCTCATAGGGCGTGATCGTGATGCGGTAGACCTCGTTCGGCCCGCCGACATAGTTCAGATGCTGAATTTCCAGATAGTAATCGCCATCCGCCGGCGGCGTGAAATCGATGCGTTGATCGGCAGGCGGAGCAGCCTGGGGGTTGGCCTTGGTTATCTCGGCGCCCTTGGCGTCCTTTAGCACCATGTAAAGCAGCGTAGGCGTGTGGAGTTCGAGCGTGTCCCCTTGAATCGTAAGGCGTTGGCTCTTCTTGGCCGTGAACACGTAATAGTCAAGATCGTCCTTCTCGACAAACCGCCCGGTGATGCCGCCCGGCACGGCAACCCGATTGGCCTTGGCAATTTCGTTATTCGGCTCCTGCTCCAGGGCCTCTTCATGATCGCTACACAAGAGAGCGACCGGCCAGCCGTGGAGGCCGTTGCTCCCTTTGGGCGCTACCCACACCTCCTCCACAGCCGCGTCGGTCGGCATCGTCACTTCGACGGGCGCGACGCCCTCGACGCTCGGTCCGGCAAAGTGAACGGCGACCTTGCTGCCGCGCTTTGCCGCCAAAGGGACTGGGGCCGTGGCGCAGGGAAAGTCGCCGATGCGAAGCCGATAGAAGAAGTCCGGGCCGCCGCGATTCGTTGCATCGCGTAATTCAATTAAATAGTCGCCGGCGTCTTTGAATGTGTAGGTCAGCCGGGAGTCAGTTTGAAGACCGGGGGCATCGTTGCTGTAAGTGATTTCTCGGCCGTTGCGCGGGTCGAATAGGCGGATCTCCGGATCGAACGCGCTGCCCAGACGATGGCCGAGAATCTCGAAACTGACGCGCTGGCCGGCTTTCACCGTAACTTTGTAATAATCGCTCTTCTCCGCGTCGGCGCGACCGGCGACAGTGCAGGGAATCGGCACCGCTTGCGGAGTCATTTTCGAATTGTTCGTTTCGACTTCCTGAATCTGCGGCAGATCGTCGATGCAGAACAGGCGAGAATTGGACATGCCGCGCGAGGTCGCCAAACGCATGGACTGAAAGCCAATTGGTGCGTCGGCGGGCACTTCCAGTTGCACGCGCAGCTTGGCGTTGTCCTTGCCGTTGTTGTTGTCGGTCGGAATGACCACCTTGGCAGGGAAGCTTGTCCACAGCCCCGTCGGCTCGGCAAGGTTGGTTCCCGTGAGGGTCAGTTCCAGCTTGGTCCCTCGTAGCATGCCCATTGGCGCCGGCATATTGAGGGTCGGCGCTTGCGGATTGGGAGTCACGGGCGGCGGTTGGCCATGCGCCAAGGGACTGGCAGCGATGAGCAAGCCTATTGAAAAACAAGCGAACGGGATCCCGGAGTGGATTCGCATGAGCAACCTCAAGGGAGCGTCAAGGTAGGCCAATCGACCTGCGGCAAAGGCGGGATAGTCAGGCGAGCGAGAACCTTGGCAGTGAGACGTTGAGTATACGCCCGATGGGGCAATCTGGAAAGGAAAACCGGCTGTTTTATCACCCTCTGACCCTGTTGCTCAATTGGCGCTGATCCAGAGGGTCGGTACCTGATCCTCAGGGTCAAAGTGGTGGTCCAGAGGGTCCAGCTGTAAAAGCGCGAGGCTTTCTGACATCCAATGAGCGCAACTGCGCTTACCGCCAAACCTGCCCTGGAGACCCGTTATGTTGCTCCAGAGGGTGGTAAGGTGATCCACAGGGTCGAAACCTGGTCCACAGGGTCCGGCTACCGCAACGGTGTTTCCGAATCAAACTCCTCCCACGGTATACTCAGGAAATGGAGTCGCCCCAGATACCTTTCAATGGATCCTCCGGAGACCCGCCTTGCGCTGACTGCTGAATAGGTCCGAACTTTGACATGGTTATCAATGGGTTGCCGTTGCTGACGAGCCACATGGACGAATTTGTCGGTTTGCCCGCAATGTTCACCAATCCGAGCCGCCGGTTCGGCCTGTGTATTTAAGGGAGCCCTAATGGCCACGCGTAGAATGCCACCCAAAACGTCGAAGCACGAAGCACTTCTAGGCGTCCTCGCCATGAGATTCCGTGGCGCCCAGGACAGCGGAGAGCGCAAAACCATTGCCGCAGAGTATGCCAAGACGGTTAAGAGACTGATCAAAAGCGGCAATTGGAGTGAAATGCCTGCCCCCGAGGACCAGCTTCCCGATGACGTGATGCCTAAAGAGTTCTTTGATTTCTGGTCGCCTGATTGGGAAGTTTCCTAGCCTGAGTCAGCTCCGCGCCCTGTGTGCCAGCCTTCGGGGCTCAGGAGTGACAGGTTTTTGTCATCGCAAGAAGGAACAGCCGCGAAAGTATGCAAGCGGCCAGCGGTGTAGATTGGGTCGAAAACCCCACGGATGTTAGCCTTTTGTGACCAATGCGGCTTTGAGCGAATGGCACAAGCATTATAAGCCCCGGAAGCATGGTACCCGGCGTGTCAAACGGTAAGTTCGCTTTGCATTCCGAAGATCCTTGATTATAATGCAAGTGATTCAGGGTTCATTAGCCTTCTGTTTCCGTAGAGGCCTGCCGCAATGATTTCGGAAACCCAGGCCCTCTATCAGGCTGCCCTTGCCCTTCCCGATGCCGAAAGGCTGCAGTTGGCGGAACGATTGATGGAATCCCTGTCCCCCACGGAAGACAATCTCGGTGAGGGCGAATTTGTCGCCGAGCTGGATCGGCGATTTGCCGAGATTGAAAAAGATCCCACCTCCGGCATTCCCTGGACTGAAATCAAACGCCGTCAATAGGAAGCCCGGATGGCAGCCACCGTGACTTTTCACCGGCTGGCTCTGCGCGAGTATGAAGCCGCGCGCCGACGTATAGGAGAAGCCAAGCCCGCAAGTTGCAGTTCGCATCGCGGACGCCGTGGCACTCGCCGTACAACAGATTTCCGACGAGCCGAATCGATGGCCCGAGTACCGGCCCCATTATCGCTGGGTCCAAACGCGACGTTTTCCGTATCTTTTGATCTATCGAATGCTGAACTCCGATCACGCAGTGATCGTGGCCGTCGCTCACGGCCGTCGTCGGCCCGGGTACTGGCTGCGTCGCACATTGCCACAGGCTTGCTCTTGCGACCTGCTTACGCCGTGTGCCGTGTTTCCGCGTCTCAAGAGTGACAGGCACTTGTCACCGCAGGAAGGAACAGCAGCGAAAGCATGCAAGCGGCTCGCGGTGTGGATCGGCTCGAAGGCTGCTCTGGGGTTCCTCTCATCTCTCGTGCCGAAGTCTCTCGTGCCGAAGCTCTGCTTCGGCACGCACCTCCCCGAAGCTCTGCTTCGGCCTCTGCAGGGACAATGGATCGTACCGCACACTCGGAACCGCTCTCAGACAGTCTTGTCTACGCAGACAGACCTTGACGTTGCGGTCTAGCGAAGCAGAGCTTCGCGGAAGTGCGTGCCGAAGCAGAGCTTCGGCACGAGGGGGAGAAAAGCTCTCCCGAAATGACGGAAGCTCAACAGAACCGCTCATCATGCGTTTCATTCGCTCTAAGGTCAACGATCGAGCTATCACGGCTTCTCACATCGTTCAAACGCTGCATTGGCTTCCCGCCCAACCCACAGGTCCGCTTTCGCCTGAGCGAGACTTGCCAACACCTGGCGGCTCGCGGGAGAGTTCAGCAATTCCAAGACTTCCAACGCCTTCTGCGCGCGTTGACAGTCCGGCGGTAGGCTCGACGGTGATTTGGCGCTTTCTAGCAGTTTCTCGATTCGCCGCCGCATCTCTTGGGAAGGTTCTCCGGCCAGCACGGGGCGCAGGAAAGCCTCGGCGACCTTGCCGAGTTTGCCGAGTTCCTCCGACGCCTTTTCGCGCGTTTCGAAATCGTCGTCGTCCAGCTGGCCAACCCACTTCCGGACGCGCTCGGGGTCCTCGGCCGGGATGCGACCGAGCTTCTCGTTCAAGAATGGCACCGCCTGCTCCGGGTCGCCGAGCAAGTAATGGACCGCATCGAAGGGTTTGCCGTCCAGGGCCAGGTCGGTCCATAGCCGGGCGAGTTCCCGGCGCGGCAGAGTGTAAAGCTGAGGCGCGCCGGGTGTGCGCAGGGGTTTCACATCCCAAAGGATTATCTCGCTGTCCTCACCACCCGTGGCCAGGAGCTTGCCATCGGGGGAAAACGCAAGCGCGCTTAGGTCCCCGCGGTGCGCGGGCGGCAGCCAAGCGCGTTCGCGGCCAGTCGTCGAGTCCCGGATAATGAGCCAGTCGGCCCCCGCGGCGACCAGCTTGCCGTCCGTCGAGAACCCATATGGCTCGTCCCCGGTGAGCGAACATAGCGTGCGACCGGTGCTGGCAACGCGCAGTTCATGCCTATACCCTTTGGCGTCGGTTTCGCCCTTCGCGATTATGGGATTGGAAGGACCCTTGCATAGTGTCGGGTATCCGAAGTTCCTGTTACTCTTGCCTTTGAGCGCATGTAACTCCTTCTCCGATGCAATGTCCCAGGTGCGAATCGTCCCATCCTTTTCCACGGTCGCCAAGGTCTTGGAATCCCCACCGAAAGCGATCCCTGTCAACCGCTCCGCGTTTCCAAGGAAATTGCCGCGTACATTCTTCGCTGCGACATCCCACAAATGAACAGTCCCGTCCCAGCTCCAGGCAAGGAGCCTGCCATCCAAGGAGTAGGCAAACACACCCCCTTCCTTTTGGCTGGTGCGGAAGCAAGCCTGCTCAGCGGCGGTGACTAGGTCCCAGACGCGAATTGTGTTGTCGTCGCCGCGCGAGGTAAGGGTCTTACCATCGGGACTGAACTGAAAACGCACTGGGCTATTCTCGTGCCCCTTTAGCTTGCCCTGCTCTTTGCCTGCGGCCACGTCGTAAAGTCGAATGGCGTTCTGGTCGTCGGCTACCGCAAGCGCATCGCCTTCCGGCGAAAGCACAACGTCCCGCGCGCCTTGGCGTATCCAGCGGTGCTCTTTGTCGGCAAGGGCCTGAAATTCATGAAGTTTCTTTCCGGTGGAGACATCCCAGACGCACACGCGCCCATCACTTTCAACTACAGTCAGGAGCCTGCCAGCCTTGCTGAATACGTGGGTGAAGACGACGTTCTCCGCGAAATCGGCGCCCGGATGCAGAACCCTCGCCGACGACATATCCCAGAGGAGCAGCCGGTTTACGGAATCCAATGAAGCCAGTGTTTTGCCATCGGGCGAAAAGACCAATGAGACGACTTTTGCCCTGTGACTCGATGTAGGAAACACTTCCTTGCCGGTTTCCACCTCCCACAACCAGATTGCCCCTCGCACCGCGGCCAACAATTTGCCATCCGGGGAGAAAGCAAGGTCGTAGGCCCATTCCGAACCCTTTCCAAATCGCCGAATTAGCTTGCCCGAGGCAATTTCCACCTGAGGGAGTAGCCTATAGTCATTTCGAAATATGATCGACTTGCTATCTGGGGAAAAGAAAACGTCCCAAGAGTGCTCCAGACCCTCCACTTTCAACTCTAGACGCAGGCCAGTCGAGGTTGCAAATAGATGCGTGATGGGACCATCGCCAAGGTGATATGAGTCCTCGTCTTTTTTGGAAGGCCGCCCAAGCCCGAGCGCTGCCATCGTCCGGCCGTCCGGACTGAAGCGGAGGTGCTTCACTTCTCCCGGGTAGTCTGCAAAACGCAGCCGTTCCGCGCCCGTAGCCGGGTTCCACAGGCAAATGGAGTCCCATTTGTCGGTTTTGGTCCCGTCCTTCTTCTTTTCTTCTTGCTTTTCCCCTGCGGAGGCCAATCCTTTGGAATCCGGCAACAGCGCCAGCCCGTGTACCGCGCCGTCGTGGGCTTTCCAGGACGCGATTATCTTATCGGCATCAAGATCGTGAACCGAGATCGACCCGTCGGAGTGCCCCACGGCCGCAGTTACCCCATCATCCGAGATCGCGAAGGCTCGTGCATCCTCGAAAGTTCGCAGTTCCTTTCCGGTAGCTATATCCCACACAAAGGCCGTTTGCACCTCTTTCTCTTCACCGGATGGGACCACAATATGTTTGGCACTCAGGCGACGGCCTTGTGCCGCGAATTTTAAGGAATCAAAGCCCATGCCTTTATCTCTGAATTCATGAAGAATCTTTCCATCGGCCACTGCGCCGACAAACACCGCATTTCTGGTGTTGGGAACCCGAAACGCATTCCAACTCCGGTCCACAATCGTCGCGAAGTATCGGCCATCGGGGGAAATCGTTAGCGCTGTGACAAACCTGCCGGGCACCTGGACGGACCGAATCTCCTTTTCCGTCTTCAAGTCCCAAAATCGGATTGTCCCTGGCTCCTCTTCCGTGGCAAACACTTTTCCGTCTACAGAAAACGCAACACGTTTTGCGGAATTGCCCGGCCGCAGTCGCACGGTTCCCAGCCGCGCCAACGCGCCGAGAGGCAAGGGATCACCATGGGCATCCATGCGGTGGGACACAGGTGATTCAGGCCGCGAGACGGACGCGCAAAACAAGACGAGGAGGACCGCCGACAGTCCGCGTCGCTGCTGCAAGGACATGGGTCCGTCTCCAATTCGGGGTTACTTACTCGGAGAACCGCCATCTCATTGAAAACGATCCAAGAACACTAGCGTTTGAAGAATCCTTTGCAAAGCTGAAACTTTCCTTATGACAGCGTTTCTACAGGGCCGTTCCTGGCATTTTTTTTTGTGAGCCCGATTTTGACCCCGAAGTGCTATCGAGGGTCTGAGAGGCCCCTTCGCGGGCACTAGCGATGGAATTACGTGAATTCCTTCACATCTAACCCCCGCGCTCGGCTGCAGTATCCGACCCCGCCGCTCGCCCGACCGCAGGTCTCCCCCACGCTCGCCCCAGCGACACACATCTCGAAAAATATAGTGGCCAACACGGGCCTCTAGGCTTATGCTCCGCCCAAGGAACGTCAGGGCTTTTATCCCGACGGCGCTTTGTTTTATGTCACCTTCCCAGTAAGGATGGAGCGGACCCGTAAATGGTCGCGTCGCCATTTCTTTCTTGCCGAATTTGTTTATGGCATCCTCCATGGAAATTGTTTATATTCGCCTCTGTTCTTCTGCGGTGCCCGCATTTGCATCTGGAGGGACACGACTATGACAGGTGTACGTTTGGAGCGGGGCTTGGCCTTGCTTCTCGGCCTGGTCCTAGGCGCGGCTGCGCCGGCAAGGGCGGATTCCTTCTTTTTCAGCACCGGTTCTCCGGACGGCAAGATCGCTACCCTCGCGCGCCTGGCGAGCCCTGGCAAGCTAGAGACCGAGACGGCCGACGATTTCGTGACCCCTGGTCCCGTAATTATCACCAATGCCACCTTCACCGGATTGCTGGTGGGAGGGGCGACAACCGGTGATGTGAAAAACGTCGAGATCGAACTCTATCACGTGTTCCCAATCGAATCGACCAATCCGCCAGACGGCAGAGTGATCACTCGCGTGAACTCGCCATCCGATAACAATTTCGCCGCGGCGGACGGCGCACTGGGTCAACTCAGCTTCACGACCACGGTGCTCAATCCCAGCTTTACCGCGGCTAATTCCGTCGTCAACGGCATTCACCCTCTCCCCAATCAGTTCACAGGCGGCGAGGGTGCGGTGACCGGTATTGAAGTGCGGTTTAACATCACCTTTAACGTACCCTTCGTCCTCGGCGCCGATCACGTCTTTTTCCGTCCCGAGGTTGATTTAGGCAGCGCCGGCGACTTCCTGTGGCTCTCCGCGCCAAAGCCGATTGTCGCTCCAGGCACGCCGTTCGCGCCAGACCTGCAATCCTGGATTCGCAACGACGGTCCAGGCGCCTTAGCGCCCGATTGGGAACGAATCGGCACGGACGTTACGCATCAAGGGCCATTTAATGCCTCGTTCAGCTTGGCTGGCAGCACAATTCCCGAGCCGGCCAGCTTGATATTGTTTGGCATGGGTGGCCTTGGGTTGTTCGGATACGGATGGCGACGCCGGCAAGCGAAGTAATGGACAAGTTTTTCTTTTGATCCTTTTTAAGAGGCCGTTCCGTCTGAACCGATCGCTTCGCGCGTAGTTCTCCCTGTGTTTCAGGTATCCCTAAGGTCGCAAAACTGCCGGAAATGAAAAGTCGAGTTGTACTGGCCGAGGACCACGCGATGGTGCGCGAAGCGCCGGTTCAGATTCTGCAAGCTGCATTTCCATCCGTAGCGTGTTTTTCATCGTGGCAGGAATGAAACCGCGCTCGGCGCGGGTCTCCGACCTCGCCGCTGGCCTGACCGCCCGTCTCCCCCCTCGCCCCAGCGACGCGCCCAGCGCTGAGGAGGTTCTAGCATGCCAAATCCAATGCAAAGCGATATTGGCGCGGTGGTTTCGATTTGGCGATACCCTATCAAGTCCATGATGGGTGAGGAGCTGAACGCCACCGAGGTTACGGAACGCGGACTGCTCGGAGATCGTGCTTACGCGGTCGTGGACAGCTCCGATGAGAAGGTTGCGACCGCCAAGAACCCCAGAAAATGGCCGAATCTCTTCGACTTCCGGGCTGCCTTCAGCGAGCCCCCGCGCATCAGCGCGAATGTGCCTCCGGTCCGAATTGCCCTGCCGGACGGCGCCATAGCCACCAATCAGCAGAGTGACCTCAACCAAATCCTCTCCAAGGCGCTCAACCGTAAGGTGACACTCAATGCGACCGAGCCCGGCCATGTGGGTCCGGCCAATGCCGAGGCGTACTGGCCGGATATGGAAGGCCTCGACCACAGGGGCACCGTCACCGAATTCGCTCTACCGGAGGGTACATTCTTCGACTGTGCCACTGTCCATGTGCTGACGACGGCCACGCTCGACCACCTCCGTGAACTCTATCCAAAAGGTCGCTTCGAGGCGCGACGGTTTCGTCCAAACATCGTGGTGCAGCCCGCCTCAGGCGAGAAGAGCTTTGTTGAGAATGCCTGGATTGGCCATACGCTCGCTATCGGTGATGAGGTACGTCTGCGCATCACACGCCCCTGTTCTCGCTGTGTGATGACGACTCTGCCCCAGGGAGACCTCCCGGGGGATCCGGGAATCCTGCGTACGGCGGCGCAGCACAACAAAGCAAACGTCGGTGTCTATGCGGCGGTCTTGCGGGCTGGCCGTATCCGTCGCGGTGACGCGGTCAGAATCGAGTAGGCTCACCGCCGTGGATTTGGCTTAGGCCGCTTCCGATAAGCGCCATTGACTGGTTTGAAATTGTCCCGGTTTGTTGCCTGGCGTGAATTCGATGATCGTGTCCCCTGCCTCCGCTCCGAAGCCATCACGCAAGGACTGTGTTGCCAAGTCCTCGGCAGAAAGGTCCTCGCGGAAGACAACGTAAACGTCGGGGCGGGCCAGCAATGATTCCGAGAGCAACTCGGTTATTTGCTGCACATCGTTGGTATTCCAAGCCAATCCGGGCAACGCGTTTTCTAGGTGATTGGCTAATAAGGAAGCGACCACCGATCGGGGCGGCAGGACATAGAAGGTTGCCATCGAGCGATCCCTCGGTGGAAGTGGCTTACAATACCGGCGAGCGGGGGGCGAAAGCCCCCCGTGTACACGCAACAACGAAGATCAGCACGACTCATCACCAGATAAATCGACCGAAGTGAAAGAGCGAAATTGATAACCCCGCAGGCTCCGCTTGCCGAATCCGCGATTTGTCTCCCACCAAGCCGCAAAGCCGCCATGCCCGCCAAAGCCGGCGGAATCGGTTCAACCGCGCTCGAGCTTCTTGGTCAAGACATGCGAGCGCCGGCCGCTCCGATCGAAGCGCTCCCGGCGGGCGGCGGGCAAGTCGTCCGGCGAGCCCATCTGGAAGCCGCCCTTTTGCATGAAGTAGTTGAACGCCTGGGTGGATAGGCAGAAAATTTCCACAGATCCCAGCGTCCTGGCGTGGACTTCGGCATAATTCATCAGCTTGGCGCCGATTCCCTGATTTTCGTACTTGGAATCGACGCTGAGGCACGCCAACTCGGCCTTGCCGTCGGCGGGATAGCTGTGGACGGCCGCACAAGCCACCGTATTGCGATCGACCTCGAAGACGAAAAAATCGCCGATCTGCTTTTCGATTTCGTTGAGCGTGCGGCGAACCAATTCGTCATTTTCGATGCCGCCCTGGATCAGCTTCCAGATGGCCCGCGCATCCTTCTTGTGGGCCTTGCGGATGGCCTGGTATTCGTTGGCGTGCACGAGCGTGCCGATGCCTTCGTTGGAAAAGACCTCGGCAAGCAAGCCTTCCTCCACCCGGCCGTCGATGATATGGACGCGCGGCACGCCTCCCTTGGCCGCCCGCGTGGCGTTTTCAAGCTTGGTCAAGATCGCGCCCGGCAGTTCGGAGCGATGCTTCTTCAAGAACGCCTCGGCTTCCTCGACCGATAATTGCCTTAGAAACTCGTCGCCATATTGAATGCCCGGAATAGTTGTCAAATAAATCAACTTGGCCGCGTCTAGCGCCTTGGCGACTTCGAGCGCCACGGTGTCGGAATTGAGCCGGTAACTCTTTCCTTCCCCGTCACATCCAAGCGGCGGGATGACGGGAATGACATCATGTTCGAGAAGGGCTTTGAGCAGCGGCACATCGACGCGTTCGAGCCGTCCGGTAAATTGATGATCGACTCCCTGGAGGATGCCGGCGGGGTGGGCGACGAGAGCAGTGCCGTATGCGCCGCGTAAATCGTTCGCGGACAGGCCCTCAAGAATCTCGTGCGTGACGCGGTTGGCTGCTCCCAGCGCCAGTTGCAAGGTGGCGTAATCCGTGATTCCGGTGCCGTCGTGGTCCGAGGCGGTTTGGCCGGATTGCTCGGCCAGGCGTTTGATTTGGTGCCCGGCGCCATGGACCAAGGCCACGCCGATGCTCAGGCTGCGCAGCAGTGCGATATCCAGAAGAAGGTTGCCGAAGTTTTCACATTCGACAATGGCCCCATCAATCGCGATCACGAACACTTTGTCGCGAAAACGCGGCACGTAGCGAAGGATCTCTCGTAAATCCGTTAACCGCAGCATAGCCTAGCAAACCTTCATTTAAACGCAGATTACGCAGAAAACGCAGAGGGGAAGCGCTTATTTACATTAGTTCATTTTCTATCTGCGATAATTTGCGCTTTCTGCTTTTGTAACAGACTCTAATTTAAACGCAGATTACGCAGAAAACGCAGAGGGAGAACCCTTGTTTAGATTAGTTCCTTTTCTATCTGCGATAATCCGCGCTATCTGCGTTTGTTTTTTCATTGAAAAGGCCAACGTTCCCTCATAGAGGCGCGTTGACCCCCTTTTCCACCATCCTAAGATATGACAGACGCCCCAACCGATAAAGTGCGGATCGGGGAAGCAAAGCGGGAACCGGCCGGCTATTGGCGGTTTGTCCGTCGATGGCTTTTTATTCGCGTGAGGATCTCATGGCAGAAAAAGTGGTAATCATCGGGTCGGGTCCGGCAGGGTGGACGGCGGCGATCTATGCCGCCCGCGCCAACCTGGAGCCTCTGGTTTTCGAAGGGGCAATTCGCGAGGAAAACCGTATCAAGGGCACTTTGCCCTTGGGACAGTTAGCCCTCACCACCGAGGTCGAAAACTACCCTGGCCTGACGACTGGCGACTCGCGCGAATACCTCCGCACGGCTCTGCCGCCCGACCGGCAGCCTTACTGGGTCCAGGCCAACAAGCCGCAACCCGGCCATGGCATCAATGGTCCGGAAATGATGGAACTGATGCGGCAGCAGGCCGTCAATTTCGGCACACGCGTCATCACGGATGACATTGTAAAGGTCAATCTCAGGAAACACCCATTCATCCTGACATCCCTGGAAGGCACTACCGTTGAAGCGCTTGCCGTGATCATCGCCACCGGCGCGCGGGCCAACTACATCGGCTTGCCCTCTGAGGATCACTTCAAGAACAACGGCGTCTCCGCATGCGCGGTCTGCGACGGCGCCTTGCCGCGCTTTCGCAACAAACCGCTCGTCGTGGTCGGCGGCGGGGACACGGCAGTCGAAGAGAGCACCTATCTCACCAAGTTTGCCAGCGAGGTTCACCTCGTTCATCGCCGCCATGAACTGCGCGCCAGCATGATCATGCAGAAGCGTTTGTTGGAGAATCCCAAGGTCGTCGTTCATTGGAATCGCGTAGTTGAAGAGGTGATCGGCAACGATCAAGACGGCGTCACCGGCGTCCGCCTCAAGAGCACGGTCGATGCCGAGAAAGAGCAGGTCGCCTGCACCGGCATGTTCGCCGCCATCGGCCACACTCCCAACACGGATTTTCTGGAAGGCCAGGTCGAGCTAGCGGAGAAAGGCTACATCAAGTGGACCGCGCCGCAGCGCACCACCACGAGCGTGGAAGGCGTCTTCGCGGCCGGCGATGTCGCCGACAGCTACTACCGCCAGGCGGTGACCGCCGCCGGCACTGGCTGCATGGCCGCCCTCGACGCCGAACGCTGGCTCGCCGCCAAGAACCACCATTAAGGCCGCCAAGGTTGACTCCTGTCCCCAGTCTGCTAGTAATGCCAATGCCCGAGGAGGCGTAGCTCAGTCGGTAGAGCAACGGACTTTTAATGGGAGCGAACGGGTTTCGCCTTCACCCGATAAAAATGCGGGAATCCTGTAAATTAGGCTGCCAAATGCGTTTTTCACTCGCTTGGTCTGGGTCTAAGTAGGCAACACTAAACCGGGGTCCCAGGTGTCACTGACACCCGCCAACGCATCAAAAATACTTTATCACTTCGTCCGGCAGGGTTCGCGTTCTTCGCAGCCGCGGCTCCGGCTTTCTCGCCTCTCTCGCTCTTTCGAATAGCGCTACGTCCTCAATCGCGATTCGCCATCTCGGCCTCTTGCAGCCTCGGCCAGCTACGTTGACAGCGCGCAATTCGCCCGAGTTAATCCAACCAAGAACTTTATCCGGATTGACTCGCATTAGCTTGGCCAGTTCGGGCGGATTAAGTTTCTGCTTTGTGGTCGAAAGAGCAACCGATACGTAAGCCCGGTCAAGGTATTGTGCCGCCCTCAGCAAGAGGTCCGGTCTATCCCTGAAATGCCCCAGCCCCATGTTACAGGCCCGGCACAGATAGCCGCGAATTGCGCCGCTTTCGTGGCAGTGGTCCATCGCGTAATTCTCGGCATGCAATTCTTCTTCGCAGATGGCGCACCGGTTGCCCTGGCTCTTGATAATTCCAAGCCTATCCTCGCGTGATAATTGGAAGGGTTTCATTGCGGGCCTGCTTTCCCGTTCACGCCAGCGGACACCGGCAAAGGATGGGACCTAAGAATCATCTTCGGGAGCTTCTTCTTCCATTTCGCCGATTATGGCTAAGAACACTTCTTCGAATTGCTTCCTGGATATATCCCCGGTTTCAAACTTGGTCAGAGCGGCGAGCGCCTGCGACAGCCAGCTCGCCATTTGCTTCCGCCCTTCCACTGGCCAGTTAGGAGCGTGCGCAGCGGCGTCCTCAATTGTCTTGGCAAGCGTCGCTTTTAGATCCCGATACAAACTATCCTTTGGATATTTCGAGGCCCCAATACGCATCTCCTCAATGGCCGCGGCAAACTCTTTTTCCGCTTGCATGCTCACTTCCCCTTTCCCTTCTCTTTGGGTTTCGCCGCGTCGCCGATGCCTTCCTTGGCCTCTTCCTTGGCTAGGTATTCCTCGATTGCAACGTGCGCCTCGCCGGTGAGGCTGCGAAAATGCTTCTTGGCCAAGGCCGCTAAACGCTTCTTGAAGCCTGGTGTTGTTTCGACGTAGAGCACCACCTTTTTTTCTCCTTCAGCCTTTTCCATGAAAATTACTGTAACCCGCATGGTCTAGGTTATCAACTGGTTAGGTCTAGGTCTAGACTTTCTCTAGGTTTTTCCTTGACTGTTCGCATCCGCCTGCTTATGCTTACCTTCCCTCGCCCAGCGTGGCGCCGGGATCAGCCGACGTTATCCATGATCCCCGTCGAGCCAGACCGCTCGTTACCCGCCCTGGCCGGCCTCGGGCAAGCCGCAAAACTGCCCGATTCAATTCCGTTCGCCAGATGCTTTATGGAAGTCCTCAGACGCGAAACGACAGCAATGGCCCGCCTAGTCTTGGACGATTCCATCTCGGGGATGCCAGAGACAACAGCCCGCCAATGCCCGCTTTGCCATTACCCGGATTTTGCCCTTCGTTCCAGGCAGGAACGATGTCGGCCACTTTGGCAACGGCCGCGATCCACGGCATAGGTCGCTCTGGCCAAGGCCACGAATACCGTACTTTGATTTCGATGGGTAGAGCTTGCCAATTGCCGGCGACGCGCGGCAGCGGTTGCACAGGCCACGCCTGAAAGCTACTCGTTGTTTGCAATGGAGACAAAGCGCGACAGGATGATTGACGTGGACGCGCGAAAGCCGTACCGAAGGAAAAGCCAAGGCCATGCCCTCGTCGCGGTGTAGGTGGAATCCTACGCCAAACGCATGTCTTTGCAAGCATTCATTGGGTGAAGCCGATCCGACCGGGTTTGCTTGCCGGCTGCGAAACAGCGGAAGACAACCTTGCCACGGTTGCGAGTAGTGCAGCGTAGGTCTGAAAATCGAGCGCGACGCCCAAGACCGGCGTATCTCCGGCCTTGTCGGTTGGAATCAGCCATGCGACCTTGTGTTGCTCGAGGATCGTCGCCGCGTCGGGATGAACGCCGATGAAGGCATCACTGGATTTTGCCGAGGTCGATAACGTAGGCATCGGACATTCCCTTCGAGTGAAAAAAGGCCGGCTTTCAGACCGACTTACTCACCGGCCCTTGGCCCGCACTACTAGGAAGTGCCGGCCGGCCCGCTGGAACGACGGGCCCCAAAAACTCCGCACGCCGATGCGGAGCACCCTTAAAAAATCCCTCTATGACTACTTACTGTCACCACGCCGCTGCTACGGCGTAATCGTCGCCGGGTTGGCTGTTGAAATGTCCTTTCGAAACGACAATCTGAGCCAGGGTAAAGCGGCGCATACATGGCCAGTGGACTGCCCGGCCGGCGACAAAGCGCCCCGAGGCTATCGGCGTCCAGGCCGCCCGCGGCCAGCTCGCGGGCAAGATATTCGACTTGCGGCCAGCATTTCGCCAAGAGTCGTTCGCATTCGACCAGGCGGGTTTTATTTTCCTCGGGACAACAAGCCAGGTCGCCAAGCGCCTCAAGACCATATTCCACGTCTGCATCGGATGGGTAACGCGCGTCCGGCAAGCCTGCCATCTGCGCGGCCAGAGATCCGGCCACGGATACCAGGCTGCATACGCGCGGACTGGGAGTGCGCGAAGGCCGGCAATGCCCACCTTCGGGACCACAGGGTAGTTCATCCACGCGAACGCCGAAGTAGAGGAATACGACCGCGTGGCCGGCTTCATGATAGGCAACGCTCAGTGTCGTCTCATTCATGATCCTGCATCCTCACTTTCGGCCTGAAAGTATTCGCGCCGGATCTGTTCGATGTAGGCCGCCGGATCCGGCTGAAGGCGAACCAGCTCATCCGCCATTTTCCGCTGTGTGCTCTGAATACGAGTCCTCTTCCGGTCAAACTCCGGCGACTTATCCTTGTCCCGGTTGTCAAACGCAGCGCCGGAGTCAACCGAAAGCCGTTGCATTTCGGTCTTCAGGCGATCACGGAAACCCTCGGCTTTCGCAAGACATTCCGGCTTCAAGATCCATAGTTTGTCCCGAATCGCCCTCTGCTCGGAATCATCTTCCTGTAGGTCGAGTAGTTTTTTTCGGGCCGCGTCACGCGCAGCCCAGAGCCGGCCATACTCACTCTGTTCAAGGGCAGCCTGTTTGTCCGCGAAGTCCTTCTCCGCGGCCTCCAAGTCCTTGGCCTTCCGCTGTTCGGCCGTTGCCTTTTGGCTCAAGAGCCGTCGCCGCTCGATCGTGCTCGCCGCCTCGGTTCCAAGCGCCGCCGCCGAATTGCTCATTTGCTTCGTTGCCATGATGTTTTCCTTTCGATGGTTGGGTTACGTAAACTCGCGGTCGATGCGTTTCTCCGTCGGGGTTAGAAGCTTGTGCCGACGTAAATAAACGTCTTCATCTTCCAGGTAGGGCTCGAATCTCGGCCCGCTGTAAACTTGCGTCCGGATGCCATGCAGCAAGGCGGGACTAACCCGACTACGGAGAGTGCGCCGCTCGCCATGCCTCGGAACCGCGACGAAAACCCACCAGGCGAACGGCCGGGTGAAGAGGTTTCCCCGGTCGGCAAGCCATCGCTCCATAACCTCCTCGCCGAACGACTCCCAGGCCGATTCGAGCTGAGAAGTCGTTAGCGGTTCCAAAAACCCGAGGCCGCATCGGAGCTGCCGTTCAACGTCCCGCGTTAACTCGTCAATCCCCGGCCTCCGTGTTGGTCCGCGTCTTGCGATTCGTGGCATATCAGTGCTCTCCTGTACGTCGTGGGAGTCTGGTATCAGGCGGCGGCGAAGAATCGAGATTTAACTCACGCATGAGCCGCGCGAAAGCAATCCGGCAATCCCGTTCGATGGCAACCTCGGGTCTCGCCCGAGGATCGCCGTTTTTGTCGGTGTACGTCATCCCCTTTTCGTCAATCACCGCCCGAGCTGCGCAGCCTCGATCCCAGGCTTCCCCAGCCAGCACGAGGTAGCGCAAGTGATGGCTCTCCAGCGCGTAGTCAGCTTCAATCTGCGCCGCCCAGGCCCGCGTCGACGCCGCCAGGTGAGCCGGCAATTTCGATTTCGGCTTGGGTTTCTTCATAGTTTGCGTCCACGTTGAACCGGGTACGGCCTTTTTTTCGTCATGGGCTGCAACGGTTTTTGCCTCCATCCGGCTGAAGATGCGCGACGCCCTACCGGGGGTAGGGCCTGAATCGCACAGAATGCCCCGCCAAGCCCCGAAGTACCGCTCAATCAATAAACAGTCCAGCATCGACGCCTTGAGCCCTTGGTGCCTTGGCAGGCTTATCGTTCGGGTTCCTGCCCTCTGCCAAGACAACCATGTCCACGAATCGCTCATGCTTGCAGGTCATCATCAAAAGCTTTAGGCAGTGGTCCGAGTCTGGGCTACTTACCCTGGACCGCCAGCCGTGGCCCCGCTGCCGACTCCAGCCGATGTACTTCATGGTTGCTCTCGCTCCAACAGGGCCACGGCCAGGTCGCGTAAGGCTGTCAAGTCCCCACGGTTCAGCCGGCTAAACGTCGTCGCGCCCGTGGCACGATAGAACACATCGACTATCAACTCGCCTTCCAGATCCGTCGCCGTGAAGGCAAGGAGCCGGCCTGACTCCAGGGCGCGGCGTTCGCTCACGGTTGGGTCAGTCATGCGGCCGCGCCTCCTGCCCGGTTAGCGGGGGCTGCAAGCGTAAGCTTCCTGGCTGTAGTCTTTGATCTCGTTCGATAATGCGGCATATCCAATCGTCATCATCCGGGACGATGAAGTTGACGGGTCCTAATTGCTGATTCGAGATGGCTTCAGGAGGAGGCGCGGATTTGACGTAAGTCTTGTTTAACCAAGCAGGACCCCAGCAAGAGTCTGGCACAGGTGGCACAAGTGCCACCCTATTGCACCCTCTACTTCTATTACTTCTCTCTTTTTCCATGTTCCTTGCCTGGAGTTTGAGATTGCCTGTGCCACTTGTGCCAGTGCCGTAATCCTTTTTTCCACATGCCTTTACCGAAAGGCCCATCCTGTGCCATGCTTGTGCCGAGCCTGTGCCAAATCATCATTTGCCTGTGCCAGGAGGCTTTCGCCCTCCTGATTTAACTTGATGCCCCCGTAATGGTTCAAATGCTTGCCTGTGCCAGACCGCGGCTGGAAACGGTGGACAGAGGGGATTGTCGCACGCAAGTTACGTCCGAAAATGGGATTGGTTCCTGGCTCTTTCTGGCCTTCCGTTTTGCACCACTGCTTCCAGGCCAGGTAAAGGTCTGCGCGGTCAACTGACAGGCCGGCTCCCACTTCACAGTAGTCGCGGATGAAGGCCGAGACGGGGGCTGATAGGTCTTCCATTTCCCCCAACAGTTCGGCGCTTGCTGCGGGCTGAACAAAGTAGCCGCGTCCTCGGAGCCGTTGCCATCCCTTGATGCTCCAGAGCAGAATGCCGGGCAGTTCTTCTAACAGGCGTTCGGTCAAAAGCGGGTCCTCTTTGCCGAACCAGCTTCGGGTAATTTGCAAGAGGATAAGTCGGCCAGACAGGGCGCCGGAGCTGTCGCCAAGGCGGGGTAGCTCATTTGTGAGAATTAAAAATCGGGTCGGCAGACTGACCGTGACCGGCGCCATGTTTTTGCGGTCGATGGTCAAGGCATCTTCACCAGAAATACTGAGCAGGCGCTCGATAACCGTCGCCGTGTCGGTTCGTCCAGAAAGCCGGGCGTCGGAAATAATAGCCAGATTCTTGCCGAGCAAAGGCCAAAGGCCAAAGTTGGTTCCGAGGCTGCTCAGCGTCGGCCCGGCGACGTTGGCGGGCCCGCACATTGCCCGTGCGATTCGGCCGATGGTTCCCTTGCCGCTCCGCTTCGGGCCGACAATCATGCCAATCTTTTGCAGCCAGGTATGGGGAGTCAGCCAGTAGCCCATCAAGTCCTGTAAGGTTTCAACGCTTTGCGGATCGCCGGGCCATAAGTCCTCATGCACGAAATGCAGCCAGGTTTTCGGCTCCGGGGCATTTGCCAGGAAGTCGTATTCCAGGGCGTTCGGGGAAAAGAATCGGGGCGTGTGTTGGCATAGGTGCGGCTTGCCGGCAACCAGGGAGCCGAGATGGACTAGGTGATTTTTGGCCGCAATGATTTCATCGGCGGGAAACGGACCAGGGCTGCCAAGCCAAGCGGGCTGTTCAATTTTTGAAAGAGTCAGCGTCAAACTGGCCAGAGCATGAGTAACGTCGCCGATCAGCCGGCTGGTTATCTTGCGGACCTGCGGGGGCGGTTCATTTTCTTTCGCCTCGACCGCGTGCCTCTTCAGAGCCAAGAGGTTTATGCGGTCCAGCTCTTCCTTGACGACGCGCGTAACATCGGCGCGGATTTCTTTTTCGGAAGTCGCCTTATAGCGTGTCCCGTCATGCCGGTGAAATTCCCCGTTCCAGTAGCGAAGGGTCCGGCCCTTGGGGGTCAAACATTCCTTACTGATATAGACGCGGGCTAATCGGTGCGGGTCCTCGGGGCCTTCGTTCGGTTTGTCCCGCGCCGGCTTGAAGGGTGTCACCGCGGCGTCAATCAGCTCCCGCAATTTGTCCGGGCCGTGAGCAACCAAGAAATCATCAAGGCCAACTTTTTGCGGCTTACCGTCCGCTCCTGGCTCGCCGGACGGAAGCCGGACAATCTTGACTATCGCGCCATGTCTGCCGAGCACTTGCGATAGGTACCATTCGGCCCACTGTATTTCTTGCTTGTCTGCCGTGTCGGAATCGAACGTGATGGAGACTTGCCGGCCTTGCCAGTTCACGCCGGCCAAGTCGTCAATTAGTTCGCGTTCGCCGACAGCATTCCCGTCTTCGTCCTTCTCCCGTTTTTTCTGCCAACCCCAGACGCCGACCAGGCCGATGGTCGGAAAGCTTTCCTGATCGGCCTTCGCGCTTTTCTTTTCGCCTTCGGTGATAACCAGAGGAACCGTTGCATCCTGAAGTATGGTTCGCGTGGCCGGCGGGAAATAGGCGCGGTTAGGCTGACCCTTGGGCGATTCATATTTGATGAGTTTGCCTTGCTTATCCTTGCGCGGCTTGTCCGGTTTAACCCGATGATAGCCGGTCGGCTCGCCGTCGGCTCCGATGAAGGGGATAACAAGGACAGGCATAATTGACTTTGCTGGCGATTCCCAATTGAGCATTTCGGCAACGTCATGCTGCCCGTTCATGGACGTAAAGGCGCAACACCTGATTTGCTGATCCGACAGGCCAGACCGGCGAAGATCGGCCACATGTTGCGGCAATAGGCACAGGTCGCTCATGGAATTCCCAATCGGCGTTGACTAGGCCGCCCCGAGGCCGCCGTCTTTTTTGTAAAGGGCAACCTTTTCAACTTTCTTGGCGTTGAACTCGTATTTGTCTTTGATTTCGTCGGGCCGAAAACCAACCGTCAGCCGGCCCGAGCAAGCCAGCGCCGTTCGCAATTTGGACAGCCGGTCTAAGTGGTTGCTTGCCGCCTGCCACTCGCCTTCTTCAATGGCGTTCCTGAGATCCCGCTCGATTTCATAAAGTCGCTGGGACGGATTGCCCGGCCAACTCCACCATTCGCGAACGGCGTCCAGCTTGTCGCGCTCGGCCACTTCGCGGAGCAAGGCTTCATCGCCTTCTAGGAGCCAATGCTTTCGTTTGTCCGTCACGGTCCCAATCCTCAAAAATAAGGGGTAATGGCTTCATCGCTCGCCGGCTTCCGTCGCCGGGTCTGGAGCGGGGGCGCGATCGCCGCGCGGCGATTTTCAAATGCGAGTAGATCGGCTGCACTTACGCGCCAGCGTGGACGCCGACTGGCTCGGCTGGAAACATCGATGCCCCTCAACTGGCCGCTACTAATCCAGAGGCGCACCTTGTCCTCGGAAATGTGATAGCGCTTGGCTATCTGCCGCGTGGTAAATGTGGTTTGGTCGATTTCTAAAACAGGCATAGCCGCCAGCTCCTTTGGTCAGGTAACTAGCGGCTATTTTGCCGAAGCGAAGTTTATTAGTCAGTCTCTACCGTGGTATATACTGCTCAATCCCACCCAGGAAGGCCATAGCCTTTTGGTTTAAGGTCTGACCTGTTATTCAGAATTCCTGCCCGGGTCAAAGTGGCAAGTGCGCTTTTGGTCGTTCCTTCGCTCGTTGGCCCATGCCTTTTATTCAGCTCGGCCAAAACCTGATTTGTAGTCAGCCGCTTTCCAACTTCGGTAATCATATCAATGAGCTGTTGTTCGAAATTGCTGGGCGTGTAGGCTATCGGTGTCTTGTGAGTTGGCGCTTCCAGCGTCTTGAGATGTTCGCGTAGGAGCGCCATGGTTCGATTCCACTTGCCTGGGGAAACCACCGGCCCGGAATACTCCCACTTCTCCCAGACGATAGAATCCCGCTCGCCTAGAGCATGAATTGCAAATGTACCGTCATCGGCTCGGGATACGATTTCGCTTAACGCCGGGTCCAGCTCAAAGCCAAATAGCCCATTCGACCGGCAGGCAATCTGGTCTTCGATCCGATTCAGCAGCTCCCGCAAAAGCTTATTAACCACGTTGCACCGCCTTCCTGGCGAACAGCCACGCATGGACATGATCGACCACGGCCCGGAGCCGATCATCGCCGATGCGCTCCCGGTAGGTGCTCGCCATATCGTCGCGTGAATGACCCATGATGCTATCAACCGCGGGCTGGTCTTTTGTCTCACCGGCAACCGTTTCGAATCCGTGCCGCAAGGCGTAAAAAGATAGCCCCCTTCGTTTCAGTTTCAGCGTGGCGAGCAACTTGGCGCTTTCCTTCGAAATGGCGTCATCGCAGCGCACTTGCAACTGGCCGTCTTTTTCTTCGGTCTCGATCTTGACCCACGGCGTTCGGAACCGGGTCAGGAAAACCAGATCCTTGTCAACCGGGTCCTTGGCCTTCGGCCGGTTGGCGATAACCTCACGCAAGGCGTCAACGGTTTCCGGCCAGAGGGGAACGCGCCGGCTGATCCCGGTCTTAACGCGAGCATAGGTGAGCCAACCGCCTTCCAGGTCCAAAGCAGACGTAGGCAGGGCCGCTAAATCGGTGTTGCCGAGGGCGGCGTTGGCGCCCAAGAGGATCATGGCTTTCAGGCAGGGACTCGCCACCGCCAGCATCTTGTGAATCTGTTCGGCCTCGAACATGCGGACACCATTCTTGGCCCGTTCTTTTCGCAGCGTCTTTTTGGACGGCCGCTTGAAGCCAGGGCCGAACCGCATGGGCCGGTCGATTAGTTCGGCGTCATACGCGAACTTGAAGGCAACCCGAATCCTCTGTATTTCATTGCCCAAGGAAACGGGACCATACTTCTTTGCCAGCTTACCCCGGTAGGCTTCGAAGTCTTCGGCGCGAAGATCATCGACCAGGCGGTCCTTACCGAAGTGATCGACCAGGCGTTCGCAGCAAGCGTAATAGTCGGCAAAGGTCCGGGCCGTGATTTCGCGGGTGTCAAACAGGTGTCTCTTGGAAGTCAGGAACCGATTCACCAAATCCCGAAGGGTGAAGCCATCGGCTTGAACCGGACGAGGAACCCGGCCTGCGTACAGGTCCTCTTTCTCGCGCATGTACTTATCGACCGCGGCTTGGGGATCATCCCAGGAACCGAAGTACACCATGCGGCCTTTGATCTTCTTGGCCCAGCGTTTTGTCGCGTGCGGAAAGAGGGGGAAGTCGGGATAAGGCTTCAGAGGCTTAACTACTTTGGACTTGCGCTTGCCGGATGGACGGGGACGTGTAGACTTGCTCATAGCGGGTGCTCCTGATTAGCACTTGCTCTTGCCCTCGGACGCGCAAACGTCGCGGGGGCATTTTGACACCCAGACACCGAACAGGTGTCAGAACGGGTGTCAAAGAGAGTTTAGCGAGATTGGCAAGGAAGTCAATCGGCTGCATAAAAATAAGGAAATGGGAGGCGTAGCTCAGTCGGTAGAGCAACGGACTTTTAATCCGTAGGTCGTGGGTTCGAGTCCCACCGCCTTCAATGACTTGCGTCACATCTGGTCTTTCCTGCGTTGATTAGTTCCAAGGTGGTCTGGAAGTTCTTGTGCCGCATGAGGGCAAGGTCTCGCCTGGGAGCTATCCAGTCGCTATGAGCCTGTTGGTTTCCACCACATCCGTTTGTTTCCAACAGGGGGGAAGGGTGATGGAAGCAAACCAAATCGGGCAAAAATGACACGTCTTGTGAAGAGGACTTCCGACGCAGGCTGTCCCGCGGTTTGACAATTTCAAATGCGGTATTATTGTTGCGTTGTCGGCGGGATTTCTTCGCCGGCGGGTCCAAGCGGTGGTGGAAGGCAATGCGGCCTTCAGGACGGATGCGTTCTGGAGGTTTTTTGTTGCGCGGCGAAGCAGGCGGCCCGACCTGCCGCGCGCAAAACGGAGACTTTTGGCGCAATTCCAAGGAGAAAGTCATGCAACCGATCCTTGCCACTCTGCCCACCTTGGCCGTTTCCGCTACCTTTTGCATTTGGAATGCCTATCGGGCCCATTTGCAGCGCCGCACCAAGCTCCAGCACGAGCGCGTCGCTTACTTGCTCTGGGTCGTGGCCAACGAAGCGGAATAAGCAACAATTAAGCTTCTCCATCTTTCGCGATCTCAAGGGTTTTCTTGGTTTAACATACCTTGAGTGAACGGGATCCCTCGAAGTAGAATTGAGCATGAAAAAGGGGCCGGTTGAGAAGAGGCAGCCTCAATCGTCTGGAATCTACCCAAGGGTGGACCAACCAAGAACACAACGTCATCACAAATCAATCTCAATCCAGACCAGTTACGAAGGCGGCGTTCCCCTCGCCGCCCTTTCTTTCATAAAACCATCTACATGCACGCCGATACCGAAATGGGTGGGTCGAGGGACCAATTCCCGGTAACGCAACCTATCCTTATTCGCGTTTTGGGGCTACCGGATGCCTGCTTGCGAAAACAGGCGTTTGAAGGGCTGGTCGTCGCTTACTGGAAGCCCATCTACAAATACATTCGCCTGCGCCGGTCGGCTTCCAACGAAGACGCCAAGGACCTGACTCAGGCGTTCTTTGCCCGCGCGCTGGAGGCGGGCTTTTTCAACGACTATGATCCGGCCAAGTCGCGTTTTCGCACCTTTATACGCCTATGCGTGGATCGCTTTGTCTCCAATGATGCCAAAGCGGCCGGCAGGATCAAGCGCGGCGGCCTGATTAATCTACTTCCGTTGGACTTTGACGCGGCCGAAGCGGAAGTCGTCCTGCACGGCCACAGGGCTGAGGATGAAGAGGGCTTTTTTCACAAGGAATGGATACGCAGTTTGTTTTCCCTAGCAGTGGAAGCGCTAAGAACCGAATGCGCTGTCAAGGGAAAGGAAACTTGGTTTGCCTTGTTCGAGCGTTACGACCTGGATTGGTCCGAAGCCACCGAGAAGCGGACCTATGAGCAACTTGCGCAGGAGGCCAATTTATCCATTACCCAGGTTTCAAATCATCTGGCTTGGACTCGAAGGCGCTTCAGAGAGTTTGTTTTGGAGAATCTTCGCAATTTTACCGGCAGCGAAGAGGAGTTCCAAGCCGAAGCACGGCGGCTTCTGGGGCCCGAGTAAGCCAACGTAATGTCAGAGGGCTCGCAGCTGGTTATTTTGAAACCTATCCATCCTCTTGCACCTGGCAAGAAATCTCGGCCTTACCAATAAAAGCCTCTTCACGTCTGGACGCAAGCTATAGTTCCTTTGAATTGCGCGCTTTAGGCAGGGCATTCCGGAACAATTTCGCCTGGGCAATTCGGCGAGCGGGAGGACAGAGTGAAAAGGGAAATCCGCTTGCGCGGCATGACCGGGGGCGTCAGGGGACGAACCTGGCAATCCACCGATTTGCTGCGCGTCGGCCGGCTGGATTCGCTGGAGATCGTGCTGGATGACGCCTCCGTCAGCCGTTGCCATGCCGAAGTCGCGGCCACCGATCGGGGTTGGCGAGTCCGCGACCTGGGCAGCACCAACGGCACCCGGCTCAATGGCGTCCGCCTCGGGTCAGGACAGTGGCCCCTCCGGGTCCGCGATCTTTTGCAATTCGGCGAAGTCTCCATCACGGTCGAGGCCATTGAAGAAGAAAAACCGGTGTCGACGGCCATCGGCGAAACTCTCACCGTCGAAGCTTCCGCCAAAACGTCGTGGGATGAAGCGCTTCGCGGCGTCGTTTACGACTCCAGTGAAAGTCCCCGGGCTGGCGAGCAACTTCTCGCCTTACTCCGGGCTGGACATCATCTTGTCAATCTGGAAAAAGAAGAAGACCTCCTTCAGTCAGTTCTCAATGATGCCGTATCCGTACTGGATGCTCAGCGAGCGGCCATTGTACTGCCAACAGGGGTCGACGGCAGTCTACACCTCCGGGCCTTGGCCACGGGCCGCGGCCAACCCAAGACGAACTTGTCGGGACTGGGCGCATCGACGATTCGCGGCAGCTACAGCCAAAGCCTGGCGAAGCGTTGCTTTTCTCGCGGCGAGTCGATTCTCTGCCAAAGCGTCGAGGAAGACTCGGAATTGGCCATGGCCCAAAGTATTGCCGAAGGGGCAATGACGTCGGTTCTGTGTGTCCTTTTGCGAACGCCGCGCAAGCGCTTAGGCGTCTTGCACCTGGATCGTGGCCCGTGGCAGAAAGCCTTCACCGCCGAAGATCTGCATCTGGCCGATGCTCTCGCCGCCAATGTTTCCGCCGGCCTAGAAAGCGCCCAGCTCTTCCGCAAACAACGCGACCTTTTCCTCAATACCATCACGATTCTCGCCCAGGCTGTTGAACTGCGCGACCCTTATACCGGTGATCACACAAGCCGTGTCACGACGTATTCCGTGATGCTGGCAAAAGAACTGGGCGTCTCTGAGCACGACCTAGAATTGGTCCAGATCGGCACTCCATTACACGACATTGGCAAGATCGGCATCCGCGACGAGATACTTCTCAAACCCGACAAACTCACCTCGGCCGAGTTCGAGACCATGAAGCGACACACGGTCATGGGGGCCGATATCCTTGCCCTGGTGCCGGACTTGCATGAAATCATTCCCATAGTTCGCTCGCACCATGAAAGATGGGATGGCAAGGGATACCCCGATGCGCTGGCGGGGGAAGGAATTTCGCTTTTGGCGCGCATCGTAGCCGTCGCCGACGCGTTTGATGCCATGACGTCGGATCGTCCCTATCGCAAGGCCCTGCCCACGGAGGGCGCTTTTGCGGAGGTCGAAAAGAACTGCGGCATTCAGTTCGACCCGCGTTGCGCCCAGGCTTTTTTGCGCATCCGCGAGCGCGTTTCCAAGGAAGTGGCCAAGGCCTCCGGTGAAGACACACTTCAGTCGAAAGTGGTTAGAGCTTCCGCGGGCTAGCGAACGGCGCCGCCATTCACATAAATGATTTGCCCGGTAATGTAAGAGGCCCCCGGGGAGACTAGCCAGCGAGCCGTCGCGGCCACGTCGGCGGGCGTGCCCCAGCGCTGCAAAGGCGTCTCGCGAATTACCCGTTCCTGCCAAGCCCTAGAGGCTCCCCGGCCCCAGGCTGTCTGGATCCATCCGGGGGCTAAACAATTGACACGCACTTTGGGCGCCAGTGTTACGGCCAAACTCTTGCTGAATGCCATGACGGCGCCCTTCGAAGCGCCAAAGAGTTGCCCGCTGTCTCCTGCCATGCCCGTGTTCGCCTGATCCCAGCCCATATTGAGAATCACACCATTACCCTGAGTTTGCATGCGTTCACCAACCGCCCGGGCCAGGACCATCGTCGCAGTGACATCAATCGCCAGCAGTTCTTGAAGTTTCCGCTCAAACGACCAGGAGGCTGCCTCGCCCGTTAATGTGTCGGCGCCGGCGTTATTAATCCAGATATCCAAGCCACGCCATAAGTTCCAAGCTTCGTCGACAAGCTTGTGTCGTTGTTCGGGCTGCTCTAAATCGGCCATCAAAACTCGGCCCCGGCAGCCATGCTTGTGGACTTCAGCGGCGACTTCCTCTCCGACCGTTTGAGATCGGCGCCCATGCAAGACGACATCGGCCCCCGCCATAGCCAGTTCCAGAGCGATTGCCTTGCCAATGCCGCTGGTGGAGCCGGTCACCAGAGCGCGCTGACCTGTCAGTTCACGCCCGGTCGACTGACCGATTTCCTTGAGCCAGGTCAAGCGATCGCGCAATACCTTGATGGTCGAGCAAAGGACGGGATGGACAAGATCCGGAGCGATTTCCGCGAACGGGCCAAGGACGAATAGCCGGGTGTGGAGGCGTGGATGCGGGATGGTGATCTTGGAATCCGAGGAAATCAAGTCGCCAAAGAGAAGAAGGTCGAGGTCAATGGGTCGGGGAGTGTTTCGTTCGCCGCGCACACGTCCCAGGCTCTTTTCAACGTACAACATCTTTTCCAACAGTTGGTCGGCTGACAATTCGGTTTGCACCTGAGCGACTGCATTCAGGAAAAGCCCTTGTCCGGCCGGTCCGCCTTCCGGTTCGGTCTCGTAGTATTGAGAAACTCCCAGAAGGCTTACGTCTCCGGCCCCAGTGAGTTCCGCCAAGGCCCGATCCAGCGAGCCCTTCCGGTCCCCTTGATTACTGCCCAGCGCGATGTAGGCCGTGGTCGTGGCCATGCGTCAGTCCTTGCGATCGAGATAGTGAATTCGGCCGAGGCGGCCGCACAAATCCTATTGGCAATCTAGCAACCTCGTTGACACAAATCACTTGGTCCTGGGAGAGTAGCTTGCATTAGGACGGGGGTAGGACTGATTGATTCCTTCCCTAAGTCGCCAAGCCAAAAACAAACTCACACACACCAATTATTCCCGATTATTCTTAGCGCCGCCAAATCAGTATTGTGGGACCGGATTACCTATCCCCGACCGAACTTGAAATGTTGAACAGGAGTTGACAGTCTCCAACAGAGTCTTATAATTCTTTTTGAACCATTTAGAAGTCGAAGGTGTCCATGCAACGACAAGCCACCATTATCGACAGAGGACCGTAAGCTCTATCCCACAACCAGAGCCGGATAGGGCCAAACCTTTTATGGTTTGGCTTTTTTGTTGGGAAAGATTCGGGCGTATAGCTCAGTTGGCTAGAGCGCAGCTCTGATAAAGCTGAGGTCCTTGGTTCGAATCCAAGTACGCCCACTTAGAGGGATACAACGCGAATACACGGGGATGTAGCTCAACTGGGAGAGCGCGTGGTTTGCAACCACGAGGTCACGGGTTCGAGCCCCGTCATCTCCACCAAATTCGTGCAAGGATATTCGGAAAACTCGGCAAAGGCGGATTGACACCGCGGGCCGATTTTCTAACCTACTGAAACCAGCAGTTTGTTTTAGTTTGACGAAGTTTGCTGGAATGCTTGACGCATTCCTTTGGAACGCATTCGCTCTTTGACAATTAGGCAGCGGTAGAAGTTGCATCTCAAGACATGCCGCGTCAATGACATCGGTTCTTGGCGTGGGAATTGTTTTGCGAATCTCTGCAAGAGCCTTTAGGAGAAGCATTGG